>Ga0315286_10006436_pt1 | contig 11425 bp, 8 predicted proteins | sample YL17G10_0_MG_FD_205038 | JGI IMG/M metagenome (GOLD analysis project Ga0315286, IMG submission 205038) | Sediment microbial communities from Yellowstone Lake, YNP, Wyoming, USA - YL17G10_0 | ecosystem: Environmental > Aquatic > Freshwater > Lake > Sediment | place: USA: Wyoming | collected...
CGGAGAGGCTCGCCCTCGGCGAAGGTTGCGCCGGCCGGCTTGGCCGCGCCGCAGCCCTGGCAGATGCGCTTGGCCGCCGCGCAGGAGGGGCAATACTGAACCGAAGTGGAACCGGTCGCCTCGCCGCACCCCTTGCACTTGCCAACCCCGGGGGCGGTCTTCTCCATTATGCCGCACTTGGGGTTTGGGCAGAAAGGACCTTTCCAGTCCTTCGTCGCCCCATTGCCGAGCGGGACCAGCCCGGCCTGGAGGCCGTTCACGACCTCACCCCAGGCGACCTTGCCGGCCTCGGCGGGCGCGGGCGGCTTCTCGCCCGGCTGGGCCAGGACGACTCCGAAGCGCGTGCGGGCCTTGTCGCCGAGCTTGATCTCGCCGGTGACGCTGGTGACCTCCGCAGTGGCCTGCTTCTCTTCCACTGTTACGGCCTTCACCTCGCCCACTTTCTTGTCGTCGCGCGAGACCTCGAACTCGAAGCCCGCGCGGACGCCCTGCGCGCTCCCCGCTGACAAGAGCACCTTGCCGCCGGGGATCACCCCGATCACCTCGCACTTGATGCCCTTCTCATCGGCAGCCGTCTCCACCTTGGGCGGCTCGGCCCCGGGCTCGCCCGCGGCCAGCTTCACGGCCACCGTCCCGCCGGCGCCGCCGACGGCCGCCACCGCCGCGAATACCGCTGCCGCAATCTTGACCTTCACCCAGAACATGGCCTTCATGGCTCCCTCCATCATGGCGAGACTTGCCGAACCCGCGCCCGCTCCGGCCGCCGCCGCGCCCAGCGCGCCCAGCGCCGAAACCTTGGCGGCCAGCGCCGCCGGCATGGCCTCGACGCCGTGCGCGGTGAGCCAGCCGGCCAGCGCCGCGGCCGAGGTCACCGTCCCGCGCTGGCTGAGGCGCTCGCGGAGCGCCTCCAGCCCGCGCGAAACGCGGCTCTTGACCGTGCCGGCGGGCACCTTGAGCTCGCGGGCGACCTCGGCCTCGGGCTTGCCTTCCAGGCAACTCAGGACCACCGCGTCGCGGTAGTGCCGGGGCAGCGCCCCGAGGGCGGCGTCGAGTTCGGGCCGGACTTCAGACCAGTCGGGCCTCGCCGGGGCGCGCTTTTCAGCCTGGCGCATTTCGGCCGCCTCCTTCTCGGCGCTCTTCCGGCGGCGCGCGGCGCGCAGGTGCTCGCGAGCCACCAGGCTCGCGGCGCCGTAGAGCCAGCCGGCCAGCGCCTCCTTGCGGGAGAGCGTGCGCGCCTTGCGCGCCAGGAGCATGAAGACCGCCTGGACCGCGTCCTCGGCCGCCGCCTCGGGGAGCTGCCGCCGGCAGGCCGCGTAGACCAGAGCGCCGTGCCGCCGAACGATCTCGGCGAAGGCCGCCTCAGCGGCGGCGCCGCCCGCGGTGCAGCGCTCCAGGAGCTCCGAGTCGGCGAGTTCGTTCATGCCCTCAATCCCGCTCTCCACCCCTTACTGGCCGGCCGGAAGCCAGGGGTTCCAGGAAAAGCAGATTCTAACCGCAGAGGACTCAGAGGACACGGAGGAACAGCCGTTGGGCGCTTCGTTGACTACCGCGGAGAGAACTCACACTTGGTTGAGAGTTCCCGGCCGGAAGAGTCAAGGGACACGGTGGCACGTGATCCGGCGATTTCCGGGGGAGTAGTCTCGAATACCACTGTCCAGTTATCGCCGTTCCTGGTGACAACTGGCTTTTGGTCTAAGACCTCCGCGCGCCGATCTCGGGGCCAGTCCGACACCTGCTCCGGCCAGCGCTGCCTGCCGATGGCGCGCGCCTTGGCGATGATCTGCGCCTCATTCAGTGCCACCGCCGCGGCCTTGGCCTTGATCTCGATCTCCACCGGGCCGCTGGGAATCCGGCCGGGGGTCGAGCCCACCGTGACGGAGTACTTGCCGGGAGCCGGGAAGCGGACCGGCGCGGCCACCTTCTCCTGCCGCGGCTGGCTGGCGTCCTCGAAATGCCAGTCCTCTCCGCCGATGGTCTGGGGGTATTCGAGTCCCCGGCCGGCCTCGATCATCGGATGGTAGTTCACGGGCCGCGCGGCGGTCGGTCCGGTCCACCTGGCCCGGAGCGCGGTTCCCCCACCCTGCGGCTGGAAGACGAAGTCGTCGAAGAAGATCCCGCCGACATCCTTGGCCGCGTCCCCGAAGTTGCGCAGGTGGACGGTGAAGGCCAGCGGTTCCCCTTCGGCGAACGCCGGCCTGGCGGCCTTGAGGCCGACCTGTAACACGTCCACTGCCCTGCCCCAGGCGATTTCCGTCGGCCTGGCGGCAGGATCCTTGCTGACCGCGAGCGTCCACCCCTGGCCCTGCTGGTGGCTGTAGATCCGCTCGTTGGCGTGCAGCAAGTCGGCGAGGGCCTGGAGCGCCGCATCCTGGTAGCCGGCGTCCAGGGCGGTCTCGAAGCGCAGGTTGCGCCCGTCGGAGAGGTCAATGACGATGATGCAGACCTTCTCCGGCCGGGGCTGCAGTTCTCGCATCGGCAGGGCACTGGCTTTGAGCGCCAGCTCCGAGAGCTTGGCCCAGAACTCGGGCGAAGCCTTGTCGTTCGCCAGGTGCAGCCGGGGCGCCTCCCCGCCGGACCTGTGGCGGCCGGAGACGCTTAGGTCCTCGCCGAAGGTGGTGTGCGCCATCCAGCCGTTCGGGTAGTGCACGGAGAAGCCCACGCGGGTGACGCGGGGGGCCTTGTCCGCCTTGGTCGGTGCGGCGGCCTCGGGTGGCGCAGTCGGCTTCGGGGTGGGTTTGCTCCCGCACCCGGCGGCGAGGAGCCCGGCCAGCGCCGCGGCGGCGGCCAGAAGCTTCGCGCAAATCATAAGTCCCCCTCCTTCAATGGCTTAGACGCCGAAGGGGTCGAAATGTTTCACGTGAAACATTGCGCGTCAGCACTCGCCCCGGCGGCCGGCGGCAACGATCTCGTCGATGGCCACCTCGCGGCGCTCCCGGTTGCTCTTGACCGCGGCGAGGACCACCGCCAGGTTCTCCATGCCCGCTTCGCCGGTGACCTCGACCTGGCACTCGCCGCGGATGGCCCGGCCGAACTCCTCGACCTCCTCGGCGTTGGGGTTGTTGGCCTCGACCGGGAGGACCTCGCGCCGGCCGTCGGGGTAAACCACGTTCACCTCGGGCCGGCCGGCCTCGGCGTAGATCACCGCCTTGGTGCCGAATAACCGAATGTAGTTGGTCGGCGGCGAAATGTAGTTGGAGCCCAGATAGCCGAGCTCGCCGCCGGCGAAGCGCAGGAGCTGGATGGTGGTGTCCACGTCGCCGACCTGGATGGCCTTGCGGACCATCATCGAGCTGACCGCCTCGATGCGGCCGAGGAGGAAGCGCAGCGTGTCGGCGTGGTGGACGCCGAGCTGGGTCAGGGGCAGCGCCGGGCAGCGGGCCTCGTCGGCGCGCCAGGCGTCGGCGGCCAGCCGCAGGCCGCCGTTGTGGCTCAAGTTGGCCTCGGCCATGGTCACGGTGCCGGCGGCGCCGACGGCGACCAGTTCCCTGATCTTGCGGTACGGCGCGTGCCGGCGGGTATTGTGCCCGACGGCGAGAATGACCTTGTGCTTCCGGCAGGCCTCGATGATCGCGAGGGCCTCATCAATGCGGCTGGTGATGGGCTTCTCGACGAAGACGTGCTTGCCGGCCTCGGCGGCGGCGACCGCGTTCTGGCAGTGGATGTCGTTGGGCGTGGCGATGACGATGCCCAGGATGCGCGGGTCGGCGAGCATCTTGTCGTAGCTCTCGCACGGCTCGCAGTCGAAGTCGCGGGCGAAGCGCTCGCGCGGCTCGACCCGGCGGCTCCAGCCGGAAACCACCCGGACCACCTCGCTTTTGGCCACCGGCGCGGCCAGCGACCGCCCCCACTTGGCGCAGCCGGCGTAGCCCAGGCCCACCCGCGAATCCGCCATGACCGATCCTCCTCGGTACCGCGCTCCATTCTACGCGGAGCGGCGCATTCTCAAGGGCAGCGGCCAAGTGGCGGGGCTTCGGCCGCCGCGCCCGCTGGGCGTCTAACTGGGCCGGCCAGGCATGCAAGTATGCATTCGGAATGCACGTTTGCGCGTCCAAGCGGCACGACGCTAACTGTGACTGAGATCAACGGGTCCCGATGCCGCCGCGCTGCCCTTCGCCGAGCTTTGAGCCGGCGGGGGGCGCCTGCTATGCGCCGGGGAAGAACTTGTAGTCTAGAATCTTGCCGGTGCGGGCGTCGATGTCCACGCGAGCGCTGCCCATCGCCGGTTTGGGAACGGGGTCTGACGCGCTCACCCGCCAGACATAGCCCCTGACGAGCACCGGCTTGTGTGCAGGATCGGGCTTGAGCTTCCAGCCGGGGTTGCGCGCGCAGAGTTCCTTGAGGCCGATCTCGGCGGCGCGCTCGGCGGTGACCAGACCCGCCGGTGGCTTGCCTACTGTCAGGGTCACGGGGTTCGAGACCACCGTGCCAACCCAGCAGTTTCCGAACCACTGGCGCCCGGCCCCGCGGCCGCGCGCGTCGTTTGCGTAAACTGCGCGCAGGCGGTACGTACCGGAGGCCAGCGGCGCGGCGGTGCGCCAAGTTCCGTAGGTCGGCGAGCTTACGAAAAGTGTGCCGTCACAGCCGAGTATGCCCTCCAGTTTGAGCCTGGCGGGCTTGGCCTCCGGCTGAGTGCTGATCTCCGGAAACTCGGCCTCGGTCGGATCGCGGAGGGCTCCGGGGTCAGACTGATTGGGGTCGGCGCAAAAGGCTATCGGCCGATCCTGCCCATCGACAATCTCCAGGCAGACGGGCCAGAAGGGAACAAGCCGGAGGCGTCCCCCGTTCTCCCGCGTCCCGGTGCTGCCGACATCCAGTGACAGGGCGAAGGGGCAAACCGGCGGCGTCGCGGGGTCGGCCGGGATCTCCAGTTTAACCGGCGAGACGGAGAGCGCCGCGGTCAGGCCGTCCGCCGGCCGGCCCTCAGCCGCGCGGTTGTCCTCGACCTCAATTGTGGTTTGGCCACTGGTAACTGTGCCGACCCAGTAGCCGTGATCCCGGGCAATCGGCCCGGAAGTGTGGGTAACCGCGATGGCGTACTTGCCCGGCAGGGGCCGAATCCCGGACGTAAGCAGTGCACGAGAGCCCCACCCGATGCAGCGGAGAAAGAGCTTTTCCTCGGCGCCCGGCGCGAGGTCCAGGACCAGCGCACGGTCCTCCTTTCCCTCTCGCTCCGCCCAGGGTGGCCCCGGCGAGAAGAGTGCGGGCCGGCCTTCTTCCACCGGAGAGAGCCTTATCTCCCAAGCTCCCTCGGTGCAGAACTTGATCTGCTGGCGCCTGCCGTTCCGAACCGTGAGGGCCAGTTTCAGCTCCGCACCGGCCTTCACCTTGGCGGGAGCTTCCAGCCGGAGGGTGAGGTCCGCCGCGGCGGGAGCCTCCAGCCGAAGGGCGAGGTTATCCACTGACTTGGTTAACCCGGTGGGGATGCCAGGCGGGTTCGACCTCGGTTGCTTGGTGGCGACGAGCAGCGCCGCGACGCCAACGGCCGCAAGCGCCGCGATCAGGAAGCGCCAACGAAGCTGTTGGCCGACAGACACCAACGCACTCTCCTCTCTTCCGGTCGTTTAGACTCGGCTAGATCACTCCAGTTCCGGAGTTTCCACTATCAGTCCTCCGCGTCCTCTGCGGGTGAACGCCGTCCGTCAGGAGAGCTGCAGCCGCTTGCGGATCAGCCACTCGGCGCCGGCGGCGGCCACGAAGAAGACCACCACCAGCCAGTCCTTCCAGCGCTGGTCAGGGTACAGGCAGACCACCCGGGCGAGGCGCGAGGCGCGCACCTCGCCGGTCAGCGCGCCGGTGAGCTCGTCCAGCCGGGCCAGCTCGAAGTAGCGGCCGCGGGATTCGTCGGCGATCCGGCGCAGCAGCCGGTCGTTCAAGTCCAGCTTCTCGAATTCCAGGTTGGGCTTGCCCACCCGGAACTCGATGGTCACCTCGCCGAGCGCCTTGCCGCCCTCCGCCGCCGAGACGGCCAGCTTGTAGCTGCCCGGCCCGGGCGGGGCCCAGGCGGTCTCGAACTGTCCGGGGCTCTCGGCGACGGGCGCGAGGATGATCTTCCCGCCCGCGGCGTTGGCCGCGCCGGCAATGCCGCCGGAGACCTTGGCCTCGACCCTGGCGTTGGGCGCCAGCCTTCCGCCCTCGCCGCGGGCCTCGGCCCAGAGGCGCACCTTCTCGCCCGGCTGGTAGAGGTTCTTGTCGATGTGCGCGGTGATGCCGGCCGACTCGCTCTGGCGCTTGACCTCCTCGGAGGCCAGCCAGCGGACCAACTGCCCCCAGAACTTGGCGTAGGGCGTCGCCCGGCCCTGGGCGCGGAGCAGGTCCCCCCACGGCCAGGTGGGGCCGGCGGTGAAGGCCGCGGTCCGGCCCTTGCCGTAGTGCTGGACGGCCAGGACCGGCCGCAGCCGGCCCGCGGCGTCCTTGAGCGCGGGGTGGGCGGCCAGCACCTCCGCGCCGGGCTTGGCCGCGCCGACCAGGTTGATGAACGCCAGCTTGGGCAGCTTGCCGGCCTCCCCGGCGGTGAAGAACTCGGCGCAGTCCGTGAAGATGGGGTGAGCCCGCCCCGCCGCGGTCAGCGTCATCGCGAAGGACTCTTCCTTCAGGTCGCTGGGCGAGACGTCCACCGGGAGCAGTTCGGCCAGCTTGCTGCCGGCCCAGCCGCCGCGGCCGAAGCTGGCCTGGCCGGCCAGGCACAGCAACCCGGCCCCCTCCGAGACGGCCTTGCGGAGGGCCTCCAGTTGCGCCTCGGAGAAGCTCTCGCGCTCGATGTCCCCCAGGACGAAGACGTTGAAGCGCCGGGCCTCGTCGTAGGACTCCGGGAAGAACCGGTCGGCCGCGCCGGTGCGGCTGGCCCCCGAGGGGGACTGCTCGACAAAGACCCCCTGGCCCTTCTCGGTCCTGACCCGGTAGCGGCCGGTCACCTCCACGGTGGGGTCCAGCGCCCAGTTCCGGCGCAGGAAGCCGTACTCGGTGCGCACCCGGCCCTCGACGTAGAGCACCCGGATGCGGGGCTCGGTGACGTTGAGCAGGAACTCCTGGGTGTTGTTCTCCCGGATGCGCTCGGCCTCGTCGAACTTGGCGACCACCCTGGCCCGGAAGGAGCCGGCCTTGGTGGGGGTGAAGCGCAGCACCACCTCCTGCCCGCCGCGGCGGCCCTCCAGGCGGAGCTCCTGGCGGGCCTTCTCCGGCTCGCCCTGGCCGTCCTCGACCACCAGCGATACCGGCTCGACCCGCCCGCGGAAGCCGGTGGCCTCCACGGTGGCCCGGACCTCGCAGACGTTGTTGACCGCCGCGAACCGGCCGGTCTCCACCGCGGCCACGGCGATGTCCCGGAAGTCCTGGTTCTCGGACAGGCGCGTGCCCACCCCGACCGGGTAGACCGGGAAGCCCAGCTTCTTGATCTCCGGGACCGGGTCCTGGCCGGAGTTGTCCTCGCCGTCGGTGAGCAGGATGGCTCCGGCCAGGCGCTCGCCCTGGAGGTCGCCGGCGGCCTCCGCCAGCGCCGCGGTGAAATTGGTGGCCTCGCCGCCGGGGGCTTCGCTCTTCAGCTCCTTCTCGCCGGAGAGCTTGTGGGCCGCGCCGTCGAAGACCCACAGGCGCACGTCGAAGTCAGCGGCGAGCTCGTCGAGCGCCCCGCCGCGGCCGGAGAGCGCCCCGCGGGCGCGGTCGAAGCGCCCGGGCAGCCCCGGCGCGTCGGAGATGCTCATGCTCCGGGAGCGGTCCAGACACACCAAGAGCGCCCCGCGCTCGGTCCGGCCGGTCTGGTAGCGCACCGAGGGGCGGAAGAGCACGGCCGCCACCACCAGGACCAGCATGATGCGCAGGGCGATCATGGCGGCCAGCGAGCCCCGGTCGGCGGTCTTGCCCGGCAGCAGCGCCGCCCGGCGGTAGAAGAAGACCACCGCCCCGGCGGAGAGCGCCGCCAGGCCGAAGAACAGCCACCAGGAGTACCCGCTGTCCAGGGCGATGCGCAGGTGACTCATCGCCCGGGATTATCCGGCGGCCGAGCGGGGGTGTCAAGAAAGCCCGACGGCAGCCGCCTGAGACGAGCTACTGCTTCTTGAACTCGGCGGAGGCCTGCTTGAGCAGTTTCTTCTCGCGGCGGGTGAGCGCGGGGAGGCCCTGGCGGTTGACCTTGTCGAGGATGCGGTCCACCTCGGCGCGGAGCCGGTCGTGCTGCGCGGTGGCGCGCGCGAGCTTCCGGAGCCGCCAGCGGACCGCCAGCCGGGCGAAGAAGCCGGCCGGGCGCGGCCGGTCGGGCCGGTCGGCGGCCTCGCGGGACCAGTCCTCCCGGATGCCCAGCGACCGGAAGAAGGGGTCGCGGGCGTTGGGGTCGTAGGCCGCGCCGGTGTGGAGCACGGCGCGGAGCTCCTGCTCGGCGCCTATGAAGATGTAGACGGCCAGCGCAGCCAGCAGCATGCTCCCGCTCCAAAGCGCGGCCAGGAAGTAGAGCCCGGCCAGGACCTGCCCGAGCCGCGCGGCCACCCGGGTGGCCTTGACCTCACCAAGCCTGAAGGTCAGGAGCCCGCGGAGGGCCATGCCGCCGTCGAGCGGGAAGGCCGGGACCAGGTTGAAGACCAGCACCCAGAGGGCCAGTGAGAAAGCCGCCACCAGCCAGTTGGAGACGCGCATCAAGTCCAGGAGGTCCAGTGGCGAGAAGCGGCAGATCAGGGCCAGCGGCACGAAGGCGGCGGCGACCAGCAGCAAGTGCGCCCCCGGCCCGGCCAGGGCCACGAAGATCTCCGTCCGCGGGTCGGGCATCCGGCTGGCGATCTGGCACTCGCCGCCCAGCGGCCAGAGCAGGATGCCCTCGACGCGCAGCCGGCTCCGGCGCGCAGCCCAGGCGTGGCCCAGCTCGTGCCAGACGATCACTACGCCCAGCGCCGCGGCCAGCACGCCGGCCCGCACTGCTCCGCCGATTCCGTCGTACCAGGCTCCCTGGATCAGCCAGTAGAGCACGACCAGCCCCAGCGTGAGGTGGAAGCGGATGGCCATCCCGCGGATGGTGCAAATCCGCGGTGCCCAGTTGAAGCCGCCGGTTCCGAACATGGCCGCCATTATAAGTGACCCGTGCCGGGCGCGCTATTCCTCAGCGGTCGTACTTGTCGCGGCCCTCGCGATCCCACCAGTCGAGGAGCCGGGCCCGGCCGGATTCCGTGGTCGTCTCCGGCGCGGCCAGGAAGAAGATCCTTCCGGATATGGACTCCGCCGATCTGACGGCCAGAAAGACCACGGCCCGGTCGCCATCCTCCCGGGCCAGGCGGACCAGCGCCGGCAGGAGCCACCGGTTCTCCTTGCGGTCGAGGGCCTGGATGACCTGGCCGCGATACCACGCGCGGTTGGGCGCCAGCAGCCTGCCGGCCGCGGCTTTGGCCGCCGGGCCGAGGGCCTCGAGCTTGTCGAGCGCGTCGCCCGCCGCCTTGACGTTCCCGCGCTCGTAGGCGGAGCGCACCTGGCGCTCCCAATGGGCGGCCCGGAGCGGGTTCCAGACCCAGGCGGCGAAGACCGCCAGGCCCGCGACGAGCCCGAGCGCAAGGTAGAAGCCAGCCAGGCTCCGGTCCCCGACCGGCGGCTCGGGGCCGGACGGCTCCGGCCCGCTAGCTCCGGCGGTGGCCACGGAAGAACTCCGAGAGGACCCGGTCGTAGGTCGCCCGGCCGGCCAAGAGGCGCTCCATCAGCCCCGTTCCCCGGCCGGTGGTCACCGCCAGGCGATACCACAGCCCGGGCGCGGCGTAGAAGGCGCGGGCCAGAGCGGCCGCGTGGGAGAACTCCCCGGCGAAGGTCGCGCGCATGGCCGCATCGAAGCCTTCGGCCGGGGCGCGCCCGGCGCCGAGGTTCCCGGCGACGGTCCGGGCGGCCAGCCGTCCGGAGAGGATCGCCCGGCGGATGCCCGCGCCGGTCAAGGGGTTGACCAGCCCGGCGGCGTCGCCGGCCAAGAGCACGCGCGAGGTCGAGAAGCGCTCCTGGCCGTGCCAGGCGGCCAGCGCCGCGCCGCGGACCGGGCCGGCCCCGGCGGGGAGCCCCAGCGCGCCGAGGTGCCTGCGGAGGCTGGTCAAGAGCCCGCGCGCACTCGGCCGGAAGGTGAGCACGCCGACGGCCAGATGCGCCGGTCCCGGGAAGCACCAGGCGATCTGGCCCGGGGCCATGCCGAAGTCGCAGCCGAGCGTCTCCGTCCAGGCGCCCGCGCCGTCGAAGGGGACCTCGGTCTGGAGCGCCGTCCCCAGCGGCGCGGAGCGCAGGGGCCGCCCGTCGAACTCCACGCGCCCGGTGGCCCCGGTGGCGACGATGGCCGCGCGGGCCTGGACCGCGCCGGCGGAGGTCTCGGCCGTGACGCCGTCGGCGTCGCTCCGGAGCGCGGTGCAGTGGGCGCCCTCGCGGAGCTCGGCGCCGGCGGCGGCCGCGCGCCGGGCCAGCCACTGGTCGAAGGCGGCGCGCTCGACCACGGTGACCAGCGGCGAGGCCGCGCGGTAGACGAACTCGCGCCGGCCCGCGTGGGTGAAGCGCACGGCGGAGAGCTCGCGGCGCGGGAGGCCGCCGAGGTCGGCGGGCAACAAGGCCAGGGTCTTGGCGGGGAGCCCGCCGGCGCAGACCTTGTGGCGCGGCAGCCGGTGCTTCTCCAGGAGGCAGACCGAGAGCCCCTCGGCGGCGAGCGCCTCGGCGGCCGAGGAGCCCGCCGGCCCGGCGCCGACCACCAGGCAGTCGAACCGCCCGGCGGTCACTCCGGCACCTTCCCGTACCTGGCCTCGTACCTGGCCCGGCCTTCAGACTCCCACCAGGTCAGGAGCTTCTGACGGCCGGTCGCGACGATGTCTGGGCGTTTCTTGTCGATATGGCTCAACAAGGTTCCTTCCTGGCCCGTGATGAAGTCGCGTTCGGCGAGATAACAGGCCGTGACCAAGGCCTGTTCGGCAATACTCCCGTCGGGATCGCCGGAGGCTTTGACCACCAGGGGTAAAGCCCAATCGGCGCGAGAGTCTACAGTGGCCCCCAAGACGCGGATTCTTAACGGCATGGCTCTATCCGCCAGCAGCCTGCCCAGCGCTGAGTAGGCTGGCGGACCGATCCTGACCAGCCGGTTCGCCGCTTGGAGGCTTTTCGAAAACGAGGAGGTGCTGATGGTGGCAGCCTCTTCATAGCACGCTTTGCGAGTCTCCCTTTCCCAATACCAGATGCTGACCGGCGTCCAAAGCCAAGCGCCGAGCAGCACCAGCGCGGCAACGATGCCGACGGCGATGTAGAACCCGGCCAGGCTCCGGCCCTTTTCTTCCGGCGCTCCGGCTGTCTCGACGTCGTCGGGCATAGCGGCCTCCGGCGCTGCGCGGGCATTGTACGTGCGGCTTCCGGCCGCCGCCAGTCGCTCGACACGCCCGGCCCGGCGGTGTAGGATATGGCGGGCATCCGGGCGAGTCCCTGGGAGGGTCAGGCCATGGGCAGG
>Ga0315286_10006437_pt1 | contig 11424 bp, 11 predicted proteins | sample YL17G10_0_MG_FD_205038 | JGI IMG/M metagenome (GOLD analysis project Ga0315286, IMG submission 205038) | Sediment microbial communities from Yellowstone Lake, YNP, Wyoming, USA - YL17G10_0 | ecosystem: Environmental > Aquatic > Freshwater > Lake > Sediment | place: USA: Wyoming | collected...
ACTATCAGAACTACAAAAATTATTCCGAAGTGTGAAAATAATCCTACATCAAGGAAAGTTGCCATTTTACAAAAAGGTTTTTAAAAAGCATAATAAAAAGTATAAAAATAAAAAATTTTATTTTGGCTTTGCCTATTTCTTCTTGACAGACTTGGCTAAGTCTTCTATCACGTTGCCTATCACGTTCTTTTTCTGCTTATCCCCTTTAGGTTCTTTGGTTATGAACCAGATGATTACGGCGAAGATAAGAACCATCACTATCAAAGCCTGAAGATCAGGGTTAATAGCCAGGAATCCTAGCCACGTCGGCAGATGGAACCAGCCAACTGATGAGCCGAAGATAATGGCAACAATAACTACTGCTGCTATTGCCATCCATGCTGCCAAGGATGTTCCTGCGACGTCAAACTCATTGCCAAAAACACCTATTATCAGCAGCACCATAACAATGGCAACCAAAATTATAGACACCTGGGGCAGCGACGTGTTAATCACCGCGACCGGGTCAAATGAGGTGTACATGCCTGTAAAATGAGGCACCACCACTGCCAGGCCCATTACAAGGGCTACTATGACATTATAATTCTTCCTGCCATCGCCCAGAATCTTGGTCTTTTGCAAAACTGCAAACACTATCGTAAATACCAATAAAAATGGAACCAAAAACTCTATGATGTCCCACTGCATCAACACGTTAATTAAACTTTCAAAAGCCATTTTCATCAAACCTCCTTTTCATTCTTGTTTTATTAGTTTTTAGTCTTACCATAATGGTTAGACTTTTTATAACTTTCTATAAAACACAGCTTTTTTGCCTTTTTATATCTTATTCCTCCTTATCCCCGCTACTTTTTCTCTTAGGGTCTTTTGTCACATAAAATATGAATCCTATGACTATCCCAATAAGAACTATTGACGAAACAACAACAGTGTCAAACCTGAAGAACAGGTTATTGAATATGAAGTCAAGCCAGCCAAGCGCGTGAAGGAATACCAGGACTATGCCCACGAACATGATAATCATGAAGAGGGTCTTCCATCCTTTCTTCAGCACGAATTCTTCCTTCCCGGTGTGGAAGCTGCCGACGAGCATTAAAAAGCATATTGACAACAGTAAAAGCAGCACTGTGTTTGACAGTACTTCGCTGATAACAGCCACGAGTTTTGTAGAAGCGATTACGAAGAAGGCAATCACAAAAGCAGTCATTCCATTAAGGTTTTTCCTGGTTACGTCAATTCCCTCAATCTTTTCTGTGCCAAAAATTTTGGTTTTCTCTAGAATAGCAAAAACAATGGTGAACACCAATAGGAATGGGAGAATAACATCATATACTCCTAGCCTGTCAAAAAATGCGAGGGTTCCCCTGAATACTGATCCTGCTGGTTCTACCGGTACTGCCATGTGTTTCTCTTCTCTTAATTTATAATAGTGGGTATTTAAAGGTTTCGCTTAAGCCTTAGGAAGCCTTAAGGGAAAAAATTAAGGAGGGCATAACCTTGTTAGCCCTCCGAATTACGTCTGTTCTTTCTTCTTTTTCTTTATGATTAAAACTGCAACCACAACGAGTATTATGAGTATTAATATTATGAGCATTATTATGATTGGCAGGGTTAGCAGTGTTTCAGGTTTTGCAGCCTTTTCGCTAATGGTGATTGGAAAGATTTCTGTTTTTAGCTGGTCAGCATATGTAAGAGTGATGTTAAGGATATAATCCCCTGGCAGAAGCCCTGTTGTGTCCAAAAAGCCTGTTGCTTCTTTTTCCTCGCCTTTGCCAAGCTTAAAGCTCGGTATCTCATTCTGGTTGTCTTTTATTTTCAAAAATCCAACCACAGAAAGCTCTGTATTCCACTCACTGTAGGCCTTGAACACCACTCGGTTTATCGTATTAGGAAATAATTCTTTGGTAAGCAGCTCTTTTATTCTCACTAACGGATCCCCTATAGTAAAATTAGTTTCCAGGGTCTCGTTAAACTCGTCATAATGGGCCTTGATAACTGCGCGGTATAAGCCTCTTTTCAGGATTGGGCCTGGCTCTGCTCTGGTAGTGCCTAAGGTGCTTTTGCTAATACTAATCTCAGGTGTGGCTACATTGATTATGAATTTCCCTTCCAAATCATAAATCTCAACTATTGCTCCTGCCTTGAATATATCTTCTGAGCCAAGATTGTCAAACTTAACATAAAGTGGCAATGGTGTGCCTTCATCAACTTTCAGTGAGACCAAAGTAATGTCAGCGTATTTTGAAGGATATGGCACTTTGATTTTTATAGGTATTTGGGGGGAAATGTAGGCTATGATATTGCCTTCGCCTCCGGTTTCAAAAGAAGGAGTTATTTTTATCCCTCCAGTGTGAATTCCAGGCTCCATCTCAAATGGAAATTTTATTATTAGCTTAAAAGGAATTCTGTAAGCATCTGAGCTGACTCGCACTGCGGGGTTTTCAAAGAACATAAAATCCTTTATTTCACCATACGCTCCAAGGTTTGCCTCAAAAGTATTGCTTTCTGAATTTATTATGTTGAACTCTAGCTCTATTGATGTGTTTGGCTTAAAATAAATTGATTCATCTGCTGGGCTAACTCCCAAGCTATTCACCAAAGCAAAAGCTGATAATAAATTGGCTAATAGAAAAAGGACTAGAAAGAATAACCTTTCTTTTGATAATCTTTCTTTTTTATTGAATTTCTTGCTTAGCAAATGTTTCATGCGCTCTCACTCTATTTTGTAAAAGCCAACCTCTATAGCGCTGGTCTTAGGACCTGGTGGTTCACTTAAGGGTACAGTAATATTAAGCTCTATATTCCCCGTATTGTTTCCTAGAGCAGTATTATTTTCATAGGTCAGGTTGCAGAACAGGTTTTGTGCAGAAAGGCTCATATTGGCAAAGGTCATCTGGGAGCAGCTGCTATTAAAGCTGCCTGTTTTGTTAACAGATGCTTCAAACTGATAATAGACTGTATTCATAGCAACGCTATTGAACAGGGCACTTGCATTAATAGTCACATTAATAAGAACATTTCCTATATTCGCTGCAACAAGCTGGGTTGGGCTACGAGTCAGCGTGTTATTATTCTGACCTATGCGCATATTAGTGAAGTTAGAGTAATTAATAAGCAATACAAGGTTGCCTTGGTTAGAAATTGTGAAATTAGACATATTTGAAGTGTTACAATCACCATAACTATCACAGGCAGTCACAGTCCAATTATAAGAGATAGGATTAGAAGCAGAATAAACACATAATGGATTAGGAACAGTATAGTTTGTAGTGGTTACATTAAGGAAGGGTTGATAGCATGAACAGCTCCCGCCACCACAGGAAATATTAATAGTATAATTAGTGGCAAACCCTCCGTCAGGGTCTGAAGCAGCGCTCCAGTTAAAATTAGGCCTTCTCTCAAACACAGTATTATTGTTGTGCGCAGGATAGTTTAGGATTGGCTTTACAGGAGCGCTATTAGTTAAGCCGCAACAAACTTTTTGGCTATAGGCAGAGCAATTCCCAACATGAGCATTGGTTGTGTTGATCCCTTCAGTTCCTGCCATGCTCAGGGTGCAATTATAGGGAGCAGAACAACTACCTGCAGGATAAGTGCAGGATACTTTTTTCCAGTTGCTGCCAAGGCAAGCGGTGCCGTTGTTATAATTGCTATTAGTCCCTATCTCAACATGAGCATTGGTTGCATTGGAAAGCCTTAATACAGTAACGTTTCCAGGGCAAGTGGTATTTATGGTTATGCTTCCATTGGTGTTATTGCAGCAGATAGAATAATTGTATGTGACAATGGTGGTGTTTTGGGCATGAGAATTAACATAGCCGTTGTGGGTGTCATTCTCAACACCTATGAGCCTTGCTGTTCCAGCAGGGCAGGTAGTGTTCTGGTAGAATATGCATTGTATGTCATTAACAGCCACTACAAACAGGACTATGAACAGGGTTAGAATAGAGCATAAAAATATTATCCTGAAAGATTTCCTCATCTACAAAACCACCCTTTCATACTTGATTATTAAAAAGATTATTAAACCGGGGCGTATATAAAACTTTTTATTCAAAGCGCTCACCAGCATTAACTTTAAATAATGATGATAGTTTCAGAAATAACAAGGGTGGAATTATGAAGATTTTAGGCTTGGACATTAACTTGCTGAGTCATGCGTCTGTAAAGATAAGGGATAAAAAAATAATTTACATTGATCCTTTTGAGCTTTCAGGGCCTGGGCTTGATAAAGCAGATATTGTTTTGATAACTCATCAGCACTATGACCACTGCAGCCCAAAGGATGTGGCAAAGATAGCCACAGAAAACACAATCATAATAACTGTTGCTGACTGCCAGAGCAAGCTGAGCAACCTGAAGATAAAAGGCATTGCATTAATTGAGCCTGGCAAGACTATTATTGCTGACGGAATCAAGATAACCGCAGTGCCTGCCTATAACCTGAACAAGCCTTTTCATCCAAAAGAGAATGAATGGGTCGGATTTATTGTTGAGATTGACGGAGTAAGGGTTTATCACTCAGGCGACACTGATTTAATCCCTGAGATGAAGGACATAGATGTTGATATTGCTTTCCTTCCTGTAGGAGGGAATTACACCATGAATGCAAAGGAAGCTGCCCAGGCAACCAAGACTTTCAAGAGGTGCAAGATAGCTATTCCAATGCATTATGGGACAATCATTGGCACTGGCAGTGATGCAGAAACATTTAAGAACAATGCTGGCTGCGAAGTAAAGATATTGATGTAAACATAGGTGATAATATGTTACTGCACAACTCAAGGTTGGGCAGTTCATAATTTTCACGGAGGGAAAATTATGTTAAGGACTCATACTTGTGGAGAATTGAGAGGAAAAGATGCAGGAAAGAAAGCTATCTTAGCTGGCTGGGTTGAGACTCACAGGATACAGGGAAAGCTGAGTTTTATTCTCCTGAGAGACAGGTATGGCATCACCCAGGTATTTGTTAATCCGGCCATAACTAAGGAGATTGGTGAGATCAGAAGAGAGAGTGTCCTCCAAGTTAAGGGGGAAGTAAAGAAAAGACCTGAGAATCAAATAAAGAAAGAGCAGGCAACAGGAGAGATAGAATTATCAGCTAATGAGATAAATGTTCTTAGCAGAGCAGACCCTTTGCCTCTTGAGCTAGGCGACAATGTCGAATCAACAGAGGATGTGCGCCTGAAGTACAGGTATTTAGACTTGAGAAGGCCAAAGATGACCAATAACCTCATCATAAGGCACAAGGCTGTCCAGTTCATAAGAGAATATCTTGATAAGAAAAGTTTCTTGGAAATAACAACTCCCATCCTTACAAAATCAACTCCGGAAGGAGCCAGGGATTACCTGGTGCCTTCGAGGGTTCACAGGGGAAAATTCTATGCATTGCCGCAATCGCCCCAGCAGTACAAGCAATTATTAATGGTCGCAGGCATGGACAAGTATTTCCAGATAGCTCCTTGCTTTAGGGATGAGGCTGCAAGGGCTCACAGGGCTCCTGGAGAGTTCTACCAATTAGACCTTGAGATGAGCTTTGTAGAGCAGGAAGATATCCTGAACCTCACAGAAGACTTAATGATAAAAATGGTTAAGGAAATATTCCCGGAGAAAAAAATAGCCCAGGTTCCGTTCCCGAGAATAAGCTACGATGAGGCAATGGAGAAATATGGAGTTGACAGCCCTGACATCAGGAAGGATAAAAATGACAAGAATGAACTTGCCTTCTGCTGGATAATTGACTTCCCATTGTTCACCAAGCAGACAGAAGAAGACTATTTTTACGGAGCAGGAAAAGTATGGGCGCCATCACATCACATGTTCACAGCGCCAAAAGAAGAAGACATTGCCTTGCTGGACACTAATCCTGGCAAAGTAAAATCTTTGCAGCACGACCTGGTCCTTAATGGCTTTGAAGTGGGCGGAGGAAGCGTAAGAATCCATGATGCAAAGACCCAGGCAAAAATATTTGACCTGATAGGATTCACAGACAAGCAGAAAAAAGAGTTTGCTCACATGCTAGAAGCCTTTAGGTATGGAGTGCCTCCTCACGGAGGAATAGCTCCTGGAATTGACAGGATACTAATGGTAATCCTGGGAGAAGAATCCATAAGGGAAGTTATTGCTTTCCCAAAGGACAAGTCAGCCAGGGATCCTGTGATGGATGCACCCTCAGAAGTTGCACAGGAGCAGCTTGATGAGCTTGGCTTAAAAATAAAATAGAGATAGAATAGATAAAAGGATAATAATAGAATAGTAATTATAAAATAAAAATGAGTGCGTTCTCTAGACTCAAGTCTTTTCTTGACGAGAATAATATTTCTTACGAGTACAAGGAGCACGAGGAAGTAAGGACTAGCGAAGAAGCTGCCAAGGCTCGAGGTGAGGATATTAAGATTGGTGCCAAGGCCATGATTCTAAAAGCAGATGATAGGTTCATTATGTTTGTTCTGAGCGCTGCTAAGAAGATTGATTCGCGCAGAGTAAAGGAAATGCTTGGAGTTAAGAGTTTGAGATTTGCGACGCCAGAAGAAGTTGAAAAGTTAACAGGTTGTATTCCTGGCGGTGTTCCTCCTTTTGCAAATATTTTTGGCTTGGATTTGATTGTTGACAGGACTATTCCTCAGAATGAGTTCATGGCCTTCAATGCAGGAGAAAGGACAAAATCACTGAAGTTGAAGACAAAAGATTATCTTACACTGCTCAAGCCGAGGATTGAGGAGTTCTCATTCTAAATATTGCATTATTTCTTCTCTTTTCTGAGGATTAAGGCTCACTTGTAATCCATAGCAAGTTGATTTTTCCAGTAGAATTCCTTCTTGGATTAGTTCTTTCACTTGTTTTTTAGCTTTTCCTCTTAAATGGCTTGGAACTCCTGAATAAGCATTCTCAAAGGCAGTATGCTTTTCATGCCAGCAAGCTCTTCTGTAAAGCTTTTTAATGATGTATTTTCTTAGCTCAAGCATTTTATTCTTGTTGAAAGAGCTGCTTAATAAATTGCTAATCCTATTTTTCGGAGGTTCTTTCCTTTACTCGGAAAAAATTCAATAATTACAAATAATGTAATCATCAATAACATAAAATATAAATACTAGTTCATCTCATTAGGGCATTATGGCAAGTGAAGACAGCATATTCGTAAAAACATTCGGGGATTACCCTGCGATAAGAATAATGGATTTTTTGATAGAGTCAGACATGTTCGATTACCCAATAACAGAGATAGCCAAGAACTCAGGGGTCCATTTTCAGACTTTTCAAAAAATCTGGCCGAGATTTGTGAAGGATAATTTTGTTGTGAAAACACGAAAACTCGGTAATTCAGAGCTTTACAAGATAAATAAGGAGAATCCTGTAATGCAGAAACTAATTGAGCTGGACAGGTTCCTATGCAAGCAATACTCTGGAAAGCAAATAAAGAATAAAGTGCTGATTAATGCCAGAAATAATTAATTTTATATAACCTTCTTCACTAAACAACATCAAATAAGGGTGATTTTCATGAAGTTTTTATCAATCAAAGAAGCTATGCATAAAGGCTCTGGAAAAGTTAGTGTCAGGGGCTGGGTTTACAGGGAGAGAGGAAGCAACAAGGTAAAGTTTGTTGTGCTCAGGGATGTTTCTGAGATTATCCAATGCGTTATTAAGAAAGAAAAGTTCTCTGAGGATAAATTCAAGGAAGCTGACAAGATTCAGATAGAGTGCTCAATGGAAATAACAGGCACCATAAAAGCTGATAAGAGAGCTCCTAGCGGCTATGAAATTGATGTTGATGAGTTCACAGTTGTCGGATGGAGTGATAACTTTCCACTGGCAGCTGACCAGAACAGGGAATTCCTAGATGACAACAGGCATCTTACTCTTAGGATGAGAAGAATGACCGCTATATTGAAAATCAGGAGCACGATTTTCGGTGCGCTGCATGAATATTTTAGGAGTAATGGTTTCTATGAATACCAGAGCCCTATATTTCAAAGTGTTCAATGTGAAGGAGGAAGCACTCTTTTCAGGGCAGAATATTTTGACAAGAAAGATGTTTTTCTTGCCCAGACATGGCAGTTATATGCAGAGCCTGCCATATTCTCGCTAGAAAAGATTTATACCATGGCCCCTAGTTTCAGAGCTGAGAAATCCAGGACTTCAAGGCATTTGACAGAGTACTGGCATTGCGAGATGGAGATTGCCTGGTGCACTTTCAAGGATGTGCAGGATGTTGGAGAAGAAGCTATAAAGCATGTGATAAAAAAAGTTCTAGAAACAAACCAGGACGAGCTCAAAATTCTTGAGAGAGATGTAAAGAAGCTTGAGCCTAGCCTGAAAAAGCCATTTGCTAGGATTACTTATACAGAAGCACTTAAGATGCTCAAGGAAAAGTGCAAGCATGATATTGAGTGGGGTAAAGACTTGAGAACAATAGAAGAAGACAAACTATCATCCTTGTTTGACACAGTAATAATATGTACCAATTACCCGAAAGAAGTAAAGGCTTTTTACATGATGGAAACCCCTGATGACCCTCGCACTGTGCAGGGCTGTGATTTCATTGCTCCAGAAGGTTATGGTGAAATAATCGGTGGAAGCCAGAGAGAGCATGACATTGAAAAGCTAAAGAAAAGATTGGCGGAGATGGGAGAGAACCCTAAAAATTACACATTCTATCTTGATACAAGAAAATACGGCAGTGTGCCTCATGGAGGCTATGGAATGGGAGTTGAAAGGCTCTTATCTTGGATGTGCGGGCTTGATAACATCAAGGACGCTATTCCATTCCCAAGGACGCCAATGAGATATAAGCCCTGAGAAATTATTTTTTAATAATCTTAAATTTTATTGTGTTATCATTTCATTTCCTTCTTCTAGCTCCTTTAATGCCTCATCGCAGAAATCAATTGCTCCCTGGTAATATATTGCTACAGGGTCCTTGTCGTTTCTCATCAGGACATCAATTATGTCATCTTTCCCTGCTTTGTCTCTGTCGAGGTCCTCTAGGTTTCTGACTTCACTGCGCTCAAATACCTCAATCTCTTGCCTTTGCAATAAGCCAAGCCTCTCTTTTATTTTCTTCAGGAGCAGAGTTGCTGTCTCTTTTCTCTTGTCTGGCTCTTCAGTATGCAGCTGGCTGATCTCATTATAATGCTCAGAGTCAATCTTTATCTTTTTCCTGAGCTCGTCCGTTCCTCCATGCTTCACACTATAAACCCTGCCTATTACTGCATTTAGCGCTTTTGCCTTGTCTTCTATGCTGCTCACAAAAGTTCTCAGGCTTTCCTCGTCATCAAGCTTTATGGTTGCTTTTTTCTCTTCCTTTATTTCTTGTACTTCAATCTTCTCCTCTTGCTGCAATTCTTCTTGCTTCTCTTCCCGAATTTCTTCCTCTTTAACTTCCTGTTTTTTTACACGCCTCTTCCTTGCCATGAAGCTGTAGTTAAGGGTTATTATTGCCTCAAACAATAATCCGAAGATTATGTTGACGCTGCTGAGAATCTTGTAGTTGATGCTTTCAAGAAGATGAGCCATTCCTAGCATGAATAATATTCCTGTGAATATGACCGGAAATACCATGAGAAATCCTGACTCCAGATGATATTTGTCAACGAGAATATAGGTTACTATTATTGTCAAGAGAACAGGTGATAGCCCGACCAGGGTATTAGTCAGGGTTGATTGGGTTATTATGCTTAGAAAAACTATGATAGCAACCCATATGATTAATGAAAAAAAACACATTCTCCTGATGAACCTGTGAACAACATCAAAAGGCAGCTGATGATACTCTATTGTAGTTTCTTTGCTCTTAACCTTTGTTTCAGTGCTGGTTTCTACACTGGCTTCTGCACTAGTTTCTGCTCTCTGGCTGATCTCGTGCTCTTCAAAAACAGGCAGTTCTTGCTCAGCCTCAGGCCCCACTTCTAATTTGTTCGGCGTATACTTAGAAGGAACCGGCGGAATAAGTACATCTTCTTCTTCCAATAAAAAAACACCCCTTTTTAACCCTTATTTAAAAATAAGTATTGATTGTTTTTTATAAGTTTTATGTTTTTTCATGATTTAGGCAAACATTTTTTAATCACCGGCATTTTCTGAGCATACATGAAAGAAACCATCATCCCGAGAATCGAAGTTAGGAAAGGAAGCATCACCACCTGCCAGGTTGGGGCTGTTGTTAATCCTGCTAACAGCTTTGGCTACATGGGCGGAGGAGTTGCTGGCGTGATTAAGAAAGTGGGAGGACAGGTTATTGAGGACGAGGCTATTAGTCAGGCTCCTGTGCAGGTCGGAGAAGCAATCCTGACAACAGCCGGAGACTTAATCTGCCATAAAGTAATTCATGCTCCTACAATGCACAATCCTGCTGAAAAAACAGATGCTCACAAGGTTTTTTGCGCAGCAAAAGCTGCTCTTGAGCTTGCTGATCAAGAAGGCTTTAAGAGCATTGCAATGCCTGGCATGGGAACAGGAGTTGGCGGCTTGGACAAGAAAGAAGCTGCCAGGATTATTATTAAAGCTATTAAGCAAACTAAATTCCAGAATCTTGAAAAAATTCTTCTGATTGATGTTGATGATGAGATGATTGAGGCTTTTAATGATGCTTTGGGAAAATTTAAAAGTGAAAAAGAATAGGTGAAATTCGCATGGGAAGCTGGTCAAAAGGTATTTTTGGAAGAGACTGTGTAGGCAGGACAGGCATTATTGTTGCAGGCACAATCAGTCCTGAGTATGAAGAGAGCATTCTGAAACTATTTGATAAAGTGCTCGAAAGAAAAGACCAGGTTTACCATGCCTGTGTTGTAAGAAAAGGTAAAAATATTTACCCTATAGTTTTTAATGTTCTAGGCGCGCCTGCAGCTGTTGATTGCATTAGCGTGCTTCATGACGGCGGATGCAGAAACCTTATTTTTGTTGGGTTCGCATATGGTTTTATGAATAAAGTTGGTGACTTTGTAGTGCCTAATAGATCATATCATTTTGACGGGATTTATCACGCCTTGAAGATGGATAAGGATTCAAGCTTTCCTGACAAGGAACTGAATGATAAGCTTAAGCAAGTTCTTATAAAAGAAAAAATCAAGTTTTTTGAAGGAAGCAACATAAGCGTGCCGGCTGTTACACTGCAGCCAAAGCATAGGAATAAGGATTATGAAAGGATAAAACCAGTAAGCTTAGAGATGGAATTTGCTGCTTTCCTTTCATGGGCCGAGGAAATAGGGATTAGAAGCGCGGGCGTTATGATCATTAGTGATACTAAAAATGATAGCATTGGTGATGAAGACAGAAGGAAGACCAGAAGAAAAAAAAGAAAAGAAATAATTACCTCTATTGTAAAAAATATTTCTGATTTTGATTTAAAGCCTCTTAAGAATTCAGAGAAATTTAGCCTGGATCGGTGCCTTGCAGAAATAGTTGAAATTGATGATAAAACACCGA
>Ga0315286_10006439_pt1 | contig 11423 bp, 15 predicted proteins | sample YL17G10_0_MG_FD_205038 | JGI IMG/M metagenome (GOLD analysis project Ga0315286, IMG submission 205038) | Sediment microbial communities from Yellowstone Lake, YNP, Wyoming, USA - YL17G10_0 | ecosystem: Environmental > Aquatic > Freshwater > Lake > Sediment | place: USA: Wyoming | collected...
GACTTTTTTTTTATAGTGAAAGTAACTTCTAAAGCATGAGATTGTGCTATAATTCACTAATATGCCTTGAGACACTTCATTTCGAGGAGATTGGATTGACAGACGAAATGTTACCGCGTGATTTTTCTTCCATTGACCGGAAAGGACGCATGACATTTGAGTCACGCGGCTTGCCCTTGCGCCCCACAATTGAACGCAACCACGATTTTGACGAAGCCATCATTCGCCTCGATGAGGAATGGGCTATTTACGAATCGCAGCGCTGTATCCATTGCCCGGATCCGGCGCCCTGCCAGAAAGCCTGTCCGGCTGGAAACGACATTTCCTATGCCATGTTGCTGATCGAGAATGGTGAATTCCTGCAGGCTGCCAGCATATATCGGCAGACGAGTTCTCTGCCGGAGGTGTGTGGGCGGATCTGCCCGCAGGAAAGACTATGCGAAGGAGCTTGCGTGCGGGGGAAAAAAGGTCATCTCCCGGTACCCACCGGCGCACTGGAAGCATTTGCCACGCATTTCCAGCGTCGTATCCAGGGGGTGAACATTCCAGTCGGGAAATTCACCGGGAAGAAAGTAGCCATCATCGGAGCCGGTCCAGCCGGGTTGGCATGTGCAAAACAACTGGTCGGGAACGGTCACTGGGTGACCATCTTTGATGCCTGGCCTGCCCCGGGCGGATTGCTTACCTATGGCATTCCCAATTTTAAATTACCCAAAAAAGTGGTCTTCGATATCTGGGACGATCTGCTTCGGGCAGGTGTGACTTTCGTGGGGAACACCTATATTGGACCACGCATCACAGTCGACAAGCTGTTCGAAGGCGGTTACAACGCGGTCTTCCTGGGGCTCGGCACAAAGGTCGACATGTCGCTGGATATACCCGGGGAAAATCTGCCAGGGGTTTACAAGGCAACGGATTTCCTGGTGCGGACAAATGTGGACATGGACCTGCTGCCTCATGAAATGTGCGCCCGTCCCGAGATCGGCGAGCGCGTGGCTGTCATCGGGGGCGGGGACACATCCGCGGATTGTCTGCGAACCGCCTTACGCATGAGTGCAAAGGAAGTGATCTGCCTGTACAGGCGAAGTGAAGCAGAGATGCCCGGCGGTTACAAGGACCGCAGCATGGCTTTGGAGGAAGGAGCTCATTACCATTTCCTCACCCAACCGGTGCGCTTCATTGCCGGGGCGGATGGTCACCTGGCACAAATCGATTGCGTTCGAACTGAATTGGGAGAACCGGATGCAAGCGGTCGGCGCAGGTTTTCCATCGTGGAAGGATCAGATTTCATGCTGGAGGTAGACACAGCCATCATGGCGATCGGGTATAAACCAGACCCGATCATCAGCTCATCCACCCCTGGGATACAGACGGATGCCAATGGCTTGCTCAAAGCGAATGAGCATACTGGTGAGACTCATCGCAAGGGTGTCTTCACCGGCGGGGATGTGGTCACAGGTCCGCACCTGGTGGTGACAGCCATGGTTGCCGGAAGAAAAGCGGCAGCTGCCATTGACCGCTATCTGGGTTGGTAGATAAAGACATTCACCCTGGATTGACGCGAATCCAAACTGTGGGTTAAGGATCATCCCCGGATTCCTCCGGCGAAGGACGTTTTTAGCCTTTAACCAGCGGCAGGGTAAAGTAGAAACGACTACCCTTGCCCTCTCCATCACTTTCCACCCAGAGCCTGCCACCGTGTGCTTCGACCAGATGGCGCGAAATGGTCAAACCAATACCGGAACCTCCACCAGACTGGCGTGAACGGGACTTATCCACTCGGTAGAATCGGCTGAATATATGCGGCAGGTGTTCAGCGGGAATGCCGATCCCGGAATCGATCACACCGACCCTGAGCATCCCGTCGTATTGAGCGGTTGAAAGGGTGACATTGCCGCCATCCGGCGTGTACTGAATGGCGTTCTGGACCAGATTGGAAAGCACCTGGGTGACGCGGTCCGGATCCGCCAGAACGGCTGGCAGATCATCGGCAAGATTAGTCTTTAATTCAATGTTCCTGACTACGGCCTGGTTCTTCAGCCGTTTAAGGACAATTTGAATGAGGTCGGAAAGCACAACCGGTCTTTTATCCAACGGGTAGGCTCCGGCTTCAACCCGGCTGAGCTCCTGCAAGTCGTCCACCAGACGTGCCAGGCGGTCCGCTTCCTGGTGAATGTGCTGGTATGTCTCTGCAGAAGCGGGTAGGACTCCATCCATCAACCCATCCATGGAACCGCTGATAGCGGTCAGAGGAGTGCGCAATTCATGGCTGACATCGCCGATCAACTGGCGGCGCATGCTCTCGACTTGCTCCAGTTTTTCTGCCATCTGGTTAAAGGAGTGAGCCAGCTGCCCGAGTTCATCCTCCCCCGTCTTTTGAACACGTTCTCCATAATGCCCTTCGGCGATCCTGTGGCTGGCTGTGGTCATCAAGCGGACGGAAGCAACCACCCCGCGGCTTAACAACAGGCTGATGAGGATCGCCACGAATCCAGCCACCAGAAGTGCCAGTAATAAGGCTTCATTAAAGGATGCCTGGAAATTGAGGAACAGGTCAGACATCATGCCTCGACCCTGCCCTGCACCCTGCATCATGCCCTGCCCGGTTCCCATGTGGCGGTTGAACGCTTCCGGAACGGTGAAGCGTGTCGCCAGCACGATCACGGTCGCACCCACCAGAATGACAAGCATGTATGAAAGGAAGAGTTTTACAGCCAGGTGACTGCGAAAGAATCGGATCATAACGGTTCATCCTCAAAGCGGTAACCCACCCCGCGCACGGTGGTGATGTAAGACCCGGAACCAAGTTTCTGGCGGATATGACCCAGATGCACATCCACCACCCGTTTTTCCCCGAAATATGCACCACCCCAGACCATTTCAAGCAGTTGATCGCGAGACAACACCCTGCCGCGTACTTCCGCCAGGGATCTTAGCAGGTCGAATTCGACCGCAGTCAACTGGATGGGCTTGTCATCCACAAACACTTGATGAGCACCAACATCCATGCGAATGTGACGAAACGACAGGATGAGTTGATCGGAGGCTTCACCCGACCCCGGCTGAAGGCGGCGTAATGCAGCCTTAACCCTGGCGACAAGCTCACGCGGGCTGAATGGCTTTGTAACATAGTCGTCCGCCCCTATCGAAAGACCTACGATCCGGTCTGTTTCCTCGGTCCTTGCGGTGAGCAGGATCACGTAGGCATTGGATTCGCGGCGCAAGCGGGAAAGCAATTCGACGCCATCCATGCCGGGCAGCATCAGGTCGAGCACGACCAGGTCGGGTTTAAATGCCCGGGCGGCTTTCAGCCCGGCAATCCCATCCGAGGCGGTATATAGCTCGTACCCTTCCGGTTTCAGGTAAGCGGTCACAAGGTTTACTATGGAAGGTTCATCATCTATGACGAGGATCTTTGCCATTGGGTCATTGTAACGTAAAAAAGATCAATATTCTTTTTCTTCGATAAAGGTGCCATGCCAGGTATGCAGAAAGACCTGACCATTAAAACCGTTGACACTGAGCATCGCGATCGTCTTGCCATCGCGCAGGATGTCGAGAGTGTAGTACCCATAAAACGGGTCTGCATCCTCAGCTGTGGAGGCACCCGGCATGAATTTGTCCAGGTAATCCTGGACTGTTTTCAGCGCATCCTTTGAGCTGACCGTCATCTCTGCGGATACGGTTTGTGGCGTGGAGTTGAATGCATAACCCCCCATCATGCCTCTTCCGCCGCCCATCATCTGGCTGTGAAATAACCCGCCATACTTAAGGTTCCACATCATGTTCGGACCGGGCTCAGGATAAGCGAGATTTGTAAGCGGGTCAACCAGGAGTTCAAAAGCACCTGTACCGGTGCTCTCCTCGATCACACGAATGTAGGCGTTGTTATTAAAGACCATCACCTCGGCAATCTTCAAGTCAGAATTACCGAGATCTGCCAGGTATTGCCCGGCGGACTGATAGGCTTCATCCACTGTCAGAGGCGAGAGGTTGGAGGCGTCAGTTCCATAGCCAGACATCATACCTGGTCCGTAACCCTGTCGATTTCCCATCATGCCGGAGCCAAAACCGTGTCTGCCCCATGCCTGCGTTGCATTTCCATTCCACATCCGTGTTAATGGGAAGGACCAACCGGTTCCAAAGAATGTCCGCTGTGCAAATACAACGCCGGTGATGAACAATCCACCTGCGAGGGTGAGGATACCCAGCCCTATCAAAATAATTTTAAGGATTTTATTCATTTAAGTTTCTCCTTTTGGTGAAAATCCACCCGCATTCATTCAATTTACTGCAAGAGCCATTATAAAATCTTGCGGTAAAGGAAAGGTTAAGAATATATAAAGATATCGTAAAGCCTGGCGAAGCGATTTGTTCTTGATCACAAGTTTTGGGGTTGCTGCCGAGCATTCCCCGATGGCATGGAATGAGTGGGTTATAATCCCTCCTGGTTTTCTGATCCAAATGGAACAAAATTAATTATTCACATCCTGATCATCAAAGGTCCATAAGTAACCTTAAACCCTGGTATGCATCTAAATGACAGAGAACGCAAATTTAATTTCTCTTGATTCCCTTAAAGCCGGCGACCGTGAAGCGTTCACCCAGCTGGTCGACGCCACCTCCGGACCCATTTACCGGGTGGCGATGCAAATTTTGGGTGATGAACAGGATGCTGAAGACGTGTTACAGGAAACTTACATCAAAGCTTTCCGTGCATTGCCCGCCTTTGAAGGCAGGTCGAGTGTGACCACCTGGCTGCATAGAATCGCGGTAAACGAAGCCCTGATGCTCGTTCGCAAACGCAGACCGCAGACCATTTCCATCGATGACAACTCCCCTTTCAATGGAGATTTAGAAAGCGAGAGCATGGATATCGTCGATTTTTGCTGTATGCCGGAAGGCGAACTGCTAAATAAAGAATCGCGCGATTTTCTGGATCAAGCTGTTCAAGATCTGCCAGCGAACTTGCGAGTGGTGTTCGTGATGCGAGACCTGGAAGGTATGTCCATCCAGGAGACCTCAGAGGCGTTGGGATTGAGCGAAAACAACATCAAGACGCGTTTACTGCGTGCCAGGCTGCGTTTGAGAGCAGAATTATCCGCTTACTTTGGTGGAAAATTGCAAGAGGTGGAGCAGAGATGAGCGAACACGTCCATACACCACAATGTTCGAAACTGCTGGGCAGCTTGTCTGATTATATTGATGGCGACCTGCAGGCTGAGATCTGTGCCGAGCTCGAGGCACATATCAGTGGATGTGACAACTGCCGCATCGTCGTTAATACCATGCGCAAGACGGTGGAACTCTACGAACAGACATCCAATGAGCCGGTGGAACTTCCGCAAGCGGTCAGGGAACGATTGTTGTTAAAATTGGACCTGGACGCGCTTCGGAAAAAAGGTCAATGACCTACCAGGGTTAATTCAAGGCTTCGAAAAGCTAGAATCATTAAATCCTTTGAAAATAAAGGGCATGGATGCGAACGATCGCATCCCTGCCCTTTTCTCTTGAAATTTAGTGCGAATGCACCAGACTTGAATTGTTCTCAAGATCGCCATGGATGAATGCCTGAACTGCAGTTGTGATCGAGGATTCGGGCGTCATGATCACTTTCAGTCCAGCCGAGGTGGCTTTCTCGAAAGCCGGTGTTCCCATCCCGCCCGCTACCAGCACATTGCAGTCAGAGATAGATTGGACCATCTGCTGACCCGGGTGGATTCCTCCCTCATGAGAATGATCACCATGCTGGTGGCTGGCTTTTGGCCGCATTTCAGAGGCGGTAACCTGGTCTCTTTCGACCGTGAAAACCTTAAAATATTTAGCCTGTCCAAAATGGCGGCTGATGGTCTCACCGTCATCGGTTGGGATGGCGATCTTCATGCTCATATCATAAAACTCCTATTTATCAAAAGGATCAATTTGCCACACTGACTTTGTCGAGGAATTGCCCGAGCACCTGGCGCAGCATGGACTCAGGCAGGGCACCGACCTGTTGTTGCACTACTTTACCGTCAGCGATAAAGAGCATGGTGGGGATACCCTGGACACCATATTTCATCGCCCATTCCGGGTTCTCGTCCGTGTTGACTTTGGCGACCAACAGTTTGCCATCATTCTCACTGGCAATTTTATCCAGTAGCGGGGCTACCATCCGACAGGGGACACACCAGGGTGCCCAAAAATCGACCACGACCGGCACTTTGGACTGAATGACCGTTTTTTCAAAAGCAGCATCCGTCACATGTATGGGTTCTTTCATTTTTTTTATCTCCATTCCTGTAAATTTACAATTACCATCATCATATGCTACACATCCATGATCTTCTCAGGCAATTGATATTTCATTTCCAGCTAATAGATGCACATGGTTTCTTAAAGTTACAGACTTTTTGGGATGGGTTGTTCTGGTCGATCTTCCATCCACATCCCATGCAACTTCACTGCCAAACCTGCATCTAACCCTTAATCGAAAGGAGAATAGCGATGAGCGAATATACCGAACACAAGCTGGGATTAGTGGTCCACCTCGATGTGGATTTCGAAACAGCCATTGAAAGAACGGTCGAGGCTCTGAAAGTGGAAGGTTTTGGGATATTGACCGAGATCGACATAAAAGAGACCATGAAGAAGAAACTGGATGTTGACATGCCTCCTTATAATATATTAGGAGCTTGCAACCCACCCCTGGCACACCGGGCTTTGACCGCAGTTCCCGAGGTGGGGTTGTTGTTGCCCTGCAATGTGACCGTACGGAAGTTGGAGGATGGCAGAATCGAGGTGGCATTGATCGATCCATTAATGATGATGAGCATGATCAATGATCCGACATTGAAATCCGTCGCAGATGAAGCAAGGGCGCGCCTGGAACGGGTCTCGCTGTCCCTGCAAAAGTGAGCCTCATGCACGAGCGACGTTTTAACCATGAGATCGAACGGTTGCGTGATCCGGAGCGGGTCGCCAGACTGGAGGTGCCAAGAGTGGTCGACCTGGCGCTGTCAGGCATGCAAAAACCATCCAAGGTGCTTGACATGGGTAGTGGGACGGGATTGTTCACCGAAGAGTTCGCCGCCAGGGGTTTGCAGGTGACCGGTATGGATGTGAACCCGGAAATGCTGGCTGCTGCTCAGGAGTTTGTCCCCACAGGGGTATTCCAAGAGGGGTTGGCTGAGCAGATACCCTACCCGGACACCACATTCGACCTGGTTTTCATGGGATTGTTGCTGCATGAAACCGATGACCCGCTGGCTGCCTTGAAGGAAGCCCGGAGGGTTACCAGGCAAAGATTGGCGATCCTCGAATGGCCGGATGAAGACCAATCGATCGGTCCGCCGCGCGAGCACAGGCTTGCAACCGTTAAGATCAATAAGCTCGCCAGACAGGCTGGATTTATGAAAGTGGATATTTCGCGGCTGGAAAATCTGGTGCTTTATATTATGGAATGAAAACCATGAAATTAAGAAAAGGGGCTGTCTCAAAAGGAACATGTCACCCTCCCGAAGGACCCCGGGACGGTGTGAGCAACACCTGCACTGCACCGAACGCAGTGCGGTACAAGTGAGCGAAGGGTCTCCTCATTAATTATGAGATGCTCACCTGCACTTGCATGCAGGTGCAAGTGTCACTTCGTTCAGCATGACAAAATTTGACTTTTAAGACAGCCCCTTGTTTTTATGGAGCCTTGTCCAGCAGGTTGATCATGTCCTGGACGATGCGTGCCCGCTGTGTGTGTTGATCCCCTTTCTCACCCGAAAGAATAGCACGGTCCATTTCAGACAGGCAGCTGGTGGCATATTCCTGCAGGAACACCCGGCTGGCAGCCTGCACAGCGGAGTGAATGGCAGACAACTGCTGCATGATCTCGCGGCAATCGCGCTCATCAGCCAGCATGGAGCGCACGCCGCGCAATTGACCTTCGATGCGCTGCAAGCGCCGGGTTAGTTTTTCCTTTGCTTCGGGGTTATCTATTATCATTTTTCTTGCACCTTAAGGCAGACCCACGGTCCGCCTGAGACTAGCCTGCTCAACCAAATCCACCGACTGAACCGCAGCTGCTGGAGGTTGAACTGGTGGATTCTGAGAAGGACGAGCCCAATAAACTGACGCGTGAAATGATCTTGTGCGTTTCCTAGCTGTTGCAGTTCGGGCAGGTGGGGGTGAGATCTGCTTCAGAAAAACGAACCATTTTTTCGAAAACCTCACCGCATTGGTAACAATCGAATTCGTAAACAGGCATTGGCAGAATTCCTTCCTAGAATAATATACTATACCCCAGTATAGCATGATGATCTTATACGTCAAGGTCTCAAGATATTTTCAATTTCGATCAATCCATCGGTTACAATGGACGCAGAGGAATAAATCAGGATTCCGGGTTGAACTCTTCCAGCCCGGGTGAGCCTGCGGATCGCTTCAATACTCTTTGACCCGAAACTGATCGGTCCTTCATCCCTGCGATGGACCCCCGTCCATCAAAACCAGAGGTTAATTGTATGTTTAAAGAAGACCAGTCAAAGCCTTCTGCCAGACCACGCCTGAGTGCCATCCTCCCGTCCTACAACGAAGCGGAAGGCATGGCGGAGGTGCTGGCTGTTCTGCGCCAGGTGCCGGAACTGGATGAGATCCTTGTCGTGGACGATGGATCAACGGATGACACGGCAGCCCTCACCCTTCAGTCAGCCATAAAGGACACGCGCATCCGTTTGATCCAGCTCCCTGCCAACCAGGGCAAAGGTCAGGCAATATTTTGCGGTGCTGCCGCCACGCAAGCGGAAGCCCTGCTCTTGCTGGATGCTGATCTGAAGGACCTAAAACCCGGGCACATCCAGGACCTGGTCGAACCGGTTCTCGCCGGTCGTGCCGACATGAGCCTGGGATTGTTCCGTTCCGGGCATCTCAACACCGACCTTTCACACCGGGCGACCCCCTGGCTTTCAGGTCAACGCTGTCTGAAAGCAGATCTGCTGAATAGCATGGACCTCCAGGCTGCGGCAGGTTATGGCTTCGAAACTGCACTGACAATTTCCGCCCGCCAGCAGCATGCCCGCACACAGGTCGTCTTTTTAACCGGCGTCTGGCACCCCCCCAGCGAACTCCACCGCGGCTTTCTAAAGGGTGTCGGGCAAAGAGCACGCATGTACAGTCACATTTTTCGAGCGTGGCGCACAGCCAGGCGCAGTCCACGCAGACTGAAGAAATTCGAATTTCCCGGCTAAACAAGTCTTAATTGGGGGTTGAAATTATAGAACTTTTGTTCTATAATTTATTTGACGTCCCACGTCGCCATTTTGGATCATCCTCTCCACCTGCCGGGAAACCTGTTCCGGCACAGCACACGGTTGCAGTTTGTTGCACCCGGATCCTTTGACGACCCTGCCGCCGCCGCACATTTACAATCCCAACCCCTTTCCCCCAGCGCTGCCATGCGGGTGGCATGCCTCCCCCACCTGCAGCACCTCCATGAGACCCGTCCATCTTACCCCCCGGGGAGGGTGTTTTTCTTTGCAAAGGAATGTTACCCTGCAAATATGATCACTTCTCTTGAACCAAAAATCCTTGAAACCAAAGCCGGCGGCTGGATCCTGCTGGTCGGTCCGCGCAGTCTGAACCCCAGCATGCTGGACGCCATTGCCCGCCTGGGGCAGCGCACCGCCGTGCGCGTTCTGGATGGCGGCAACCGTTTCAATGCCTACACCGTTGCCCGCGCCGCCCGCGGTCGCCCTGAGGTCCTCGACCGCATCACGGTCTCGCGCGCCTTTACCTGCTACCAGGTGCTCTCCCTGCTGGAAAGCACTCCCGCCAGCCAGGTGCCGTTCATCGTCCTGGACCTGCTCAACACCTTTTATGACGAGTCCGTCCAGGCTGGCGAACGCAAGCGGCTGCTGCGGGTCTGCATCAGCCAGCTCGAGCGACTCGAAATTGCAGCTGCGGGTGTGGTCAGCGTGCACCCCCCGGCTGCGCCCAGCCCGGCAGCCGTGGAACTGCTTGAGCTGCTGCAAGCCTCGGCAGCTGACACGTATTTCATGCAGCCGGAGGCACCGGCTGTCGAACCTCTGCGCTTGTTTTGAAAGGTATGATTCCATATGGGACGCACTCTTCCTTCCGCCACCCAGGTTTTTCTGCAAGAAGAAGCCGCCTTTGCCCGCTTCCGCCGCGCCCTGCGCCGTTCGGACCAGCATGCGCTGGATGACCTGTTCAGCAGTTCCCGCCAGCACCTGGCTGCCGCCCAGTACGCTTCGCATGCCCTGCCCTTTGAGGTCTTCCTGCTCTCCATGCTGCTCGAGGAGCATAAGGAAGTCGTACGGATGCGCCAGCTGCTGGAAGAACACCTGTCCCGCCAGCCATGAACACCATCCTGACCGGCTGGCTGCTGGACGTGTACCCCAACGAAACGAACCTGACCCTGTGGGTGATCGGTGATGACGGTCAGCGTCACCGCCTGGTGCAGGATTTCACCGCCAGGCTGTACGCCGCCGGTCCTGCGGCGCGTCTGCGCCAGCTCTGGCAGTGGCTGAGCGGACAGCCGGTGCCCGTGCACCTGGCACGCACCCAGCGCCGGGATGTCTTCCATGAGCAGTCGGCTCCCACCGCCGCCGAAGCCAGCGCGGCTGCCGGGCGTGATGGAACGGATGCGCCGCAGCTGGTCACTGTCCTGGCAGTTCATATCCTGCAGCCCGCCAGGCTGGAAGAGCTTTTCCGCAGCATGCTGACAGCCTTCCCGGACCTGACCTACTACGATGCGGACATCTCCCTGGCACTGCGCCACGCCGCTGCTTTCGATGTGTTCCCGCTGGCACGCTGCCGGCTGGAGCTGCGCGGTCAAAAGGTGGTCAGCCTCCTGCCGCTCTCCTCGCCCTGGGAGATCGAGCCCGAACCTGTCCCCCTGCGCATCCTAACGCTCGAGCCGGACACTGACCCGGGTCATGCTGAACCGCAGGCGCTGGTCGTCTCGCATGACCGCGTGCGCTACCGCCTGCCGTTGCATGACCGCACCCAGTTGCTGGTCAGCCTGGCAGCCGAACTGCGTCGCCATGACCCCGACCTGATCATGACCGCCTGGGGGGACACCTGGCTGCTGCCTTTCCTGCTGCAGGCCAGCCGGGAGCGAGGACTGCCACTGCCTCTCAACCGGGATGAGAGCCAGCCTGTGCTGGAGCGCAAAGAGCACATCTACTTCTCCTATGGTCAGATCGTTTATCGCGGCAGGCAGGTGCAACTGCGCGGCCGCTGGCACCTCGACTGCCACAATGCCGTGCTCTGGAATGACTATGCCCTGCAGGGTGTGCTCGAAATGGCACGCGTCACCCGCCAGTCAGCCCAGGATGCCGCCCGCCTGTCACCTGGTACGGGCATATCCTCCATGCAGTTCGTCACCGCCCTGCAGCATGACATCCTCATCCCCTGGCATAAACAGCAGGCTGAGA
>Ga0315286_10006440_pt1 | contig 11423 bp, 6 predicted proteins | sample YL17G10_0_MG_FD_205038 | JGI IMG/M metagenome (GOLD analysis project Ga0315286, IMG submission 205038) | Sediment microbial communities from Yellowstone Lake, YNP, Wyoming, USA - YL17G10_0 | ecosystem: Environmental > Aquatic > Freshwater > Lake > Sediment | place: USA: Wyoming | collected...
ACGTTGGGCACGACGCTGCCCGTCGAGTCGATGGCCTGGCCGGTAATCGATCCCCGGAACTCCTGTCCCAGGAGCGGCTGCAGAGGCAGCGCGATCGCTACGAGTGCAACGGCTAGATGGAACACAGATCCTGTCAATCTCCGCATGGCTTAACCTCCAGATCTCTCGTAGATCCCTTTAAGAAACGTCTGTTTAAGGCAATTTGCAGGGTTATTCCGCCATCGATCGCGAACATCTCCCTTGTTGTGAAGCCGCTCTGCGCGGTACGAGAAAGACGACGGCGGGGCACCCACCAGCATCACAACCTCGGATTCCCTATGCTTCTCCACCTGTTGTGAGAATCGCGCCGGCCCCGTGTGGCGGCCTCAACGCCTTGATCATTTCGAAATCCGGGAGTTCCTGCACGCGGCAGTTGCATCAGCCACCCGCTTCGCCACATTGAGCTCACGGCAGCAACAATCCTAAGGGGGAGCGGTTAGACTGTCAAGCAAAATCTGCTATATCAGTAGCGCCGGGCAGATCGCTCCTTTGTGACCCGCTACCCGGCCGCAGGCCATGTGCCGGTCAGAATGGGGAATGGGTCCACCGGGGTGAATGGTTCATCGTAGTCCGCACCTGAATGGCTGGCCTTGCAGGAATCGACCCACTCGCGGAGGCGCCTTTTCATCGAGCGCGCGATGTCCGGGTGCGCCCCGATGATGTTGTGGGTTTCGGCACGCTCGGCCACCAGGTCGAACAACATGTCCTCGTGACCATCTTGGGAGAAGTTGGTGAGCAGCTTGTAGCGGCCCTCGATCATCGTGACCGTCGGGGAGCCGTGCATAGCACGCTCGGTTTGAAGGAAGCGAAAAGAGATCGGCGTCGGGCGAGTGGTCACCTTGCCCTCGATCAATGGCACCAAGCTAACCCCGTCGATGGGTCGTGGCTTGCCGGGCATACGGAAACCGGTCACCTCCCGGACGGTCGGGAAGTAATCAAGCGTGCTACACGGCACATCAACCACGCGGCCTGGCTGGGCGTGCCCTGGCCATTCCAGTAGGGCGGGGACGTTCACCCCGCCGCTGAAGAGGCTGCGCTTGCGCCCGCGCAGCCCGGCCGTGGATCCGCGGTAGTTCTTTTGGTCACCGGTCAAGCCCTCGGGGCCGTTGTCGCTGGCAAACCAGAGCATTGTGTTCTGCGCCACGCCAAGGTCGCGCAGTTCGCGCCGGAGGCGCCCCACTTGCTCGTCGAGCGCTGTAATACAGCCGTAATAGTGTTGCTCGCCTTCGCTGTACCGCGCGTACATGGCGCGGTACTGTGGCCCGGCCACGACCGGCCCGTGCGGAGCGTGGAACCAGATGACCGCCAGAAACGGCTGCCCCGCCTTCGCAACCCGGCGGATGAACGGGACCGCGCGGTCCATCAGGACCCGCGAGTCATCGCCTTCGAGGTTCTCGGTCTCGATTTTGCCGTTGTGGTAGTAAGGCGTGGTTTCGTTGAAGCCCAGGCTGGTGGGGTCCCACGTCGGCACACAGGATTCTGTCGCGAGGCTCTCGTCGTAGTCACGCTCCCATGGCGGCGCGTAGTTGGCGCCCGCGTTGCGCTTCGCACCCTTCGACGAATGCTTCTGGCTGAGAGCGCCCAGGTGCCACTTGCCGAAATGGCCCGTGGCGTAACCGAGCGACTTGAGCATCTTCGCCATCGTCATCTCCTGCTTTGGCAGGTGCCCCACGTTGGAAGCGAAGATGCCGTAGCGGAAGTAGTGCCGCCCAGTGAGACACGTGCCGCGCGTGGGCGAACAGACCGGTCCCCCGGAGTAAAAGCGCGTGAAGCGTATGCCGGCTTTCGCCATGGTGTCCAGGTTGGGCGTGCGGATGATGCGGTTTCCGTTGAAGCCGGGATCGCCCCAACCCATATCGTCCGCCATCATGAGGATCACATTCGGGCGGTTGGCCGGCGCCCCCAAAAACCCGGGGCGCCACGCCGACACCGCAAGACTCGTGGCCAAGAACTCTCTTCTGTTCATAGCAAGCTACTGGAATAGCAGTCGGATTCTAGCTGACCAATTGCCGGCGTGTCAATGCCGCAAATCTTGGGCATTTTGGGCATGCAACTGAACCCGCCCGACCCCACTGGCTGCCGAGCCCTTGTCGGAGACCTACGATGAGGCGCCGACTCCCTCGGCTGGCGGGTAGGCCAGCGGCGGGTGGCCGCACCAACATCGGTCTTCCTCCTTCAACGACCACAATAGAGGCACTCTCCTGCTCAATGCAGTCTTGACTTGAAGTGCTTGTCTATGTGTAATGTCAGAGCTGAAGGCGGCACCCAGAGGCCGGCCAGCCGGCACCCTGCCTGCGGCAGCAAGAACGCGAACTGCTGGCGCGCGTTTAGATCCGTCCCGACGGCCGGCTTGGCTTCACGGCTCCGGCTCGTCATAAGTGTGGGCGCAACCATGTCGCACGGATTTCACCCGAGTGGCCGCAAGAACCGCGGCGCTTAATCGAGGCTTTCGTGAATCGAAGAGAATTCCTGAAGCAGAGTGCGGCGGGCTTGGCGTTGACCACATCAGCGACGGTACCAGGTGCTGAAACAACCGACGATGCGGTACGCCTGGCGCGCAGCCTGCGGATCTCCTCGCTTGAACACGGCGAGTTCTGGGATGTGAAGCGCGTCGTTGAAGTGCTCGTCAAGTGCGGGGCGAACGCTATCCGCTGTGATGTCGGCATCTACCGCGGCCTGGTCACGATGTACCCCTCGCGGTATCTGCCGGCCCATCCCGATCTCAACTCCCGCAATCAACTGCGGGACATGGTCGAGGAGTGTGGGAAACACGGCATTGGCGTCTTCCCCTATAACGCCTTCTACGGAGCGATGGCGCAGGTCGCGTTTGAGCGGCACCGTGACTGGGCCATTCATCTCGCCGATGGCTCGTTGATGATGCGCGCCTGCCACAACAATCCGGACTACGTCAGGGCGTACGCAAACGCCTGCAAGGAGATCGTCGAGAGTTATGACGTGGTCGGCATGTATTTCGACGGCCCGGCCGAGCCGGACGACAAGCGCAGGTCGGACGGACGCATCGAGCAGGGCTACTGCTTCTGCCCGCACTGCCGCGCGGTGTTCCGGCAGCTCTTCGGCCGGGACATGCCTGGGGACCTGGAACGCCAGTTCGAGCCGCAATTCCGGCGTGAAATGCTGGCCGCGCACATGTACGGCGTCCGCTCGTTTACCGAAACCGTCACGCGAGCCATCAAGTCGGTTCGAAACATTCCCGTCGTGGTAAACCTCTGTGATCCCACCATCCGCGTGCTTCGGCACCCATCCATGGAATCAGCGGACGGAGCCTTAGCGGCGGAAATCTCGCGGTCCACTGACGCAGGCTCGAAGGTGCCAACTACGTACATGAACGCGCTCGCGCGAGCCAAGACCGGCGTGGGATTTGGCAAGGCGGCCTGGTGCTATTGCCCGATCGGTCCGTATGAACAACACGTGACCTACGATGACCTCGAAACGAAAATCTTCGGCTTAACGCAACTGGCGCACGGCGCCACGCCACTCATGGAAAACCTCCAGGCCTTGCTCTACGACCCGGACGGAATAGACGGCATCCGCGAAGTATTCACGATGATGAAAAAGCACGGACCGCTATATGTAGATTTCAATCCCGTGCCGTTTGTCGCACTCCACTGCTCGGCACTTACGATGGTTAAAGCTAATGCCGAAGACCCGACCGAGCGGATCGGGCACTGGAACAACAACGACTTTCGTGGCGCGTTCGCGCTGCTCACGAATGCGCACATTCAGTTCGATGTGCTGCACGACTCGCGATTTCAGGCCGAGCAGTTGAAACGCTACCAGGTGCTGTATCTGCCCAACAGCATGTGCCTAAGTGAGCAACAGGTGGCGGCGGTCAAGGACTTCGTGGCGTCCGGCGGCGGCCTGCTGGCGACCTGCCGGAGTTCCCTGTGTGACGCTGACGGGAAGCAAAGGCCGGATTTCGCGCTGAAGGAGTTATTCCAGGCAAGCTACCGCGGCGAACAGAAACTGACTCTCGGGCGCCTAGGGAACGGCAGGCCGTACTTGCGGATCTCAGCCGCGCACCCCGTTACGGCAGGGGTGAGGGTGAACAAGCTCCTTCCATGCGGCAGAGAGCCATTCCCGCGTGTAGCAGCCCTTCCGGGAGGCGAGACGGTTGCCAAAATCTATCTGGGCGACACCGGAGAAGAGTTTGTACCTATCCGCTTCGCGGAAGACAATCCCGCCGCTGTCATCGCCGGTCAATACGGAAAGGGGAGAGTGGTGTACATGGCATCGGCGATCGATCTGCTGTACAACGCGTGCGGCTTGCGCCTGCTTCGCACTTTGGTCGCGGGGGCAATCGAGTGGCTGTCCGGCGGCCGTAACCCGTTGCGCACAGATGGCCCGGCGTGCGTGGTCGCCAGCCTTACCGAGAGGGGCGACCAGCGGGCCCTCCACCTGATCAACTACACGGGTGACATGAGAGAAATGCCCGGCTTCAAGGTCGACTGGGTTGCCCCGTTAAGCAATCTCCGGTTCACTCTCGGCCCTGCCCGGGGACGCCGCCTGAACAGAGCGCGCCTCCTGAGCACCGGGACGACGCTGCCGGTGATCCAGAGTGGCGAAACCGCCTGGGTAACGTTGCCGAAACTCGGCATCTACGAATGCATCCTTCTTGATTACTCCTCCTGAATGAGCACGGCAGTGCGGATCGCACCTGTGCAATCGGGTCGGCAGCGGCTGCGGTCAGCCGCTCCAAGAGCGGCCGTGCGGAGTGCCTGCTGCGTGCTTGCGGGCGGCGCTCGCTTCCGACGCCGCCTGTCAAGCCCGGAACAAGTCTGAAATGTCGCGCCGCAGGGGGATCGTTCAGCGCCCGGCTGCAAAGGCCTTGAGTAGGTCGGTGGAGAGAGCGGAAGCGTGTGCCTTCTCAATCTGCTGCATGGCGACCTTGGTGAGCCAGAGGCCCTCCACCGTGTACGCGTTTTCGATGCCTGTGGTGCAGTCGCGCACCAGAATGCAGTTGTAGCCTCTCCTGCCCATCTGCTCCATCGAGTAGTCGCGGCTGTTCTGCACGCACTTGTTGGTGGCGAACCCAACGTATAGCAGATGGAGGATCTTCTTGTCCTGGAGCAAGCGGTGGAGCTGATCGCCCGAGGCGATCACGAATTCGTCCGGGCGCGGTTGGACAATCTTCGGGATATCCCTCGATCGTCCCTCCTCGCGCCAGCTCTCCGGCCTTTCGCGCGCGTATTGCGTATAGGCGCCGGTTCGCTTCTTAAAATCTGGCGGAGGCCAGTCGGGGTCCGGTTGCGCCATGGCCCTTACTGCCGGCGGTATGGAATCGACGATGGGTTGAATGCCGGCGGGAAGCCCTGAGGCTTGCAGCGCATCGCGGAATGTTTGGCGGAGCAGCCTTTCCGTGGCTGTCTCTCGCCCGGCATCGCCCGCGTACCGCTGCCACTGCGGGTAGCGAACCGCAATCTCGGGCGATGGAGCGTGGATGACTAACAGCCCCGCGTCCCGCGCAGCCCGCAGCAGCGGAGCGATGCAGGTGTTGACATTCTGCAGCGCCCGGTCCATGTGCGAGCGGTTGCTGTGTTTATCCCAGACGTCGACCAGGATCAGGGCCGTCTGGTTCACAGCAAGAGACCAAGTGCGTTCGACGTACCGCTCTCGGCTTTCCGTGTTCTCCTCCGCCGTTCTGCTCTGCATAACCGGTCCCCAGCGCACCGGGATCTGCAGGGTTTTGGCTTGGGATTCGGGAACAGCACCCCGGCAGGTAACGGAAAGCAAAATGCCGGACACAACGAGGCAAATTGTTCGTTTCATGTCTCTCAGCGCTTCAGCCTCCAATCACCTTCGGAAGGGGGCCCGATCACCTCCAGCACGGTCTCTAGCCCCCACTGCACGTGGCGCCGCATCGCCTCCTCGGCAGCCCTCGGGTCGTCGCCTGTGATTGCCTGCATCAAATCGCGGTGAAAACGGGGCGGTAAGCTTCGTCTCCTGGCCGTCACGTCGTAAAACCAGTTGTAGATCAGCACGTGGTTCTTCTCGATGGCCTCTTTCAGTTCTGGGCAACGCGCATAGTCGGCAATGCGCATGTGCAGATTCAGGTGGTTGTCGTGCACCACGTACAAGAAATCGGTGTCCTGTTCGCTAGCTTCGGCGCGGGCGTACAGTGTATCGAGTTGCTCGGCCATCCGCCTCAATTCCAGCCTCTCCTGGTAGGTGGCCCGCGCACAGCACAGCTTGGCCGACTCCGCTTCGAGCGCCTCCCGAACCACGTAGCGCCCGCGCACCTCATCTTGCGTAGGGGTGCGGACACGAGTGCCGACGCGTGGGCGGCTCTCGACCAAACCCTCGCTCTCGAGGCGTTGGAACGCATCGGACACCGGTAAAAGGCTCATCCCCAGTTCCCGCGCCAACAGCCTGCGGGAAAGGACTGCTCCGGGCGGCGAGATGCCGCGAAGGATTCGCTCCCGAATCATGTAGTACGCCTGATCGCAGAGAGGAACCTTCGACGAGCGAACCACTTCTGCTGCCCCTGTAGACATCGCAGCTTAATATTGCACGACCGATCTGCAATGTCAAATATTAGCCGCTGCATGCCCCACCCCTACTCCATGACAGGCAAGACCTCCCTATGACCACGCGACATGACGGTCGACAGATTGCTGAGCTGGGCTAGCCCCTCCTTATTCCCCGCTCTCCACTGATATCCCAGACTCGGATATGCGGTTGCCGTTCCTTCATAATGACCGGGCTGCTCCATTCTCACCGACCTCGTTCGCGCGAGTCAAAAACTCGACCGGTGTGTGTAGCCAGAAGTGTATCGCGGAGGATGTGCAGCCGATGGAAGACGAAGTCATGTTCCTTTGGATCTCGCAGGTGATGCCTGGCATCGAAGTTGCCGCTGTGAAACGGCAGGATCCAAGCGTTCCGCAGCATGGCCGTCGGACCGAAAGACGCTCGGAATGGCGTCCTCGGCGCGTTTGTGGACAAATCGCGCTGCCTCGCCAACCGACTTCGACTTCAATGCCTTCAGCTTGCGGCGCTCAGGCAGCGCGCCAGCAGTAGCGGTGATGGAGACCACCCAGGCGGGTGTATGAAATCACGGTCGCCTGAATTCGACCATGAACGCATGGTTGTAACATGCCGTAACGCCGCCTCGGCAGGCCAAAGGCTCCGGACCGCAAGTCGCTGATTCCAAACCGTTATGAGGCTTTGGCTACAGACAGGCGGCGGCGCGGGGCGGGGCCGCCGCGCTGCAGGCAGCCGCGGGCGCGGCCCTACTTGGGGAAGTATTTCTGGAAGAAGGCGACCATGTCGCGGAACATTTGCGGCGTGCGGTCGCCGCCGTATTCCTCGCGCAGGCGCACCTGGCACTCGATCCCCAGCTTGTCCATGCGCTCTTTCAGGAAGAAGCCGAAGCGCGGATGATGGATGCCGGCGCCGGGCTTGGCGTCGGGCGGCAGCGGCTCATTGGGCTCGGAATAGAACATGAAGACCGGGGGGTCGCCGGCGCTCAGGTGGGTGATGGGCGAGGCGTCTTCGAACAGGCGGTAAGCGCGTGCGGTCTTCAACTCCTCACCCTTGAGGCCATACAAGGTTTCCAGCGCGGGGTGCTGCGAAGCGGGAATGCCGATGAGCTTCTCGATGGTCCGCGGATCGTAACTGCTCTGCGCGCCGATGACGCCCATGGCCGACAGGCGCGTCGATTGCCGCTTCACCGGGTCGCTGCCGGCACCATCCGCCATGTCGTCGTGGAAGCCGATCCACAGCGACATGCCCGCGCCCGCCGACCCGCCGGAGGCGGCAAACGCTTTGGGGTTCAGGTTCCACTCCCGCGCTTTCGAGCGGAGGAACTGGACCGCGCGGGCGCCGTCGTGCATGGGGCCGGGATAGGGCGCCTGCGTCGAGTAGCGGTAGTTGATGGAAGCCACCGAGATGCCGTTCTCCAGGCAGGCCTCCAGCAGCGCCACCGCCACGCCGCGCTTGTCGCCCCCGACAAAGCCGCCGCCGTGGATGAAGACCACCAGCGGCGTGGGCCGCTCGCTTTTCGCCTTATACAAGTCCAGGACGTTTCGCTCGTGCGGGCCGTAGGCGGCGTTCTCGACGTCCGCCGGCCGCGCCGGCCTCGGCTGCGCCTTCTGCTCTTGCGCCAGAACGCTCGCCGGCGCGAGCAGGAGCGCGAGCGGCAGCGCAAGGAGCAAGGCGCCGGTCCATGAGCGGTAGCGTTTCATAGTGTGCTCCTGTGTTCACTACGGATGCACGCGGACAATCATCCGCGCTTATCCGTGTCTGAAGATTATACGGGTTTGTCGCCCGGCGAACGCCGGCCACGAAAGAAAAGATGCTACCTGGTCGGAACCAAAACGGGACTGCTGACCCTTCCGGCCGCGGAAACCGTGAGCAACACATTTCCCGACGCTCCCTCGGGCACCACAAAACTCACCTGGTAAAGGCCGACCGAACCAGGCGCCAGGCCACTGAAGACGACGTTGGCGCTCCAATCGCGCATAACCACTGTCACTTGAGCTACCGTGACAGCGAAAGGAGCGGAGGGTGCGGGAACGCCGGAGGGTACCGCCGGGCTGGTGGCCCCCAAGCCGGCGACAAACAGGGTCAAAACCTCGCCCGCCACGGCCGGATTGTCTGCGTTCACCAGCGCGCCCGTCGCGGCGTGGATAATGCTGCCGTTGATAATTGCGGGCGCCACGGGCACAACAAGCACCACCAGGGTTGTGGCGCCATCCAAGGTGGTCACCTCGACCAGGGCCTGAGCGCCGGTAACCTCAAAGGGGAACTGGAAATTGATTTGCGTGGGCGAGACGAAGAACAAAGGCGCGGGCTGCCCGTTGACCGTAATGGAGGTGCCGGCCAGCGTGGTGGGCAAGGGCAGACCGGGGGCCGACGCCTGGGAGACGGCCAGTCGGGTTCCGAACAGCGACACAATGGCGCCGGGGGCCACTGCCGCCTGGAAGTTCGCGGCGTTGACCACGCCCTGGGCCAGCAGGTCCGGCCCGGCCTGCGCGGCCTGCAGGCTGATCTGGTACACGCCGCGCCCATAGGTGCAGGCGGTCAGCGTCTGCGATCGCGCATCCAGAGCCAGGGAAGTGACAATCGAGCTGGGCAGCCCCACGTTGAACGAGGACCATGAAGCGCCATCGTCGCTGCGGAACACGCCCATGTCGGTGGCTACGTAGATGGGGCCGCTGGGATCCACTACCACCGCGTTAGCCGGAGCGTCCGGCAGGTTTCCGTTGATTTCCGTCCAGGTGTATCCGGCGTCGGCAGTCCGGAAAACGTGCCCCGTGCCAAAGCCCCAAACCGTGAGATAGGCGGTACCGGGAAGCCGCGGGTCGACGGCAATGGACGTCACCGTGCGGTTGGGCAGGCCGCCGCCGCTGCGCGATGATCCTGACCCGTTGGAAACCGAGATCCGCCCGTCGCTGCTGCCGCTGTAGATGCTGCCGTCCGGGGAGACGGCGATGGCGGTCAGCGTGCCCCCGTTGGTCAGGTCTCCGCTGACCGCGGTCCAGGTGTCTCCCCTGTTCGAGGAGGCCCATAGACGGTAGGTCCCGAAGTAGAGCACCGGGGTATTGCCCGGCTGAACGGTTATGGGCGGGTAGAAACTGACGCGGTCGGCGCTGTTGATGCCGGCGCTCACCTGCGTAAAGACGTCGCCCGGCCCCGAGCGCATGAGGCGGAAGCGCTGCTTGGCGACGTAAACAACGTCGGGGTCGGAGGGATCGAATACGATCTGGCCGGCGTCGCCGCGAATCAACTCCGCCCAAATGCTGCTGCCGTTGAAGCGCACCAGACCCTGCCCCTGGGTGCCCCCAAGCACAATGAGCGGGTTCTGAGGATGGACCGCGACGAAATTGAATTGGGTGATGGGCAAGCCGGTGTTCAGACTCTGCCAGGAGTTGCCCCCGTCGGGGCTTCTGTAAATGCCGCCCTCATTGCCGACGTATACGGTATCGGGGTTGCCGGGTTTGAAGGCGATTGAAAACTGGTCCTCATGGATGATCCGCGTGCGGCCGTCGGCAGTCAGGCTCAGCACTCTCCAGGCGGCGCCGCCGTCGGTGCTTTTCCAGAGCTCGACGCCGCCCAGGTAGACCACGTTAGGATCGCGCGGATCAACGGCCACGTAGTTGTCAAAATAGCCTTGTCCCTGGCCCGCGGAATCGAACAGCGCAGCGGGAGCCGGCAACCGGGTCCAGGAATTGCCGCCATCGGAGCTGCGGTAGACGCCGGACAATTGCTGATCGGAGGAGCGGACCAGGGCGGCGTAAATGACCAGCGGATTCGAAGGGGCCAGCGCTATGCTCATGCGGCCGATTCCCGAGCCGAAGGGGAGTCCGGGAACGCGCTCCCAGTTCATTCCGCCATTGTTCGAGCGGTACAGGCCGTTCGAGGCGTCACCCAGAGTCGCCCCTACGGCCGCGTAAATGCGGCTCGGGTTGCTGGAATCAATGGCCGCGTCGGAGATGAAGCCGGGGACCAGGCGAGCCCACCTTTCACCGCCGTCGCCGGAGAACCACAGTCCGGAGTTTCGAGCTGCGAACAGGGTTCGCGAATCCAGCGGGTGCACAAGAATGCGCGGCGTGATGCCGCCCACGAACTGGGGCTTGTTGCGGTCCTGATCCCAGCCGTTAGAATTGATCCAGGTGACGCCCCCGTCGGGGGAACGGAAGATTCCCGCACCGTACGAATCGCAGCATTGATCGCCAGTTCCGTAATAAAGAGCGCCCGTGCGCTCATCCAGAGCCAGTGCGCTGCTGGCCAGGCTGGGAAGATTGTCGGCGAGCGGCTGCCAACCGGCGCCCCCATCCTTGGAGCGCCAGATTCCGCCCCCGCCGGCAGCGATAAGAATCCACTCGGGATTACGTGAATCGGTAAGGATGGCGGACACATGGCCGCTCTCTATACCTTCCGATCCGTTGGCGCCGGCGGGGCCCAGCAGGGTCCAGGCATTGGCGCCCTTGGCGATGGAACCGCCTGGTGTCGAAGATTGGAAAACCAGGGCGCGCTTCTGTTCCAGCGCCGCCCCAGCCACCTCCTCTGGAATCGTGGCCGGGGGGGACGCGCGCTGAGTCTGTGCATAGGCGGAAGTCGCCAGTGACAGAGCGAGGATCAGAGCGGCAAGCATAAACCCCATAAAAACCCGCGTAGCGGTGCCCCCGGAATAGAGAGCAACTTCGGTTCCCCTAGCGCGATTAAACAAAGTCTTTAGAATGAAGCCGTTCAGCTCCAAAAACCAGCCGGCATGTGCCAGTCGGACACAGCGTTGGGTCGGGGCGACGCAGTCGCCAACGGCGAAGGCAGAAAGCGGAAGGCAGAAGGCAGAAGGCAGCAAGCATCTGCGTCTGCCGCCTTCTGCCTTCTGCCTTCTGCCTACTGCCTACTGCCTTCCGTCTGCA
>Ga0315286_10006441_pt1 | contig 11423 bp, 10 predicted proteins | sample YL17G10_0_MG_FD_205038 | JGI IMG/M metagenome (GOLD analysis project Ga0315286, IMG submission 205038) | Sediment microbial communities from Yellowstone Lake, YNP, Wyoming, USA - YL17G10_0 | ecosystem: Environmental > Aquatic > Freshwater > Lake > Sediment | place: USA: Wyoming | collected...
CTCGACGAACCTCTTCTTGCGCAGCCCCACCTCGCGTTTGAGCGAATCGGCGGGCGCCTGCTCGATGTTCGCGAGATCGTTGCGGTTGTCCCAGAAGGTGGGTTCGTGCGTGATCAACATGTCGTAGCCATGCTCGACGGCGTAGCGCAGCGCGTCGAAACTGCTGATCCAGGTGACCACGGCGCGATGGACCTCGGCCTCCGGGTCGCCCAGGGTGATCTTGTCCACCGTGCGCGCCGGATCAACCCAGTCAGCGACGGACAGAAAGTGTTGGTAGATCTCGATCGCTTTCACGGGCCTGTCTCCTTGGGCCTGACCGAAAGGCGCACGGCCGTGCCCCTCGGGGACCCTGCCCCTCCGGGACCCTGAAGGCCCCGTTCGGGGTCCTGAAGGGAAGGGCGTGCCTACCTGCGACCCTGCCGGCGATAGGATTCGCGCAGTTCCTCGCGCTCCTCGCGTCTCGCGTCGCCGCGCCGGTAGCCGCGGGCGCCCTTCTTGGTGGTCTGGGGCCGGCTAGGCGGCAGGATGACGCGCCCGAAGAGCGCGGCCGGCTTGCGGCGTCGCTTCTTGCGCATGACAGCGTCTCTTCAACCCTAGGTAGGGGAGCACGTCCCGTGCTCCCGGACTCGGGCAGACCGGAGGTCCGCCCCTACGTTCCTGAAGCGACTCTCCCCTCCAGGTCATAGGGCAAGGCGCGCGTGATCTTCACAGGCACGAACTGGCCCGGGCGAAGAGCACGCGGCGCGCTCACGACCACCGTCCCATCAATCTCCGGGGCGTCGCGGAAGGAACGCCCCACCCAGCGCCGTCCCTCCTCGCTCGGTTGCTCGATCAGGGCCTCCATGGTCTGGCCGATCCAGCGTTCGTTCCGCCGCAGCGAGATCTCCTGCTGCAGGCCCATGAGGCGGTCGTACCGCTCCTGCGCCACCTCGGCGGGCACCTGCCCGTCCATCTCCGCGGCAGGGGTGCCCACTTCGCGCGAATAGCGAAACACTCCTGCGCGATCGAACTGCGCCCGCTCCACGAACCGGAGCAGCGCGGCGAAGTGCTCCTCGGTCTCGCCGGGGAACCCCACCAGCAGCGAGGTGCGGATGGCCATCTCGGGCATGCGCGCCCGCATGCGCTCGATCAGGCCCAGGTATTCGTCCCCGCTGCCGGCGCGCCGCATGGCTCTCAGGATGTCGGGATGAGCGTGCTGGAAGGGCACGTCGAGGTATGTGCAGATGCGCTCGTGCGCAGCCATCACGTCAAGCAACTCGTCGCCGATCAGCGCCGGGCAGGCATAGAGGACGCGGATCCATTTCAGCACAGCGATCGCCGCAAGCCGCGCCAGCAGTTCGGGCAAGCGATGCCGGCCATAACGGTCGGAGCCGTAGGCGGTCGTGTCCTGGGCGATGAGGTTGATCTCCCGCGCGCCGCCGGCGGCCAGGCCCTCGGCCTCGGCGACGATGGACTCGAGTTCGCGGCTGCGGTAGCGCCCGCGCACGCCCGGGATGACGCAGAACGAGCACGCGTGATTGCAGCCGTCGGCGATCTTGACGTAGGCGGTCCAGGGGGCGGTGGCGCGCAGGCGGGGCGTGGTGTGATCGTACAGGTAGCGGGGCGCCGCGCCGGGCGCCGGGGGCCGCTCGCCGGTGAGGATCTCCACGATCCGCGGAACCGCGTCCGGCCCCATGAAGGCGTCCACCTCGGGGAACTGCTCGCCTAGTCGCGCGATGCCTGCTTGCTGGGGCCAGCAGCCGGCCACGATCAGCCGCCGGCAGGAGCCCGCGCGGCGATAGCGCGCCATCTCCTCGATGGCCTGGGTCGCCTCCTCGCGCGCCGGCCCGATGAACGAGCAGGTGTTGACGATGATCGCCTCGGCCTGCGCGGGGTCGTTGGTGATCTCGTGCCCCGCTGCGGAAAGCAGGCCGAGCATCACCTCGGAGTCCACCAGGTTCTTCGGGCAGCCCAGCGACACCAGCCCGATCTTCACCGCGCGCGCCCCGCGAGCCGCTGCGCCAGCAGCGTCGGCTCGACGATGTGGAGATTGTTCAGCAGCGGCTCCGTGTATTGGATCGCGCCGAACTCCCGCCCGCCGATGTGATGTTTCTGCCCGACGTGGTTGTTCCAGTCCACCCCTTCGGTGAGGAACCCGGAGGGCCCGCAGTGATGCTTGGCGCAGGCGCGCAGGATGGTGAGCGCCCAATCGAGGTAGCGCTGCTCGCCCCCCTGTTGGTAGGCTTCGAGATAGGCCAACGCGGCTTCCGCGTTCTCCCAGAGGTAGGCCGTGTCCCAGGTGTCCTCCATGTAGAGCAGGCCGGTGGTGGGCACGCCGTTGCGATCTTCTTTCAGATGGTACCGTTCCAGGCCGGCGAGCGCGTTCTCGAACGCGAAAGCGCTCAGCGAAGGATCGTCGAGCAGCCGGGCGGCTCGGATCAGCGTTCGGAACGCAACCGCGTGGGCCACGTTCTCGTCGGCGTCGTAGGTGTCGTGGTTGACGCTGCCGTAGAGGCCGCCGCGCTGCACGAAGACGCTCGCCTTCGTGCCGACCTGCGGCTTATAATCGGCGAGGCCGCGCTGCGTCAATTCGGTCCAGAGCCAGACGATGAACAGGCCGTCGCCGCTCGAGTCAAAGAAGGGGTCCGGCCCGCCCTCGGCGCGCAGGGCATAGTGGCGGCCATCGGGCCGGCACCGGCGGGGGAACCAGCCGTTCCCGGCGTCGGGCAGGTTGCGTGCGATCCAGTCCGCGGCGCGCACGGCGGCGGACCGAAGCCGGCCGCGCCGCGGGTCGCTCACCATGCATAGATCACTGGCCCAGAGCATCTGCGACGCGACCCGCGCCATCGAGCCCGGGCAGAACCAGTCGTCATTGTGCTTGAAATCAAGGCAGAGGCGCTCGTCCTGCGTGTGGCGGTAGGAGATGATCAATCCGTCGTCGCGCAGGAAGCCGTCGCGCAGCACGTGATCAATGAGCCCCTCGGCTTCGGCGCGCACCGACACGTCGCCGATGTAATCCGCCCAGGCGAGCAGTTCGCAGGCGCCGCCCACCGCGTTCGCCGCCCAGCCCGGCCCTTCGAGCGGGCCGAAGTCGTGCCAGAGCATCGGCTCGCCCTCGGGGTTGACGAAACTGGAGATAGCGCGATAAGCGCCGCCCTCGCACGGCTCCAGGCAGCGCCGCGCAAAGCGAACCGAATCCGCCGCACTGTGCAGGATGGTGTACTCGGGATGCTCAGGCAGATGGAATGCTGTCTGCATCCGGCTTTCCAGGTGGAGCAGGGGCTTGCCCGCCTCTGCCGGGCTTTCGCCGCTGCTCGCCCACGGCCGAGACGGCCGTGCCACGTTACACGTGCAGGTCGAGCAGCACCCGGCTGTGGTGGTCGAGTTTGTCCACGTTGCGGATTTCGTAGCGGTTGCCGTCGGGGTCGCGGATGAGCACGCGGCCGGGCCCGATCCACCAGATGTTCTCCGAGCGCGAGCGCACGGCGAAACTGCGCGGGCCGCGGTCGGTGATCACGTGCCAGGTGGCGAGCCCGTAGCGCTCCTCGACGCGCACGATGCGCTTGATGCGGGAGAGGAAGTAGGACCGGTCCAACTCGCGCCGGGCGGTCTGCTCCGAGTCGGCATCCAGGCCCCGCAGGTCAGGCAAGATGCCGATCTCGTTGCCCTCGCGATCGTAGAGGAAGACGAAGCGCCGGCGGCGCGTCACCGGGAAGGACTGGGCCAGGCGCACCTGGTAGTGCTTGGCGCCGTCGGGCAGGGTCACTTTGACGCCGTCGTGCCGGTCCCAGCGGATCTGCGTCCGCTGCGGGTCGAGCACGGTGGTGCGCCCGGCGCTCATGCGATCTGCTCCCTGGCCACCAGCGACTGGATCTCCACCAGCCGCGAGTAGATACCGCCCCGCGCCATTAGTTCGTCGTGGGTGCCGACCTCGGCGATCCGCCCGTCCTCGAGGACCACCAGGCGGTCGGCGTGCCGCAGCGTCGAGAGGCGGTGCGCGATGGCGAAGGTGGTGCGCCCCTCGATCAGCCGCAGGATCGCCTCCTGGATGAGTTGCTCGGTCTCGGTGTCCACCGAGGAGGTCGCCTCGTCGAGGATGAGCACGCGCGGATTGTGCAGGATGGCCCGCGCGATGGAGATGCGCTGCTTCTCGCCGCCCGAGAGGCGCACCCCGCGCTCGCCCACGTGCGTGTCGTAGCCGTCGGGGGTGCGCATGATGAACTCGTGCGCGTTGGCGGCTTTCGCGGCTTCGATGATCTCCAGTTCGGAGACCTCGGGCCGGCTGTAGGCGATGTTCTCGGCGATCGTGCCGTGGAAGAGGAAGGGCTCCTGCAGCACGACCCCGATGTGCTCGCGCCAGGAGCGCACGTCGAACTCGCGCAGGTCGCGGCCGTCCACGCGGATCATGCCCTCGTCGGGGTCGTAGAACCGGCATACCAGGTTGATGAGCGTGGTCTTCCCCACCCCGGTGCGCCCCACCAGGCCAATCATCTCGCCCGGCTCCACCTTGAGGCAGATGTCGTGGAGCACCGGCTCCCCGCGCTCGTAGCCGAAGATGATGTGATCGAACTCGATCTCGCCGCGGACTTCGCCCACCGGCGCCGGCTTGACCGCCGACTCGCCTTCGGCGGGCGTGTCGAGGATCTCGAAGACGCGCTCGGCCGCCGTGGCCGCCCGCTGGAAGCGCTCGTTGAGGTTCGCCAGGGTGGTCACCGGTCCATACAACTGCCAGAGCAGCCCGGTGAACATGACCAGGGTCCCCACGTCCATTCCCTTCCAGTGCAGGATCAGGCCGGCCCCGCCCACCCCCCACACCACCATGGCGCCCATGGCCGTAGTGAGGGCCATCAGGGCGGTGAAGAAACTGCGTATGCGCACCGCCGAGAGGATGGCGCTCACGTAGGAGCGGTTGCGGTACTCGAAGCGCTCGACCTCGCGGGACTCCTGCGCGAACGCCTTGACTACCCGCACGCCGGGGATGGTGTCGGCGAGTTGAGCCGACATCGCGCCCATCCTTCGCCAGGCGCTGCGGTACGAACGCTTCACGCGCCGGCCCAGCGACAGCCCCAGCAACGCCAGCAGCGGCACGGGGATCATCACCAGGCCCGTGAGCATCGGGTTGGCGCGGAACATCGAAACCGTGATCACGATGAACAGGAAGGCCTGGATCAGAATTTCCTGCATGCTGTCGCCGACGAAGTCCTGCAAGTGGCCCGCGTCGTGAGTGATCCGCGACATCAACTGCCCGGTCTGCCGCTTCTCGTAGAAGGAGATCGCCAGTCGCTGCAAGTGCTCGTAGGCCTGGCGGCGCACATCGGCCACCACCTGCTCGCCCAGCACCGACAGCAGGTAGGTCCGGGCCCAGGAGAAGAGCGCGCGCGCCACATAGACGCCGAACAGCAGGAGAATCAGTCCCTCCAGCGCACTCAGCCGCTGCGCCCCCGTCAGATGGAGGTTTGCCGGCGGCGTCAAGGCCCGGTTGAAGATCTCCTTGCTGAGCAGGGCGGGCCCGATCTGGGCGTACGCCGCCCCCGCCGTGCTCAGGAGGCCGAGGATCGCAAAGGGCCAGTATGGACGCAGGTAGGCGACCAGCCGGCGCAGCACCTTGCTCTTGCTGATGCACGCCTGGCAGATCTCGTGGTGGCCCAGGGGCCGCCCGCACTGCGGGCAGCGCTCGGCGAGCGGCGGGACCCGCGCCCGGTGCGGGGAACGGCCGACCTCGGTCGCGGCGGCGCCCCGCTGCACCAGCCGCGCCATGATCTGCTCGCTCGTGTCGGCGAACTGCTCGCTCAGGCTGCGCGAGAAGCGCACCAGTTCGACTCGCTCCTCGCCCCGCCGCGCCTGGAGCACGCCGCCGCCCACAGACTGGTGCACCTCCACCTGCTTGACTTCGTCCAGGGGCAGGTCCAGGCGCAGTTCGAGGCCCTGGCCTGAGGGCCGCGGGCCCGAAGCGTCATCGCCCAATACGTCCAGCACCAGGATGCGGTGGTCGGTCATGAGCAGCCACGAGGCGCCGAACTGGCCGTCCGGCAGCACGTCCGCTGCGACGGCCACCTGGATGGCCTCGTCGGCGGCCAGCCACTCCTGGGCCCGGGCCTCGATCTCTTCGGGCAGGCTGAGTTTTGGTTCCAGCATCGCCATCTCTCGCGGTTCGCGCCGCCTCTCAGGGCGCCGGCAGGGGTTTCCCTTATTGTATCTTCGCGCCCTGGGCGAGCATTCCTTGCCCCGCACCCCGCGCACCGGCGCGGATCCCGCAGGGAAATCGGTTTACACGGGCGCCTCGTCTACATCTGTTGCGGGCCCTCAGCCTGCGGCCGGAGGCGCCATTGTGATACCGCTCATACAAAGTCGAGGCTGAAGCGGCTACAATGGCCAGGCATGGCCTCCACGAGGACATTTGGCCCCTCGCCAGCCGTTTCCGTGTGGCCAAGTTGTGAGACGTCTCGCACAAGGTTGGTGCTTCGCTTTCCGACTCGCAGCATAAACGATACCGAGGGGGGTATAAGAAAGGTGCGCTGAGAGAGCGCAGACGCATAAAACGGAAGGAGGTGTTAAAAGATGAACGGCTACCTGATTCCGAAGACCTGTGGCGGTTTTCCGGCCCCGATTACTCGCGACGTTGCGTCGTTGTGGCGTGACATGGATCGGATGCTCGATCGCATCTTCCCTGGCAGTTACTACGGCCGGGGATACGGATATGAGCCGTACGTGGAGACCACGTGGTTCCCGAATGTGGAGTTGTTCCAGACGGATGACGAGGTGATCATCCGCGCGGAACTGCCGGGCCTGAAGCGCGACGACATTGACATCAACGCCACGGACGATGGCATCACGTTCTCCGGCGAGCGCAAGGCGCGCGATGACAAGTGCCTCGGAGGGGACGGGTGCTTTACGGAACTTTCCTACGGAAAGTTCGCGCGCAGCCTGAGCTGGCCAATCAAGGTTCGGCATGATAAGGCTAAAGCGACCTTGAACGACGGCCTGCTCGAGATTCGCGTGCCCCTCGCCGAGGGCGTAAAGGCTTACAAGCCGACCAAGATCCAGATCAGCCGACCCCAGAGGTCATAAACCTCAAGCCGGTTGATCTGAATCACGAGCGAGGCCTCCGGGCCTCGCTCGGTCGTTTATGAGGCGGCGAGCCGCGTTTTGTGCTGCCTGTCTTACAAACCGGCGGGACGCCAACTTGACCGCGCATTGTGAGCACGAATATACTGGCAGGGCGCACCGAGATGGCCCTGGAGTCATCCGGATGATTCGCGGCACAGGACTTCGGTTGCTGTGCCCAGTGAGGTGAGAAGATGGCGCAGGCGGAAATTATCGTGTTCACGGCTCAGGGGTGCGGCGCTTGCCAGCGGGTCAAGGAGTACTTGCGCGAGAAGGGCGTGCCCTTCGAGGAGCGCAGTGTGGAGGACCCCGAGCATCGCCGCCAACTCGTCGAGGACTACCGGCGCATGGCCACGCCAACCACCGTGGCCGGCGAGGAGATCATCGTGGGGTTTGACCGCGCCCGGCTCGAGGCGCTCGTCGCACGGCAGGCCGGGGCGGCGCCGTCCGCCTGAGGACGCTTCCGCGGGGCAAGTGACTCTTGCCCGTTGGTGCGGGGACTCGTTGCGCAGAAAGGGGGGGCCATGCCCTCACCAGTGCTGGTTGTCTTTACCCTTCCGGGATGCCCGGCCTGCCACCGCTGCCGGGAGTATCTGAGCCAGAAGGGCGTCATCTTCGAGGAGCGGAGCGTCGCCGAGCCCGAGTTCAGGCGACAACTGGTCGAGGACTACAAAGCCCACGCCACCCCCACCCTGGTGTGCGGCGAAGACGTCATCGTCGGCTTCGACCAGGGCAGGATTGACTCCCTCATTGATCGCTACTTCGGCGACTAGCCTGCCGCTTGGGTAGGGGCAGCCAGAGCGCCGAGGGATAGCGCCGGTCGCAGAACACCGCCTGGGTTGCCTTGCGCGGCTTGCCGCCGGGCCCCGCGTTGGGATTGGGCTCGAAGCGCGGCGCGTTGCTCGAGGATACCGTGAGCCGGAGGCGGTGGCCGCGGTTGAAGATCAGGCTGGTTGACCAGAGATCGAGGTCGAACGCGACGACCTTCCCGGGCACGAGGAACGCCTCGCTTTTCCCGGGCTCGCGATACCGAGCGCGGACGATCCCGTCGCAGATGAGCATCGAGCGGCCGTCGGGGTAGACGTCGCACAGTTTCGCCGCGAAGTCGGTATCCGGCGCATCGGAGGAGGCGTAGAGGCGCACCCGCACCTGCCCCGTCACCTCCACCGGCTGCTCCAGCGCGGGCGTCGAGAACACCAGCACATCGGCGCGTCCCTCCACCGGGCGCTGATCCATGGGACCGGCTGGGATGTTGAGGTTCGCGCCACCAAGGGTGGGCATTGGATTCTCCGGGTCGTAGATGTAGGTGAGCGGCTCGGCGTCGCGCGTCGGCTTGCGCAGCGAGAGCGTGCCGTCGCGGCCGAGGTAGTAGGGCGTGTCGCTGGCCGGAATGGGCCACGCCTCCGCGGTGCGCCATTCGTTGCCGGGCGCGTTGGGCTCGCCGCAGGCCCCCATGACGTAGTAGGTCACATGGGGCACGGCGCGCAGGCCATTGTCGCGCCCCTTGAGCCAGTAGTCGAACCACATCTGCGGTGCGGCGTGAGGAGGCATCTGGCCGGCGTTCTCGGGGAAAGCCAGTTGCCCTGCCTGGGCTCTTCCGATGCCGTGCGTCCAGGGCCCCATGATCAGCCACTGGTTGCCGCGCGCGCCCTTGCCTCCGCGTGTCTGGCGGGAGACGAAGCCGTTGATCGTGCCCTGGCAGAAGATGTCGAACCAGCCGCCGATGTGAAGCGCCGGCGCCGTGATCTCCGACGCCCGGGCCGCTGCATCCATGCGCCGCCACAAGTCGTCGTAGACAGGATGGCTGCGGAAGAGGGGCGCGCTCTCCGGATCGAACCTGTTGTCTTCCAACCACCGTATGATGAGAGACTGGCGAAGGGCGCCGGCCTGGTACAGGGCGTCGTGATACAGGCTGGAGCCGCCGACGGTGATGTGCTGGCAGACCAAGCCCGGCGGGTGTTCCGCGGCCAGTAGATTCTGCGTGATGCCCAGGGCGGAGGCGCCCAGGGTGCCCACCTTGCCGTTGCACCACGGCTGCTCGAGCAGCCAGGCCATGGTGTCGGCGCCGTCCTGGCCGCAGGTCAGGAAGGGAATCGCCTTGCCCTCCGAGGCGAAGCGGCCGCGCATGTCCTGCGCCACCACCGCATAGCCCCGCCACGATAGGCCGCGGTAGGGGCCGGGCGACTTGTCATACGGGGTGCGCACCAGGATCACCGGCCAGGGGCCTCTGCCGCGCGGCAGGTACACGTCGGTGGATAGGTGCACGCCGTCGCGCATGGCCACCATCAGGGTCTGCTGCCGCCCGGCCTGGGCGGGACTGACGGCCTGTGCGAACGCGGCGCTCGCCAGAAGGGCGATCAACAGCATCGCGGCGACGATTCGCTTGTAAGCCGGCATCTCGATCACCTCATGGGGAAGGCGCTGCAAGCGACGGGCCTTCTGCGTGGCCCGCGCCTGCCCCTGCTCGCAGCGTGATGTGCGTCACCTCGGGCTTGCAGCGGAAACGGAACGGCGCGCCGGCGCCCAACCCTCGGTTGACGTAGAGCAGCGCGCCCCTCGCGCGGTGCAGGCCGTGCGCAAAGTGCGCGCTGCGGCAGGGCACCACCAGCGGCCCGATCAGGGGCAGCGTCACCTGCCCGCCGTGGGTGTGACCCGAGAGGATCAGGTCCACACGCTCTGGCGGGACCTGGTAGATCTCGTCGGGGTTGTGGGCGAGCAGGAGCACAAAACCATCCCGGGGGATGCCGTCCAGTGCGCGCGCCAGGTCGTGGGTGGGCGACCAGAGGTCATCCACGCCCGAGAGGTAGAGCGCCGCGTCATCGCGGCGAAGCGCCACGTACTCGTTGCGCAGCAGCCGCACGCCGCCCTCGCCCAGCACACGCTCGACCTCTGCCACATCGGTCCACCAGTCGTGATTCCCGGTGACGGCATACGCCCCCAGCGGCGCGCGCAGTCGCGACAGGGGCCCGGCAAGGCCCGGGAGATCGTGGAGGCGCGTGACGAAATCGCCGGTGAGCGCAATGAGATCCGGCTGCAGCCGCTCGATTTCATGAAAGATGCGTTCGAGTGCTTCCGCAAGGTGGGGCGCGTAATGCAGGTCGCTGATCTGCACCACCGACAGGCCGTCGAACTGCGCCGGCAATCGCGCCAGGCGCCATTCGTGCTGGGTGATTTCCAGGCGCGCCGCGTCATCGAGACGGGCCAAAAGTCCGGATGGCCCGCGCGCCAAGCCGGGTGGCAGGGCAACGGCCGTGCGCCGCGAGGCCGGCTGCTGACGCTCGCGGGTCGCCGCACGCAGCCACAACGACCGCGCCGTTCCGACCACCAGGAAGGCCAGCGACGCAACGAGCCAGCCCCAGAGGGCCCAGCGGCCGGGGCTCATAGGCATTCCGAGACCAAGCAAGGAGGCCGGCCCCTCGGCCCAGAGCGCGGCGGTGGACCACGCCATCCATCCGGCCGCCACCAGCACGGTCACGGCCATGAGCCCGATCTTGAGCGGCGAATCGCGCAGGCAAATCACGCGCGTGTTGATCACGATCGCGGCGACTCTCACCTGCGCGGCGAGATAGAGGGCGACGAGAACGATGTCCATGGCTGGCTTATGCTACGGGGTTCGCCGCGCCGCGGGGGTGGCCCTGCGGTCGGCTCAGGCGATGGCAGCCGGCTCGGGAGTGCGGGGCGGCTCGAGCAGGTCGCGCCAGGCGCTTTGGGGGAAGCGCTCGCAGAGCGCGCGGTAGGCGTCGTCGAAGAGCGCCAGGTCGTTGAGCGACTGCGCCGCGATCTCGCACGTGCGCGCCAGCGCGATTTCGCACTGCGGGCTATCGGGCCAGCGCTCGGCCAGCCCGCGAAAGGTTCGCGCCGCATAAGCCCACTCGCCCAGGTCGGTGAGCGCCTCGGCCACTGCGAACATCTCGGGCGGGGCCAGGGCCAGGCCCGGCGCGAACTGCGTGGCCGCGATGAACGCCCGGGCGGCTCGCGGCTGCTGGCCGCTGCGCAGCAGAAGCGGGATCAGGCGCTCGTAGGCGCGCAGGGCCTCGTCGGTCCTGCCGGCGGTTTCGGCGGCGCGGCTGAGGGCCGCCCAGACCTCGGGATCTTGCGAGTCTTCCTTCGCCAGTTGCTCCAGGTCCTTCAGCGGCTCGGCCGCCGTGTAGGCGCTTGAGGCTTCGCTCGCCTTTTCGAGCAAGTCCTTCTTGCCCACGAAGCGCCTCAGGCCAAACGCCCACGCCGCGCCCATCCCGGCGAGGAAGCCGCCCAGGTGGGCCCAATAGGCGGTCCCGCCTGCCTGCCCCAGGACATGCTGCAGCGCCAAGCCGATCACCTGCATCGAGATCCACAGCCCG
>Ga0315286_10006442_pt1 | contig 11423 bp, 8 predicted proteins | sample YL17G10_0_MG_FD_205038 | JGI IMG/M metagenome (GOLD analysis project Ga0315286, IMG submission 205038) | Sediment microbial communities from Yellowstone Lake, YNP, Wyoming, USA - YL17G10_0 | ecosystem: Environmental > Aquatic > Freshwater > Lake > Sediment | place: USA: Wyoming | collected...
CGCCCAGGTTCTTCCAGCAGGCGTCGTGGAACTTCTTCGAGCGGTTCGACGTGCCCATGCCGTCGATCTTCACCACGACGAAGCCCAACTCAGCCAGCGACTGGCACCGGTGGTACGGGCGGAAACTCTTGGGCACGCAGGAGCCCTGCGGCCCTGCGTAGATCTCCTCGATGATCGGGTACTTCCTCTTCGGGTCGAGGTTCGTGGGCCGGAAGATGACGCCGTAGATGTCGGTCGCGCCGTCGCGCCCTTTGGCGACGAAACGCTCCGGCGCCCTCCACCCCGTTTTGAGGAGTTCGCCCCAGTCGGCCCGCTCCAATTCCGAGACGAGTTTCCCGTCCTCGGCCCGCCTGAGTTCCGTGACGGGCGGCAAGTCCACGCGCGACCAGGCGTCGATGAGGAACCGCCGGTCGGGCGACCATTCCACCGAGTGCGTGCCGTTGCCTTCCGTGAGGACCACGAGGCCCGTCCCGTCGAAGTTCACGCGGCAGTAGTGGACGTCATACGGGTCCTGGCCCGGCCGGATGCCGCCCGCGCGGAACCAGATCTGCCGCGCCTCGTCGTCCACGCGTTCCACGCCGCGCACCACCCAGTCGCCCGTGGTGACCTGGTTCCTCACGCGTCCCGCCTTGGCGTCGTACAGGTAGAGGTGGTTCCAGCCGTCGCGCTCTGACATCCAGATGATCTCATTCGTCTTCGGAAGGTAGTGCTGGAACAGCTTGTCGGCGTAGTCGATGAACGTCTTCGCCCGCTCGTCCACGATGGCGCGGGCCGCGCCGGTCTTCGCGTCAACCGCCACGATGCGCAGCACCTGGTGCCCCCGCTGGTTGTAGAGGAACGTGAACCGGCTCGAGTCGCTCTCCCACCGCACGTCCGTGATGCTCCACGGGTTCGGAAACAACTGGTCGCTCACCGGAATCGGTTTCCGCGCGGCCACGTCGAAAAGGTGGGGCTTGTCGACCGGGATGCGGTCCCCCGGCTTGAGGTAGGAGTAGGAGTGCAGCTTCGGCTGCAACTGGTCTTCCGGCGACGACTCGACGTAGTAGACCTTCCGGTCGTCACCCTTGGCCGTGCGGATGGCGACGAGTTGGGTCGAGTCTGGCGACCAGCGGAACTCGCCGCCGTAGGCGTCGTCGGCCGTGCCGTCGCTCGTGAGGGCGAACTCCTCACCGGCGGCGCTCCTCAGCCAGACGTTGTTGTCCTTGATGAAGGCCTGCCAGCGATTGTCGGGCGCCTCGCCCCCGCGCGACCTGCGGCGACGCCCCTCGGACTTCTCGGCCAAGTGGCCTTCTGTGGCGCTCCCGTCCTGCGTCGCGGGCGATGCGGGCGGCGGTGCCGGGGGCTTGACGCCGATTTCGACTATGGTCGGTTCCGCCTTGGCCTCGAACACCCCCAGGGTCTCGCCCTTCGGGCTGGTGACCAGCCACACGTGGCCTTCATACGTGTGCTGCGCATGCTCGCCGCGCGGCGGAATCTTGCCGTAACTCCGCCGCTCGCCTTCAAGGTCGAGCCAGAACAGTTCGGCCTCGCCGTCCGTGCGGTTGACGAACGTGATCTCGGTCTCCGCCCCCGTCCGCGTGCTCCTCCGGGGCGTATCGGCGGGCGGCTTGGCCTCCGGCTTCTTCTCCTGCTGCGCCAGTTCGCGGAGGTCATAGGTCTCGAGGCTACACCGCCATCGCTTGCCACCGCACTGGAAATCCATGCTCTTCTCGGCTGGCGCAAGCGCCAGGTCCTCCAGGGACAGTCGATCGGCCCGGATATCCTTAACGCCCGCCTTGGCCAGGGCGTCCGTCAGGCGTTTGTGGTCGAAGGCCGGTCGCCGGGTGCCCTTCTCGGCATCCACCAAGACGAACTCATGAGTATCGGCGCCGGTCCGGATGCGGTACCAGAACAGCGTGTTGCCCGGCAGCCACTGCGGCCGCACCCTGTCGCGGAAGACCTTGCCCACCGTGAGTTGCCGCAGATTGCCCGCGCGCTCGTAATCCGCCTTCGTCCCCTGCGCCGGAGCCGACCCTGCGGCAAGCGCAATTGCCAAGCCCAGGAGCACTACCGTCCAGCGTGAACCCAACCCCTCGACCCGCGCCATCCCTACGCCTCCTTCTCTCACTGGCCAGACTTCCCCCGGAACTCCCCCAATGAACTCTCGCTGGTGACCTGTCCTTACCGAATGCTCCATCCGCCCTATTCTACAAGCACTTGCGTCTCTTGTCTGCACCGCTCTTCGCCGCTGCCAAACGGCCCTTAAGCTTGACAAGCAGGGCCACGGATTTAGAATAGGTTGGTTGCGGGCCGGCGGAAAGGCGCTTCGGATGGCGGAAGTCCCTGCGGGCGGCGAACGGGTGGTCGGCATCGATCTCGGGACCACCCTATCCAAGCTCGCCTATGTCGATGAATCCGGGCGGCCGGTCCTCGTGCCGAACGCCGAGGGCGAGTTGCTGACGCCTTCCGTCGTGGCGTTCACGAAGACGGGGGTCCTGGTGGGACGCGACGCCCGCCGCGAGGCCCTCGCCAACCCCGGGCGCACCGTGCTGCACGTCAAGCGCCAGATGGGCAACCCCAAGTGGCGCTTCAAGGTCGACGGCGAAACCTACACGCCCGAGAGCGTCTCGGCCCTGATCCTCAAGAAGCTCAAGCAGGACGCGGAGCTGCACATCGGGGCGATCCGCCGGGCGGTCATCACCGTGCCGGCCTACTTCGACGACGCCCGCCGCAAGGCCACCGAAGACGCCGGCGCCATCGCCGGCCTGAAGGTCATCGACATCGTCAACGAGCCGACCGCCAGCGCCCTGGCCTACGGCCTGGCGCGGGAGCAGCGGGACGGCGTGTCGCTCGTCTATGACCTCGGCGGCGGAACGTTCGACGTCACGGTCATCGAGAAACGCGGCAACGAGTTCATCACCCTCGCCACCGACGGCGACGTGGAGCTCGGCGGCAAGGACTGGGACGAGCGGCTCGTCAACCACCTGGCCGAGCGGTTCCGCAAGGAATTCAACGCCGACCCGCGCGAGGACCCGCAGGCGCTCTCGTACCTGTGGGTCAGCGCCGAGGAGGCCAAGAAGACCCTCAGCCGGCGCGAGAAGACCAGCGTCCCGGTCAGCTACAAGGGCCACTGGGGCAACTACGAGGTGGCCCGCGAGGAGTTCGAGGCCCTGACCGAGGACCTCCTGGCCATGACGCAGTTGACCACCGAAATGGTCCTCGAGGAGGCCGGCATCACCTGGGACGGGCTGGCGAGGGTCATCCCGACGGGCGGCTCGGTCCGCATGCCCATGGTCCAGAGGCTCTTGGAGCGCATGAGCGGCAAGCCCGTGGCGGCCGAGGTGCCGGTCGATGAGACGGTGGCCCAGGGCGCGGCCATTCACGCCACCGTCTGCGTCCTGCACAGCAACGAGCGGATACGCGAGCTGGGGGCCGAGGCGGCCGAGCGGTTGGGCCGCATTCACACGATCGACGTGGCCGCCCACGCCCTGGGGCTCATCATCAAGGACGTCCGCACCCTCCAGTACCGCAACGACATCCTGATCCCGAAGAACAGCCGCCTGCCCGCCAGCGTCACGAAAACCTACCAGACGGCCTATGACGGCCAGCAGAAGATCGTGCTCCAGGTGGTCCAGGGCGACGCGCCGGACCCCTCGGCCTGCATTGTGATCGGGGCGGTTGAGGTGACGGACCTGCCTGCGGCGCGCCCGGCGGGGTCGCTCGTGAAGGTCACCTATTCCTATGATCGCAAGGGCCGCATCCACGTCACCGCCCAGGACCAGGGCACGGGCCGGACGATTACCGCCGAGATCGTGCGGCGGGCGGGCCTGAAAGCCGAGGAAGTGGCCGCGGAGGCTCGACGTTTGAGCGTCAAGAGTATAGAATAAGCGGCAACCGGACAATCCCAAGAAGTTCGCCGGATCGTCGGCGCTTAGTACTTCTCATTCGTATAATCCAGTGCAGCCAGGGGATTTACCGCGCATGATAGCCACTCCGAACAAGGCCGGGACGGCAGGGAAGGAAGTCCGCCTCGAAGAGATCTTCGAGCAGACGATCCTTCACTTTCTCGAACCGGTGGGCGAATTCCTCCGCGACCCCACGGTCACGGAGATCATGATCAACGGCCCGCACGAGGTCTACATCGAGCGGCGCGGGCGGCTGACGCTCACCGACGCCAAGTTCCCCAATGACGCCAACCTGCTGGCGGCTATCCGGAACATCCTTCAGTTTGTCGGCAAGCGCATCACGATCGAGAAGCCCATGGCGGATGCGCGGCTGCCGGACGGCTCGCGCGTCCACGTGGCGTTGCCGCCGTGCTCGCGCAAAGGCATCGTGATCACGATCCGGAAGTTCTCGCGGCAGGCGTTCGACATGGACTTCCTCGTCACGTCCGGGTGCCTCTCGGAGCTGGCCCGCGACCTCCTTATCCTGTGCATCTCGACCGAGAAGAACCTCCTGGTGAGCGGCGGCACCTCCAGCGGCAAGACGAGCCTGCTGAACGTCCTGTCGGAGTACATCCAGTCGGACCGCCGGATTGTGGTGATCGAGGAATCGGCGGAGCTCCAACTCCGCCAGCCGCACGTCCTCGGCCTGGAAGGTCGCAGCGCGGACCGCTACGGCCGCGGTGAGGTGACGATCCGCGAGCTCTTCAAGAACAGCCTGCGTATGCGGCCGGACCGCGTGATCGTGGGCGAGTGCCGCGGCGGCGAGGCCCTCGACATGATCCAGGCCATGACCAGCGGGCACGCGGGGTCCATGACCACGCTGCACGCCGATTCGCCGGCCGACGCGCTTCACCGGCTGGAAACCATGGCGATGATGAGCACCGTGGACATCCCGCTGGCGGCCCTGCGGGCCCAGGTGGCGTCGGCCATCCACGTGATCGTTCAGATGATGCGGTTTGCCGACGGCGGCCGGCGCGTGGTCCAGATCAGCCAGGTGCTGCCGCTCGACCAGCACGGCCGCTACCAGGTCGAGGACCTGTTTGTGCTGCGGATGCCGCCGGGCGAGCGCGAGCTGGTGAAGGCCCGCCTGGAATGGACGGGGACGAAGATCGCTTTCCGTCACGAGGTCGCGGTCCAGGCCGAGATCCTGAAGCTCCCGAGTCTCGAGGCGATGGTGACCGATAAGTGAGAGATGGAGGCGAGGACATGACCGGACGTTGGCAGGGCCTCGGGCAGGGGCGCGCGGGCCGGTGGCTGCGCCGGCGGACCGTCGAGCCGCTCCTGCGCTTCCACCGCGATGAGCGGGGCGACCTGCTGGAATACGCCCTGGTCTTCGCGGCCATCGCCTTGCCGCTCATGTTCCTTTTCGATCGGCTGGTCGAGGTGCTGGCGGACTATTTCAGCATGATCGCGTTCTACGTTTCGTGGCCGTTCCTGTAAAGGTGGGCCTGCAAACGAAAGGCGACAGACATGATCCGCGGCGCGATGGAGAGCATGAGGCGGCTGCACCGTGACGAGGCCGGCTCGCAGGGGCTGGAGCAGTTGCTGATCCTGGCGGCTGTCGTCCTGCCGCTGCTCGGACTTTTGATAATGTTCCGTAACGAACTGAGGGAATGGGTGGTTCAAGTGTGGAAGGATGTGCGGGAACAGGACGGGGGGAGCACTTTCCTGCCCACGCCGCCATAGCCCCCGGCGAGGAGGGGGGCGACGCAGGTTCGTAGGTAAGTCGTCAGGTCACGAGGGGTGGCCGGCGAGGGAACGAGTCGAACGCGTAGGCAAAGTCAGACAAGGAGAAAGACATGTTTGAGCGCGCGGTAAACCAGTTGAAGAGACTGCACCGGGATGAGCGCGGCGCTGAGGGGCTCGAGAAACTCCTCATCATCGCGGCGATCGTCCTGCCACTTCTGGGCCTGCTGATCGTCTTCCGGAACGAGATCAAGGAATGGGTGGCCAAGATCTGGAAGGATGCCCGGGGTGAGGCCGAAACCTGGGACCCGACTATCCAGTAACCGCCGGCGGAACGGTCGGGTGGAGTCGGCTTGTCTGGCAGCCAGCTCGCACGGGGGGGTGGCCCCGGCGTGGTCGTTGCCGGCCAAGCCGGCGCAGGGCAGCAGGTCCGACCGAACGACAGGCGAGGAATCCGGGTGATCTGGGACTACGTCTCAATGGGTGTCCTGGCGGGGGTGCTGATCGCGGCGGCGGTCTGCGACCTCCGCCAGGGCAAGGTGTTTAACTGGCTGACCTATCCCGCCATTCTGGTCGGCCTGGCGCTGGCAGTCGCCCAAGGCGCCGCCACGGGGCAGATGCGGGAGGTTGTGGTCAGCCACGTGTTGGGCTTCGGTTTCGGTTTCGGCGTCCTGTTCGTCGCCTACCTGCTGGGCGGGATGGGCGGCGGCGACGTGAAACTCATGGCAGCCGTGGGCGCCTGGGTGGGTTGGCCGAAGGCGCTGGACACGGTCTTTTACTCCTTCTTGGCCGCCGCCGCCATCGGACTGATCGTGGTGATCTGGCGCGGCGAGGTGAGGGTCCTTCTCAGGCGGCTCTGGCTGGCCGTGAGGATTCTTCCCCTGCCGACCGCCCGGATGGAAGAGGCCGTGCCGACCAGCACGCGCCTGGTGCCGTTCGGGTTTGCCGCCTGCCTGGGAACCTTGTGGTTCCTGGTGGAGGATCGTACGGGGGCGTCGCTGTGGGACGGGGCGGCCGGCGGGCTCGGTTGGCTTGCGCGGCTGATGCACCTCTGGAAGTGAGGGTGCTGGCATGAAGAGCCCTGGGAAGCGTGAAATGTGGGTGTTGGGCGTCGCCAGTGCCCTGGCCGCGGTCGGGATCGTCTGGCTGGCGGTCAAGACCGTGACGGGCGCGCCGCCGTGGTCGCTGGGGGTTCTGCGGAGCCCGCAGGTGATCTGGTGCCTGGTGCTCATCGGCGGGGGCCTGCTGGTGCTGGGCCTCCTCGCCGGGGTGCTGATCCGGTTGAAGCCGACGGCGGTCGGCGCCCCCCGGGCCTTCCATGGCGACCAGGGGGGGACGGCCGCCGTCGAGATGGCCTTCGTGTTTCCGCTGGCCCTGATGATCTTCATGATGATCACCCAGGCGGCCCTGCTGTTCAACGCGAACGTGCTCGTGCATTACGCCACGTTCGCGGCGGCTCGCGTGGCTGTCGTCACCGTGCCGATGACCATCGGCGGCGAGGACGACAAGAGGGTGTGGCCCTGCACCGCCGATACGCAGGGGCCGTCGGAGAAGATCGAGATGATGCGCCAGGCGGCCGTGCTGGCCCTGCTGCCCATCTCGAGCGAGCTGTCCGCGGCGGCCGGCCAGGCGAACCTCAGCACGGTCGGGCAGGCGATCTACGACGAAACCAAGCACGTCTTCAGCTATGCCGACGGCAAGGACCAGTGGTGGTTCCACCGCGTCAAGGCCCAGTACGATTACGCCAACGCGTTTACCAAGATCGAACTGGCCGCCCCGTGGCACTGGCGGGACGACGGCAACCCGGACACCGGTTGCCAGTCGCGTCAAGACACCACGTGGACGGACGGGTATGGTTACAAGAGCATTCCGTACTGCCCCTCTTATCACCAGGTGCCCCCCATCTGGGACTATGGCTGGTACGAGGAAATCTGGGTCCGCGTGACCTACAACTACCTGCTGGAAGTGCCTTACGCCTCGCGGTTCCTGGGCGACCCGATCGACGTTCCCGGCCGGACGGGCAAGTCGTTCGCCGCCAAGATCAAGTGGGCGACCAGCCTGACGTGCGAAGGCGGCCCGGAGATTCAGCCGAGAGGCTGAGCAATTGCGGATTGCGGAATTGACGGCAAGCAACTACCATGCAGTGCGTTTAGCGGTGAGCCGAAGGCAACCGCGTGCCGTTGTAGCGATGGACGAAGCCCCAGGATGAGTACGGAGATTCGCACGGCGATGGCTGAACAACGCGGGTTCACGGGCTCTCTGAAGCCCGGCGTCAAACTCGGCAAGTATGAGGTCCGCGAGCAGATCGGCACGGGCGGCATGGCCGTCATCTACAAGGCCCATGACGCCATGCTCGACCGCTTCGTGGCCATCAAGCAGATTGCGCCGCACCTGGCGCAGGACGAGCGGTTCGTCGAGCGCTTCCGCACCGAAGCCCAGACGCTCGCCAAGCTTTCCTCCTCGCAAGCCAACATCGTCAGCGTCTACGAGCTGATCCAGCAGGACGGCCAACTGTTCCTCATCATGGAGTTGGTGGAGGGCACGACCCTGCGGGCGCTCATGGACCGCGGCCCCGTGCCGCTCCAGACGGCGCTCGGCGTCCTTCTTTCCACCGCCCTGGGCCTCAAGGCGATGCACACCCAGGGCATCGTCCACCGCGACCTCACGCCCGCCAACATCATGATGGCCAAGGACGGGGCCCTCAAGATCACCGACTTCGGCCTCATCGGGCACTCGGGCGGCAAGACGAGCCTCCCGATGGGCACCACCAAGTACATGGCCCCCGAGATGTTCACGGGCGCGCCGGTCGACGCGCGGGCCGACCTGTACAGCCTCGGCATGATCGCCTACGAGATGCTCGTCGGCCCCGAGAAGTACGGCGAGGCGTTCAGGGACGTCCTGCGCGACGAGAAGGCCCAGCAGGTCCGCTGGATGCACTGGCACTCCAACCCCACCCTGAAGCCGACGCCCCTGCGGGACCTCCAGCCGGGCGTGCCGCCCCTCGTCGCCAAGATCATCGAACGCATGATGGACAAGGACCCAACGAGGCGGTTCGCCACGGCCGACCAGATCGTCCGGTGGCTGCGGCGGATCTTCGTCATGCACGTCCAGGGCAAGAGCATCTCGGCCACCGACTCCGAGTCGATGGAGAAGGAGATGGAGGCCGAGGCCGGCCCCGCCACCGCCTTGGCGACGGCCGGCCGGCCGGGCGCCGCGGCAGCCGCAGGCGCGGCCGCCGGGGCCGTGGTTCCGGCCACGGGGGCAGGGGCCCTGGCCCCGGTCGAGAAGACCGCGCCGCTCGCCCAACCCAAGTGGACCTGGAAGCAGGCCGCCCTCATCGCGGGCATCGTCCTGGTGACCTGCGGCGGCGTCCTGACGTTCTTCGTTGTTCGGGGACGTAACGAACGCATGCAGCTTGAGGGGGCGGCCGGCCAACTCTGGACGCTGGCTCAGCAGCAGTTCGATGACAAGCAGTATGCCGCCGCCTACGCTACGGTCACGAAGCTGTCCACCGACTTTGCGCGCGACTTGCCCGACCTGGGCAAGCGGGTCCAGGAGTTCGCGCAGCGGGCCAAGGCCGAGGACGCCCTCGCGAAGCGAGACTATGAAGCGGCGGACCGGGCCTGCGCCAACGCGGAGAAAGAAGGGGCGCCGTCGTCCTGGGTCGGCGACTTCGGTACCCGGAAGCTCAAGTACCAGGACATCGACCAGCAAATGAAGGCGGCGGAGCTGGCCGAGAAGGACGGCAAGTTCGAGGAGGCCAAGACCATCCTGACGGCACTTCAGCAGAAGTACCAGGAACTCCAGCTCACCGACCCCATCATCAAGCTCAGCGAGAGGATTGAGCTGAGGCAGTACGACAGCCTCCTCACGCAGGGCAAGCGGGACCTCAGCCGGGGCTCCCTCGCGGCCCTCCAGGGGGCGCTCACCTCCTTCGAGGCGGCCGTGAAGATCCGGTCCACCCCCGAGGTCAGGGATCTGATCAAGCAGGTGAACGACCGGATGCAGTACTCCCAGGTGCTGGACCTGGCCAGGAAGGCCGAGGCGGCGGCCAAGTGGCCCGAGGCCGCTCAATACTACGACGAGCTTGCCAAGATCGATCCGACCTTCCGCGGGAAAGCCAACTCCTGCCGGGCCGAGGGCTTTCGGGCCGCGGCCCGGGCCCTCCAGCAGAGCAACCTGACGGACCAGGCCCTCCCGCTCTGGCAGAAGATCCTCAGCATCGTCCCTGACGACGCCGAGGCCCTTAAGTTCGCCCAGAAGGCTGACCGCCAGAAGCGGGTCACCGTCGGCATGAAGGCCGGCAACGACGCCATGGCCGCCAAGCAGTGGGACCAGGCCATCAACAGCTTCAACGAGGTTAAGACGCTCCTCGATGCCACCGACGCGGCCCTCAAGGCCAAGATCGACGGCTTCATCGCCGACTGCTCCTACCAGAAGGCGATGGACGCCGCCCTGGCGGCTATCGGTCGCGACGACTTCCCCGTGGCCGAGAACATGGTCCAGATCGCCACGGGCATCAAGGCCACCGACGAGGCCAAGGCCCTCCAGGCCCGCATCGACACCCGACGCCAGTACAAGAAGTTCTACGACGTCGCGATGGAACTCTACAAGCAGTTCAATTACCCCCAGGCCCGCAGCACGGCCCTCAAGGCCCAGAAGATCGAGGATACGCCGGAGGTCCGCGCCCTGCTCATCGACATCGACTACCATCGATTCCTGGCCCAGGGCAAGATGCTCCGAGACCAGGGCAAGCTGGTCGAGGCCATGAGCTTTTTCGGCATGGCCCAGCGCGTCAAGAACACCCCGGAAGTCCAAGCTCTCATCGACCTGACGCAGAAGGCGATCGAGGCTCAGAAGACCAAGGAAGAACCCAAGTAATGAGGTGACCCATGCGCACCATCCAGGTGCATGAGCGTCGGGGCCGATGGGGAAGGGGCATGCTCGGCCGATTCCACCGGTGCGAGGACGGCCAGGCCATCTACGTGGTCGTCTTGTTCCTCTTCCTCCTGGCGGGCCTCTTGTTCCTCGTGATCAACACCGGCGAGCAGCTCAACCGCAAGGTCCAGATGCAGACCGCGGCCGACGTAACGGTGGCCACGGGCGCCACCTGGTTTGCCCGGGGCGTCAACACCATCGCGGCGTGCAACGTCACGGAGACGCAGTTGCTGTCGCTCATCGTCCTGTGCGACACGCTCGAGACGGTCACGCCCCCCGCGCAGGAGTGCATCGACGACCTCGTGCAGAACATCGGCGCGTCGAAGGCCGGCCGCGACATCCCCGTCGACCAGCGGTTGTGCACGTGGCTTGTGGTCGGCAACGCGACTTCCGAACAGCAGATCATCAAGCAGTTCGCCGACATCGTCAAGGCGATCAACTGGCCGGACTACCTGACCTATGACACGGGCGTCATGTGGGAGTGCACGAGACTGCTCGACGGCTTCTCTCACGCCATGATGCGCGACACGCCCAAGGTGGCCCGGCGCGAGGCCATCAAGATTGCCCTCAAGAACGGGGCCGAGTTCGGTTTCATGGTGCCGCTGTGGCCCGAGTTGCCCGTCGTCAACGGCGCGTGGCAGGACTTCCGGGACCCGATGGAGTTCGGCAGGCTGCCGCCCCCGCACCAGGACGAGATCATCCAGGGCTTCAACAAATTGATGCACTATGACAGTGTTTATGGCCCGGCCACGGATTCCCGTCGCAGCTACGGGCCCTGGAGCTATTGGCGCGAGCCGTTCACCCGGGCGATGCCGATGGGCCTGTTCGACATCAGCCGTTTCTCCGTGCCTTTCGCCATCGTGTCGCGGACGAAAC
>Ga0315286_10006444_pt1 | contig 11421 bp, 11 predicted proteins | sample YL17G10_0_MG_FD_205038 | JGI IMG/M metagenome (GOLD analysis project Ga0315286, IMG submission 205038) | Sediment microbial communities from Yellowstone Lake, YNP, Wyoming, USA - YL17G10_0 | ecosystem: Environmental > Aquatic > Freshwater > Lake > Sediment | place: USA: Wyoming | collected...
GGCGCTCGTCTGCAGCAAAGCCGCCATGATGGCCATCGCCCTGCGCAAGCCCGCCAACCCGGAAGACCTATCGGACGTATCCGAGCTGAGGCAGTGGCAACGCAAAGTGTTCGGCAAAGACATCATCGCTGCCTTGAAAAAATGACCGCTGCCTTGACCGACCTTCGCCTGACCCCCTGTCTGACACCCCATGGCCGCCTCCTGCTTGCAGTGTCGGACGATGCGCCCGCGCTGGAGCCGGCGCTCGGCGAGCGCATCCGGCAGGCCTTCGATCGCGGGGCCGGCCATGGCTTGCTGAGGCTGGGGGCCGCTGAGGTCGGTCAGGTTCTGCCGCCGGTCTTCGTCTACTGGCGTGAGTTCGGTGGTCGCTACGTCACCGCACTCTGCAGCAGACCTAATCTCGACGAACACCGCGCGGAGCCTCCCCCGCCTCCCAAGGACATCGCAGCGCTGGCCGCGGCCGCTCCGATGATGCCCGGCGCCGAGTACCTGACAACCGCCGTCATGCTCTCGCTCTGGGCGGAAACAGGTAAGGCCTTCGCCACCGAGCAGGCTGAAGCCAAGACCACGGTCCAGGACTTCCTTAGGCGCCTGAACCCAGCCTGGAACGTCGTGGGCAAGGTGCACTTCAACCTCGCCGAGAACCGCAAGGACGAGCAGGCGCCCTTCGCTTTCCTCGCAACCTACACCGCCCGCCTCTCGGCGCACGGCAAGGCCCAGCACCTGCCCCTCGGCCAGGCACTGCGCGAGTACGCCGGCGCGGCCAACAAGGAGCGCCTTCTGTCGCTCCTGCTCCCGGTTCAACGCGCGGCCGAGCGCTGCGCCTGGCTCAAGCAGATGGTCGAGGCGGGCGAGATCTTTCATCCGCTGCGCTGGTCGCCGCAGGAGGCTTTTCGCCTTCTCGGCGACGTATCGGAGCTGGAGCGCGCCGGCGTCGTCATTCGCATGCCCGCGACCTGGAGAGCCGGGCGCCCGCACCGGCCGCAGGCGACTGCCACCGTCGGGTCGAAGGCGCCGTCCGCGGTGGGGACAGATGCACTGCTCGACTTCCGCATGGAGGTCACGCTGGACGGCGACCGGCTGACCCCCGGCGAGGTGCAGGAGATCCTGGCCAGCGCAAACGGGCTCGCTCTCATCCGCGGCCAGTGGGTCGAGGTCGATCGCGAACGGCTCCAGCGGACGATGGGTCGCTTCCAGGAGGCCGAACGGCTCGCGGCGGAGGGCGGGCTTTCGTTCGCCGAGGCGATGCGGATGCTCGCCGGCACGGACGTCACGCAGGACGCAGTTGCGAAGGGCGCCGATCCCGAATGGTCGCGTGTCCTCGCGGGACCGTGGCTCGCCGAGACCCTCAAGGGGCTGCGCTCGCCCGAGGAGCTCGAGAAGGTCGATCCCGGTCGTGACCTGCACGGCGCCCTTCGGCCCTACCAGCAGGTCGGTGTCCGCTGGCTCCACCTGCTTTCCAGGCTCGGCCTCGGCGCCTGCCTCGCCGATGACATGGGCCTCGGCAAGACCATCCAGGTGCTCTCGCTGCTGCTCGTGCTGCGGCGCGTGCCGGACGGCAAGCGGCGGCCGAACCTGCTGGTGGCCCCGGCTTCGCTGCTCGCCAACTGGGCCGCGGAGCTCGAACGGTTCGCGCCCAGACTCAAGGCCATGATCGCGCATACGTCGGTCATGCCGGCCGACGAGCTGAAGTCGCTCTCGCCAGAGAAACTTGCGGACGTTGACCTCGTGATCACGAGCTACGCCTCGCTCCTGCGCATCCCCTGGCTCGCGACCACCTCGTGGAACCTCACGGTCCTCGACGAGGCCCAGGCGATCAAGAACCCGGACGCCAAACAAACGCGGGCGGCAAAGAAGCTCGCGGCACAGGCGCGGATTGTGCTCACCGGCACCCCGATCGAAAACCGGCTCGGCGACCTGTGGTCGATCTTCGACTTCCTCAACCCGGGGCTGCTCGGCTCGGCCCGGGAGTTCACGCGCTACACCAAGCGCCTCGCGGACAAACCGCACAACCCGTACGGCCCGCTGCGCGACCTCGTACGGCCGTACCTCCTGCGGCGCCTCAAGACCGACAAAACCGTCATCTCGGATCTGCCCGACAAGACCGAGGTCAAGGCCTTCTGCCAGCTCAGCCGCAAGCAGGCCGCGCTCTACCAGCAGGCCGTCAAAGAGCTGGCCGAGCAACTCGATGACGCCGAGGGAATCAAGCGCAAGGGGCTGGTGCTCGCCTTGCTCATGCGCTTCAAGCAGATCTGCAACCACCCGTCGCAGTGGCTGGGCGACGGCGCCTGGGCCGAGAACGACAGCGGCAAATGGGCGCGGCTGCGCGAGTTGTGCGAGGTGATCGCGGCCAAGCAGGAGAAGGCGCTCGTCTTCACCCAGTTCCGCGAGGTGACCGCGCCGCTCGCGTCGTTCCTGGGCGGGGTGTTCGGCCGTCCCGGACTGGTACTGCATGGCGGGACCGAGGTGAAGAAACGCAAAGAGCTGGTCCAGCGCTTCCAGGAAGACGAGTCGGTACCGTTCTTCGTGCTCTCGCTCAAGGCCGGCGGCTCCGGGCTCAACCTCACAGCCGCCTCGCACGTCGTGCACTTCGATCGTTGGTGGAACCCGGCGGTCGAGAACCAGGCCACCGACCGGGCGTTCCGCATCGGACAGACGAAGAACGTGCTGGTCCACAAGTTCGTCTGTCGCGGCACCGTCGAGGAGAAGATCGACGCGCTCATCGAATCGAAGAGGCATCTCTCCAGGGATTTGCTCGAAGGCGGCGCCGAGTTGAACCTGACCGAGCTCAAGGACGAGGAACTGCTCAAGCTCGTCGCCCTCGATCTCAACGCCGCGATGAAGGAGTGAGGCATGTCCCGTTACGACGACTACGGCTGGGCGCCCTACGTGTCCGTGGCCGAACGCCGGCGCAAGGCCGAGCGCGAGATGCAGAAGCTCAAGAAGAAGGGCCATCCCGTGTCGCCGGTGGTGATCGAGGGCCGCACCATCGCGAAGACGTTCTGGGGCAAGGCCTGGTGCGACAACCTCGAGCGCTACAGCGACTTCGAAAACCGCCTGCCGCGCGGGCGCACCTACGTGCGCAACGGTTCGGTGGCCGACCTCCAGATCGCGCCCGGCGAGGTCAGCGCCCTGGTCAGCGGCTCGGAAATCTACCGGGTGGCGGTGAAGGTGTCCGCCGTGCCGAAGACGCGCTGGACTTCGATCTGCACCGACTGCGCAGGCGCGATCGACTCGCTGGTGGAGCTGCTGCAAGGGCGCTTCTCCAAGGGTGTCATGGAGCGCATCTGTCAGCAGAAGACCGGGCTGTTCCCCGCACCAGCCGAGATCCAGTTCTCGTGCAGCTGCCCCGACGTGGCCTCGATGTGCAAGCACGTTGCGGCCGTGATCTACGGCATCGGCGCCCGGCTCGACGAGCAGCCCGAACTGCTCTTCAAACTGCGCAAGGTCGACGAGAAGGACCTCATCGCCAAGGCGGGCAAGGGAGTGCCCTTGGCGAAAAAAGGGCCCGCGGACGACAGGGTCCTGCCCGCCGACGGCCTGTCCGAACTGTTCGGGCTGGAGCTGGGTACAGGCGACGACAGCTCTGCGCTCGAGACCGCAACACCAGTAATGAGGCCGGCCAGGACTCGTCGCCCGACGAAGGCGGCACCCGCACCTGAAGATGCGGCGACACCGGCGAAACCGGCCGGGCGACGCTCTTCGGGCAGGCCCAGGAAGAACACGCCGAAATCCAAGACCAAGACAAAACCGAAGGCGGAAGCGAAGAAGCGGAAAGCGTGACCGCTGACGCTGAGCTTTGCGTGTGTGCCGAACAGTGTGGCTCTTGACGACTATAATGACTGCTGTTATAATATAGGCCGTGATACACTCTTTCCGGAACCGGGGGACCGCGGACGTATTCGACGGGGCTGATACGGCTGCGGCTCGCCGGGTCTGCCAGCAGCCCGTCTGGCCCATTGCCAGGCGCAAGTTGGACCAGTTGCACCGGGTGCGCGAGCTGCGCGAACTGATGATCCCGCCGGGGAACCGGCTGGAGCGGCTGCGGGGTGACCGGCAGGGCCAACATAGCATTCGGATCAACGACCAGTTCCGCGTCTGTTTTCGCTGGGAGGCAGGAGATGCTTACGAAGTCGAAATCGCTGACTACCACTAGGTCACGCGCCGCGGGGCGAAGCGCGGGTGCGGGACGGCGCCTGCCGTCGCGGCGGCCCCCGACGCATCCCGGAGAGATGCTTCTTGAGGAATTCCTCCGGCCGCTGGAGATCAGCCAGTCCGCCTTCGCTATTCGCCTGGGCATCTCGTTCCCCCGGCTCAACGAAATTGTCCGCGGCAAGCGGGGGGTGACGTCCGATACAGCACTCCGCCTCGAGCGTGTCCTTGGGATGTCCGCGGACTTCTGGCTCGGACTCCAACTCGACTGGGACCTCTGGCACGCCATGCGGGGCCAGGATGCAGAGGCCATTGCCCAACTGCAGCCACTTCGCCAAGCCGGCTAAAGCCGCCCGACGAAGGCTGCGCCCGCACCTGAAGATGTGGCGACACCGGCGAAGTCGGCCGGGCGACGGTCTTCGGGCAGGACTAGGAAGAACACGCCGAAATCCAAAACCCGCATAAGACCGAAGGCGGAAGCGAAGAAGCGGAAAGCGGCGAAAAGGCGGCACGGTTTAGTGCCAGTTCGCAATGCCTTGGCTGTCTTTTTGTGCAGTTGATCCTGTGAACGTTATGTGCTTCCTTGTGATGGCGTTAAAATGATGCTGGTGAGTATCACTTACGAGGTACAGCGATGAATACAAAGCCGCAGCAACTCCCGCTGGAAGAGCGGATCAGGCTGGTTGAAGACTTGTGGGACAGCATTGCCGCAGATCAGCACGCGCTGCCGCTGACCGCCGAGCAGAAGGCTGAGCTTGACCGACGCCTCGACGCCTACGAAACGGACAGACGTCCCGGTCGCCAAGCTGCCGATGCGGTGGCCGACATCCGCCGCAGACTATGATCCTTGAGGTCCGACTCCGACCGGAAGCAGAGCAAGACTTATCGGATGCTGCGGCTTGGTACGAAGCGCAAGTGCCTGGTCTCGGCCACCGGTTTCTCGACGAGGTGCTGGCCGCGTTCTCGTCTGTTTCGGAGACACCACTGATGTACCCAGTTGTTCACAGAAACACCCGGCGTGCGCTGATCCATCGGTTTCCATTCGGCGTCTACTTCTACGCGGAAGCCATTGAGAAAGCCAACTGGGAAGTGCGCTTGCACAGGTGCTCGGCCGCGGCCTGCGCCGCCCGGATGGATGGAAAGGGGAAGAGCCGGTTGTGACGGTCTTCAACCACGATGCTTGGTCGGGCCGGATTAAGCATCTGGTAAACGAAGTGCTTGAAATCGAACGCCGCTTGGCCTCGAAGGTTGATCCGAAGTCGCCTTTTAACTTCGACCTGCATCATCTCGACTACACGCGCTCCGAGGACGCGACGGAGTACGCAAAAAAGGGAGAGTACAAGCTCTTCGAAGAGGGTTATGTCGACCTACCGACGCAGGTTGAGGCTGAGGATGTGACCGTTGGGTTCGAACGGGCTGTCACCGGGGAGCACGTCAAGTTCAGAACCACGATCCAGCACAAGACATGGACCGCGGAAGAAGTCGCGGAGCAGATGTTTCAGAAGCTCAAGTCAATAGACGAAGAATCGAAAGACGCCGACGACCCGAAGGATCGCACGAGCTACGCGAAGCGGTTTCCACTCGCTAAGTGCGAGGAGATCGTGAGGGCGTCGCTGAAGCGTGCCAAGATAAAGACCGAGAAGATTACCGATGACAATCGCCAGAAGTTTTGGCAAGCGCTCGGCACCCTCCGGCGCAAGGCGGCGAAGCGCGTTGTCTACAAGCTTTCGGCCAACGCGTTAGTCCTGATGAACACGGGCGATCGGCAGGACGAGAGTTGTAGCGCTGCGGAGTTGCGTCGGGGATCGAAGACCGTCTTCTATGCGCCCGGGTGCGAAGTGGCACTGGTCGATGACCAAAAGGAGTTCTTCCGAGAGGTGGACGACGAGGACGGGGACTTTGTCAAAGGCCGGGCCGTCGTCGAAAAATCAGTCGATTTCAAGACACCTGCCAACCTCGTCATTGCAGACGCAACGCCTGAGCGCAAGTTCGTTCGTGAACTGACTGGCCGCGAGAATGCGCTGAAGGTAGACGCATGGTTGAAGAGTGCGCCGATGGGCTTCTACTCAGTCGAGTACGCATGGAAGAAGGGTAACAAGCCCAAGCGCGGCGAATTCAGCCCGGACTTCTTCATCAAGCAGGGCGGGCATGTATTCGTTGTCGAAGTCAAGGGCGATGAGGAAATCAGTGACCCTGCGGCTGACAACGTCAAGAAGCACGAGTACGCCACAGAGCATTTCAAACGGCTGAACGACTGGCTCGAGAAGGAGAAGATTCCAACGCGCTATCAATTCAACATGATTTCGCCCAAGAGCTACAACGTCTTCTTTTAGAAACTTCGGGACGGGGGGCTCGCGGGTTTTCGGTCAGAGCTCGACGTGGCGGTGGCGAACGCCAGCAACGGGGGAGGATGAGGAGTGTGAGCAGGCTTATAGGGGACAGGCCTGTTTTTATGCGTTTTATGGCGCAATCAGTTTAAAGTTACTGGCGGCAGCAATTGATTCGCCCGGAACTGCGCGCGGTCTTATTTTAGGAGAAAGGCGATGCGTAAGCTCAAACCTGTGACACCCGGCGAGCTGCTGCGCGAGGAATTCCTGGGGCCGATGGGCCTCTCCCAGTACCGCCTTGCCAAGGAGATCAGTGTGCCCGCCCAGCGGATCGGTGAGATCGTGGCAGGCAAGCGCACCATAACAGCCGATACCGACCTGCGTCTGTGCCGGTTCTTCGGCCTTTCCAACGGCTATTGGCTGCGTGCGCAGGCAGCCTATGACACGGAGGTGGCGGAAGAAACTCTCGCTGAGGCGCTGAGGAAAATCAAGCCGTGGAAGGGTCTGCGGCCTCGTGAAGTTCATCCGGCCTGATAAATACAGGGAATGATGGAAGAAGTCATTTACTTCACTTCCGGCGCGTTGAGGCTCGCGGGGGCACTCGCGCGCACGGCGGGAAGTCGGGGTGTCATCATCGCGCATCCCCACCCGCTCTATGGCGGGGACATGGACAACCCGGTCGTTTGCGCGATCCAGCAGGCGTATTCCCGCCAGGGTTTCAGCACGCTGCGTTTCAATTTCCGCGGTGTCGGCGCGAGCGGGGGGCGATTCGACAACGGGGTGGGCGAACGCGCGGATGTGCAGGCGGCCCTCGCCTGGGCGGCCGGCCTGGGCATGACAGACATCGATCTGGTGGGGTATTCCTTCGGGGCCTGGGTCAACGCGGGTATTACCGCCGGCTGCCGGCGCATGGTCATGATCTCGCCCCCGGTGGCGTTCATGGACTTCGGCCCGCCCGTCGCGATCGAGCGCCTCAGCCTGATCGTCACCGGCAGCCGGGATGAGATCGCCCCGCCGGCCATGATCGACCGCTGCCGTGCCGGCTGGAACCCGGCGGCCGCCTTCGAAGTGATCCCCGGGGCCGACCACTTTTACACGGGGTTCCTTAAAACGCTCGAAGATAAGATCGCGGCGCACATTTAACCGTCGCCTTGTTTCCTTCGAAGCCCGCTGGATCCTCAATGCTGGATTTAAAATGCAGTTCAAAAGGCTGCAGATATCTACCGGCCGAAGGGTCTATTCACAGATGGTCGGTTTCCGGTGCTTACATCCGACATATCCCCAGAACTCTAATTCTGTGATATATTCACCAGCCATACTCAGATTTCAGCTAATTTTTTCTGATCTCCCGAGATTGTCTTAGGCCATCATTCCAACCAGATGAGGTGAAGAATGATTGACGTCAAAAAGACCTGTAGCCCCTCCCATTCAATCCCGTCAACAGTTGATAATCAATCCTCGATTCTAATTTTTTGGATATTATTCTCCCTGATCGTAATCATGTTGATGGCAATTCCCAGTTGTGCGCCTAAACAGATGACTTTGAATGAGGCAAAGCAGACGACGATTTCCATGCGCGGAAAATCCTTCGTTCCCCCACCGCGGAGCATAGACAATATTCTAAATATGCTTGATAAAGAAAAAGTAAAACATCAATCGACTGGCAAAGAACTGTTTGATAAATTAAAAAGCGAACCTCCAATAGGCTCATCAGAAGATCAGCTATTAAGGTTTTATTATGAACGAGGATTGGCCGCCTTCATTTTAGGTAATCTACATCATAGTTTGTATGATTTTCAAAAAGCCTATGATTTAGCCACCACGGAAAGTCCTAAAAGTCGCACACTCTTTGACGCTAGCCAAAATTTTTTAATCACAAATTATTTAGTCTGGGTTGAAAAACTTTTGGGGAACTACCATAAGGCAATAGCGCTTCTTAAAAAGGCCGCAGAAGAGGAACATATTATTTCATATGCTAATTTATTTCAGATATATACCGAAGTGGGCGATTTTGACGAGGCCGCAAAAATACGAAATAAAGGAATTGCATATTTCAATAAAATTATGCAAGGAAGCTCCGCCCCCCAAAGAGCTTACCTATTAAGAGCAAGAATGGAATATGTATATTTAGAATCCATAGGTCGATTCAGGGACGCTGAACGATTTCACCAGGAAGCAGTGCGCCAAGCGTTGATTAACCATTCCAATCGACCAAGTGTCTCGATAGATGAAAAGGGAAAACTCGCTTTGAATTTATTAAAACAAAAACGCCTTGTCGAGGCGGAAATAGCGACCCGACAAGTAATAGAGGAATCAATCCGATTGTCAGGGATAGAATCCGTTTATGTGGTTAATTATTTGCAGGTCCTTGCAGAGATTTTTTTGGCTCAGGGAAGACTGAATCATGCTGAAGAAATCATAACAGTCGCACTTAAACTACACGAAAATTTAGGAATAACTTCAGAATCGCAATACTATTGTTTGTCCAAAAACACGCTCGTGAAAATCTTGATTGCGACTGGCGACTATTCGGGTGCTGCTGACCAGTTCGAATTGTTCAGAGAAAAGGAGCATTCCAACAGATACCTATATGAAATGTATTATAGCCAGAATATTGATGTTATGCTTGCCATCGCTGTTACGGCGAAAAGTCAAGAAATCATGTTATTGATAGAAAATGCATATAAAAAATCTCAGAAAGTATTCGGTGAAAATTATTTGCAGACTGCTGAGCTATTGGCCATTCGAGGAATAGCAACGATGAAGTTGGGTGATCTTGACCGTGCCTACGCTGATTTTTCAGCAGCAATTCCTATTGTCACAAAACAAGCGGAGAATACCGAAAACTTCGCTAACAATTACAGATTCAAAATCATCATGGAAAGCTATCTTGAACTATTGGGGAGAATTAAAGAGTCGACTCTCGAAAAGCAACTGGGTATCGATGCATCGGTCGAGGCGTTTCAAATTGCGGATGTTTTAACAGATCAAATCGTTCAGGGCTCCGTTCTCGCCAGCACTGCGAGGATGACTATTGAAGACAAGGATTTGATGGAATTGGTCCGCTCGGAACAGGATGTTAAACAGCAAATAAATGCTTATCAAAACCTCATGCAAGATATGTTTTCCAGGTCAATCACCGATCATTACCAACAGAACATAGACAAGGTGAAGCCTGTAATCGAAAGCCTTAGTACTGCACGAAATGTTATTCTCGATGAAATTGGAAAACGTTTTCCGGATTATGCCAATATGATCAGACCCCGTAAACATAGCATTGGTGAAATCCAGAAGCAGCTCAGGGCAGAAGAAGTGCTCATTTCCATTTACAGCACCGGTACGAGCACCTTTGTATGGGCGGTCCTCAACAGGGGAACGCCCTCAATGACTGTAGCGAATTTATCTAAAAACGATCTCGAAAAGCAGATTTCCGAAGTGAGGAAGTCACTTTTCCCTGCGTCTGATACTCTTGGACAATTGCCGACCTATGACTTTCAGAAAGCCTACGAATTATATTCCGTGCTCCTAAAACCGAGCGAACACCTTTGGAAAGACGCCAAGGATATAATCTTGTTGGCATCGGGCCCCATGAGCCAGATACCCCTTTCGATTCTTCCCACCCGTCCTTTTCAGTTGGAGCCAGAAAAAGATGAATTGTTTTCCAACTACCGCGATGCGCCCTGGCTGATCAGGAATTTTTCCATAACCACGGTACCTTCGCTTAGTTCTTTTGTTTCCCTGAGGACCCTGCCAAGAGGAAATCAAACCCGAAAGGCATTTGCCGGATTTGGAGACCCTTACTTCAACAAAATTCAAATGTCGAAAGCCCTGAGCGAAGATAGAAAACTCACCGCAGAGCGCTACAATGGCGATTACAAGCTGAATGTCAGAGGTATCCGACTGACCAAAGATGGGAACCTCGACAACAATAATATTTTATCGTGCGATATTGAGACCTTGAGTCGTCTCCCGGATACTGCTCAAGAAATCCAAAGCATCGCAGCGGTTCTCGGTGCAACCTCGGAGCAGGATGTCTATCTGGGGCAGCGGGCGTCTGAGAAGCAGGTGAAGACGATGAATCTTTCAGACCGGCGTGTCATTGCTTTTGCCTCTCACGCACTGGTGCCGTATGACTTGGACGGGTTGGATCAGCCCGCCATTGCCCTTTCCGCACCCAGTGTCACGGGTGATGACAATGACGGCCTCCTGACGATGGGGGAGATCATGGAACTCAAGCTGAACGCTGATTGGGTCGTTCTATCGGCTTGCAACACCGGTGCGGCTCAAGGGGCCGGGGCCGAAGCGCTTTCCGGACTGGGCCGTGCCTTTTTTTATGCTGGTACCAGAGCGATTCTGGTCAGCATGTGGCCGGTGGAGACGACCTCGGCGAAAGAACTGACGACGGCGATCTTCCGGCAGCAGAAAGAAAATCCGGAAATGCCTCGGTCAAGGGCTCACCAACAATCCATGCTCGATCTAATCGAGACCAAGGACATCATGGGTGAAAATGGGGCCATCGTTGCCAGCTACGCCCACCCATTCTTCTGGGCCCCATTCATTATCGTGGGTGATAATGGAATGGCGAACATCAATTGAAGTTTGCAGGCTAAAAACTATAACCCCCCACATGCAACATATCGCAGGAAAACTTATGGGCTTCAACTTGCGATACTGACAGCGTAGCCGTGTCGCCGGGGGATCCTGAAAACGTTCGATAGTCGAACAATATTTCAAAGGTGGTTTGAGCGATTTGATCCGAGTTTTTATATTCAGCTTGCCTGATTAAATCTTAGTCAATGCAGCGAATGCAATCCACAGGGCATCGCACGCATCAGGGCTCAACGAACCTCGACACGGCTTTTTTCCGGCCCGCGAGCCGCTGGTAGGCCACCGCCGGGTGGCCGACGGCGATCACGGCGTGCACGTTTTCCTCTCGCGGGAT
>Ga0315286_10006445_pt1 | contig 11420 bp, 5 predicted proteins | sample YL17G10_0_MG_FD_205038 | JGI IMG/M metagenome (GOLD analysis project Ga0315286, IMG submission 205038) | Sediment microbial communities from Yellowstone Lake, YNP, Wyoming, USA - YL17G10_0 | ecosystem: Environmental > Aquatic > Freshwater > Lake > Sediment | place: USA: Wyoming | collected...
AGCCTTTGACGCCGTCGAGGAGGGTATAGACGTCCTTATAGGGAAGCGGGTTGACGCGCCGGAACTGGGCGTGGAAGTAGGCCGCGTCGTCGGGGACATTAGTCAGGGCGTAATTGATCTGGTAGTATACCGTGAAGACGTCGTCGGCCAGGTTCTCGATGGTGATCTTGAAGCCCTTGCGGAAGGGCATTTCCCAGTACGAATTGAAGGCGCTGCCCGGGTTGACGCAGACGGGGAGCGACGAGATCTGGGCGTACTGGCCCCAGCCGCTGGCAAAAAAATCACCGACGGGGCACTCGACCGAGGGCTCGGTCTCGCCGTCCCAGTAAAAGCGGAGAATGGCGAAGCGCCAGTTGCCGGCCGGTGTCAGCCAGATCTGCTGGATGGCCCCCTCGCCCTTGACGTCGGCCATGACGAAGGTCTCCTTGGGCTGGACGCGGACGTAGGGCGACACTTTCCAGCCCTGGCCGAGGTCGCGGGCCGGTTTCATGGCCGGGCCGTCGGTCGACATGCCGGCCTTGCCCTTCTCCCCGGTGAAGTTCTCCGGGCTGATGGACCTCGTCTGGGCCTTCGACAGGCGCGACAGGTTGCCGAGGCCCGTGCCGAGGCCGTTGAAGTTCTTGTCGTCCTGGGCCCCGGCCGAGACGAAGACGGCCAGAGCGAGGAGCGCCAGGCCGGCCTTGAGGAAGCGTCGTTTGTTCATGCGTGCCCTCCTTTGAGATACGCGCTCATTCTATGCCAGCCTGTTTGCCGGGGTCAATTAATTCGGAAAATGGTATTGTGTCCCCGATTTAAGCAGCAGGGCAATGAAGAGCAGCGGGTAGCGCGTCCTCAAGAACCACGCCGGCATGAGCCTCGCGCGCAGCTTGCTTTCCGAGGCCGGGTCGTCCGCCCTGGCCGTGCGACGCAGGACGCGAACGATCGAGGCCACGGTCCAGGCGTAGATGGCCGCGAGCACCCCGATGCCGGCCAGGGCCATCGGCCCCGGCGGCCAAGCCCCTGCCGTCATGCAGAGAATCGCGGCCAGCGCCGTCACGCCGCCTCCGCCCGCCAGCCAGGCGCCGAGAACGAGCGTCCGGCGGATGCCCAGAGCGTGGGCCAGCGTGCGAATGCCGGCGCTTTCGTCCTCCGGATAATCCTCGCAGGTGTTGATAATCGTGATCCCCTCCATGAGCACCGCGTAGCCGGCGGCGAAGATCAGAATGGGCCAGCTCAGGCTGCCCTTGACGAGATACCATCCTCCGGCGGGTGGGACCGCATAAAGCCCGAACACCACCGGCAACGGGCTCAGCCAGCCGCGCTTCTTGATCCTCAGCGGCGGCGCCGAATAGATGAACGCGAGCCCCAGGGCCCCGGCCCCCAGGATAAAGACGACGTCCTTCTTGAGGTAGGCCAGCCCGGCGGCTATGCCCACCGCCAGAACGGCCTCGACGGCCAGGATGGCCCTGATCCGGGCCGGGCCGATCGAACGGACCGCGTCGCTCATCCCCTTTTTAAATAGGGCGTCGACATCCGCGTCGGCCAAACAGTTCAAGTTGCAGGCGAACGTCAGGACCGCGAAGAACAGGAGCACGTAGAGCAACACCCCGGCGTCCCAAAGCTCCGACAGCCTCCCCGCCGCAAGGGCACAGCCGATCAAGGCCGTCGGAAGGGACGCGACCTGGATGTTAGCCCGGCTGATGACCAGGAAATCGAGGGCGGCTTTCCTCATAGCGGCGCCGTTCTTCTCATCGCCCCCATATCGCCCCGCACCGTGCCGCCTACATCCGCCCGCCGATGAGGCCCACTGTACGCGCGACCGCGTAAGCGAAAGCCGCAGCGTAGGCGGCGAACGGGACGATCCGCCTGCGGTTCCGTTCGAACGCTATGGCCGCCGCAACGGCGATCAGCGGATAAGCAAGAATATCGACGAGCCCGTGGAATAGAATGAGCGGCGTCAGGAGCGAAAGAAGGAGGCCTGCCGCCGCGAACCGTCCGCCCTTTTCCGGGCCGAGCACTGTGAAGACCGTTCGGGCCCCCACTTTGAGGTCGCCTTCGTAATCCTTCGCGTCCTTGGTCAGAGTCCCCAGGGACAGCGCGCCCAGGATGATCAGGGAAACGGACACCGGCACGCGCTCCAGCGGCCACTCCTTAATCGTCGTCCAGGCGAAATAGCCCAGGTAGAACATCAGGAAGGACCCCCAGCCTATGAACAGGTTACTCGCCAGGCGGAGGCGCAGGCGGAGCGGCGGCGCCGAGTAGGCATGGGCGCTGAAGAGCGCGAGTCCCACGATGAGGAAGGCCTTGGCCCCGAGGAGGCCGCTTGTAAAAAGGGAGAAGAGGGCCACCGCCTGGCCGAGCCGTATATACTCGCCTGGCGTCACCCAACCCAAAACGAGCGGCCGGCTGCGGCCCGTGATCCGGTCGATCTCGAGGTCGTGGGCATTGTTCCAGAGGACCGTGACCAGCCAGACGAGAAGGGCCAGGAGGACAGCGATCAGGCCGTAAAGAAGCCCGGGAAAGGGCCGACGGCGGATCCCGGAATTGAAATAGACGCCCGCCGCGGCCATCAATGCGAAATGGGCCGAGCGGAAGGAGAGAAGGTCCCGGAAGACGGCCTTCAGGAGCTTTAGCCTATAGAGACCGAACCCGGCCGCGACGATAGCCAGGAGGAGGACGAGATAAACGCCGGCGTAGAGAATGTGGCGGGCCTCGAAAACCCCCGGGACGCTCATCCGGGGGATGGGCAGAAAGAGCCGCGGCGTGCCGGCCAGGGCGAAAATGCCGTAGAGCGTCAGCCCGACGCCGGCTGCCCGCCAGCCGGACCTCGCCTTCAGCACCGTGTAGACGACGGCCAGGATAAGGAGGACCACGATCTCGATGAAGATGCCCTTGCCGGCTCCCGGCTCGTTCCAGAAGAAGGTCAGGGCCTTCTTCAGGAAATGGCCGGGCATCGAGTATTCGTATCGCCCGGGCCGGTGAAACACGAGGCGGTCGAGGAGGGGCGGCAGGATGACGAGGACGTAGCCGCAGGCCACAACGCGCGCCGTCCGGACGATGTCCGTCCGCGTCCACAGGCTGAGGGCCAGGATCCCGGCTGCCAGCGCCACGAGGAAGAAAAACGCGTGGTGATAATAGAGGTAGAGCCCGAACGGCTTTTCGAAGAAGACCTGCTCCAACCCTTCCCGGACCGAGATGACGGCCAGGAACCAGGCCAGAAGTCCCGAGAAAGGGACTCCCAGGTCTTCGATCCGCGTCAAAAGGCTCTTTTCCGGATCCATGTCCCATCGACCCCGCTGAGGCCGGCCTAACGTAACATGCAGCTCTCCGGCTGTCAACGCGCTTGACGGACATTTCATAAATTCTTGACACAATCTTGACAACTTTCCGAGCTTGCCGGCCTACATTGAAGGTGATAAAATATGGCCAAGCCCAGGGGGAACAAAATGATCAAAAAAGGGCTTATTTCACTGTTTTTCCTTCTGCTCGTCTTTTCGGCGGGGCTCCAGGCCCAGTTCGCCCGGACCTACGGCGGACAGTCCGACGACTTCCCCGGCAGGATCCTGACGACTCCCGACGGCGGTTTCATCGTTTTCGGTAATTGGGGGGGGGAGTCGTTTACATCCTGGCCCTGGCTGATCAAGCTGGCCGCCGACGGCACGGTCGAGTGGGAGAAGGCGTACGGCGGGAGCAACAACGGGTCGCGTCACACCTTCTGCGGGACGCCCGACGGAGGATATCTCCTGGTAGGCGGAACCAATAACGATATCTGGCTCATCAAAACCGACAGCCTCGGTGAGCCCGCGTGGGAGGCCTCCATCGTCAACAACGGCTATTCCTACGAATGGCCGCCCTATTCCGTCTGTCCGGCCGGAGATTCCGGCTATTTCATCGTCGGCTCCACGATGGTCGGCGCAAACGTCGACGTTGTAACGACCGACGTTTGGGTGAACAAGGTCTCCTCGGACGGAAGCCTGGTCTGGCAGAAAACCTACGGGCTGGGCGGCTGGGAATTGGGCCTAGGCGCGGAGGCGACCGCTGACGGCGGCTGCGTCATCGCCGGGATGACGGGCGAGACAGAATACGCCAGATATGACGGTCAGCCGATCGTGTTCAAGATCGACGCTCTCGGCGCCCTGTCATGGCAAAAAAAGTTCAGCGTCTACACCCCCTATACCCGTGCTGAGCTCGGATCGATACGGGGAACGGACGAGGCCGGATACACCCTGACGGGCACGATGTTCAAGGGGTCGAACTATGAGGCCTATCCGGCCGGGTTCGTTTTCAACATCGGAGTGGATGGGACGCTCGTCTGGTCAAAATCCATCGGCCGCGGACTGAATGATAGCTGGCCGATCAAAGGCGGCGGCTCGATCGTCGTGGGCACGTTCGGGACAGCTGACGAGACCGATATTCTGGTCATGAAACTCCTCGCCAACGGCGATGTCGAATGGACTAAGGCTTTCGGGGGAAGCCTCAAGGAAGAAGGGAGCACCGTCGTCCAGACCGTGGCAGGAGATTATGCCATCGCGGGAACCACGATCTCGTTCGGGGCCGGGGCAAAGGACATCTGCGTTCTCCGCATTTCGTCGGACGGCGGACTCGGAACCTGCCGGTTTTCCAAGGGCGCGATCGGGGGGGCAGCGGCGAGGGGCGTCAGCGAGGCCAATATCAGCCTCGCCACGGGGGACACGAGCGTCGCTATCCAGGCGACGGATATCGGAGTATCGGACACGAGCGGGATCTCCCGGAATTACCAGCTCTGTGCGGAGAAAAAGCTGTTGACGATCTGTGCGACCGACACTTCGCTCGCGGCGACAGCGACCACTCCGTCATTCGGCACCTATCTTTACGATGCCGGCGAATCGGCGACGATCTCGGCGACCACGTCGCTGACGGACAGTTATGGCTATACCTGCAATTTTTCAGGCTGGGGTGGAGATGCGACCGGCAGCGCCAATCCCATCACGGTCACCGTCAACGAGGACATGACCGTCCAGGCCAAATACGCCATAGACTGGGGCGGAGACGGGGGAGGCGGGGGTGACGGCAACGGCGGGGGGGGCGGCTGTTTCATCGCCACGGCCGCGTACAGGTCGCCGCTCCACCCCGCGGTCAGGCTTCTCCAGGATTTCCGTGACAAGCGCCTGCTGACCAATGCCGTCGGGCGCGTTATCGTCGCGGCCTACTACAGATCGTCGCCGGCCGCCGCGCGGCTTGTCAGCCGGTCGGCCTGGCTCCGGCTCCTGGCCAGGATCCTCCTCGTCCCCGTCATCGCCGTCGCCGCGATGGTCCTGAAGCTCGGCTGGATCCCGGCGCTCCTCCTCATGGCCGCCGCGACGGCCCTGGCTTTCCGGAGGGTCCGTTTGAAGCTAAGGGGCGGCCATCTTGAGGCGTAGTCGAAGATCCATTCGCTAATGTCCTTGACAGGGCCGGACCAACAGAATATCCTATTAACAATAGATTTGGTCATATGACCAATATATTTGTTAATAGAACCGGCGGAGGCCGAGATGCTCAAACCCCTTTTCGAATCGGAGTCCAAGGAAAAAGCGCTCCTCTATCTTTACACTCACGGCGAATCATACTCTCGTGAGATCGCTCGGGCGTTCGGCCTCTATGGGAACACGGTTCAATATCAGCTCTTAAAGCTTGAAAGCGGCGGCGTCCTCTACAGCAAGCTGAAGGGGCGCGTCCGACTCTTTGGCATCAACCCCAGGTATCCGTTTAAAAAGGAACTGGAGGCGCTCCTCGGGAAAGCCCTCTCGTTCGTTCCCGAGGAAGAGATGGACCGGCTCTATCGTCCCAGGTTGAGGCCGAGGCGGACCGGAAAGCCCCTGCCATGATCCGGAAGAGCCTCCCCCTCACCGACCTCGCAGCCATCATTTGCGACGCCTGTAGGAAAAACGGGATCGATGTCGTCCTATCCGGAGGGGCATGTGTCTCGATTTACACGAAGAACAAGTTCGAATCCTTCGACCTCGATTTCGTCTTGTTGTCCAATATCGGTCGCAAGAAAATCGGGTTTGTCCTGGAGGCGCTCGGCTTCCGGAAAGACGGCCGCCATTACCGACACCCGGATACCCCCTACATTGTCGAATTCCTGTCTCCTCCTCTTTCCGTCGGGGAGGAACCGGTTCGCGAGATACGTGAGCTGCGCCGCGGCAAAAGGACTCTGAAGCTCCTCTCCCCAACGGATTGCGTCAAAGACAGGCTGGCCGCGTTCTATCATTGGAACGACAGACCATCGCTCGACCAGGCCATCATGGTCTGTAAGGACACCCAAGTTGACCTCCGCGAGGTCAAGCGCTGGTCCATCAACGAGGGAATGAGGGATAGGTTCGACCTATTCAAGAAAACCCTGGCCAAGGCAGAGAAACATTGATCCGGCGTGAGGGATTATTTTTATGGGCCGGGTGTATTAAGCGATGAGGCCGTTGCCCATCAACGCTCGAGATGACGGCGGGCGGACCGCCGGGAGGAACGCATGCAAAGCCAAGAACCCGACAAGAGATCTCCGATGAAACATCGCGCCCGGAGGCTCGGCCCGGTCGTCGCGGCGGCGGCGGTCCTGGCCGCCGTCCTGGCCGTCGGTCTTTTCGCGGTCATCGCCGACCGCCCCTGTCCCCTGTCCGCAGGGCACGGGGAGCCGGTCGCACCAAACACGATTGCCGGTTCTCTGATAGCCGCGTCGCAATCCGCCCCTCCTTTGTTGACACCTCTTTCGGCATCGACCCGGACGCCACGAACCGATGCTCTCGAGGATGCCTCCTGGGCCGCCGAAGCCCAATCGAAACTCAAGGCCGCCCGCCAGGCCGTCGAAAAGCTCATCAGCGAGGAAAAATTCGAAGCTGCCGCCGAGGAAACCGCCCGCGTCCGCGAAGAGGCCAAGAAGGCCGGCGACAACTCCCTCTGGGCCTGGGCCCTGATCAAAGAGGGCCAGCTGCGGACGGCGCTTCACGGCTACGAGACCGCGGTCCGCTTCTTCAAAGAGCAGGCCTGGCCGGACTCCCCTCTCGAGCGCGACATGCTCGATCTTTTCTTCGGCCATTCCCTCGTCGTTTACTACCATGCTTACTCCTGGGACATCGACCGCCGCGAGCGCATCGAGGCCAAGGGTCCGATCGACCTCAAGTCCTGGACCCGGGACCAGATCTTAGACGAAGCCTGGCGAGCCGCCCTGCGCGTCTGGAAGGACCGCGAGCGCCTAGCCGCCCACAAGCCCGGCGAGTTCCCCGACTTCTGGACGGCCGGCGACTACCCGGCCGGCGTCCGCGACACCCTGCGCGACGGCGTCGTCTACCTCATGGCCCGGCTCCTCGCCGATACGGGCTTCTGGACGCCGCGCCAGTCGAACGAGACCTGGCTCCTCGACCTCGATAAACTCCTGACGCAAGCCGGGAAAGCCGGCTCCGTGGACGCGACCGAACTCATCCTCGAATCCACATCGAGCCACCCTGTTGAAAAAATCTGCGCCCTCCTCGGCGAGCACGAGGTCTGGAGCCGCCGCGCCTCCCGTCCCGAAGCCGCCCTCGAGGCCCGCTTCGAGCTCGTCCAGGCGCTCTACGCCGCGTTCAACTCCGACGAAAGCCACGCCGTGCTCCGCGCGCACCTGGCCGATTTCCTGCCCTCCAACCGCAAGCATTCCTGGTGGGCCGTCGGCCAGGCCCTCCTCGCCGAATACACCCGTGAGGAGGCCGCCCCTGACGCTCTCGTCCGCGCCCGCAAGCTCGCCGCTGAAGGAGTGGAACGGTTTCCTCTTTCCCCCGGCGGAAAGCACTGCCTGCACATCCTCAAGTCGATCGAGGCGCCCGAGTACTCGGTCGAAGCGATGCGCGTCGACGCGGCCGGACGCCGCTCAGTCCGCATCACCCACCGCAACCTCGACCGGGTCTTCCTCCGCGCCTACGCCCTCGACCTCGAGGCTCTCATCAAGGCGGCCAGAGACAATTACATCTTCCCGCAGGGGGACGCGTCACGGAAAATCGTCGAGGGGCGGCGGACCGATGCCGTTTGGGAAGTCGAACTGCCGCGGCCATCCGACTTCCGCGACCACCGGACATTTACGACCCTTCCCGACGGCCTCACGCCGGGCTTGTACCTCGTGGCCGTTTCAGCCCGGGAGGATTTCGCTAGACGCGAAAATAGGACTGTCGGGCTCAGCGTTCTCGTCGGCGACCTCGTCATGGTCAAACGCAACGGCGGCGGGACCGCCCGCGTCGCGAACGCCCCCGTCGTGGGAGGCGAAGAGGTCCTCGTCCTCTCGGGGGAGACGGGGCGTCCCATCCCCGGAGTGACGGTCGACCTCTATGCCTTCGATTGGAAAAAAGGCCACACGAAGGTCGAATCGAAGACGACCGACGCCCGGGGTCTCGTTTGGTTCGCGCCCCGTGAACAATCCGGCCCCTATTTTATTCTCGCGAAAAAGGGCCGGGACGTCGCCTTCGACCCCGACTACCTTTATCTTTACGGCGGCTCCGAGCCGCGCGATTCCCGGGCCGCCCTCATCTACACCGACCGGTCGATCTATCGCCCCGGGCAGAAGATCTTCTGGAAGATCCTCGCCTATAAGGGCCGGGCCGACCTCGGCCGGCTCAGCCCCGCGGCCGCGACCGGCGTCTCGGTCTGGCTCGAGGACATCAACGGCGAGCGCGTCGCCGAGGCGACCGCGTCGACGAACGGCTTCGGCACGGCGAGCGGCGAATTCACGGTGCCGGCGGCCGGCCGCCCCCTCGGCGGCTGGCGCCTCCGCTCCTCTCCGGAAGGTTATGCCGATGTGCGCGTCGAGGAATACAAGCGGCCGACCTTCGAAGTTTCGGTCAAGGATCCGGAAAAACCGTTGCGCTTGAACCGGCCCGTCGCGCTCAAAGGCGAAGCCCGGTATTACTTCGGACTTCCCGTCACCGGGGGCGAGGCCGTCTGGCAGGTCAAGCGCCAGCCGGTCTACCCGCGCTGGTGGTGGTGGGAGACCGGCGGCGGCCGCAGTCAGACCGTCGCCGGCGGACGGGCGAAGATCGGCGCGGACGGCGTGTTCGACGTCGGGTTCACGCCGCGGGCCGACGAGAAAAAGGACGGGGCAGCGTCGGGCCTGTCCTACCGCTACACGCTCTCGGTCGACGTCACGGACGAGGGCGGCGAAACGCGCTCGGCCTCCCGTTCTTTCAGGCTCGGTTTCGTCAGCGTCGAGGCCCGGCTCGAGGCGGAAAGCGCGTTCGTCCGCGCCGATGCCAAGGGCGTCTTCACGGTCACGCGCGCCGACCTCAACGGAACGCCGAAGGCCGGCAAGGGCGCTTGGCGCGTCGTCCGGCTCGTCCAGCCCGAGGTGACGCTCCTGCCGGCCGACCAGCCCCTCCTCTTGCCGCCGGGGACGGAAGCCCCCATGTTCCCGCCGACGCCCGGCGACCTCTTGCGGCCCCGGTGGGAGTCATGCTCTCCGGATACGATCCTTCGCCTGTGGAAGGAAGGAAGCGAAGCGGCCAAGGGCGCGGCCGATCACGACGCCAAGGGGATGGCGACGGTCGGTGTCCCGGCGCTCGGGCCGGGAGCTTATCGCCTGCTCTACGAAACGAAGGACGATTTCGGAGCCGTCTGCCGCGACAGCCTGGACTTCCTGGTCGTGGGCGAGGTGAAACCCGCCCTCCGCCTGCCCCTTGTCCTGCGCGCCGAGAGACCGTCCGTGCCGGTTGGCGGCACCGCGCGCCTTTTCGTCGACTGCGGCTGGATAGGCCAGCCGGTCCTCCTCGAGACGTTCCGCGGCGGCGAACTCTGGGAGCGCCGCTGGATCGAGGCCGGAAAAGACGGCGGCGTCATCGACATGCCCGTCACGGAGGACCTGAGGGGCGGCTTCGGCGCCCGCGTCACGGCCGTCCGCGACCACCAATTCATGAGCGAAGAAGCCTTGGTCTTCGTGCCCTGGGACAGCAAGGAGCTCGGCGTTTCCTTCTCCACGTTCCGCGACAAGCTCACTCCCGGCGGCCGCGAAACCTGGCGCGTGACGGTCAAAACGCCGGACGGCAGGCCGGCGGTCCAGGGGGCGGCCGAACTGCTGGCCTACATGTACGACCGCAGCCTCGACCTCTTTGCGCCGCACCGGCCGCCGCGCCTGGCGGGTCTTTATCCCAACCGGACGGGCACGGCCTGGTGGGACCCGACGCTCGGGACGGGACCGATGTTGTTCGCCTTCGATTACGACTGGAACCGCATCCCCAGCTACCCCTCGTTCAGGCCGGACGAGCTCTTCGCGCTCGGCGGCTATGGGATCGGGGGCCCGGGCGGCCGGATGCGCGGCGGAGTGATGGGCGGCGTCGTCGGGGGCGTTCTCGGGGGGGTCGTTGCCGAAGAGGCGCGGCCCGCTCCCCAAATGGCAAGATCCGTGGCCAAGTCCGAAATGGCGCTGGATGAGGCTGGAGAATCCAAGAAAGACAAGGATGGCGCCCCGCCCGCCCAAGAAGCGGCAGCCGGAGCGGAAGGTTCGCCGCAGCTGCGCTCGAATTTCGCCGAGACCGCTTTCTGGCAGCCCCACCTGCTCACGGGGGCGGACGGGACGGCGACGATCGAGTTCACCGTGCCCGATTCCGTGACGGGGTGGCGCGTGTTTGTGCATGGCGTCACGCGGGACCTCATGGGCGGGACGCTCGAGACAGAAGCCCGGACGGTGAAAGACCTCATGGTCCGGCCGTACCTGCCGCGCTTCTTCCGCGAAGGCGACAAGGCCGAGCTCCGGGTGATGGTCAACAACGCCGGGACCGCGGCGCTCGCGGGCGACGTTTCTCTCGAGATCTACGACCCGCTGACGAACGAGAACCTGGCCCCGGCCTTCGGACTGCCGGCGAGCGTTCCGGCCAGGGCGTTCAGCGTCGCGGCGGGAGGCGGGGCGACGGTCATCTTCCCGCTGGCCGCGCCGGCGCGCGTCGGGACGGTCGCCTTTAAGGTCGTGGCGAAATCCGGCGCCCTGTCCGACGGCGAGCTCAGGCCGCTCCCGGTCCTCCCGGGGCGGATGCACCTCGTCCAGTCGCGTTTCGCGACGATCAAGGAGGGCAAGGCGCGCGAACTCAGGTTCGACGACCTGGCCAAGACGGACGACCCGACGCGCATCAACGAACAGCTCGTGGTCACCGTGGACGCCCAGCTTTTCTACGGGCTCCTCGAAGCCCTCCCCTACCTCGTCAACTATCCATACGAGTGCACGGAACAGACGCTCAACCGCTTCCTGTCGACGGGCATCCTGACGAGCCTTTACGATAAATATCCATCGGTCGCGCGCATGGCCCAGGAGCTGAGCAAGCGGGAGACGATCTACGAGACGTTCGACGCCGCCGACCCGAACCGGAAGATGGCCCTCGAGGAGACGCCCTGGCTCGAAACGGCGCAGGGCGGGAAAGATGCGGGTTTGGGCGCGGCGAAGGTGCTCGACCCGCGCGTGGCCAAGGCCCAGCGCGAAT
>Ga0315286_10006446_pt1 | contig 11418 bp, 8 predicted proteins | sample YL17G10_0_MG_FD_205038 | JGI IMG/M metagenome (GOLD analysis project Ga0315286, IMG submission 205038) | Sediment microbial communities from Yellowstone Lake, YNP, Wyoming, USA - YL17G10_0 | ecosystem: Environmental > Aquatic > Freshwater > Lake > Sediment | place: USA: Wyoming | collected...
GGCGATCTGGCGATCGGCCGAGACAGGGGTGCCGTCCACAACGGGGCATTATAGCAGGCGGCGCTTGTGGTCGCCCCGGCTATCATGCTAGGATGCACGGGTCTCCATCGCCCGAGGCAGCACGATCACCGATTCGCGCCCAACCTCCCAGGACTGCATGATCTGCTGCAAACACCGCGGCCTGGTCTCAGTTCCTGGCCGCGCCATCTGCGCGGACCGTCTTGCCCACGCCGGCCACGCACAGATCCGCGACGGACAGGCGGCCGCCTTCCTGGGCTACCTGATGCTCGAGCCCAAGCGCCACGCTCCAGGGCTGGCGGACCTGACCGACGACGAAGCAAAGGCCCTGGGCCTATTGGCAGCGCGCCTCAGCCGGGCGCAGAACACGTCTACGCCTTCGTGCTCGGCGACAGGGTGCCCCACACGTGCACATCCACCTCGTCCCGCGCTACCCTGGCGCACCCGAAGAGCACTGGGGTGTCCGGGTGGACGAATGGCCGCAGGCCCCACGCGGAGGTCCGCTAGAGATCGAGGCTCTGTGCACTCGCCTGCGTGACCATTGGGAGACAGGGAAGTAGACCCGACCGCCTCTGGCCCCACGGAGAGAACTGTGGCACGATTACCCAGCGCAGGCTGGCGCGGCCTCGGGAAGCCAGCGCCCACGCGGCATCCGGCCGGCCCCCGCTCAACACGCCCGCTCCCGCAGGTGGCATGATGATACGCATCCTCTATCGACCGGAAGGCGGGCACTCCCGCAGCGACCTCAAGCTCGAGGGGCTCCCGCCCGCGCTCAAGGACCCCGGGGGGCTGCTCTGGGTGGATTTCCAGGCCGAGCCGCCGGAGATCTGCGAGCCCATCCTGCTCCAGACCTTCGGCTTCCACCCGCTGGCCGTAGACGATGCGCTCCAGGAGACGCATGTCCCTCGCGTCGACGACTGGGGAAGCTACCTCTACCTCGTCCTGGCCGCCATTCGCCTCCATGACGAAAGCGAGCCCCACATCGACACTCTGGAGCTCGATGCCTTCTTAGGCCACAACTACCTGGTCACCCACCATGACCTGCCCATCGCCTCCGTCGATCAAGTCTGGAACGCCTGCCAGCGCGACGACCGCAACCTGGAGAAGGACGTTGATCACCTGCTCTATAAGCTTGTGGACGAGCTGGCAGCGAGCTACATGGTGGTGATCGAGCAGCTCGACGACGCCATCGAGAACACCCAGGATGAGGTCTTCGAGAAGCCGACCTCGAGCACCCTCGAGACCATCTTCGCCCTCAAGCGCGCCCTGATCCAGCTGCGGCGTGTGCTCACGCCCCAACGGGAGGTCCTCAACAAGCTTGCCCGGGGCGACTTCGCCGTGATCGATGCCCAGGATCGCGTCTTCTTCCGCGACGTGTACGATCACCTGGTGCGGATGCACGACATCACCGAGAGCCTGCGCGACCTGGTCGGCGGCGCCGTGGACACCTACCTCTCCGTCATTAACAACCGCATGAACGACATCATGAAGACCCTGACCGTGATCACCACCCTCTTCATGCCCATTTCGTTCGTCGCCAGCTTCTTCGGCATGAACTTCTTCGCTCCTGCCACACCCCTGGCTGCTTGGACAGATCAGCCCGCCTTCGTCATCATGCTGGCCGTGACCCTCCTCACTCCGATCGGCATCCTCCTGTGGATCCGGCGCAGGGGATGGCTCTAGCAGGGTGATGAAGAAGCCTTGGTTCCAGAGAGGAATCCGTATCTGTGGTGGTTGGGGCTTTGCCCCAACCACCACGCATACGGTTCTCTTCTCCGGGCAAGGGGCCTTTTCATCACCCTGCTAGCGGAAGGAGGACGGGCTTCAGGCAGACTCCCAAGGATCCCGCACCGCGGCCGCGGTCTCCGCTCACAGGGGGCAGACCGAAGACTGCACTCCAACCTCAGATACTCAGGCTTGTTGTAAGGAGGAGGACGAGATGCCCGAGCAAATGGTGTTTGCCCGAAAGGCCAGCGGTCTGGTACGCGGCCTGTCTCTCATTGATGCCTTCGGGGTCGGCTTCATGAACCAGGGCCTGACCGTCAGCATGTGGGTGATGATCAGCATGGGCCTGTCGGTGTACACCGGCGGCAACCTGATCATCGCCACGATCCTCTCCGCCGTCCTGTGCGGCGTCGGCTTCTCGCTGGTGTGGGGAATCCTGGGGGGCTCCATGCCGCGCAGCGGTGGGGAGTACATCTACAACTCCCGCATCCTCGGCCCGCTGATTGGCATCGCCGAGTCGTTCGGCAATGCCTTCGTGTGGATCATGTGGATCTTCGTCCTGGCCCCGTGGACGGTGGATCCCGGTCTGGTGATGTTGTTCCAGTTCCTCAACATGCCGGCGGCGGCCGAGTGGTGCACGCAGCCGATCGCCCTGTTCCTGATCTCCACGCTGGTGAACGTCATCGCCTTGCTGTTCCTGGTCTTTGGCATGAAGGTCTTTGCCGTGGCGCAGAAGGTGATCATGGGCTTGGGGATACTGGGCGGCATCGTCATCCTGCTGCTCTTCACCTTCACCTCCCACGATGCCTTCGTCCTGGCGTGGAACAACGTGGCGGCACAGTATGGCTCGCTTGACTACCAAGGCTTCCTGACAGCGGCGCAGGCGGCGATGCAGGAGGCCGGAACGGCTCTGCCTGCGACCTGGAACTGGTTTGATACCCTGGGCGTGATGGTGGCCGGCTCGTGGCTGTTTGCCTATAGCTACTGCATCACCTTCATCGCCGGGGAAGTCAAGCGCCCCGACAAGACCATCATCCTGGCGAACCTGTTTGCCGTCCTGGTGCCGGCCTTCTTCATGCTCTGGCTGGCGATTGTCCTGTACCGCGTGGTCGGCTTTCAGTTCCTTTCAGCAACGGCCTGGGTGGACTACAACGGCCTGGCAGGCTACACGGTGCCCTGGTCATCGCACTACATGGGCCTGGCGGCGATGCTCACCCCCAGCCCGCTCTTGCTGATCCTGATGGCGGGGTCCTTCATCCTCTTCAACCTTTGGTACGTGGCACTTTCGTACCTGGCCTTCCCGCGCATCGTCTTTGCCTGGGGCATGGACCGCATGGGACCCAAGTGGTTCACCGACATTGACTACCGATGGGCCACGCCAGTCAAGAACCATATCCTATGTTTCTTCCTAGCCGAGATCGGCATCGGTATCTACGCCTTCTGGCAGAACCCGATGACCGGTCTCTCCATCACGGCTCTGGAGATCGTCTCTGTCTTTGGCGTCACCGCCATCGCCGCCACCATCTTCCCCTATGTCAAGAAGGTGAGGCACATCTGGGACGCCTCCCCGTACAAGGCCTGGAAGTTCCTGGGCGTCCCGGCGGTTACCATCGGCGGCGTGGTCAACCTGATCTACCTGGCGATCCTTTTCTACTTCTACGTCGTCATGCCCGGCTTCGAAGAGCTCACGACTTGGTCGCTCGTCCTGTATGCAGGGATCTGGGGGCTCGGGGTCCTGTGGTACTTCTGGTGGAAGCGGCGCAACAAGCAGCAAGGTGTGGACGTCAGCATGACCTACGGGGAGCTCCCGCCTGACTGATGACGAAGCAGTAGCCTCGGCGAAGGACGGAAGACCGGCGGTCCATCCGCGGCCTTTCGTCCTTCGTCCCCAAGGAGCCCGGTATGGGTGAAGGGATCAAGATCTTCTTCGTGACCGACATCCATGGGTCGAATGTCTGCTATCGCAAGTTCCTGAACGCTCTGAAGGCGTACAAAGTGGACGTGGGCATCCTGCTTGGTGACCTGACCGGCAAGGTGCTCGTGCCTCTTGTCGAGAGAGCTGGCGGCGGGTGGGAAACCACGTTGATGGGTACACACACGGAAGTCAATACCGCGGCGGAACTGGCAGAACTCAAGAAAACCGTCGAGATGCTGGGGTACTACTGGGTTCATCAGACGCCGGACGAATTCAGGACCCACCGGGATGACTCCGGGAAAGTGGACGTGCTGTTCAAGCAGCTCATGCTAGCGCGTCTGGAGGAGTGGATCGCCCTGGCGGATGAACGCCTGGCGGGCACGTCCTTCAAGGTATACATGGCGCCGGGCAACGATGACCATCTCGAGGTTGATCAGGTCATCGAGGACTCCGCCGCGATCGTCAACTGCAACAACAGAAACGTGATGGTCGGCAACCACGAGATGATTACCTTCTCCTGGACCAACCCCACGCCGTGGAACACGCCCCGCGAGAAGCCCGATGAGGAACTTGAGCCGATGCTGGAGGAGTTGGTGGCTAAGGTGCAAGACAAGAAGAACGCGATCTTCAACTTTCACGCCCCTCCCTACGGCTTCGCGCTGGACCTCGCTCCTGAGTTGACCAAAGACCTGATCCAGGCCGCTGACCGCAAGATCCACGTCGGCAGCCGGGCCGTGGCGAAGATGATCGAAGACTACCAACCGCTCTTGGGTCTGCACGGCCACATTCACGAGTCGCGGGGCGTTCAGAAGATCCGGCGCACGACCATCATCAATCCCGGCAGCGAATACTCCGAGGGCATCCTGAAGGGTGTCGTGGTTGTGCTTGAAAAGGACAAGGTCAAGGACTACGTCTTCACGTCAGGATGATGAGGCCAAGCGTGGTTCCCGAGAGGAAGTTCAGGCTTCCCAAGGACATACCGCTCGAAGAGTATCCCCGGCCAGAGATCTATCTGGAGGAAGCCCGCCGTCTGACGGACGAGGCCGAGAAACGGGGGATCGTGCTGCGGGTGATGGGACCGATTGCCCTGCACTTCTACTTCCCGGACTACGTCGGCCTGTACCGCAGAATGGAGCGACTGGGCGAGCGAGTGTTCACGGATATCGACTATGCCGCCTACGCAAAGCACCGCGGCAAGATCGTGCACCTATTCGAAGCGCTGGATTATGAGCTCGAAAAGAGGTCTGCCGTACTCAGCGGCGGCGAGCGCCACATCTTCTTTGGCGGCAGAATCCCGATGATCGACGTGTTCTACGACCGGCTGAACTTCAATCACCCCATTGATTACCGCGGCCGGCTCGAGGTCCACCCATACTGCGTCTCGCTCGCCGACCTGCTGCTCCAGAAGCTCCAGATCGTGCAGATCAACGACAAGGACCTCAAGGACGCCATGCTGCTCCTGCTCGCCGCCTCCCTGGCTGAGGCTGACGCGGAGGCGATCAATGTCCGCTACGTCGCCAAGCTCCTTTCCGACGACTGGGGTTTCTACCACACAGCCACCACCAACTTGGGCAAGGTGAAAGCGGCCGTGGGAGAGGTGAACGCGCTCAGCGCCGAACAGAAGGCATCGGTGATCGCTAGGGCCGACGGTGTTCTCCAGATCATCGAGGCCGAACCCAAGTCGGGCAAGTGGAAGCGACGCGCAGAGGTCGGCGCGAAGAAGCCCTGGTACACCGAGGTGTCGGATTGGGACTGAGGGCGAGCGGCCCGGCGAAACGAATACATACACTCGCCAGAGGCTCGGCATGGCTCCGAACACGCCGTAGTACCTCCCGCCGCTCTGGTACCGCAGCCCGGTGCCGGTGAGAGTCGCCGCCGGCCTCTGCACCTAGGGCGTCCTGGTGGACAGTACGCTGACAGGCGTCCATTCGGTTCCCGTTGAGCCGGCGCTGGCCATCTGTGCCGGCAGTCGGAGGCCTTGCTCAACCGCCTGTCGGATACATTGGCGCATGTGAACAGAATGCTCCAAGAGCATGATGAAAGAACGTTGGTTCCTGAGAGGAACGGTTCTCTTCTCCGGGCAAGGTGTCTTTTCATCACCCTGTTAAGAGGGCATAGGCACGGGATCGGGCATGCCGAGGCAGGCCCCGGATCGGCCTCCGCCCAGTCCCACAGGTCACAACCAAGAGGACTCACATGACCGACGATGCGTTCAGTCACCTCTCCCCCGTCTGGAATCGGGCCTGGACTCTCTTCGTCGAGCGCGGCGAAGGCCCCTACCTGATCGACACGCAGGGGAGGCGATTCCTGGACTTCACCTGCGGCATCGGCGTGACCAACACCGGCCACGCCCACCCCCGCGTCGTGCGGGCCATTCAGGAGCAGGCCGCGCTCCTTCTCCACGGCCAGGCCAATATCGTCGTCCATAAGCCGATGCTCCGACTGGCAGAGGAGCTGCGTACGATACTCCCAACTCCTCTGGACACGTACTTCTTCACCAACTCGGGGGCGGAGGCGATCGAAGGCGCCGTCAAACTGGCCCGTCACGCCACGCGCCGCCCCAACGTGATCGTCTTTCAGGGATCCTTCCACGGCCGCACCAACGCCACCATGGCCATGACCACCTCGAAGACGATCTACCGCGCCGGCTACCAGCCGCTCGCCCCCGGCGTCTTCGTCGCCCCTTACCCCTACCCCTACCGCTACGGCTGGGACGAGGAGACCACGCTGCGCTTCTGCCTGCGCGAGCTCGAGCTCTTGCTGAAGTCTCAGACGGCGCCGGAAGAGACGGCTGCGATCGTGATTGAACCGGTCCTGGGCGAAGGCGGCTACGTTGTGCCACCGGACGGCTTCTTGCCTGCGCTGCGGGAGTTGTGCGATCATTACGGCATCCTGTTGGTCGCCGACGAGGTCCAGGCCGGCTTCGGTCGTACCGGGAAATGGTTCGCCTTCGAGCACACGCAGGTCGTGCCGGACATCGTGGTCATGGCCAAGGGGCTTGCCTCCGGCCTGCCGCTGGCCGGCCTGGCCGCCCGCCGTGAGCTGATGGAGCGCTGGATCCCCGGCTCCCATGGCGGCACGTACGGCGGCAACGTCGTGGCTTGTGCTGCGGCGGTGGCCACGATCCAGGTGATCCGCGAGGAGCGGCTGGTTGAGAACGCCGCCCGGATGGGCGAAGTCCTCCTGACCGGCCTGCGGCAGCTGCAGGCCGCGCACCCGCAGATCGGCGAGGTGCGCGGGCGCGGGCTGATGATCGCCACCGAGTTCACCGATCCATCCGGCGAGCCCTGGGCCGAGCCAGCCAAGGCCACCGCCAAGGCCGCCTTCGAGGAGGGTCTTCTCCTGCTCACCTGCGGGACCTACGACAATGTCGTCCGCTGGATCCCGCCGCTCGTCGTGAACGCCAGCCAGATCGAAGAGGGCCTGGAGAAGTTCGAGCGAGCCTTGGCGCGAGACGGGGTCTCCACCTAGGTCCACCAAGGAGGTTCTCATGCCCGCCCAACAAACCCGCCAGATCCTGCACGTCGATCTCACTCGAGGCAGTCTGAAGGTTGAGACCCCGCCCGAGGCCTTCTACCGCAAGTACATCGGCGGATCGGCGATGGGGATGTACTACATCCTGAACCAGATGCCGCCCGGTACGGATCCGCTCGGGCCGGAGAACGTCCTCACCCTGATGGTCAGCGTGCTCACCGGGGCGCCGATCTCCGGGCAGAGCCGAATGTGCGCCAACGCTCGCTCGCCTCTGGTGGACGGAATCGGCGATAGCCAGTGCGGGGGCTTCTTCCCCGCCGAGATGCGCTTTGCCGGCTTCGACGGCATCGTCGTGACCGGACGCGCCGCGAAGCCCAGCTACCTGTGGCTTCACGACGGCCTGGCGGAGCTGCGGCCGGCCGAGCATCTATGGGGCATGACCACGGCGCAGGTGGACGACGCGCTCAAGGCCGAACTCGGCGACGACAAGGTCGAGATCGCCCAGTGCGGCCCGGCGGGCGAGAAGCTCGTGCGCCTGGCCGCCATCATCAACATGGGCAATCGGGCCAACGGCCGCACGGGGCTGGGCGCAGTGATGGGCTCCAAGAACCTGAAGGCGGTCGTGGTGCGCGGCAAGAGCAAGAAGCTGCCCTGGAAAGATCCTCAGCGGCTCAACGAACTGGCCAGGTGGGGCGCCGGCGAGGTCGAGAAGAATGCCGACATGCTTGGCTTGCAGAAGTTTGGCACGGCCGGCGTGGTCACCTTCCAGCATACGATCGGCAGCCTCCCCACCTTCAACTACAATGCCGGTCAGTTCGAGGCCTGCGAGGCGATCTCCGGCGAGAAGATGACCGATACGATCCTCAAGGGCGACGACACGTGCTATGCCTGCACTGTCCGGTGCAAGCGGGTGGTGGAAACCGAGTGGCAGGGGCGAGAAGTCGAACGGCGCTTCGGCGGGCCGGAATACGAGACGCTTTCGACGCTTGGCTCCTACTGCGGCGTGACCGACCTGTCAGCCATCTCCCTGGCCAACGGTCTCTGCAACCAATACGGATTGGACACCATCGGAACCGGGGCTACGATTGCCTGGGCCATGGAGTGCTTCGAAAAGGGCACGCTGAGCGAGCAGGAGATCGGCTTCCCGGCGCCCTTTGGCAGCGCCGAGGCCATGGTCCGCCTGACCGAGATGATCGGACGACGCGAAGGCTTCGGCGACGTGCTCTCGAACGGCTCCCGGCGAGCCGCCCAAGCCCTTGGGAAAGGTGGCGAGTTCCTGATCACGGTGAAGGGCGCCGAAATGCCCGCCCACATGCCCCAGGCGAAGCGCTCGCTGGCCGTGATCTACGCCGTCAACCCCTTCGGCGCCGATCACCAATCCTCGGAGCACGATCCAATGATCGAAGACGGCGCCTCCGACTTGTACATGAAGCGCCTGGCCATGATGGGCTTCGACCACACCCTGCCGCCGCGCTCTCTCGGGCAGGACAAGGTGCGGTTCGCGCTGAAGACGCAGCATTTCTACTCATTCCTCGACACGGCCGCGCTCTGCCAGTTCGTCTGGGGACCAGCCTGGACCCTGTACGGGCCGGCGGAGACCGTCGATTTCGTCCGCGCCGCGACGGGCTGGGACGACTTCAGCGTCGAGGAGCTGCTCAATGTCGGCGAGCGGCGGCTCAACATGCTCCGCTGCTTCAACGCCCGAGAGGGCCTCGATCGGCAGGCCGACCGGTTACCCCCCAAGGTGTATCATCCCTTGTCCGGCGCCGGACCCACGGCCGGCGTGGCCTTGTCGCAAGAGGAGATCGACACCGCCCTGGCGGAGTACTATCGCCAGGCCGGTTGGGACGCCTCGACGGGCAACCCCACCCCGGCAACCCTCTCCCGCCTGGGCCTGGAGTGGCTGCTCTAGGAGCCTGATGTAGAGGCCTTGATTCGTGAGAGCAATCCGCTTGCGCGGTACTCTCGCCCGGGCAAGGTGGTCCTTTATCACCCTGCGGCCTGGGCCGTCAGCTCTCTGCCGGAGCCGGGCAGGGTGAGGGCATGGAAGCAGCGCGCCCGGGTTGGGCACCACGGGGACGGCTCGAATGTCACTGCGAGCCAAGCGAGGATGCTCTTGGGCGATTGCGGGCCCCGATGCACCGGGAGACGTTAGACCACGGCCAGGTTCTCCGGGCCATTTCAGGAGCAGCGGATGGAACCCCGCGTCTGGCGAGTCGATGTAGCCAATAAGACCGTGACCACAGAAGAGATCCCACCCCGCTGGGAGCGGTTGGGTGGGCGGGGCCTCGTCGCCCGCATCCTGCTGGATGAGGTGCCTCCGGCGTGCGACGCGCTCGGCCTCTCCAACAAGCTCCTGTGGGCGCCCGGGTTGCTGGTCGGTCACATGCTCTCCTCCTGTGATCGGATCTCGATCGGGGGCAAGAGCCCGCTCACCGGCGGGGTGAAAGAGAGCAATGCCGGCGGCTCCACCGGGTTGAAGATGGCTCGGCTGGGAATCAAGGCCCTGATTCTGGAGGCCGAGCGGCCTTCCGAGGGCTGGTGGCTGCTTCACATCAGCCCTCAGGGTGGGCGGCTGGAGCCCGCCGACGATCTCGCCGGCCTGGGCGTCTACCAGGCCGCCAGCATACTGCTGGAGCGGTTCGGGGCCCGCGTCGGCCTGGCCATCATCGGCCCGGGCGGGGAGATGCAGCTGGCCGCTGCCGGGGTCCTGAACCTGGACAAAGACCGCGAGCCCTCCCGCATCAACGGGCGCGGCGGCCTGGGTGCGCTCATGGGTGCCCGCCGGCTGAAGGCCGTCGTGATCGATGACGAAGGGGGTGAGAAGCCCTTCCTTGCCGACCCTTCCCTCTATGCCGCGACCCAGAAGCTCCTCACCCGGGAGCTGATGGCCCATCCCCAGACTGCGGTCTACCGCGACTACGGGACGGCAAGCCTGGTGGCAATGGTCAATGGCTTTGGAGGCCTTCCGACGCGCGGTTTCTCCTCCGGTCACTTCGAGAACGCCGAGAAGATCAGCGGGGAGACCATGCGGGATCTGCTCCTCTCGCGCGGGCAGCCCAGCGAGACCACCCATGCCTGCATGCCCGGCTGCACCATCCGCTGCTCCAACCGCTTCGGGGACGCCGATGGGAACAAGATCGTCGCGCCCCTGGAGTATGAGACCATCGGCCTGGTCGGCTCCAATCTGGGGTTTGACAGTCTGGACACCATTGCCCGGCTCAACTGGGAGATGAACGACCTGGGATTGGATACGATTGAAACCGGCGCGGCCCTGGGGGTGGCGGCTCAGGCGGGCCATCTATCCTTAGGTGACTTCGATGGCGTGATGGCTTTGCTGGATGAGATTCGAAAAGGCACGCCCTTGGGTCGGGTCTTGGGAAACGGCGCGGCCACGACCGGGCGGGCCTTGGGCGTGCAGCGTGTGCCGGCGGTCAAGGGACAGGCCATGCCCGCCTACGATCCCCGCGCCATCAAGGGCACCGGCGTCACCTACGCCACGTCGCCTCAGGGCGCCGACCATACCTGCGGACTGACCGTGCGCGCCAAGGTCGACCACCTCGATCCCAAGGGTCAGGCGGAGCTCTCCCGCACGACCCAGATCAACATGGCCGGCTACGACACGCTTGGCGCCTGCTTGTTCGCCGGCTTCGGCTTCGCCAAGGCCCCGGGGAGCATCCGTGACCTGCTCAACGCCCGCTATGGCTGGTCTGTGGGCGACGACATCCTCCAGGAGCTCGGCCGTGAGACCCTCACCCTCGAGAGGGCATTCAACCGCCTTGCCGGCTTCGGGCCTCAGGACGACCGGATCCCGGAGTGGATGACCAAGGAGCCGCTCCCGCCTCACAACTCCGTCTTCGATGTCCCCGATGAGGACCTGGATGGGTTGTTGGAATGGTAGTGACGGTCCGTCTGCACACGATCCTCCGCCGCCAGACCCCCGAAGGCATCGTCGACCGTCTGACGCTTGACCTGGATCCCGGCACGACGGTCGCCGCCGTCCTTGAGCAGCTCGGCATCCAGCTCGAGGGCGAGTCCATCCTCCTGGTTCTGAACGGCCGCTTCGTGGCACCCGAGCACGCCCTGGCCGACGGCGACGAGTTGCGGCTGGTGCCGGCGATCTCCGGGGGATAGTCCCGCCCCGCGGGGATTGCCCGCCACCGGTGCTCAGCCCCGGGCCGGTTGAACCGGCGTCATTCGCCCTCTGCCGCCCAGGCAGCTTTCACGGCCGCGCCGCGGGAGCATGCCGAACGGCCGTGGTCGTCCTCCACCCCCACCCCTGACCC
>Ga0315286_10006447_pt1 | contig 11418 bp, 10 predicted proteins | sample YL17G10_0_MG_FD_205038 | JGI IMG/M metagenome (GOLD analysis project Ga0315286, IMG submission 205038) | Sediment microbial communities from Yellowstone Lake, YNP, Wyoming, USA - YL17G10_0 | ecosystem: Environmental > Aquatic > Freshwater > Lake > Sediment | place: USA: Wyoming | collected...
GTAGGGCTGGGTTATTATAGCCATATCGGCCTCGATTTTCAACCCAAAACCGCGCTGGATAAACGCTCCCGGGCGCCGCGCTGCCTGACTCCATCCGAAACCGCTCCGGCGGCCCGCTTCCTCCAGCGCGACTTACGCTACATCTTCTCTGGCGCGGCGATCCGCTCCTCGATCGGCGGATGCGTGGAGAAAAGCTTGTTGAGCGCTCCCTCGTGGTCGAGGAGCGGATTGGCGATATACAGGTGGGCGGTGGCCTTGTTGGCCGCTTCCAGCGGCTCGGGGTCGGCTGCGATCTTCCGCAGGGCCGAAGCCAGGCCGGCCGGGTAGCGGGTCAGCCTGCTAGGGCCGGAGGATGGCCATTTCTTCCCCCTTTTCATTTAGATCGAAAAGGGGGATTCGATAGTCCATGCCGATTCTACAAATTATAGATTTCCGATTTGTATCGGGCCCGATTCTCTGGGTTCCGGAACCAGTCAATGGTCCACGCCAACCCTTCGGCCAACGACACCTTGGGAGACCAGCCGGTCGATGATTGGAGCAACGCTGAAGATCCGCATAAACGCTCGACTTCGCTCTCGGCCGGACGCAACCGCTCCGCCTCGGTTTCGATTCGCGCTCTAGGATTGATCATGGCGATGATTTTCGAAGCGAGATCCCCAATGGAAATTTCGGTGCCGGTTGCAATGTTGACCGCCTCTCCGACCAACCCATCGCTGGCCGCGATCCGTTGAAGCCCATCGACGGTATCCCGTACGAAAACAAAGTCCCTCGTTGGATGGAGCCCACCAAGACAGATCGTATCGCGACCCTCAAGCAACTGAATGATGACGGCGGGGATGATCGCTCGTGCAGATTGGCGAGGACCGAAGGTATTGAAAGGTCGGCCAACGACGACTGGCACGCGGAAGCTCTTCCAAAAGGACTCGGCGAGAGCATCTGCCCCGATCTTGCTGGCCGCGTAGGGAGACTGCCCCTGGCGGGGGTGTTTTTCGTCGATCGGGACGTATTTTGCCGTTCCATAAACTTCTGAAGTCGAAGTGATCAGAACTTTTCCAATGCCATAGTCCCGGGCGGCCTGAAGGACGTTCAATGTACCGCCAACATTCGTATCCACATAGCTGCGGGGCGAAAGATAGCTAAATGGAATAGCGATAAGGGCGGCAAGATGAAAAACGACATCCACATCTTTCGTCGCGGTTCGCACCCGATATTCATCCCGGATATCGCCTTGAACGATCTCTATGGCCTTAAGCTTGTCCGGGGGAATTGTATCGAGCCATCCCCGGGAATTGAGCGAGTTGTAAAAGACGAAAGCCCGAACATCCTCGCCGGTTTCAAGGAGCGATTCGACCAAATGACTACCAATGAAACCGTCAGCCCCAGTGACAAGGACCTTTTTCAACTCATTCTCCGGAAATCGGCTGTCCGAGGATTAAGGCTTTGCCCCGTTCTCAAAATAGGTTTTGTATTCATTTTTGGCTTTTTCATAATCATTCAGACGGCCGATATCCAGCCAATACTCCTTCAGTTCATACTTGTTGATAGGAAGGCCTTGACGGAGCATGGCCTTGATCAAAACGTCCATTCCAAAATACTCATTCTCCGGGATGAGTTCGAAGATCGTTGGCTTCATCACGTAGATTCCGGCAAGAATATGGAGGACCAGGTCCGGTTTTTCGATCACGTCCGTTACTCGATCACCATCGAATAGGATATTCCCGAAAGCGAACGGGAGTACTTCTTTTTTTATGACAACAACCAAGCGGGCTTCGCGGCTGGCTGCATATTCAAATATATCTCCAAAACGAGCCAACGTCAGGATATCTCCGTTCATCACGAGGAACGGCTCATGAAGCTCTTCCTTCAGCAATGTCAAAGGACCTGCGGTGCCAAGAGGCTTCGTTTCACGGCTGATACGGATTTTCACGCCGAATCTATTGCCTTCGCCGAAGAAATTCTCGATGAGTTCGGATTTATAGTTGGTGGCCAGAAAGATTTCGTCGAAACCATATTGTTTCAACCGCTCGATTTGAATTTCTAAAATGGATTTCTCGCCGATCGGGAGGAGCGGCTTGGGAATGATCTCGGTGAAAGGCTTAAGTCTCGATCCTAATCCCCCCGCCAAAATGACAGCTTTCATGGCCGTTCCTCAATGATGTCTTTATAAGCTTTAAAATGCTTTTTTGCAACTCGTTCGGGCGACGCGCTTTCCCGGGCGACGCGATGCGCGTCAAGGGCCATACTCCGCTTGCGGACAAACGATCCGCATGAGGGGCTAGCGTCCCCAAATCCCCACGGCTTTATTCTTAATGATCTTTCCATACTGAAGCGGCCCATAGATCAGGATCGGCGAATTGCATATGCAGACAGAGAGGATGACCCCGGCGATTCCGAGAGACATATGTTTGGCCAGAAATATTGCGAGCGGGATGTTCAGAGAAGAACCAGCGATCGCGATCCACAGGCTCAGCTTGATCTTGCCCAGTCCATTCAGGAAGGTGCTATAGGGCGTTCCGACGATTGAGATCGCGGCGAAAAGGCCCATTAATGCGGAAAGAACAAAGGGAATACGGACAGACGCTCCGACCCACAATCGGAAAACGAACGGCGACGCCAGGACCATGATCCCGATGATCCCCGAAAACAAGAATGACAACACATTGAGCTTCCGGATGATGCTCCGGATCCAGGTCAGGTCGTTTTTGACATAAGCTTCGGTGAACGCCGACCAGAACGGTGCCATGATGATGCCGTAGGCCATGATCATAGCGCTGAAATATCGGAAAGCGACATTGTAGGGCGTCACCGCTTGCGGCCCAAAGAGTTGGGAGATGATGATATTGGCCGTCTGAAAAAGAATTAAGGACGCAACCTGGATGATGAAAAACTTCGTCCCCAGGCCGAGAAGCTGTCGGGCATGTTTGAAATCGACATGCCTTAGAGATGGTGAAAAATAGCGATATCGAGTCCGGAAATAGAAAAAGCTTATCGCCAAGAGAACGACAACCGGACTGGCGCTCAAGATAATCCCGAGGGAGATGAGCGATCGATAAGAAGTTCGGCCTAAAAAGAATATCGCGGAGAGCGAAACGAGGTTCCAGAGGAGCGCAATGAACGACGCTCTCGCCGGCATTTGGTCGGCTGTGAGAATTGTGATGATGAGTCCCAGAATAAGCTGCATCCCGAAGAAGATGGCCACGATCAGGGCCAAAATGCGGAGCTCGCCGGCCATCGATGCCGGCGTATTGAGGATCTTGGCCCAGTTCAATTCCCGGTTCACGGCAGAAAACGCAAGCAGGAATACGCCGACGATGATGCCCAGCAAGACATAGCACGTGCTGATGTAAGTTCGTGCCAGCTCTTTCTGCCCTCTGGCCTGGGCCTCGGCAAAACGGTTGCGCAATCCGTTGCCAAGTCCGATATCAAAAAAGTTGAACCAGGCGATGATCGAGCTCAACGTGATCCAAATCCCATAGCGAGTCGCGTCGACGAAATGGATCGTCATGGGAATGAGCAGCAGATTCGTGAGGATACTTAAGCCTTTGATGACGACGGATGCGCCGATATTTCGTTTTGCCCGGATCGTACGTTCCTGGCCACGGGAAAAGAAATTCATAAAGAGGGTTGCGAAAGAATTGGACATAGGTCGAACCAGCGAAACTTATTCCTTACCGATTTAGAGATATGGTTGCGAGATCAAGCCAAGCGTCAACCAACGATTTTTCCTGCGATTGGGGAAAAAGCCCTCGCCCCTTTTTAGGGACTACGCTTTTAAATCCTCGGCTGAGAAAACTCCCGCCGAATATATAAAAATCTTCAATAGATGTCAATACTTTTCCCCGTATGCTTTTTCACATCTTTTCCAGGGCGGCGATCCGCTCCTCGATCGGCGGATGCGTGGAGAAAAGCTTGTTGATCGCTCCCTTGTGGTCGAGGAGCGGATTGGCGATATACAAGTGGGCGGTGGCCTTGTTGGCCGCTTCCAGCGGCTCGGGGTCGGCGGCGATCTTCCGCAGGGCCGAAGCCAAGCCGGCCGGGTAACGGGTGAGCATCGCCCCGCTTGCGTCGGCCAGGAATTCGCGCTTGCGCGAAATCGCCAACCGAATGAGCTGGGCGATGATCGGCGATAAAATGGCGAGCACCAACCCTACTACTAGAAAAATCGCTCCGGCCCCGTTCTTGTCGTTCCCTGATCTGCGCCTCCCTCCGCCCCACCAGAAGGTCCGCATGATCCAGTCGCTGAGGAGCGCCACGACGCCGATCATGACCACGGTGAGGGTCATAAGGCGGATGTCAAGGTTCTTGATGTGGGACATCTCGTGGGCCACGACCCCCTCGAGCTCGACCCGGTTCATCTTCTCGAGGAGGCCGGTCGTGACGCAGATGACCGCGTTCTTCGGGTCGTGTCCCGTGGCGAAGGCGTTGGGTGCCGTGTCGTCAATCACGTAGCAGCGCGGCGCAGGGACGCCCGCGGCGAGGGCCAGGCCTTCGACCACATTATAGAGGTGGGGAAACTCCTCTTTCGTCGCCGGCCGCGCCTTGCTGATGGCCAGGGTGATGTTGTCGCTGCCATAGTAGCTGACCATCGACAAGCCGCCGGCGATCACCAGGGCCGCGACGAGCCCGGTCCGCCCCATTCCGGCCAGCTCGGCCAGTACCGCCGCCAACGCAAAAATCAAGACCAGGAAGAACGTGACAAGGATGAAAGATTTCCGCTTGTTGGCCGCGATCTGCTCGTACATAACGTAGATATATCGTAGAGAGGCCCGGGGCTATCGGCGCCCGTCTTGCCCCCCCTCTATCAGAAGCTGACCTTGACGGGTTCCTTTGCCGCGGGCTCCTCGATGACGAAATATTCCTTGGTCTGGAAGTGGAACATTCCGGCGATGATGTTCGAGGGGAACACCTGCTGCTTCTGGTTGAACTTCATGACCTGGTCGTTGTAGAACTGCCGCGCGTAGGCGATCTTGCTCTCCGTGCCGGCCAGCTCCTCCTGGAGCATCAGGAAATTCTGGTTGGCCTTCAGGTCGGGGTAGGCCTCGGCAACGGCGAAGAGTGACTTGAGCGCCCCGGTCAGCTGGGTCTCGGCGGCGCCCTGGTCCTTGACGGTGCCGACGGCAATGGCCTTGGCCCGGGCTTCGGTCACGTTCTGGAAGACGCCGCTCTCGTGCTTGGCGTAGCCTTTGACGGTCTCGACCAGGTTCGGGATGAGATCGTACCGCCGCTTGAGCTGGACATCGACCTGCGACCAGGCGTTGTCGACCCGGTTGCGAAGGACGACCAACCCGTTGTAAATGCCGACGGCAATCACGAACAGGCCGCCGATGATCAGCAGAAAAACGAGCAAGGGAGCCATGGGAATCTCCTTGAGCCGAAAATCCGGGGGGGGCAAGCCCGCGCCGCCAAAAAGATCGGCCTCCCGGTATTTTTAGCATACCATGCGGAGGGGAAAATGCAAGGGGGGCGGACGTCAAGGCGCGGGGGTTTCGGTCGATTGACTTGCCCTAGGGAGAGTGCTATAAATCGGGCCATAAGGTCTGGCAGCAGACTTCATCTTGATATTTATAAGGAGGTATTATCATGGTTGGTCTCAAAGAAAAATTCCAAAGCAAGCTCGGTCCGATGCGCGAACGCGTCACCAAGCTCGTCAAGGAGAAAGGCGACGTCGTCATCGATGACGTGACGATTTCCCAGGTCATCGGCGGGATGCGCGACATCCGGTCGATGTGGTGGGTCATTTCCGACCTCGATCCGCAGGAAGGCATCCGGTTCCGGGGCGAAACCATCCCCGACCTGCAGGCCAAGCTCCCCAAGGCGCCCGGCGGCTCCGAGCCCATGCCGGAAGGCATCTTCTATTTCCTGCTGACGGGCGAGCTCCCGACGTATGAGGACTGCGCGGCCATCACCGAAGAATGGCGGCGGCGAAGCGCCCTGCCCGGCCACCTGCTCACGACGATGGAGGCGATCCCGACCGACACCCACCCCATGACCCAGTTCGCGCTCGCCATCCTGGCCTTGCAGCGCGATTCGAAATTCACCCACAAATACCGGGCAGGGATGCCCAAGGGCGACTACTGGGACCCCATGTACGAAGACGTCATGGACCTCCTGGCCAAGCTGCCCGAGATCGCGGCCCGCATCTACCGTCGCGCCTACAAGGGCGGCCATTACATCTCCGCTGACCCCAAGCTCGATTGGGCGGCCAACCAGGCCCACATGCTCGGGATCGACAAGCCCGAGTTCTACGATCTGATGCGGCTCTACCTCGTCATCCACAGCGATCACGAGGGCGGGAACGTCTCGGCCCACACCTGCCACCTGGTCGGCTCGACCCTGTCGGACGCCTTCTACAGCATGTCGGCGGCGATGGACGGGCTGGCCGGCCCGCTCCACGGCCTGGCCAACCAGGAAGTCCTGCGCTGGATCATGGACGTCATGAAGGACCTCGGCGGCGTCCCGACCAAGGACCAGCTCCACAAATATCTATGGGACACGCTGAAGAGCGGAAAGGTCATCCCGGGGTATGGGCATGCGGTGCTTCGGAAGACCGATCCGCGGTATGTCGCCCAGCGCGAATTCGCCCTCAAGCATCTGCCGAACTACGACATGTTCAGGGTCGTGAGCGATATTTATGACGTCGCGCCCCAGATCCTGATCGAGCAGGGCAAAGCGAAGAACCCCTGGCCGAACGTCGACGCGCACAGCGGCGTGCTGCTGTATTACTACGGACTGACCGAGTACGATTTCTACACGGTCCTGTTCGGCGTGTCGCGCGCCATGGGCATCCTGGCCCAGCTCATCTGGAGCCGGGCGATGGGCCTGGCGATCGAGCGGCCGAAGTCGGTCCTCATCGAATGGCTCGAGGAGCAGGCGCAAAAAGCGGCCGCGCCGGCTCCGGTGACCGCGAAGTAAAGCGAATTCGGAGGAGGGCTGGCCCCATCGAGGGCCTGCCCTCCTTTTCTGATCGGGAGAGCGGAATTCGGGCATATCGGAGACAAATTGCTCCGAGTGTCTAATGAATCGAAAATAATATTTTACGGAGAACGCGTTTGCAGAAAATCATATTCATTCCGAACACTCTTGATTGTTTGGAAAATATTATTGAAGAAATTAGTCTGGATACATTAGAGTTCTTGGAATATGATTTCATTTCAATAGACGAAAAAAAATCCTATGTTAGGAATAAAATCAGGAGATTATCTAATTTGGAGGATCATTTCTCTTTTTGCGCTTATTCGGAAAATAAAATTATTGCATTTGTTTCAATTTTGAAAGATTCGTTTGATTCAGAGATATTTGGAATCGATATCTATAAAGTAAATTACATTTCGATATTTGAAAAAAGCATTGATCAATGGGAATCTATCGTTTTTGAGATCATGAAGCATCTCCATGAAATCATTAGCATCAAAAAAAGAAATTCTTATTTTTTAATAGGATTGAATACCAATACTCAGAGAAATCCTCTGCTGATGAACTTATTAATAAATAGCGGATTTTATTATGTCCAAACTCTCTTAACGTACAAAATGCTAAAAAATGAATATCCATCGCTGACGTTCAACGTTAATGAAGAAGTTACAATAAGAGAAGCTAAAAATTCGGATGTCGATGATCTAATGAACCTGGCCAGCAAGTCATTTAAATATAGTCGGTTTCATTTAGATCCATTTTTAAACAATGAAAAAGCGAATATTCTTTTAGCTACTTCCGTAAAAAATTCGGTTATGAATAAGTTTGTAGATATTATGTATGTGTCTGAATTTAGGGAAAAAATTGTCGGTTACTATAGTGCAAAAAAGAGATTTATCAAAGAATTTAATTTAACCTTCGGAGAAGCGGTCATAAGTGCGGTCGATGAGAATTATCGTGGCAAAGGCATATTCAAAGCATTGAATAAGTCATTAATTCAATGGTTTTATGAAAACACGGATTTTGCGGAAATGGGAACGTATATCGTAAATTTACCTGTTCACAAAACATGGAGCAATAACGGACTCAGCATCGTAAGAGGGATACATCAATTGGCTCATTATGTCCCATATTAGCTTACCCGGTTCAATATGAAAAATCGTTTTCAGCAGACCCGAATGAGATGATCGGCGATGATTTTAATATTCTCATTTGTCAAATTGCCGTACATCGGCAGAGTAATTAAATTTCCTGCAACGTAATCCGTTTTATTCAATTCTTTATAAAAATCTTTATAAATTGAAAATCGATGTACGGCCGGATAATGAACACTCGTTTGAATCCCGGCTTCGGCGAGTTTATTTCGAATCGCGTCTCTTTTTTCATAATTGGAATCTTTAAGAATAATGGGGAAAATATAATTTGATGAGAATTCTTTATAATCTTTAAATGGTATGATTATCTTTTCATTTTTACTCAACGCGTTGACGTACATCCTGCGAACTTCAACTCTCTTCTTAAGATCATTTTCAATTTTACCCAGCTGAGCAAGCCCAAGGGAAGCTCTGATATCATCCATTCGATAATTATAGCCCAATTCGATAACGTCATAGCTGGTTGAATGGCCCGTCGATCTTTCATAGGAAAGAGAGGTCATGCCGTGTGAACGAAGGAGTTTTGCTTTTTCATAATATTCCGGGTTATTCGTAACCAGCATTCCACCTTCACCGGTACTGATATTCTTGTTTGAAAAAAAACTAAAGCAGCCCACATCGCCGATGTTGCCGAGCTTTTTCCCCTTGTATTCCGAAAGAGGACCATGACAGGCGTCTTCGATCACTTTCAGGCTATGCTTATTCGCTAAAATCATAATGCGCTCCATGTCGCAGGAAAAACCGCCATAGTGCATGACGACAATAGCTTTTGTTTTAGCTGAAATTTTCTTTTCGACATCCGCCGGATCGATCGTCAAGTCTTCATAACTTCTAATATCTGCAAATACCGGAACGGCATCAACATATCTGATGGCATTGACGGTTGCCACAAAAGTCAATGAGGGGCAGATCACTTCATCCCCAGCCGAGACGTCAAGGAGCTTCATCGCCAAATGCAGAGCAACGGTACAATTGCTCAGGGCCAAAGCAAACCGCGCTTTGAGCATCTGGCCAAAGAGTTTTTCAAATTCGACGGTTTTAGGCCCGGTGGAAATCCATTTTGACCGCAGGGTGGCGATGACGGCCCGTTCTTCTTGTTCGTCAAAATTAAGGTCAAACAGAGGAATTTCATAGTTCATGATGTTTTTTGCTTAATGTTGCCGCCTAAGATGGTGTGATAAGCAGATATTATGCGCTCGGAATTTACCTTAAGACTGAATTCATTAATACAATAATGATAAGCTTTTTCCGCCAGCCGATCTCGACGTTGTTCATCCTGAAGAAGCCATAGAGTTTTCAAGGCCATTTCTTTGTAGTCACCGGTTTCAACAAGATAAATATTTTCATCAAATTCATTAATATAAGGGATGCCGCCCGTGGCATAAGCCACGATCGGAACTTTTAAAAACATGGCTTCCCGTATCGTTGAAGATAGCCGTTCATAATAGGGGGGCGCTAAAAATATCCTGGAGGATTTCACATATTCAAACAGTTCTTTTTGCGATTTTGCAAAGCCCGCAAACTCAATATTATTTTCACATTTTAGGTCTCTCGCCAATTCCCGGAAAGGATTCGCATCCCCCCCCCCGACAATACAAGCTTTGACATCCGACTTTGTTGATTTAATTTCCGCAATAGCCCTGATAAAGTCTTCGGTGCCTTTAAGCTTGGATAAGGTTCCAAAATAAATACAATCGTATTTCTTTCCGGTATCTTTGGTCTTTGAAACTAAAACTTCATTTACGGGGTAATACAGCCTAAAAAAAACATGATGGGAATTGACCGTCGAAATGTACGTCGATGAATCCTGTTCACCACAAAAATATTTGAATGTTTTCAATATTTTCTCTTCAACATGAATCCTGTTTTTAAACCAGGAGGGTAAGTTGAATTCTCCTTTAAATTGGCTGATAAAACCCTGTATGGTTATTAAAATGGGATAGTCTTTTTTAAAATCGAAAATAGAGGAACTATAGTGGGCGTTCTCAGCCCCCATCAAATGAATCAGATCCGGATGAATTTCATTTATAATATTCCTAATTTCTCTCCTGAAAAAAATGAAGTCTGAGTAAATATCAAATGTAAAAAACCTTGGCCAATGTCTGTGCCAAAGAGGGATTCCATAAGCAATAAAATAATACCGTATATTTCTTACGGTTAGTTTTGTCGTTCTTTTTAGATAGTCATGAGGGGCAATAACATGGACTTCAATATCCGTTCGGCCTTCAAATCCTTTCAGCAGGTTGGGAATCCAGGAGGCGAATTCGTCACCCCGTTTCCATAAAGTAAGCATGGATTGCATTTCAGCGTTTGTGAAATGACAGATCCAAACCACCTTAAGTTTATCCTGACTCATAAATATTCTAATATGCTATTCAGAATGGCCGTGTCAACTAAATGGATACGGTCACAAAAGGGGTGATTCTTGATTGACTTCATTTTCCCCCTTGCCTATTATGAGAACGCTTCTGAGAAGGAGGGATCATGACTAAAAAAATCGCCGCTATCGCGCTCGGAATCGGGTGTATATTCCTGGCTTGGGGAATTGCCTCGGCGGCCGCCTCAACCCCTCATTCGGGAGCCGCCCAAGCCTCGCAAGCTCCCAAAGGACTGAAGATCTTCATCTCGGTCGATATGGAAGGCATATGCGGCGTCGTGAACTGGGACGACGTCACCGTCGGCGGCCAGGACTATGGGCTGTTCCGGCGGCTAATGACTCTGGAGACCAACGCGGCGATCGAAGGCGCGCTCTTGGCCGGGGCGACCGACATCGTCGTCCGCGACGCCCATGATACGGGCCGCAACATCCTGCCCGACCTCCTCCGACCCGAAGCCCGCCTTCTCCGGGCTTGGTCATTCAGCCCACTGAGCATGATGGAGGGGATCGACAAGACGTTCGATGCCGTTCTCTTCATCGGGTACCACGCCCGCGCCTCGACGCCCAATGCCGTCCTCAAGCATACGATGATGAAGGAACTCTTGGACGTAATCATCAATGGCCAGAAAATGCCGGAAGCAGGAATCAATGGCTTGATGGCGGGGTATTTCGGCGTGCCGGTCGTTCTCGTTTCGGGCGACCAGGCGATTTCGGCCCAGGCAAAAGAGCTCTTCGGAGACATCGAAACCGTTATCGTCAAAGAGGCGATCGCGACGGCGGCCCTCAACCTGCATCCGGCTAAGGCGCAGGAACTGATCAAACAAAAAACGACGGCCGCTCTCAAGCGGCTTAAAGATTTTAAGCCTTATAAGCTCTCTTCGCCTTATACGCTCGAGGTGTCTTTTGCCGACGAGGCAGGAGCGCAAAAAGCTTCCTGGATCCCTGGCGCCGTCCGCAAGGACGAGCATACGGTCG
>Ga0315286_10006448_pt1 | contig 11416 bp, 12 predicted proteins | sample YL17G10_0_MG_FD_205038 | JGI IMG/M metagenome (GOLD analysis project Ga0315286, IMG submission 205038) | Sediment microbial communities from Yellowstone Lake, YNP, Wyoming, USA - YL17G10_0 | ecosystem: Environmental > Aquatic > Freshwater > Lake > Sediment | place: USA: Wyoming | collected...
TCGGACCACTCGCCCCTTGGCCACCCAGAAGCTGTAGCCGAGGAACTTGCGTTCCCACACCCGCGCCACCGCGCTCTTGGCGTCGTTGACCTGCAACCGGAGTCGCGCGAGCAGCCGCTTGAGCGTGACCATCGCATCGTCCGCTGCCCGCTTCGACCCGGTGTACACGTTCAGGTCGTCCGCGTAGCGCGCGAACACGAGGCCCCGCTTCTCCAGTGCCTTGTCCCCTTCGTCCAACAGCACGTTGGCCAGCAGTGGCGACAGCGGGCCGCCCTGCGGCGTGCCCTCGTGTCGCTCCACCACCACCCCGTCGGCCATGATCCCGGCCACAAGGTAGCGGCGGATCAGCCCCAGCACGCGGCCGTCCGCGATCCGTCTCGACAATCGCTCCATCAGCACGTCGTGGTTCACCCGGTCGAAGAACTTCGCCAGGTCCACGTCGGCCACCCAGCGCCGGCCCGACTGGATGTAACCCTGCGCCGCGCGCACCGCATCGTGCGCGCGGCGCCCCGGTCGAAAGCCGTAGCTGTGCTCGGAGAACGTCGGATCGAACAGCGGTGTCAGTGCCTGCAGCAGGCACTGCTGGATGAACCGGTCCAGAACGGTCGGGATGCCGAGTTGCCTCGTCCCCCCGCCGGGCGTGGGGATCTCCGCTCGCCGCACCGGCTGCGGCTGGTAGGTCCCCGTGAACAGTTGCTCGCGGGTCGCCTCCCAGTGCGCCCCCAGATACGGTGAGAGGTCCTTGACCGTCATCCCGTCCACGCCGGGACTGCCCTTGTTCTGCTTCACACGCTTCAGCGCCGCGAGCGCGTTCGCGCGTGCGACCACCCGCTCCATCAGCCGGTGGTCGCCTCCTGAGCGATCGTCTCCGTGGGACGTCGTCGGGGCTTCGCCGCTGCACTGGCTGCTCGGGGCTTCACCCCTACCGTCCAATGCGAGCTCAAGCTGTTCGCCTGTCTTCTGGCGCATGGCCCGTCCGTGTCTCGCGTTCGTGCTGCTCGTCCATCGTTCGGCCCTTCGCCCCGTCCCGGCGACTACTACGGCCGCGGCTGACTTCTCACTCCGCGGCTCGCGGCCGCGTCGTCCGTTCGGACGTGAAGCGAGATCTCCCCAGATAAGAGCCCTGGCCTTCCCGACACGACTGCCGGATTTACGCGCCCGATCGTTGGTCACAAGAGTATCGCGGTTCGTGGCCCGCTCGCCCTGCTCGTGCACGCCTCATATCCGGTTGCTGTTCGTCAGCCCGTCGGTTCGTTCCCCGCTTCCTTCAGACGGTCCCTCGCGGTTCCGCCCTTGCGGTTCCCTTGGGGTCCCTGTGACCAAGTCCCCCGGAGGACTTCCACCTCCTAGTCAGTGCCCCTGCTGGGCGTACCACGAAGCGGCCGCCGGGGCGACCTGCCGGGCGGTCGTTGTTTCCCGGGCGTTACTTCGGCAGCCTCAGCGCCACCCCCAGGTAGTACGGCCAGAGCAGCAGGGCGAACAGCGCCTTCGCCAGCGCCAGTTTCAGAAAGCCGAGCGTGAACAGCCAGCCCGCGAACCACAGCGGACCGGCGAGTGCGCCCCCGTTCACCGAATGAGACCCGTGTCTTGTTTCTTCACCCATGGGCTCCTCCTGCGGTATCACCGCTGCGGTCTGTGCTTCTCCAACCACGGCGGAAGCCGAATCTGCGCCCCGCTCACCCCCCGCGCACAAAGTGCGGCAACTCGAAGGGGATCTCCAGCGACAACTCGACGAACCCGGCGTAGGCGCCGTCGCGGTACCAGGGCGCCTGGTAGATGAGCTTCTTCACGCCGCTCTTCTCGATGGTGTAGACGTTCGCTCGCCCGCTTGCGAGCAGCCCGGCGAGCTTGGCACGCGAAGGCTCGGGGTGGCAGTCGAGAGCGTTCGTGCCGATCAGCGCCGCGCCGCCGTCCTCCGCGAAGCTCGCCACCGAGCGCTCGTTCATCTCCAGAATGACGCCGGCGCGGTCGCAAACCGTGACGGCGCCGGGGAACGCCCGCACCCATTCGTGGTCCGCCATCTCGCTCTCCTCCCGAAGTCGCCAGGCGCCGCCTTCTCGTCTCCGCCGCAACGGCGACCCGGGACCGATCTCAGATCGGCGGCCGCCGCTTGCCCCATTCCGTCGCCCGCTCGTACGCCCGCGCCACGCGAAACACCAGCGCCTCTTCGAACGGGCGCCCGATGATCTGCAGACCCACGGGCATCCCGGCGCCATCGAAGCCGCACGGCAGCGAGATCGCGGGATAGCCCGCCACGTTCGCCGGAGTGAGCAGCCGGTTCCACGCCGCCGCCGGCTCGCGCGACATGGGCTCGCCCACGCGCAGCGGCGCCTGCGGCAGGCAGGGCGTGACGAGCACGTCGGCCTCGCCGAGCGCCGCACGGAACGTGGCCTGAACGATCGCCTGCACACGGCGCGCGTTGACGTAGTCCACCGCCGCGATCAACTGCCCCAACTCGAGCCCGCGCCGCACGTCGCTGCCGTAATCGTCCGGCCGCTCGCGCAGCCACGCTCCATGGAACGCCGCCGCCTCGCTTGCCAGGATGGCGTGGTGCGCGGTGTGCGCGTCGGCCATGCCGGGCATCGCCACGTCCACGCGGCGCGAGCCCTCGCGCTCCAGCACGGCAATGGCCCCGCGCACCACCGCCTCGATGCCCGGCTCGACGCCCTCGAAGAACCACTCGCGCGGCACGCCCAGCGTGAGGCCCCGCGCTCCGGCGTCGAGGCTCCTCGTGAAGTCCTCCGCGGGCCGCGCAGCGCACCATTCGTCCTGCGCGTCCGGGCCGGCGATCACGTTCAGCAGGAGTGCCAGGTCCTCGACCGTGCGCGCCATCGGGCCCACGGTGTCGAACGACCACGCCAGCGGCGTGACGCCGCGGCGGCTCACGCGGCCCAGCGTGGGCTTGAGCCCCGCGACGCCGCAGGCGCCCGCCGGGATGCGGATCGAGCCGCCGGTGTCCGTGCCGGGCGAGACCGCGCACAGGCCCGCCGCGAGCGCGGCGGCGCTGCCGCCGCTCGAGCCACCGGGGCTGCGCTCCAGGTCCCACGGGTTGCGGGCCGGGCCATAGTGGGGGTTGTCGCTGGTCGTGCCAAAGGCGAACTCGTGCAGGTTCGTCTTCCCGAGCAGCACGAGTCCGGCCGCGCGCAGGCGCCCGACCACGGCCGCGTCGCGTGCCGGCACGTTGTCCGCCAGGATCTTCGAGCCCGCCGTCGTCCGCACGCCCGCGGTGTCGAAGAGATCCTTGAGCGCCAGGGGCACGCCGTGCAGCGGGCCGCGACTCTTCCCCGCGGCGATCTCGCGCCCGGCGGCGGCCGCCTCCACCAGCGCGCGGTCCGCGGTGACGGTCAGGAACGCGTTGAGCTTCGCGTCGAGCCGCTCGATGCGCGCGAGGCAGACGCGTGCGACCTCGACGGGCGACGACTCGCGCCGGGCGATGCGGCGGCCCAGTTCGGAGGCGCTCAGGAAGCAGAGATCGTCGTCGCTCACTGCGCGCGGTTCTCGAGGACTCCCGGCGGGGGCGGCGGCGCATCGCGCGGCAGCGTCTCGCCGAAGCGAGCGAGGCGGCCGAACAGGCTCCCGGCCAGCGGCCGCAGCGCCGCCGCGCGCTCTTCGTCGAGCGTGAGACCGCGCTGCCGCGCCTGGGCGATCAGGTCCTGCTCGGGGGTCTCAGCCATCCCGGGCACGATAGCCCAGAACGACCGTCGGGCGGAACCGGACACTACTCGAGGGCCGAGGGCGGCCACCGGCGCCAGCCCTGCCCTGACGGAGGCTCTACCGGGCAGCCGGTCGATTGCGCGCAGACGGGAAGAACTGCCGCACGCGTTACAGGGCGCGGGGGTCGGCCGCCCGCCGACGGCGCGCGCACTTCCCGGAACCGAAGAGCCGCGAGCCCTCGAGGGGCCGGAGGAGACACGGGAGCAGGGCCGCCAGGCCCTGCTCCCGCGCCAGGCTCTGTCTGAGAACCCGGTCACAGCGTTGGCTTGGTGGCTCCTCGCTGCGACGTATCCTGCGAATACGACTCGCTCGCCGCTGGGCACCCGCGCGTAGCGCGGGTCCGCCGCCTTGTCCACGGCTTCTCAGACAGAGCCTAGCCGGAGCTCCCCGCTTCACGTCCGCAGACGTGTCGCGGTCAGTGGCGCAGGGCCGCGTTCTGCTCCAGGTACGTCGCCAGCCCCTTCTTCAGATCCTCGGCGTTCATCACCGGGTGCAGCTCCACCGTGCCGTTCAGCTCCGTGAAGAGGGGCTCGGCGATCGCCGGGATGTCGGAGGGATCCTTGAGGTCGAAGACCATGATGGCGGTGCGGCGCCCGTTCTCGGGGTAGAAGTAGGCGGCTTCCGGGCGAAGACGGTTCGCCGTCTCCCCGAGAACGCGCTCGATCGTACCGTCCTTGACGTTCGGGGCGCCTGCCCCGACGGGCATCGTAATCTTCATCAACGTACGCATGGGATTCGTGCTCCTCTCCGTGGGGTGGAAGTGTGCGGCTACCTTCATCAGATGAGGCGGGCGCGACATGGGTGCGCAATTCCCACCACGAGCTGCCGCGCGCGGATTGACGAGGCCGGTGCCGCGGGTGTCTTCTCCCTCGCGCCGGCCCGTGCGGCCGGCGCAGGCGCTCGATCCACGGCCCGCACCGGCCGCTCGTGGTCGCATCGCAATCGACTCCTCGCCAACACTCCGGGAGCCGCCCGAGATGAAACGACGCCTCTTCGCCCCGATCCCGCCGCTGGCTGCGACATCGCCACGCTCATCTCCATCCCCGCACAGGCCCAACCGGACTCGACCGCCACGCGGGCCGGTTCCGTCACGAGCACCCCGGCGGAGAAGGTGGTGAAGCAGGGGTTCCTCTTCTCGGCCATCTCGTTCGGAGATCCGGCGTCTGGCGGGGAGTGGTCGCGGCTGCGCGCCGAGGCCCAGGTGAAGTTCCCCGATCTCAAGTTGACCCGGCCCGAGGACCTGCACATCACGGTCGTGTACGCCGGCGACTGGAAGGCGGATGACCTGGACCGGGTCCGCGCCCACGCTCTGGTCGTGCCGGCGAGCCCGGGGCGCATGACTCCCGAGGTCGTCCGGACGGGCCGCAACAACCAGGTCGTGGCCGGGGAGCTGCACGGCGCGCCCCAGGCCTGGACGGACCCGGTCATCGCCGCCAAGAGCGCACTCAACCGGCTCGGCCTCAAGAAGGCGGAAGGCTACGACACCAGCTTCCGCACCCACATCACGCTCGCCCAGGCGCGGAGCAGTCCTCCCAGCCAGGCCGACTCGACCGGGCTGGCGGGATTCATGGCGTGGATCACGCCGAAGATCGCGGAAGCCCCGGCGAAGTTCTCCGTCGAGGTCGGGCCGAAGACCCGCGTCGAGCTGCTGCCGGCCGGGGCCACGCGGCACGAGGGCTCCCCGGAGTACATCGCCGTCGAGGCCTTCCTCGAGACGCAGCAGGCGGCGGCACCCGCGAAGTGACCTGCGCCGCCCGGGCGGTTCGCGCCCGACGGGTAAGATGCGAGCGCCCGAAGGTCTTCCATCGGGCGCTCGATCCATCCCCGGTGCGACGTCCGCCTCAGCCCTGCGTCTCCTCCCCACTCACCTCGTCCACGAGCACCGTGGCGCAGTCGACGGCCTCCTCCGTGAAGCGCCTCGCACGCCAGGCATTCCTGCCCGTCCTTCACGTCCCGTTCGTTGCACTTCGTCTGATCACGGCCGATCGAGGTTCTTGAGCGGCTCGCGGGCCAGGTAGAGCGTCCTCCCCATGGCGAGCCGCACCGAATCCACCGCAGTGAAATGCGGCGCCAGCTCCGGATACCACTGGAGGAAGACGATGGGTTGCTCGCGAAGGACGTGCTCCTGCTGCCAGCTCCCGATCTTGGCAAGTAGGTAGGGATAGACGCCGGGCCACAGCACCAGGTCGGGGCGGCGACGTTCGGCGAGCTGGAAGTAGCGCATGGTCTCGAGTGCGTCCCACAGGCCCATCACCAGCGCTCCGCGCGGGATCACCTCCAGCGCCTGTTCGCCGAAGCGGCGTGCATCCCGGACATCGTGCAGCGTCGGGAGGAACGTGGGCGTGACCAGGTATTCCTCCAGGTCGACCTCGAGACTCAGGCGAGGGATCTTCACAGAATCAAGCCAGTGGCGGGTGCCATGCGCCTGAATCAGCAGGAGGACGGGAGCCAGCAGGCAGAGCGCCGCATGGGCCACCCGCCCTCCACCCAGCCATCGGCCGAGTGCCTGCACCACGGCGCCGATCCCCCACCCGACGAACACGCTCAGATAGAGCAGGCACGGAAGGAGGAAGAGATCGATGATGCTGTGCGGCGAGACCCAGATCGTGAATCCGAACGAGACGATAGCCAGCAGGGCCAGGAGTCTGGCGCGGGCGGCGTCGCGCCTGACTCCGTGGACGAAGCCGGCCAGGGCCAGCAGGGTGCCCAACAGGCCCAGATCGTACAGCGAGAGGATGCGTGCTGCTGCGTAGAAATGTCGCAGCAATGTGCGCGGGTCGGTCACGACCAGGTGGCGCGGGTAAGGCCCCCTTCCCAGGATGAGATCCGCCACGCGCTGCCAGGAAGCGCGTTCCAGGGGGACGTTCCGGCCGACCAGGTCGCCGCACTGCTCCAGAGACTGGATGTAGTTCATGGGCAGGTGCTTCGCGTCCGCCCAGACCAGATAGAGATACGGCGTGAGGCCGAGAAGGAAGACCCCGAGCAGCGCGGCAAGCATGGGGAGTGCCCGCTGGCGGCGCGCCGAATACACCCTCCATGCCAGGACGAGTCCCATCACGACGACCGCCGGGCCGAACGACAGGTGGCCGGTCAGCGAGATGCCGAGCAGGAAGCCCGCAAGCAGCAAGTCCCGGTCACGGCCGCTACGGAGCGCCCGGAGGACCCCCCACAGCGCGACCAGGGAGAGGAACATGGCCTGCGTGTAGACCTCGGCACGCAATGCCACCAGGAAGACCGTATAGATCCCCCCGAACGTCAGGGCGGTGGCGCACGCGACCATGACCGAGAGACCCATCTCGACGAGCACAACCAGCAACATCGCCACCGTGGCCGCCCCGAAGAAGCTGGCCATGAAGGTGATGCGGTAGGCAAGGTCGGGCCAGCCCAGGTGGCGAAAGATGTATCCGCCGAGGATGAAGGCGGGATAGCCCGGCTGGTGCGCGACGCCGCCGACCAGGCCGAGGGTCTGCATCTCGCCGGAGTCGCCGAAGAGGACCGTGGGTGCGGCGCGGGTGGAGTAGACGACGAGCGCAAGGACAAACGCGAACAACAGCGCTGGGACCATGCCCCGGCGCGAGCGCAGGCTGACGTGCTCGATGTCCACTCGGTTCATGGTCCTACCCTCCGTGGCTTCCGGCCCACCACCAGCATCTGCTTGCCTGCCACCCGGAAGGGCATTGCCAGGTACATCTGGACCGCCACCCGCATGAGCCCATCCGGGACCGCGCCAACGTCAAACCCGCCATACTTCCTCTGCATGGACAGCGGGAGGAATCGGGGCTCCATTCTCGCGAGTTCAAATCCCTCGCCTTCAAGCAGGTCGCCCAGACCGATATGTGTGTACGCGGTCTGGTGCGTGACGTCATGGAAGTACTCGCGGTAGGCATGGTAGAAGTTCGGTTGCACCAGGATCAGCGTCCCTCCCGGCCGCAACGCGCGCCGCGCCCCCCGCACCAATCGCCTGCCCGTCTCGGGGCTCAGGTGCTCCAGCAGGTTGCTCGCGAAGACGACATCGGCCGAGTCGTCTTCCAGGAAGTCCAGATCGTCAGCGCTTCCGGCGTGAAACTCGACACCCTCGCCGGCGTAGTGCGCGCACTCCGGGTTCACATCGACAGCAATGCGGCGGCGCGCGTTCGTCGCCGCGTTGATGAACGAGCAATAGCCGGCTCCCAGGTCGACGACCGTCCCGCCGACGCCGCCGTCCAGGCTCCGGTGCAGATAGGCATTCACTTCCGCCCAAATGGGGTCGCGCGCGCCGATCTTCCTGTGGGCGACCTGGAAATACGCAGCGCTATCCACGATCGCCAGCCCCCCAGGGACGGCGGCAGCGCTCCCACCACCGCAGAAGCCGGGTCGTGGACTCCCCTGGAGATCGTTCGAGTGGACGGACTGCCTGACGTCCGCTACCGCATGGGTCGATGAACGCCATGTCAACGCGGACGACGAGAAGGCATCGTACCAGGACTGGCACTCACCTGGTGTGGCCACGGCTTTCCGTAGGTCGTCCAGCGGAGGACACCCAGGCGGACGATGATGCGCGTGACGCAACTCGCATAGGACGTCAGCAGATAGGAGCTCGATCGCAGCCTCGGCAGAGCGCGAATCGGCACTTCGGCGATCACCAGGCCCGCGAGAAGGGCGCGCGCGACGATCTCCACGTCGAACGAGGCCCCCCTGCTCATCAGGTTGTCGAGGTCGAGCCGCTCCACTCCCCGCCGTTTCCACGCCCTGAATCCGCTTCCGTAGGAAGTGAGCCAGGTTCTGAACGACACATTCTCCAGGAGCGTGGCTGCCATGTCGCAGAAGGTGCGGAACAGCCCGCGGACCTTCAGGTTCCTCCCCCACCAGAGAAGTCTCGATCCGAGGATGACATCGGCATCCGTTTCCCTGAACCTCTCGAGGAAGCGGTCGACTTCCGACAGATCCATGGCTCCGTCGCCATGGATCAGGATCAGGATGTCGTCAGGGCCCTTGAATCGGGCCAGGAATTCCTTCAGGAGTGTGATCTGCGCCGCGGCCATGCCACGGTTCTCCGGGTGACGGACCGCGCACACGCCAGGCCAGCCGGAGGCGACGTCCCAGGTCTTGTCGCGCGATCCATCGTCGACGACGAGGACGCAGTGATCCCCCGACCGGGAGACCACGTCCCGGAGCACGGCTCCGAGGAACTTCTCCTCGTTGTAGGCCGTGACCCCGAACACCACCTCGCCCGTGGCGGGGCTACCGTTGACCATCGATTCACGTCCAAGGAGGAGGGTCGTGAATGGACATCAGGATCCATGCTGACCAGCCGGACCCGCTCCTCCAACCGCCGCTCCAGTGTCAGGACGGCCACGTCCCGCCCGGTGAAACAGGCGCGATCGGCTGTGGAGTCACACAGCCGCCCTAGGGAAAGATGGAGCGGCTGGGGCTCGGCTGCAGCGTCTGGCTCGCCTGAGCGACCGGAAGTCGGCGGCCGTTCTCCTCCGGTTCCACGGCCTCCAGGACATCCAACCTCGTCGCTCGTCAGGCGAGACCCGCATTCCATTGCAGGTCGTTGAAGTCTACTCCAAGCCGGGAACCGCAGCCACCATCGTAGTTTGTGCCTGCGGCGCGAGGTTGCGTCGCCGTCAGCGGCTCTTCCTTGGCCCGACAGTTCGTCCATCTCCCGGTCCCGTCGCGCCAGAGGCGTCCGTCCGGCGTCCTGCACCCGAAGCCATTGCGCGCGCGGTGTTTACCCGACCGGGGGGCACCGATCTGCCTGGAGATCGGAGCGCGCGGAGCGACGAACTCACTCCGTCCAGCCCGTCTCGGCCTCAGCCCTGCGTCTCCTCCGCCTCGTCCCCGCTCACCTCGTCCGCCAGCACGGTGGCGCGGTCGGCGGCGACCTCGAAGAAACCGCCGCTCACCTGCCAGTGCCGCTCGTCGCCGCCGGGCTCGCGCACGGTGAGCGTGCCCGCCGCCAGCTCGGTCACCAGCGCGGCATGGCCGGCGAGCACGCCCAGGTAACCCTCGCTGCCGGGCACCTGCACGTACTCGACCTTGCCCTCGAACACCGAGCGCTCGGGGGTCAGGACCGAGAGGTCGAACCGGACCGCCGCCATGATCAGCTCCGCGCTCCCGCCGGGCTCACGCGTGCTCCGTCGCCATGCGCTCGGCGTCTGCGATCACTTCCTCGATGCCGCCCTTCATGCGGAACGCCTGCTCGGGCAGGTGGTCGAGCTCGCCGCTCACGATCATCTTGAAGCCCTTGATGGTGTCCTCGGTCTTGACGTACTTGCCGGGCTGGCCGGTGAACGCCTCGGCCACGAAGAACGGCTGCGAGAGGAACTGCTCGATGCGGCGCGCGCGGCCCACGACGAGCTTGTCCTCCTCGGACAGCTCGTCCATGCCGAGGATGGCGATGATGTCCTGCAGGTCGCGGTAGCGCTGCACGATCTTCTGCACCGCGCGCGCCACCGCGTAGTGCTCCTCGCCCACGATCTTGGGATCGAGGATGCGCGAGGTCGAGCCCAGCGGGTCCACGGCCGGGTAGATGCCCCGGTCCACGATGGCGCGGTCCAGCACCGTGGTGGCGTCGAGGTGCGAGAAGGCGGTGGCGGGTGCGGGGTCGGTGATGTCGTCGGCCGGCACGTAGATGGCCTGCACCGAGGTGATGGAGCCGCGCTTGGTCGAGGTGATGCGCTCCTGCAGCGCCCCCATCTCGGTGCCCAGCGTGGGCTGGTAGCCGACCGCGCTCGGCATGCGTCCGAGCAGCGCCGAGACCTCGCTGCCCGCCTGCACGAAGCGGAAGATGTTGTCGATGAAGAGCAGCACGTCCTGGCCCATCTCGTCGCGGAAGTACTCGGCCATGGTCACGCCGGTGAGCCCGACGCGCAGGCGCGCGCCCGGCGGCTCGTTCATCTGGCCGAACACCATCACGGTCTTGGCGATGACGCCCGACTGGTTCATCTCGAGGTAGAGGTCGTTGCCCTCGCGGGTGCGCTCGCCCACCCCGGCGAACACCGAGTAGCCGCCGTGCTCGGTGGCGATGTTGCGGATGAGCTCCTGGATCAGCACGGTCTTGCCCACGCCGGCGCCGCCGAACAGCCCGATCTTGCCGCCCTTGATGTAGGGCGCCAGCAGGTCCACGACCTTGATGCCGGTCTCGAACTGCTCGGGCGTGGGCTCCTGCTCCTCGAAGGTCGGCGACGAGCGGTGGATCGGGTAGCGCTTCGCGGTCTCGACCTGCGGCCGGCCGTCGATGGTCTGGCCGAGCAGGTTGAAGAGCCGGCCGAGGCACTGCTCGCCCACCGGCACGGTGATGGGGCCGCCGGTGTCCACGGCCTTCATGCCGCGCACCAGGCCCTCGGTGGAGCTCATGGCGATGCAGCGGACCTGGTTGTCGCCCACGTGCAGGGCGGCCTCCGCGGTCACGTTGATGCCCTTCCCGGCGTCCTCGATCCGGATGGCGTTGAGGATCCGCGGCAGCTTGTCCGGATCGAACGCCACGTCCACGGTGGGCCCGATGACCTGCACGACTCGACCGACGTTCATCGTCTCTCCTTCACCGGCGGCGCGGCGCACGCCGTCGTTCGTCCGCTATTTCAGCGCTTCGGCACCACCGAGGATATCCAGGATCTCCCGGGTGATCATGCTCTGGCGCAGGCGGTTCCGCTGCAGGACCAGCAGGTCGAGCAGTTCGCCCGCGTTCTTGTTCGCCGCCCCCATCGCCGTCATGCGC
>Ga0315286_10006449_pt1 | contig 11416 bp, 8 predicted proteins | sample YL17G10_0_MG_FD_205038 | JGI IMG/M metagenome (GOLD analysis project Ga0315286, IMG submission 205038) | Sediment microbial communities from Yellowstone Lake, YNP, Wyoming, USA - YL17G10_0 | ecosystem: Environmental > Aquatic > Freshwater > Lake > Sediment | place: USA: Wyoming | collected...
TAGCCGCTGCGCTTTACGCCCCCAAAAGGAAGGCGAGGATCAGACACGACCATCCCATTGATGAAGACGCACCCCGCTTGAATATCTCTCGCCAGTGCTTTCCCGCGATCAACATCCCCGGTCCATAGACTCGCTCCCAAGCCATAGTCGGTCGAGTTGGCAACGGCCAACGCCTCGTCATCGTCCCGTACACTGAGCACTGCCGCGACCGGTCCGAATGTCTCCTCACGCGCGACCGGCATACTTGGAGTTACTTGGCTCACTATCGTCGGCTCATAGAAGTAGCCCCGCCCCTCTATCCGATGCCCGCCGACAGAGAGCTTCGCGCCCATTTCAAGCGAGCGCTGAACTTGGCTCGCAAGAGTATCGAGGAGGTCACTTCGCGCCAAAGGCCCGATTTGTGTCTCTCGCAGCATAGGGTCACCTACTTGAAGCGCTGTGGTCCCATCCACAAGGAGTCGTTCGAACTCTTCGATCACCGTCTGCACGACGATGAAGCGCTTCGCCGCTATGCAACTCTGGCCTGCGTTCTGGTTTCGGGCACGAACCGCGGCACGAGCAGCTTCATCCAGGGCGGCGTCTGCCAGGACGATAAAGGGGTCGGAGCCCCCGAGCTCGAGAACCGTCTTCTTGATTGCGTGACCCGCCATCTGCGCGACCTTCGCGCCCGTTTCCTCACTGCCCGTCAATGTGACAGCTTTGATGCGCCGGTCCTCGATTACCGCCTGTGCAGCCGGACCGGGCATCAGAAGAGCCTGGAATACTCCCTCCGGAAAACCGGCCGCCCGGAATACCTCTTCGATCGCCAAGGCGCACTGGGGCACACTGGAGGCATGCTTCAGCAAAGCAACGTTGCCGGCCATTACAGCGGGCGCGGCGAACCGGAACACCTGCCAGAACGGGAAATTCCAGGGCATTATGGCCAGAATCGGGCCCAGTGGCTCGAACGCGACGTAGCTTTCGCTTGCGTTGGTCTCTACCGCCTCCCTGGCCAGGAAACGCTCAGCGTTCTCAGCGTAGAATTCGCAGTTCCAGGCGCATTTCTCGATCTCGGCCTCGGCCTCGACGATAGGCTTTCCCATCTCTAACGTAAGGAGTCTCGCCAAGTGTTCCTTCTGCCGTCTAAGATGAACGCTCGCCTGAGCCATTAGCCGGCTTCGTTCCGCGAAGGTCGTTCGTCGCCAACGTTCGAAGGTGGTTGCCGCTGTCTCAAGAGCACATTCAACCTGCTCCGGGGTGAATTCGTCGAAGCCGGCCAACACCTCTTCAGTGGCAGGATTGATCGACTGAATGGTCACGTCTCCAGCCTTCCCCTAGCTCTTGTGAGATCGACTGCTCACAGTGAGGTGGGCAGAGTCCGGTTCCTCCAGGGCCGCGCCTGTTCAAGCTGTGCCGCCAGCCTGAACAAAGTCGCCTCCTCGCCGAACCGGGCTATGAAATGGGAACCGATCGGGAGTCCCTCGGCATTCCAGTTGAGTGGAACGCTCATTGCGGGTTGACCGGTCACATTGCATATCGAAGTGAATGCCAGGAATCTCCCACTACGCGCCCATGCCCTGAACGGTTGATCAGGCGTCGATTCGATCGTTCCTAGAGGAAGCGGCGGGTCGGTAGTTGTCGGCGTCAGCCACAGATCATGATCGATGAAGAATCGCCCTATCTCACGTGATACCTTGTGAATAAGAGTGATCGATGCGAAATAGTCAGCAGCGGTGCGGCTACGGCCGAACTCGATCAGGGCCCACGTGAGTGGTTCCAGTTGTTCCTGGTCGGGTGTCTTGCCCATCAGTCGTGAGAAACTGTCGATGCTGGAGGCACAACTCGCCGCCCACACGGTGGTAAGTGCCTCTCCCAACATTTCCACGTTCGTTTCTGGCCGTCCCTCCGTCACCTCGTGCCCCAAGTCCGCGCAAAGCGACGCGGCATCTCGCACCGCTTCTATACAATCCGGATGCACCGGCGTGCCAGCCAACGTCTCGGCGCTGAAGGCGATACGAAGCCTTCCCGGGTCGGCGTCCACCTCTTGAAGAAAAGGCCGAGCAGGTGGGGGTGCCCAGTAAGGATCACCAATGTCCGGACCACAGGTGGCATCGAGCAAAGCGGCGCTATCGCGCACAGATTGCGTTAGCGCGTGCTCCGCCGCCAGGCCGGCCACTCGTTCCCCGTAATCCGGCCCCGCCGGATTTCTTCCTCGCGTCGGTTTCAGACCGAAGACCCCGCAACAGGCGGCAGGACCCCGTATCGAACCTCCTCCATCGTTTCCATGGGCGATCGCGACCATTCCCGCCGCGACCGCCGCAGCGGCGCCGCCGCTCGAACCCCCGGCGATGCGGCTGGTATCCCACGGGTTCCGAGTTGGCCCGTAAGCTCTTGGCTCAGTGGTGGCCAGCAATCCAAACTCCGGCGTGTTTGTCTTTCCCAGGAAGACAAGGCCGGCCCGCTTCTGTCGCCTTACTAGTTCGCTGTCATGGTCCGGCACATACTTTCGAGTGAATTCGGAACCCCAGCCCATGGGCACGCCGGCGTAAGCTGCAGTCAGATCTTTGAGCAGAAACGGGACGCCGGCTAGGGGCCCATCCGGAAGCGGCTGTTCAGCTGACTCGCGAGCGATATCGTACATCTTGGTGACAACTGCATTGATCTTCGGGTTCAGACGCTCGATGCGCCCGATTGCGGCCTCAACCAGCTCAATCGGCTTCACCTCTTTCCGCCGAACGAGTTCCGCTTGAGCAATAGCGTCAAGGAGACCGGGGTCAGTCATTGCCTGCTCTTCGAATTCAGTAGATCAGCCCTTCAGGAACTGTATGCACGAGGTAGACCATGCGTGAGCCTCAACCACCGAGCAGGCCCAACTGCTGAAGCATCCCCAGATTGTCGTCGTACTCATGCTCCTCCGCGATCTTGCCCTCTCGAAAGCGAACGACGGACGCTCCCCGCCACACAACATGCTTCCCCGTCGGTGCCTGGAGGACCGCTGATTCGCCTTCGTGCGTCCCTTCGACAGTGTAGTGATAAGCCCCGCTGTCGCTGTCAACTATCACTTCGTCGATTGTCATGCGAAGGTCGGGGAAGGCCTTTCGCAGTTCCGTCAGCGTCTGCTTCACGCCCTCGGGGCCGACGATGTCGGGAAAGGGCGGGTGATGAACAACGCAGTCCGAGGTGAATGCATCATCCACCGATTCCATCCTGCCCTCGTTCCAGGCTTCTTCAATCAGCCTCTTTGACCGGGCTTTGAATCCCTCGTTCATTGACATCCTTTCCTTTCCTTACTGGGCGGCTGATCAGGTCCGGCGGGTCATCCACATGTCTGTGCCGAGGTACTCCCAGTCCCCCTTGCCCGAGTTCTCGTCAAGCCCGTGGAGCCAATTCCAGTATGCCCACCAGGCCGCAAGAGTAAGTGGGTTAAGCATCGGGCCGTGCTGTCGGATGAAGAACCGCTGCGCGTCCAGAACAACCTCTCGCCGCTTCTCCCGATCGACCTCGATTCTCGTCTTCCTCACCCACTCGTCGGCCTCAGGATCGCTGTATCCCGTCCACGACACTCCAATCTGGCCCTTCGTCGACCAGTCGGCGAGAGGGAGATCCGGGTCGGTGAACGGGAGGTCAACATACGCGGTCATTTCATAGTCGAGGCCGTAGAGCTTGGTAAAGTACTGACCGAGCTCTGTCGGCTGGATTTTCCAGTTGATTCCGATCTTGGCCAGGTGCTCTTTGATAATCTGCATCGACTTCGCTTCAGGCTTCGCCACGTTCATGAACGGACCATCGATCTCAAGTCCGTCCTCGTAGCCCGCTGCCGAAAGCAGGCTCTTTGCTTCCGTCAGGTCCACTTTGTAGAAGTCGCGCAACTCGTCTTGCGAAAGCGACCAGTATTCCATGTCCGCGGAGACAGGCCCCGCGAACTTCCCTTCGCCGAATCCTATCTTGTCGATCAAGTCCTGCCGGTCGATAGCAAGATCGATCGCTCTGCGTACTCGAAGGTCACCGAAAGGCGGTTTGGTGACATTGAAACAAAGCTTCCAGTACCAGAGATTCCGAATCCTCGTCACCACAATCCCTGGGTCTACCAGTTGGTCAAGTAGCACTTTGTCAAGATCGACGCCGCAGAAATCATGCCGTTGAGTGCGGAAGGCTTGGAGAATCGTACTTTGGTCAGGGATGATCATCCATTCTCGCCCGTCGAGGTATGGCCTGCCATCCACAAAGTAGTCAGGATTCTTCACCGCGCTTATCCGCTCGCCCCTGACGAATTGGTCCAGGATGTAGGGCCCGCAGCCCACGGGATGGTTTTGCAGGTCGCCGAACTTCTCCACTGCCTCCTTAGGCACGATCGCGTAAGACGCGTTCCCCATGGTCGGTAGGGCAGGGCCATACGGCTCCTTGGTGACAAAGCGGAATGTCGATGAGTCGGCAGCCTCAAACTTGTCGGTGAATTCGTTCAGAAGTACCTTGTCGTTCTCGACCGCTGGATCGTCCCGCCTGCGGTTGAAGCTATAGACCACATCATCGACCGTCACTTCGCGGCCGTTCACCGGATCGACGTTGTGGAACTTGATGCCCGGCTTGATCTTGAAGAGGTATGTCAACTCGTCCGGCTGCTCGAAGCTCTCCGCTACCTGCAGCATCATCGACTGGTCTCGCGCGTTGACCATGAAGAGGTAGCTCTGAAACTGGGCTGTGACCCAGTAGTCGGTCACGATGTGGGGGTCCAGCCCACGTGGGCTCTGTATAAGACCTCGGGTGAGAACACCACCGGGCTGAGGAGTCAGCTGTTCTCCAGGCGTCGCCTTCTCGACGACCTCGTCCTCCTTTCCGCCGCAACCGGTTAGAGCGATTGCTGCGGCTCCCAGTCCCGCTGCTCCCGCTTTCAATGCCTCCCTTCGTGAGAGCCGACTTGACGAGAGATTGAGTCTAGTGTGGCGCATTGCTTTACCCCTCCTTGCTTTGCCGGCTTTCGTGAGTTGCAGCCGGTCCCGCACGGTAAACGATTCCCGCCTACTCTCCGCCAGTCCGTGCTACCGCTTTGGTCAACCTAGTGGCTTTCTCTGCTATGCTCGCCGGCCATCCACCTCCACTATCGACCTCTCCAGAATTCCCAGCCCCTCCTCCAACTCCTCGTCGGTGATAACGAGCGGCATCAACGTCCGAATGACATTACCGGCGGCGAGAACTATCAGAAGTCCCTGCTCCCAGCAGCGCTTCGCAACCTGAAGCGCCTCCGCCGTCGCCGGCTTCTTCGTCGATCTGTCTTCCACCAATTCCATCCCCACCATTGCTCCCAGTCCTCGTACGTCCCCGATGAGCGGATACTCATTCTTCATATCCTGGAATCGCGATAGCACGCTCCTGCCGATGTGCTCCGCTCTGGCCAGCAGCCCATTCCGCTCGATCATTTCAATCGTTGCCAGGGCGGCACGGCAGGCAATCGGGTTTCCTCCATAGGTCCCGCCGAGGCCCCCGACTTGAGGCGCGTCCATCACCTCTGCCCGTCCCGTCACGGCGCTGAGGGGCATTCCGCCACCCAGCGACTTGCCGGTAGTGACGATGTCCGGCTCCACACCGAAGTGCTCCATGGCGAACATCCTCCCTGTCCGCCCGAAACCGGTCTGGATCTCATCCGCAATGAACAGAATCCCGTTCTCCTCGCATACTCTCTTGAGCCCCACGAAGTATTCCTTCGGTGGCACGACGAAACCGCCTTCGCCCTGCACGGGCTCGACGATTACTGCGGCTATGTTGTTAGCAGGGGTATAGACGCGGAAGAACTCGTGGAGGTATTCGGGGGAGTGCCTTTCACAGGGAGACTCCCGGCACTGGTCACAGCGATACGGGTTGGGGAAGGGTATGTGATAGACCTCAGGTGCGAAAGGCCCGAAACCTTCCTTGTACGGGTGCTGTTTCCCAGTGACGCTCAATGCGAGAAGTGTCCTCCCGTGGAAACCACCTTCAAAGGAGATGATGCCGGGCCGCTTTGTGTAAGCTCTTGCCGCCTTGAGAGCGTTTTCCACTGCCTCTGCGCCCGAATTGCAGAGCATCGTCTTCTTGGGGAAGCTTCCCGGGGTGATCTCATTGAGCTTCTTCGCAAGTTGAACATAGGGCTCGTACGCCACGACCATGAAGCAAGTATGAATGTACTCTCTTGCCTGCTCCTCGATGGCAGCAACCACCGCATCAGGACAGTGCCCTACATTAAGAACGCCAATGCCGCCGGTGAAATCGATGTAAGTGTTGCCGTCTACGTCCGTGACCAGAGCGCCTTTCGCGCTGGCAATGGCTACAGGGGTGGAGTGTGACACGGACTGAGGCGTTTGCTCGGCTGCCTGCCTGAGTAGCTCTCTGCTTCTTGGCCCGGGGATCTCCGTTCCTAGCGTCACCAAGACGTGAACCTCCTCTTCCGGCCCTCGTCTGAGAGAAATGCTCCCCCGGGCGCCGTTGCGGCTATCGGCCCTCAGGCTTCGAACTCTGCAGCTGTCGTCTCTTGGCTATGCCTGAGAGCGCGTCGAGTACGATTCGATTCGCCAGATACGCAGTCACACTGCTAACGTCCCATGGTGGGGAGACCTCGGCCACCTCCAGTCCGGCAATCGGCAATTCCAAACAACAGCGGCGGATTGCGCGGAGGATTTCCCGCGTTGTGAAGCCACCCGGCTCCGGCCCCCCCGTTCCCGGCGCGAGCAGAGGATCGACGGCGTCAATGTCCACCGAAAGGAAGACAGCTTCGCAATCATCGGTGAGACGCTTGAATGCTTCGTCCAGGCAGGTGTCCAGTCCCCTGTCGTCGACCTCGTCCATCGGGTACCAGCGGATCCCTCGCTCGGTCATCCATTTCAACTCCGCCTCGTCGGGATAGTACCCCCGCAGGCCCATCTGGACAAACCGGTCGCCCCGGATCACTCCCGACTCAATCAAACGCCACACCATGGTCCCATGACCGTAACGATAAGAATCGTGGGCGTTCGACTCGAGGTCCCAAGTGTCGGCATGGGAGTCAAACTGGATGACGCTAAGCTTACCCTTGCCGAATCTAGTGGCCACCCCTGCTACGTCCGGCCACATGATGCTGTGATCGCCGCCGAGGATTACAGGAATCGCACCGCTCTCGGCCACTCTCGCAACGGTCTTCTCCAGCCGGTCCAGGCTCTTCAAGATATCAGCGGGCGGCATGTGGACGTCGCCGATATCAACAACCTTCAGGTCCTCCAGCGGCCTCACTCCCAGTGTCAGATGGCGTTGGAAGAACGTGTGTGTGGTGCGTATAGCAGAGGGACCCATGCGCGTGCCTATGCGACCCGCCATCGACCCGCCGTCAAAAGGCGCCCCAATGATCACGGCGCCGGCCTCGTTGAACGTGGAGGTATCTCCTACGTCTGCCCGCGGCACATTGTTGAAGGAGACCTCGGGGCCGTAGAAAATGCTATAGGCCACGACTGCTCTCCTCTCTACTTGCACGAACGGAGCAGCTCGAGCCACCGCCGTGCAACTGCTGCGAGTCTAGCATCCAGACAACGTTGTGGCTACCCCCGGAGACTATCCAGCGTCGACTTCTCCTGCGTCCACGTGTGTAGAACAGGGCAATGGTTGCTAGCAGCGCTACACGAGAGATTCTTCTTGTCTTCGGCCACCTTCCGGCGGCCTCGGAACAGGTCAGTCTCAACACTGCAGCGTGCGCCTGACGGATCGGACCGATGCCTCGCTCTGTCGATCAGTCGATTCGGCCAACGGGGCTTGTGTGGGACTGGATTGCTTCAGCCGCCACCGCTAGTATGAACAGGTAACCGTATGGTCGGGATTCACATGTCAGGAGATGTCCGAGATGTCAACTGTCGAGGAGACGATCCGTCAGCGTCGGAGTATTCGCAGATATCGGCCCGACGCCATCCCAAGAGAACTCGTCCTTCGGATGCTGGAGGCGGCGCGCCTGGCACCGTCGGCCAGCCCTGGCGCTTCCTCATCGTCGTCGACGCCGAGGAGAAAAGGAAGCTCCGTGAGGCGGCTGGCTATCCCTTCGTGGAAACTGCGCCAATGGTTGTCGTCTGTGCCGCTGATCTGGACACCTACTCCCCTCATTCCAGCGCGCTGCGATACCGGGAGTTGCTGGATTCTGGAATCCTGGAGAGCTTTGCCGACCAGCCCCCCGATCCCAAGCTAGGCGCACGGCTCAGCAGGCTGCGCGAGCTCGACCGGGCCGGCATTGTGCGAATGGCATTTGCCAACACCTACATCGCCATCGAGCATCTGGTACTCGCGGCCGCGTCCATGGGTATCGGGACGTGTTGGGTGGGTGCCGTGGATGAGAGCGAAGAGGTGCGGGCCCTATTTGACCTTCCTGAGAGCATTATCATCGTGGCACTGGTAGCGGTCGGGTATCCGACCGAGGAGCCACGTCCCAGGCCCCGTCTGGGGATAGACGACATACTCCTTCGGCCATTGCCTTAGGCTTCCTTGTGTATTCGTTGATAGCTGACCTCAGCAACGGCACTGGCGGCCACACCGCCTTGCACGACGCTTGTGGGGCACCAAGCCCTCATCCGTATCTGTGGAAGTCCCGCTCTCAGTCGCCCCTGCGCAGTGAGGAGCACAGAGCGCCGATACCGGAACGATGGTGACCCTCTGCCTGTGCCAGCATTCGGCGGTTCTGGTTTGCCACTCGCCGCTCTCCTAGATACGAGATGGAGTATTGGCACCCCAAGATCCTAGTGCTGGCGACCCTTCTTCAAACAACCACGATTACGGCGGGAGACTGGAACCGCTCAGTTGTGAGTGCCAACAATGGGTTGAGGGAGGCAAGCGTGTCATCTCTGCAGAACCAAGAGGGCGCGAACCACGATCGCCACAATCCCGCCGAACCCGCAGCGGCTCACGTGACACCTCCCCCTACTTGTTCTGTGGTTTTCGACCCGCCCCGCTGTATCGAATGAATGGCTCATCAGCGTGTTGAGCCGCGCAGCCGCGGATCCAAGATGTCCCTCATAGCATCGCCCAGGAGGTTGAATGAGAGCACGGTCAGACTGAGGGCGGCGCCGGGGAAGATCGCCATCCAGGGCGCCGACTCGAAGTAGGTGCGGGCATCCCCGCTGAGATCCCCACCCCATGACGGAGTAGGAGGAGGGACGCCGAGCCCGAGGAAGCTGAGGGAGGCTCCAAGAAGGGCGATTCCCGGGATATCGATGCTTATGACAACGATGATCAGGGGTACGATCTGGGGGAGCACGTGGCGGAACATGATCCGAAACTGTGAGCAGCCGATGACGCGCGCCGCTTCGACGTAAACGTTATTCTTCTCCGACAATACCGCGCCCCGGAAGATCCTTGAGGTGCCTGGTATGGTGCCCACGACCAGAGCTATGACAAGCGTCCTCGGGGAAGGGCCGAGAACGGCAGAAATGATGAGAAGCAGTATCAGGCCGGGGAAGGCAAGCCAGACGTCGTTGATGCGCTGTATTGCACTATCGGTGATGCCGCCGAAGTAGCCGGAGACCATGCCCACGACAGCCGCCAGCGCCACGCCCACGAACACGGCGGTCAGGCTGACGGTCATCTCCACTCTTGCCGCGTAGATGACGCGGCTCAGGATGTCGCGGCCAAGGCTATCGGTGCCGAAAGGATGGGCCCATGACGGCCCAGCAAGAAGAGCGAAGTCCTGACTGCTGGGACTGTGGGGTCCGATCCAGGGGCCGAAGACCGCAGCTGTCAGCAGTAAGACAATGCCAGCGAAGCCGAACATGCCGAGCGGGTGATGACGCAGGCGACCGAAGAACTCCCTGGCGGCAGACCTGGATGCTGCCCTCTCTTCCCAAACCTCGTGAGCCCGAGCATCGCTGACCATGGAAATTACCTCAGCACTACGTGTAGCGAATCCGCGGGTCAAACCAGACGTAGGAAATGTCGACGACGAGATTCATGAACACAACCAGGAATGCCCCCAGCGTCACCAGTGACTGCACCGCTAGATAGTCCCGGCTGAGGATCGACTGAAAGCCGAAAAGGCCGACGCCCGGCAGGGCAAAGATCGATTCGATTATCACGGCTCCTCCCAGCAGTCCGCCCAAAGCCATGCCAACGACAGTCACTACCGGAATTAGTGAGTTCTTGAGAACGTGTCTCGAAATGACTACCGTCTCGCGGAGTCCTTTGGCGCGGGCAGTGCGAACGTAGTCCTGGCGCAGTACCTCCAACACCGAGGAGCGCACGAGACGCACGATCCCGGACATCGAGGGTATGCTCATGGCAAGGGCAGGCAGAGTGAACTGCTGCAAGTTCTTGACGGGATCGGAGAAGAAGGACACCTTGCCGAAAGGAGGCATCCAGCCAAACCAAATGGCAGGGAGGATAATAAACAGGGTGGCCAGCCAGAAGACCGGCACCGACAAGCCGGCTACGGCGCTGGTGCGGGTAACCAGGTCGAGGAGGCTGTTGGGACGGATGGCGGCGATGACGCCAGCGATGATTCCTGGGACGAGCGTGATGAAGAACGACATGATTGTGAGCTGCAGGGTGACCGGCAGGCGATTGGCAAGCTCGTCCCTGACAGGAGTTCCGTGGAAGTAGGACTCTCCGAAATCGCCCCTGAGGAACCCACCGATCCACTCTCCATACTGGCCGAAGGGGGGATGCCAGTCGAACAACGGCTTGTCCAAGCCGTTCGCCTCGCGGAACTCGGCGAGGGACTCCTCGGTGGCGGTCGTCCCGAGGGCCACCCTGGCGACGTCACCGGGGACCACGCGCATGAGGATGAAAGTGACCAAGGAGACGCCGATTACGACGGGGAAGAGCATGATGAGGCGGCGAATGATGTACTGCGTCACAGACGGCACCCCGGCAAAGAAGAAGATCCAGCACTCTGCAATCCCACCGTGACAGATCTGCTTTCTGAGTCCACCATTTGAGAGTCGCCGTATCGTGCGGGTGACTGCACCAGAACGCCTGAGGAGCCCGCCCCAACCTTCGCGAAGCGTATTCTATCGAGCCGTTGCCGTCAAGGCAACTGAAGCATGTTGCCGTTGCCCATCAGCCACTGCGGTCTGACCGCGGGAATTCCCGGCGACGCAACGCCAGATTCAGCCTCTCGGGCAGATCCGTTGACAGACGCGATCACGGGGTTTATGCTCTGCCCAGACTCGAGGCAGCCTCTCCGCGGTTGGATCATAGCCCGTGGCCGAGCCTGCCGATGGTCCCATGACAGCAGGGGCTGCGCGACCTAGTTCAGGAAAGGAGTCGGAACATGCGGACGTCAAGCTGCTGGCATGGCCTTTCCCAGAAAAGACTTTCTCGCAGAAGAGCGCTGAAGGCGGGCGGGGTCGGCCTCGGCGCCGCCGCCCTCGCCCTGGCCGGCTGCGGTGGCGGCGAAGAGGAGGCCGGAACTCCCGGCGCCGGAAAGACGCCGGCCGGCGAGGACAGCTTCCTGACCCCTACCGGT
>Ga0315286_10006450_pt1 | contig 11415 bp, 9 predicted proteins | sample YL17G10_0_MG_FD_205038 | JGI IMG/M metagenome (GOLD analysis project Ga0315286, IMG submission 205038) | Sediment microbial communities from Yellowstone Lake, YNP, Wyoming, USA - YL17G10_0 | ecosystem: Environmental > Aquatic > Freshwater > Lake > Sediment | place: USA: Wyoming | collected...
GGGTGGCTCGAGGGGGAGGTGAGAAGACGAGAAAGACAATATTTGCAGCGCTTGCGACCTGCATGCTCGTGGCACTCTCGGCGTTGTCGATGTCTGTGGCAGCGGCCGAGGAATCGATGGCTGTCCAGGGATCCATGGTCTGGGACCTGAACACACTTGAAATCATCCGAGCCATATCCGCAGGTCCCGATCCCGTGCACTGCAATACCATACTGTGGGGAACCACAACAGTCTACGTGACGGGGGACTTCGCCGGAACCGCGACGGACATCTGGAAAGAAACCTTGTTCCGCACGGGTGCATTCAACCTTGTGGACAAGCTCACCGTCAAGACTAGCCTTGATGGAAAGTCTGGCACTCTGACCATGCTACTTGTCGGTCGAGCCGCTCCGCCAGGCGACTACTGGACCGGCCAATGGACGATCCTAAGTGGGACTGGAGATCTTGCGACTACTAGCGGTCATGGGACGTGGTGGACCGCAGGAGTTGGGTACGATTTTTCGGGCGAAGTGGAATTCGTGTAGAAGCCAATTTGACCCCGACAGTACGACCAAACCTCTTCCTTTTCGCCTTTCCTCCCCTACGGGCTTTTCCGAGAACCAGATGACAAGGAGTTTGGCCGTCGGGCTGTGCACCCAAACAAAGCCAGACATCCTTTTTCTGATTTCAATCAGAGGGGATTTGACTCTGGGCCCAACCGGATTTGTGCCTATTGAAATGACTGGCATGGCTTCGAAAGATACAACACCGCCAATCTATGGCATCTCAGGAAGGGCTTGGCGGACTCGCCCATATGCACAATTGACTAGGCTCACCCATTCGATAGATGTCACAAAGCGACTAAGTATGAGGGATAGCGATTCCAGTCCGGAGGAAATGGAGTTGGCAGAACGAAATCGAGTTCTTGGATTAGTGCTGGGAATAGCGGCTGGAGTGCTGGCTTTGGCGAGCCTTGCATTCCCGTGGTGGATCCTTGAAATCGAGGCCATGGGAACGATTTCTCTGTACCCTTGGGGCGTAAAGGGCGCATGGGTCGCTATGGGACCATACCTTGGAATCTATCTGGCTCTGCTATTGGTCTCAGTCGGAGGAATTATGTCCATTGTTGGAGGGCTCATAGGCGACAAGAAGCGCAACATGCTGTACAGCGGCATCATTCTTGTTATCGGTGTGGCGGTCTTCGCCATCTCACTGCAATCCTGGATTCAGAAGACTTTCATCTACGTGGACTCGCTCTTCTACTCTGGCACCTACGACGGTTATACATATACTGCACACGCGAGTCTCAGTACTGGGTTCTGGATGGCTCTCGCTGGAGCAGTCTTGTCGCTGATGGCATATGTGTTGCATCCGAAATCGATAGCAGAAGTGCGAGCAAAAGAAGAGCCCAAGGTGAGCTATGTTGACATCCCGGCGGGCACGATCGTAGTCTGTCCCAAGTGCGGGGCACAGAACTTCAGGACAGATTCCACCTGTAGGAAATGCGAAACGGACCTGACAGATGTCAAGAGAGCGCTTGCCGCGAAGCAGGCTGGGAAATGATATTGGGCAAGATCCGCTCTTGCCCTTACTTGGGACGACCTAGCCTTTCCTCCCCTATGGGCTTTTCCGAGAATCATAGTGGACCCTTTGGGATTAGGGACCACGAAACTGACTGGCTGACCCTCGAAGATGCCCTTTCTAGGGCGCATTCGCCGAGGAGATCAATCGAGAGATGACCAAACCTTTTCCCATCTTTTTGTGTTGCGGCTGCCGGGATTTGTACCCGGTAGCAGCCAGACATCCTTTTTCTGATTTCAATTAATCAGATTTGACCTTAGGAGAAGGGGGCATTGTCCGACAGTGACAAAGAACTTCTCGCTGAGATCGCGCGTCTCAGGGAGGATCTGAAGCAGCTGAGAGAGATTGTGAACGTTCTCGTGAACGTTGTCATGGAAGAGGATCTCGAGGACGAAGAGCCCGAGTTCCCGTCGTATCCCGGGACTGACAACAAGTTCAACATCTACAACTGAATCAGGAGTTGGGACCCGCTGAATAGCATGTCGCGGACCGATGTCTTGCCGAGGGCGAGGGGCGTCCCCTGGCTCTAAGGTTTTTAAGCACTCTCGCCATTCCCGATGAAGAGGCACAGAGATGGCCAAGGTCAAGAACAGCTACTTTTTGGACAGCATGAGAGCCCAGGAGAAGTGGAGGATCGAGGAATGCATCAACCTCATCCCATCCGAGAACGCTGCCAGCCCTCAAGTGAGGGCGCTCCTGTCGGCCGACTTCTCGAACCGCTACACGCTCCCCTTCAAGAAGGTCTACGCAGGGGAGTACCTGGAGAACGTCTATAGGGGCTCCCGGATAACCGCCGATGTCGAGCTCAAAGCCGAGGACGTTGCCAAGGAAGTGTTCCGAGCCAGGTACGCTTGCGTTCAGCCGCTCTCTGGACATATCGCCGCGATGATCACAGTCTTGTCCACAACGAAGAAGGGGGACACCATCCTTGCTATTTCGCCGGACAACGGCGGCTACGACGGGTACGCCCCGGAGTACATTCCGGACATCCTCGGCCTGAAATCATTCCCCATTCCCTTTGACCCTTCAGTGCACAATGTCAAGTCTGAGGACACGGCGGACCTCATCGAGAGAAGGAAGCCGAAGCTCGTGATACTCGGCGCATCATTCATCCTGTTCCCGTACGACCTTGGACCCATCAAGGACGCGTGCGGGGCTGTGGGTTCGACCCTCGCATATGACGGTTCACACGTTCTTGGTCTGATCGCTGGGGGCGAGTTCCAGAAACCGCTCAGGGAGGGCGTGGACATACTCTATGGCTCGACCCACAAGAGCTTCTTCGGGCCCCAAGGAGGCCTAATAGTCACGGACAACAAGGATCTGGACGAGCAGGTCCGGAAGAACCTGACTTGGAGGGTCATTGACAACGCCCATTGGAACAGGATCGCCGCCCTCGGGCAGGCGCTGCTCGAATCGAGAAGGTTCGGACCGCAGTACGCGATGCAGGTGGTCAAGAACTCCAAGAAGCTCGGCAAGGAGCTCAAATCAAGGGGGTTCCCAATAATGTTCGAACAGCTGGGATTCTCTAGGTCGCACCAACTGCTGTATGACCCCCTGAAGGTCAAGGCCAAGTTCGGCGTTGGAGTCAGCGACTTCTCCGTGAAACTGGAGAGATCCAACCTCATAATCGATTCGGTCGGACGGCTTGGCACCCCAGAGATCACCAGGATGGGGTTCAAGGAGAAGGATCTGCCAGCCCTGGCGGACATATTCATGGCTGCGGCAAACGGCGAGAATGTCAAGAAAGCTGTCAAGGCGATGAGGGACAGGTTCGATCTCGACTTCAGATTCGACAGCTGAATCATCTGGCCTCGACCGCACGTGCGCGGATCTCGTCAGCTTGGGCGGTCGTCACTGGGACAGTCCATTCCAGATTAATATCCTTGGCATAGAATCATAACGTCGCGCCCGGGCCTTGAAAGCCATTAATACCGTCAGCGTCTATTCCGCTCCAGTGAAAGAGAACAGATACTCAAGGCAGATCCTGCTCCCTGAGATAGGCCGAGAGGGGCAGAGGATGATGGGCAGCAGCGCTCCGTTCCCGTGCTCCCTGCTGGAAGACCTTTCCTGAGGCGATACTTGGCAAAGAGGGCCGATATGGTTTCCAGATACGCCCCCATGAATGAAGCGCTCTTCCCCGCTCTTGGAGACAAGGGTGATGGATACTTCTCGGGGAACAAGATGCTCTCCATGAAGAATATCGTTGAGCGCGAGACTGGAGTCAAGTTCGACTTCAGGGCATGCCGCCGGACATTCGGCCAAACATGCATCCACATGGGAACGAACGTTGAGTCCGTTTCCCTTCTGCTAGGTCACTCCTCGACCAGGACCACAGAGAGTCACTACTGCAGGAGAAGACACTGCAATCAAGGAGGTTCTCGAGCTTTTCGACTCCGAGAAATCCCGCGTTGCAGAAAAACCTTTGATTGAAAACGAGAGATATTTGTCTGGCTATGCATGAGAGTGCGGCTGCCCGGATATTGACCTGGAATCTACTGGCAGTTAAACCCCCCACCTATAATCTTCACGAGGCATAGGGACGAATTGACGCCCGATTATTGGCCTGTAATCTACCAGTAACAAAAGCTCTCACCTTTAACTACCGGCAGGAAATCATCCTACAGAGCCTGGCTACTGCTTCCGCCCCACGACCCGAAACACCAAGAAGGACCACAGCGTCCTACCTTTGGAGGCCTCTAGGCGCAGATCTTCGAGCAGACTTCTGAACTCGTCCTCGTGTATGATTCCTTTTTCAATCGCCTTCCTGCCGACGGGCTGCAGAACGCAGTCCTCCAAGAGCGGCAAGCTATCCATTACAAACGGGATCCCAGTCACGGCCACCCCAGACAAGCCGGCCTCTTTGAATAGTCTTGGCACTTGTCGTCCAACATGCCCTGTTCTTATAGAGTCACAATGCAGGCTAGCTATCTTCTGGGCGGTACCCTGTTCACCAGAGTCGATCACAAGAGTCCCCCAATCATGCTCAAATGAACACGCCACGCCACCCGGTCTTAGCACGCGAACCATCTCTGCGACCGCCTTGCTCGGGTCCGAAAGGTGCTGGAGCACGGCCGCGCACCAGATCCTGTCGAATGTGTTGTTGTCGAACTCGAGGGCGTTAGCATCACCGCGCTCAAACTTCAATGGCAGGTTTCTTCCCTCCACCCTCCTCTGAGCTTCTCGTACCATTTGGTCGCTGTAGTCGATTCCGGTGACAAGGCCACTTCGACCGACTAGGAAGGTAAGCAACTGACAATGCAGACCCGTGCCACACCCTATGTCCAATACATGGTGCCCTTCTTTGACGTCCAGGAAGCCGAAGAATTTCTGTGCGGCCTCCAACGAAGGAGGGGGCACACTCTTCCGCGACTCATCAAGAAATCTCAGGAACCATCCCGGATCAGGAGTATCGTCAACACAGGCCCAATCCAACTTCCACATACTCTCTGACATCATCTCCTCCAAAGCACGGATTGCTCTTCATTCCCTATGGATTTTTCCGTGCGGCCGACACCAAAATGCTTTCTAGCCGTCATCACAATATACGGACGGGGGTTCGAGATTACATGATAGGAGGTCTTTCGAACACCGAGTTGATCCCCGCAATTGAGACCACCTACTATGAGCTTCTTGCTGTTCTTCAGACAAGCATTCCAGGAGGATTCTGGCGAAGGGAACCCGACATGATCATCTACTACAGCGGAGCCCACGTGCCTCTCCTGAATGGTGTCCTCGGCCCGAGATTCACCGTTGAGAACATGTCCCGAAGGTTTGAGACTGCGATGTCACATTTCAAGAGCAAGCGAATGCCGATGAGATGGCTCCTCGGCCCATCATCCTCTCCCCCAGATCTTGGTGAGCTGTTGTCGCACCAAGGTCTGAAGGAGGGATGGGCAATTCCAGGGATGATTCTGGACGTCGGAACCGTTGATCGTGAGCCGTTGCCGAAAGGACTCGAAATCCAGCAGGTCACGGATACGGAATCCCTCAGGGTCTGTGGCGATACATTAGCGGAAGGATTCGAACTCCGGGACGAGATTGGGAAGAGTGTCAGTGATGCCGTCATAAGCTACGGCATGAGCCAAACGCGGCGATGGTTTCTTGGACGTCTGAACGGGAAGGCTGTCACTGTGTCTCTGTTGGTCCTTCATGCTGAATTTGCTGGCATCTACTGTGTCGCGACGATTCCCGAAGCCAGAGGGAAAGGTCTGGGCTATGCAATAACACGCGAACCTCTCATGGCAGCAAAGAATGAGGGGCACAGAATCGCAGTTCTCGAAGCGAGTCGCATGGGGTTCCCCGTTTACAAGAGGATTGGATTCAGGCAACTCTGTCAGTTCAGAACCTATGCTTGGTCTCCGTAGCCTGGCAACTCACAGCCTTTCCTTCCCTATCGTTTCTTCTCGAGTTATGGATGTCAACTACGAGTAAGTGAGTGTGGATACCGAGACCAGCTTCCACGGACCTCCTCTGACAGACAACTCGGCGATCCAGTCAATCACCTTCGCTCTCTTTTGCACCAGCGTATATCTGATTCTCGTGAGCCTTCCCTTGATCATCGTCTCGTCTGAAACGAACGCCAACCTGTTGCCCTTGAGCTTCCCGTTGAGCTGATGTAGGACACCAAGGTTGGCCGCCCTGAGCATCCTGTACTCCCTGTCGCGGGAGTCCCATCCCACTATGCTGTAGCCGTGGATCGGGTTGACTTTCTTGACTCCGCTGAAGGTCCACTCATCCCAGGAGAACACGCAGAAAAGGCCGCCCATAATCCACTTGCTCGCCATCCTTCCCTCCTCTCTCACCTCTGGTGAGTCCGGCCCGAAGAACCCGCGCACGATCTCCCCTTGGAGGATTCCCTGGCCCTGAGGGAAGAACCTTCTGAGCGCTTTCGTCTCCAGAGATTCCTCAACTGGGTCCAACCTATCCTTTCCTGTCTTGACTTCGCTCATTCTCACACCTGCACCTGGTTCAATCCAACCTTTCGAACGATTCCTCAAAGAGCTTGGCATCAGTAGGTCTACCTGTTGTGATCGTCGCAACCTCCTTCATGAACGGAATGGGATCTAGACAGGCTTCGGGAGGAAAGATGCCATTCTCCTTGATCTTGCCACTCATCATCATCGTCGCTGCCGTGCAAAGGGGACCAGCCGTCCCCATCCAGCCTGAAGTGGGAACGAGAGTGTATCTCACGCTAGCCCCATCCTTTAGACCCGAAGCTGTCACCCAGAGATCCTCAGGGAACTCTTGATGGGTTGGAGCCCAATGGTCACGTTCGGATCCAGCTGTCTCAATGAACTCTACGGCGGCCTGCCTCGTGCCTATCTCCCCGGCTCGGATGCGAGAGGCCAACTTGCGGACCAGCTCATTCAACGGGAACGGGACGAAGCTGATCAGTACCGATGCATCTCTCAGGCCAGGCACGAAACGCGGCACCGTGATAGGTTGCGGACCACAGACTGGATACAGCTTGACGGTTCCTCCCTTTGGATTTGGGGTGACAACCTCGCTTTCGAACGGATCGACAGAGACCCATCTATTGTCGTGGAAGATCTTGCACTGACCACTGAACAGCCTCATGAATGTCTCCCAAGAAGCACTGAATGGGCCTGAGTCGCGCATCTCTTTTGCCACCTTCTTGACATCACCGCTGACTAGATCAGTGAATGTGATTGCCATACAGGTATGTACCGAATCTGCTCTGTCCAGCTGGCGAGTCGCATGAAGCATCATCAGGTTGTCCAGTCCTGGTCCCCACCCAATGCCGATGATAGCCGTAGTCCCCGCATCTTTCGCTTCGGCGTCAAGTTCCAGGACCTTTTCGGTCGAAGGGCCATCACAAGATACATCGCAGTAGTGAATACCGGCTCGTACAGCAGCCCTCACAGCCGGAAGCTGTACCATATAGTCGGGGCCGGAAGTGTTCATGAGAACATCGTAGTCGGCCACCAGTTCTGCAAGTCCTTTCTCATCGGTTGCATCAGCCTTGATGCTCACGCCCTTCTCGCCTAACGCTGATGCTGCATTCTTCGCTTTGTCCAGATTCCTGCCCGCAACCGCAATCTCGGAGACGCCGGCGTTTGCCGCCAAATACTTTGCAGCGTACTGACCGACGAGCCCAGCTCCTCCTAGAAGGAACACTCTCATTCGACCACCCGACCCCGAATCGTCATCTTGCGATTAGGGCTTTGCCCCTCACCGAAAGACCCTTACACTCCATGCGCGATGCTGAGCACGGTGGTTCGATGCGAGTTTTAGCTCTCGGAGGCTATGGCACTTTTGGTAGATTCGCGGCCAAGAGTTTGTGCGCCAGCGACTTGGTAACCGAGATAGTCATCGCAGGACGCAACCTGGACGCCGCAAAGAAGTTCGCGAACGAACTGGGCAGCAAGGCCAGGGCAGTCAAAGTCGATGCACTGAGTGAGGCAGAAATCAGGGAAGCCGCACAGAGTTCGGATCTGCTTGTGAATACGGCAGGTCCTGACTACCTTGTCTCCTATCCGGCAGCCAGGGCCGCGATACAGGTTGGATCTGACTACTGTGATCTCTGTGCAGATGTGAATGCGACAGAACGACTCCTGAAACTGGACCACGATGCCAAAGCACAAGACGTGACCATACTGCTGGGAATGGGCGCAGCGCCGGGGCAGACGAATCTAATGATGAAGCATGCCTCTTCTCAGCTGGATAATGTTGAGGACGTCCGGCTACTGCTAACCTACAACCTCGTCGGGATGATATCTCACCTCAGTGCGGAGGGCCCTGCCGAGGCTGCCTCTGAGATGAGGCGAACGGGGAAGGTCAATGCTTCGTGGGAGACGGTGATGAATTGGGGAGGAGGGAGAGTACTGGTCTACGAGAAGGGGAAGGTAGTAGACGTCGATCCTTTGAAGCGCCTTGAGAGAATCGAGCTGCCGGGCGAAGGAAGCGCAGTCTTCTTCCCCATAGGCAGTCCTGAGGCAATCACAATCCCTCACTTCCTGAAGAACATCGATTCTGCGTCTTATATGATGAGAGTCTCGCCGCCACAGATCAGCGACCTCTATCTCAGCCTCGCCGACCGAATCAGACGAAAGGAGATCAGCACCGGAGAGGCCGCAATCCTCTTTCACGAAGGCGTCGCAGCCAAGCAGAATGAGGAGACTGCCCCTTCGTCCTGGACGGAGCCAAAGACCAACATCATCGCTGTTGCCACAGGGAGGAAGCATGGCAAGCGAGTGCAATACTCCTGCCAACTAGCGTCGGGTTGGATAAGTGCTTCCTCAGCTCTGAGCGTCGCCGCCCTGAGGATGCTGCGCGGGGACATCAAGGAGCGCGGGGTTCTTGCGCCAGAAGCGTGTTTTGATCCATTGGATTTCTTTCAGGAGGCTGCCCTGCTAGGCTCCAAAGATGCGAAAGGCAAGAGACTGCTGACTGACACGTTCAAGGAATTGGGCTAGGTCAACAAGATGGAAAACGAATCGTGCAGACAGAGACCTGGTGGAAACTTGCGTCAAAGCGGCTCCTCATTCGAAGCTGGTGGTCAACATTTCTAGAGAAGAGGAAGTGACGTCGTACCCTCTCGACAGATACCTTGCGCATCGGTCTTACGTTCAGCCCGCGTTCCTACCGGGTACCAAGGACATCGTCTACCTAGCGAACACAAGTGGCCAGTTCAACGTGTGGAGGCAGAGCATGCCGGCTGCAGGCAGACTCGGTCACGAGGTCCAGCTCACTAGCCTTGAGGATTGGTCCGCTAGGATGCTCTACCCCGACCCTGCAGGGACTGAGATACTTCTATTCGCAGACAAAGACGGGGACGAGAATTGGCAGATATTCTCAGTCGATCCGAAGGGCGGATGGCACACACCCGTCGTATTCGAGCCCGATGTGAAGCACAGGTACGGGAGGGAGAGCTACTCTCCAGACGGCAAGTACTTTGCGTACTCGTCAAACGCTAGAGATTCCGGCGAGATGGACGTTATGCTGTTCAATCGGGCAAGGAAGAAGGCCAAGGTGCTTCTGACGGGGGGAGATTTCATGGTCGGGTCGTGGGCTCCCGACGGACGCAGGCTACTTGTCATCGACGGCATGGGAGGGGATGACAACAACCTTCTGCTCCTAGACATCAAGAATGGCAAGAGCGAGCTGCTGTCGCCTCACAATGACAAGTCGTTCTTCATCCCAGGACCTTGGGTAGGCTCGGGCAAAGGATTCTATGTTATCTCGAACGCAAATCGGGAGTTGAAGGCTTTAGGATACACAGATATTCAATCAAAAAAGACTAAGTTGCTTGAGACCCCCGAATGGGACATTGAGAGCGTTGAACTCTCCCCCGACGGCAGGATTCTCGTGTGGGTTGCGAACGAGAATGGCTACTTCAGTATCTACTTCAGAGACCTGGTCCGCGGAGCCTCCTTCCGACGGCCGGTGAGGACGGGCGGAGTGCTCTACGCCGGCATGTATGACCCGTGGGAGTACGCAGAGCTCATGAGGTTCTCGCCTGACTCGAGAAGGCTCTGCTACGTGCTTTCTACTCCAACCAGGCCGCGAGAGGTTCATAGCATCGAAGTCAGCCAAGGCGTTTCTGTCCGATGGACTGATGGGTTCGTCGGGAATGTGCTAGAGAAAGACATGGTGAACCCCGTGGCAATATCATTTCCGTCCTTCGACAGAGACATCCCGGCTCTCATCTACACGCCCCGGATCAAGAAGGGGGCAAAGGTGCCTGTGGTGATATGGATGCACGGCGGGCTGAGTCAGGAACAGGCCGATTACTATGGACCATACCAGTATCTCTTGAACAGAGGAATCTGCGTCCTCGCGCCAAACATCAGAGGAAGCGGCGGGTTTGGGAAGACATACAGGAGGCTGATGCACGGTGACTGGGGCGGAGCCGACCTCAAGGACATAGAGTCCGCCGCGAAGTATCTTCTTAGCCTTGATTGGATAGATCCTGAGAGAATCGCCATCTCAGGCCTTAGCCTCGGAGGGTTCCATGTCCTATCCGCGATCTCTCGGCTGCCGAAGTATTGGAAGGTAGCCGCAGAGGGCTGTGGCCCGAGCAATCTGGTTGCCGCGATAAAGAATATGCCCGAGGCATACACTGAGTACATGAGAGACTGGATTGGAGACCCCGAAACCCAGAAGGACTTCCTCATGGAGCGGTCGCCGATAACGTATCTTGACAACGTGCGTTGTCCGCTCCTGGTCACTCAAGGGGGGAACGACGTGTTTGTGCCGAAGTCGGAGTCTGACAATGTTGTTGAGAAGTTGAAATCGCGGGGGCTCGAGGTCGAGTACGTCGTCTATCCCGACGAGGGGCACGATTTCACTAAGACCAAGAATTTGAATTCGCAAAGGAATGCGACCTGCAACTTCCTCTGCAAGCACCTGATTGCCTAACGCGGAGGCTTGTTGACTGGAACGCGATTTAGCGAGCGCGATGAACAAGTTCAGCTTGAGGAACATCAAAAGAAAGATTTGGACATCAGGCGCAAGTCACCTTGTCGCCACTCCTCCCCTATGGTCTTTTCCGAGCGAGGACCTATCCTCTACGGCAACGGGAAAATGACATATACTGACAATCCGTTTTCGGAGGCGCCGACTTCGCAGTGAGGACGGGAGGGTTCGAATGAGGATATGGAAAAGTGTTGGTGCGCTATTGGTGACTCTGTGCTTTGTGTTTGGTGCGGGTAGCGTGGCGGCGAAAAGCCGCGGCGGAGGAGGTGGTGGGTCGGCTTTTGACCTTGACCCGAACTTGGACCTTGCATTGAAGGTGACAATACTAGAGATCTGGGAAGTCGACAAGGTGGATTCAGATACTGGTACTCCTCCTGGGGTGCACAATCCTGCGGACTTCTATTGGACCGTGAGTAT
>Ga0315286_10006451_pt1 | contig 11415 bp, 9 predicted proteins | sample YL17G10_0_MG_FD_205038 | JGI IMG/M metagenome (GOLD analysis project Ga0315286, IMG submission 205038) | Sediment microbial communities from Yellowstone Lake, YNP, Wyoming, USA - YL17G10_0 | ecosystem: Environmental > Aquatic > Freshwater > Lake > Sediment | place: USA: Wyoming | collected...
CGAAAAGACAAAACTACTGAAGCGTCATACAGAAAACAAGGATGCCTATAACCTTTTTTTAAAGGGCCGCTATTTCTGGAACAGGCGGAACGAAGGAGATATGAAAAAAGCGATAGATCTTTATCATATGGCGATTGAAAAAGACCCGCAATATGCTCTTCCTTACATCGGAATTGCTGATCATTTCATCATATCTGGTTTATGGAGTTATATTCCGCCAGAAGAGGCCCGCCTTAAGGCAAAGAAAGCTTTGGGAAAGGTATTTGAGATTGATGATCAGATTGGAGAAGCGTACACGTCGTTGGGATATTTTCAGTGCTTATATGATTGGGATTGGACGGCCTCTGAAAAAAATCTCAAGCGGGGCATTGAGCTCAACCCAAGTAATGCCTGGGCCCACGCTTGGTATGGTGCTTCCCTGCAGGCCATGGGACGATTCGATGAAGCTATCGCGGAAAATAAGACGGCATTGGAAATGGATCCTCTTTCACCTATCATCAATGCTCTTGCAGGAGGCGGCATGGCTTATGTCAACATTGATGAAGGACGAAGACAATTGCATAAAGCGATTGAGATGGAGCCGAACCTGTCGCTGGCGCATCTTTGGCTGGGAATGTTCTATATGCATCCGAAAGCTATGTATGAAAAGGCGATTGAACATCTTCAAACGGCTGCTGACTTAGGAACAACATTTGCCTTAGGATCGCTCGGAGAGGCTTATGCCAGATCAGGAAAGAAAGCTGAAGCATTGGAAATCCTCAATCAGTTGGATGAGTTGTCCAAGAAAAGATACGTATCGCCTGTCCAATGGTCCTATGTCTACATGGGGCTTGAGATGGACGATTTGGCCTTCGAATATCTGGAAAAAGCCTTCTCTGCGCGTGATCCTTTTTTGTCTTTTTTCTGGCGAAGAAGATGGCCTCAGAACTTTCTATTGAATAAGAGATACAAAGCACTAATGGAGAAAGTGGGCCCTAAATAGAAGAAGATTAGTAACTACTCAGGTGGACAGGATTCAGGAGTCAGAATTCAGAATGGCCTGAGAATAGGCCTCCAACCGCTTGCTGATCTCTTCAATCAACCGGCGTAACTCGGAAACATCGCCGTACTCAAGAGTAGTTACGAATTGAAGTCACTCCGCTCATCTCGCTCTTCTTCTTCCAGGACGCGACGATGCCGACGAACCGGGAATAGCTCCGCAGGCCATCGTCGATCCCATGGGACTTCAATTATCGGGCGAAGACCTTGCGGCTGGTTCTATTAGGGGTCCCGCGAGCGAACCGCCCGTCCTCGTCCGCCTCGGGCAGGTCGCCTTAAATATGGCGGAAGAGAGCGGGAGGAGTATTGTTGATCTTTACTGTCGAATGTCAATCCGTGGAGCTTCAGTTCGAGTTGTCAGAAGATGAACGACAGCCCTGCCGTGAGGGTGAGAAGATCGGTGCGCGAGGTCCGCGAATCGAAGATCCCTTGCTCTTCGCTTTCGACCAGGTAGTCGGCCCGGCCGCCCTTGGCATACCGGACTCCGAGATCGAGATCTATGGAGAAAGCGCGACGCCCATCCCGGTGAACGAACCGGAGGATGGAGAGCTGGACGCCTGCCCCTGCGCCGAAGGCGAAGGCCGTATCCGAGGAATTGTTGACTTCGAAACCGCCGTCGACGTCCTCGGCCGAGTCTCCCTCTCCGATCTTGGTGTCCGTGGTCAGGAAGTGCAATCCGCCGAAAAGGTCAAAATAGGGCCGCAGGAATCCGTGTCCCGGTTGAAAGCGCAGGAAAAGGTTCCAGGTCAGGACGGCGTTGGTCGTCCGCACCTCGACGAGGACGTCCGGGTCGGTGAGCCCCAGCCAGGTCTCCCAGCGGTCGGTGTCATAGGTTCCAAAGCCTAGCGACGTTCCGAACAGAACGGGACTCCCTGAAGGCCGGAAGGCAAAGAGAACCGTCCCACCCCAGACCGTCCGTCCGAGAACCTCATGGAACTCTCCCCGCGGCAGGGAGGGGCTGAAGGCCAGGCTGAACTGAAACTCGGCGGGCGCCGCTCCCGCCGGGGCGGCGAAGACGAGCGCTACCAGGCCGGCCGCGAGAATCATCTTTGTCGTGTGCATCGGATTCGTTCTCCTTTTTTTAAAAGCGCGGCTATTGAGGAGTGCTGCGCCTGCCCTAGAGCTTCAGGAGCTGGCGGCCGAGAACGACGCTGACGAAAGACACCGAGCCGCCGAGGACGCTGCCCCAGACAAGGTCGACGACCGTCACGACCAGAGGCCAGTCTTTCAACGTAGCCAGGTTGCTGAGGTCATATGTGGCGTAGCTGATCAAGCCGAGCAGGGCGCCGAGGAAAAGGGCTTTGAGCGGTTCTCCCCCGATCAAGGCCGGCTTGATGACAAATACGAGCAGGCCGACGATGAAGAGAAGGTAGAAAAGAATGGCGGCCGCCCAGTTGATGTTGGGGCTGAGCATCGATCCGAGGTGCCGCCGGTAGAATCCTTTGGCTACGACGCCCAGCCAGACCATGTCGACCAGAAAAAAGACGGCCAGCGTGATCAGATACATGACGAGCATTTGTTTTACAGTCATGATCGTCTCCTTCTTTAGAGCGATTTTCGAATTCTATTGTACGTTAACACGCTCCCGTTTCATAATCCACCAAAGCTTGGATTTGTTTTTTTACGTCTTGCATATATGGGTTGCTATCATGACGGATGAGGTTACGTCAAGAGCCTGGACAAATTCATTGGCTTGATTTTCGGGGCGATTGCGCGTATCTTTGGGCCGTTCGGAGTCCCTCAGATCCGCGCACGCGATCAACGAAAGAGCGAAAGGATCGAACCATGGATATAGCCGAAAACCCGCGCAAACAAGGGCTGTTCATAGCCATCGACGCCAACATCGGGGCGGGCAAGACCAACGCCTGCCACGCCATCGGCTCGGCCGCCACCGCCGGCGGCTGGCCGGCCCGCGTGCTGGAGGAGCCCACCCACCACGCGAAGTTCGCCCATTTCCTCAACCACTACTACGAAGACCTGCGCACCGGCAATAACACCGGCGGCGGCTTCTCGATGCAGATGTTCATGCTCTGCCAGCGCTACGAGCAGCACCGGCTGGCCGTGGAGCTGGCCTGGGGCCCGCAGGGCCAGGTGGTGATCCAGGACCGGCCGATTTACGGCGACACCGTGTTCGCCACCACCGCCATGGAGCGCGGCTTCATGACGCGCCAGGAGTTCGAGCTGTACGTCGACGTGTTCCGCAATATGAGCCGCGACGTGATGCCGCCCGACATCTTCGTCTACCTCGACGTCTCCCCGGAGGAATGCCACCGCCGGATGGAAAGCCGGGCCCGCGAGCAGGAGGCCGGTGTGCCGCTGGACTACCTCCAGCACCTCGACAAGAACTACAGATTGCTTCTCCAGGAGATGCGGCGGCGCGGCGTGCGGGTGATGGTGATCGACTGGAAGGAGTTCGGCCCGCCGGTGGACGTCTGGAAGCAGATATTGCGGATGGCGATCTCGTCCGATTCCTGGTACGAGCAGTTGGCGTTCTCGTTCGCCAAGCACCCGCGGATGCCGGTGATGCCGGACGTCGGCGAGGCCAAGTGATCTGCGTCCGCTCAGAAGACCGCCTCTGAAGCGGCGCCATCATAAAGAAAAGTCTCGATCTGGAGGCCGTCAGGGCCAAAGAACCCGAAATGTCTTTTCCGCCGTCAGCGGAGCGTTGAAAAACAGGGGAAGCTCCGGGCGAAAAGCCCGCAGGGCGTCGAGAATCGCAAAATACGCGCCGATCCCGTACATCAGCGGCGGCTCACCCACGGTCTTGGCGCCTAGGATTCCGACCGGCGGCGGGGCATCTTCGAGGAATGCGACGGTGATCTCGGGGATTGCGCCGATGTCGGGGACCTTGTATGTGGCCAGACTGTCGGTCAGGATCTTCCCCTCGGGCGAGTAAAGGAGTTCTTCGCTCGTCATCCAGCCGATCCCTTGCACGACGCCGCCTTCGATCTGCCCTCGATCGACGGCCGGATCAAGGCTCTTGCCCACGTCGTGCACGATCTTGACGGAATCGAGGCGGGGGATGCCCCGCAATCCATCGACGGTGGCCTCGACCACGGCGGTCCCGACGGCATGATAGGCGAAGGGGCGGCCTTTCTCCTTCGACTTGTCGAAGTGGATACCGGGCGTGGCGTAGCTCGCATAGGCCGATAAGGGGATGCGGCGAGCGTAGGCCCAAGCGATGAGCTGCTCCCAGGAGAGCCCGATCCGCTGATCGGCGCGGACCACTTTTTCGCTGACAATGGCGATTTGATCCGCCGGGCAGCCGCGCTCCGCCCCGATCGCCTGCCTCAAGCGCTCACCGATCTGAAGACAGGCCAGCCGCGTCGCGTGGCCGTTGAGGTCGGCGCCGCTGCTGGCCGCGGTCGGCGAGGTATTGGCCACCCGCGTGGTGTTGGTGCTCTCCATTCGGATCCGATCGAGCCCGATGCCCAGCGTGCGGGCGGCGACATGGCGGATCTTGCGATGAACGCCCTGCCCCATCTCCACCGCCGCGGTCGAGATGGCCACGCTCCCGTCGGTGTACACGTGCACCAGGCTGGCCGCCTGATTGAGAAAGGTGGTGGTGAACGAAATCCCGAAGCAGACCGGCATCACGGCCAAACCCTTCTTGGTCAGCGTGTGGTCTCGGTTGAAGGCCGTCACGCGGGCGCGCCAGGACGAAAGATCGTGGAGTTTGTCGAGTTCGTCCCAACAGCGAACCGGGCTGTCGGTCTCGAGACGCATGCCGTAAGGCAGCTCGTCGTCGCGGCGGAGGAGGTTCCGGCGCTGGATCTCCACGGCCGGGAGGCGAAGCGCTTCCGCGCCGTGGGTGATGGCCGCCTCCATGACGAACATAGCCTGAGGCGCGCCGAAACCGCGGAACGCGGTAAACGGGGGGAGATGCGTCCGGCAGCTGACGGCCGTGGCCCGGACATGAGGAATGAAATAGCTGTTGGTCGCGTGGAACATCGTCCGTTCCAAGATGGCGGGCGAAAGATCCGCGCTGGCCCCCGCGTTCTGGAATAAGGTCACCTCATAGGCCAGGATCTTGCCCTTTTCGCTCAGTCCGATCTTGTAATCCGATGAATACGGGTGGCGCTTGCCGGTCCAGCGGACGTCTTCCTGGCGGCTCAAGACCAGCTTGACGGGACGATTCAGCCGGAAGGCGGCGAGCGCGGCCAACGCGGCCCAAGCCGTGGCCTGATCCTCCTTGCCCCCGAAGGCGCCGCCGAGGCGCGGCACCTCGACCTCCACTTGGTGCATGGCCAGCCCCAGGACTCGGGCGATGATGCGCTGGACCAAGGTTGGAGACTGTGTCGCCGAAAAGACCTTCACCCCGCCGTCGTCTCGGGGGATGGCAAGCGCCGACTGCGTCTCCAGATAGATGTGTTCCTGACCGCCGGAATCGGCGCGGCCGCTGACTACAACGTGGCAACGAGACCACGCCCGGTCCACGTCGCCCAAGGCAAAGGTGCGGGGCACGCCGATGATGTCGCCCCGCGCCCAGGCCTCCCGCGGATCGAGCACGGGCGGCAGCGGTTCGATCTCAAGTCCGATCAAGGGCCGGGCGCTGCGGGCGGCCGCCATGCTTTCCGCGACAATGAGGGCCAGGGGCTGACCTACGTAGTCGACTTCGTCCCCGGCCAACAATGGCTCATCCTGGATAATGTTGCCGATTTGGTTTTGTCCCGGAATATCCCGGGCCGTAAACACGGCCACGACACCGTCGTGTACGGCCGCCGCCGCGGGATCGAGCTTCTTGACCTTGCCGTGAGCGACAGGCGAGGGAAAGGGGGCGGCATAGAGCGTCCCAGCGGGAACGGGGATGTCACCGACATACCGGGCCGCGCCGCGCACATGGAGGAGCGTATCGTCGTGCTTCATCCGAGGTCCTCCTCGCGGATGCGCTCGGGAAACATCGTCAGGAAGTGGATCGAAATAAGACGCTGCAGTAAGGCCCGTTTGTAGTCCGCCGAGCCGCGGACGTCGCTGATCGGCGAAATCTCTCTGCCCGCGACGGCTGCGGCCTCGCGCGCGGTAGCCGCCGAAATCGGTCGACCTTGGAGAAAGGTGACGGTGCTTCGGAGATAGAGCGGCACTGGCGCAACACTTCCCGCCGCCGCGTGCGCTTCGATAATGCGGTCCTCCCGGACACGTAGCCGGATCGCCGAGTTGACGCTGGCGATGTCCAGGTGGTCGCGCCGGCTGACCTTCTCGAAATCGAAGCGGGTGGCGGCGTCGGGGACCGGGAAACGAAGCTCAACGATCATCTCATCCGCGGCCATGTCCAAGACCTTATAACCCCGGAAAAAATCCCGCAGCCGAATTGTTCTCTGTCGCCTCCCCCTTGCGAGAACCACCGTCGCGTTCAGAGCCAGGAACATCACCGAAAGATCGCCGGCCGGCGAGGCATTGACGATGTTGCCCGCCACCGTCGCCCGATTCCGGATGGACAGCGAGGCGATCCGGGCGAAATGCCGGCCGAGATCGGGAAACAACCGCCGGATGATAGGAGACGCCTCGATCGCGGTTAGGGGCGTCGCCGCCCGGATGCAGCAGATATCGTCCTCGATGCGAATCCCCTGTAGATCCTCGCGACGGGAGAGAAACGTCAGCTCCGCATCGCGGAGCTGGTCGGCTTGCGTGACAAAGAGATCCGTCCCGCCGGCGACCAAGATGGGAGAATGAGCTTCGCGCTCCTCGCCGGGGACCTCCGTCGTAGCGGCCGCGGCAAGACTGTGGAGACGAGTGGGAACATCGATGAAATAGCGGGGCAATACCTGGCGCGCGACGAGCGCGGCGATTCGCGCCGATGAGGATTGCCCTTCCGTCGGTTCGAGGTCTCGGAATTGTCCGCATACGCGGGCGATCGCCCGCCGAATGGCCACGTATCCGGTACAGCGGCAAATGTTGCCGCCCAGCGCGGCGATCCCATTGTCCGTGGTCAGAGGAACGCCGCTGAGGAGAAAACCGGTCAGGGCGATCACGAGTCCGGGCGTGCAGAACCCGCATTGAATCGCGCCTTCGTCGACCAAGGCCTTTTGGATCGGGCTGAGATCCGGTTGGTTGAGGCCTTCTATGGTCACGACGTGGCGTCCCGCCGCATTGCCCAGGGGGAGAAGGCAGGAGTTGACCGTCCGATAGCAGATGCCCTCCAGCTCGGGAATGCCGAGCAGGACCAGGCATGCGCCGCAGTCGCCTTCGCGGCACCCCTCCTTGGTCCCCGTAAGCCCGAGGTCCTCCCGCAGGACGTCCAAGAGCACGGCCCCGCTACTCCGGTGAACCGCTTGCTCCCGATCGTTGAGGAAAAATGAAGTAGCCACCGCAGACAAGCATAAATTTCGGGCCGGATGATGTCAAGGAGGGACAGGGGGAAAGGAATTTCCTTTTCGCCTCCGCCCGCAAGGTTTATTTGCGCCCGTCCGTTCGCCTATTCCTTCGCCTTCCCGAGCGGGCTAGTCCCTCGCGAGGCGAAAGCCAAGGAGGTCATAATGATGGCCCGGGACATGAGTATTGCGATGCGTTGCGCGCGCGGCCACGGCTTCTTGGAGCCAGGAGCCGCCGCGAACGTTGTGGTGGGAATTCGCGATGTTTTCGTCGCAGTCTTGAGGTCCCTTGGGATTAATGACCGGTTCCGGAGAGTATGGCTCAAAGCAATCCGAGCACCATTCATACACATTCCCCAGCATATCAAAAAGCCCGAAGGCATTCGGTGCCTTCCCGCCGACCTCGTGCGTCAGGTGGCCTGAATTTCCGGAATACCAGGCGATCGAATCCAAATCCCCGTACCGGTCCCCCGTCGTCCCCGCCCGGCAGGCATACTCCCACTCCGCCTCCGTCGGCAGTCGATAGCGTTTTCCCGTCATCTCATTGAGCTTTTGGATATAGGCCTGAACGTCCGGCCAGGTCAGCTTTTCAACCGGGAGCCGCGCCCCTTTGAAATACGATGGATTCGAGCCCATGACCGATACCCACTCCGCCTGCGTCACCTCGTATTTCCCGATCTCGAAACCGGATAGCGTCACCTGATGCACGGGTCTTTCGTCGGGAAAAGCTTCGTCCGATTCGGAACCCATCATGAACGTCCCGCCCGGAAGGCGGATCATCGCCGGTTCTTGAACAACTCTCGGGGTCAGGGTCGCCGTGATCTCTGCGGTTTGTTTCTCCTGAACCTCAACGGACTGCTCGTAATCATTATATCCCGCCAGAACCAGCTTTATCGTATGATTTCCCGGGGGGATGCCGCGAATTGTCATGTTGGTCGTTATTCCCGTATCGTTTCCGTTCAAATAGATTCTCGCCCCGGCCGGCGTGGACTCCACTTGGATATTCCCTGTCCTCGCGGTTTCCGGGTTCGGCGGACTCGTCGTCTTCTTTTTCTTGAGAAGAAGAACGGCGACGACAACGCCCACCACCACGATCCCTCCCATGAGGAGCCAAGGGAATCTTTTCTTCCTGATCTCGGTTTCAGGTCTCGATTTCCCCCCGATGGCGGCGGGAGGGGAGAGTTCCGGCCTCTTATCGTCCCCAGCCTTTATTGGATGGGAAACGGATTTTTGATGGGAAGGAGGCGCCTGTGCTTCCTTGTGACCGACGGGGCTCGCATCGGTTTGGCCGAAACCAAGAACATTCGAAGAAGCGAAGACAAAGACTAAGAGGATCGCCATAGCGCTCTTCGAAGACTTCATGGATTCCCCCCCGATGTCAGGAACAAGGATCTCATTTTTCCATCCTTTTCGATAAAAAAGCAAGAATCGGGCCAAATCCTTTCCTTATTGAAATCCTCTAAACAGTCCGGACGCGCCGATCGCACGTAAAGCATTTTTACTCCTGCCCGCATTAGCAGTCGTTTCTGCCCTTCAATGTAGATTAGGCTTCCAACGACAAAGGCGCGCTTCTACAGAGGGGCGAACAGCTCGGCGAGAGGCTTTCGCGAAGGAGCGTCGCTCGCTCGCGTGATCTCTGTGACCTCAGCGTTCCCAAGAGACCCGGTAGCGGGCGAGGCAGGGATTTCCGTCCTCGGATTCCTCGATCCCATACAGCCTCTTGTTCTTCCAGAGCAGGGGAAAGACCGGGAGGCGGATTTCCGAGATGAAGCGTCCCTCGCCATCGAAAATATCGAAGGGGAGGCCTCCTCCGCCCGCCGACTTGCGAGCCGCCAGGACGATCAGCCGGCCGTCCTCATCGATTGTAAAACCAAAAAACGGAGGGGAATATTCCGGTTGGACGATCTTGATGCTCTTTTTGAGTTCGGGAATATTGACCGCCGCTCCCTTCCCTGTTTCTCCGGGGACTTTCATCGGCTGATAAGCCTTGAGGATCTTGCGGACGAGCTTCCCGTCGGGCGCAAAGATCCTTATTTCATAGGCCGTGCCGCCGCCTAAATACAAACGGTCCCGCGGGTCGATTTTGCCATAAATCACATTTTCGGAAATATTGAGGCCCGAGACCAACGGATTGCCGATTTCGACGGAGTCGTAGGTCGAGAGGAGCGCCAACTCGGGGGAATACTTGTTGATCCGCCTGAAAAAAGCCGATCCGGAAATGTCGAAAGCAAGGCCGATGAGGCTGCCCTGAGAGTCCATGTCGGCGATGATCCGAGGAGCCGCCGTGAGAGCGGAGACGTGGCGGAGGAAAGTTCCTTCGCGGTTGAACACCGCGATCCGCCGACTCACAAGGTCGTCGACGAAAATCTCTTCTTTGGGAGAAAGAAACATCCCGGTGGGCCTGAGGAACTCTCCCGGCCCCTGGCCTTTTCGGCCGAATCCCCGCAGAAACCGGCCCTCGCGGTCGAAGACCTTGATCCGGTTTTCCTTAGAGTCGAGGACATAGATATTTTCGTCCTTGTCGACGGCGGCCGCGATGGGTTCCGAAAAAATATCTTCGGGGCCGGAGCCCGCGCCGAGGATCAGGTCGCGTTCGAGCCGGATTCTGGTCGGGATGCCCGGAGGAGGCGCCGGCTTCATGCCGTTCGAGACGATCTGAAGCCCGCCGACCGTTCGGATGTTGGTCTGAGCGTAGCCGTGGTTCCAGAAAAAAAGTCCGGAGGCCGCGAAGATAATCGCGAAGGTTAAAATCTGTTTATTTCCCATGTCCGGCTCCCATACGAATCGCCTGACCTCGCGTCGAACGACTATTCGGCCACCGCAGATAAGCATAAATTCCAGGCCGGAGGATGTCAAGGATGCGATCCTCTTTGCCACGAATCGGGAGCCAGCGCCCATGGTCTTGACATCGTATGTATTTTAATATATATTAAAGTATATATTTTAGTTATAAGTGAGCCAATCCATGGACAAGATCATCGGGGTCACGGACCTTCAGCGGCGATTTCGCAAAACGTTCGACGAGGTCGCCGAAGAGCATGTCCCGTATGTACTCACCCGCGGCAGCCGACCCGAAGCCGTTCTTATCCCTTATGAGCAATACCTCAGATTCCTCCGCGCGGATGAAGAGGGCATCCTCAGACGATTCGACGATATCCTAGCCCGCATGTCGACCGCCAACGACCACTTTGCCGAGGAGGAGATCGCCAAGGACGTGGCTGACGCCGTTCAGGACGTTCGGAAGCGTCAGAAGTGAAAGTCCACGCGGTCGTCGATACGAACGTCATCGTTTCCGCCCTGATCCGGCCGAAAGGCAGGGCGGCGGTCCTTTGGCGGCGCCTTTCCGAGGGGGCGTTCACGGCCGTCTTTTCCCCCGAACTCATTGATGAGATCGCCGCCGTTCTCGGCCATCCCAAGATCAGGGTAAAATATCGAACGAGTCCCAAGGACCTCGAGGACATCGCCGCCCTCTTCGCTCTCCGCGGCGATCTCGTGACGCGCCAGGAGGGGATCCGTATCTGCCGGGATCCCGATGATGATTTCCTGCTCGAAACCGCGGTTTCGGGGAATACCGGTTACCTGGTTACGGGCGATAAGGATCTTCTTGAGTTGAAAAAGTTCCGCCAAACCAAGATCGTTAAACTGTCGGCTTTCCTGGCCATACTTGAAAAAGCCACAAGATGATCCTTGGCCGCGTGAACGGCAGGTGGACGCCGGCTCGGCCTGGCAAGCGGGCCAAGATCACCTTCTTGATATTGTCTGAGATCGGAAGTATCGTTTATGTCGAGGCATTGGCCAATGAAGATTTGCGTCTATTGCGCTTCGAGCGCCACGGTGGACAAGTCGTATTTCAACGCCACTGAACAACTGGCAAGAGAGCTGCTCAAAGAGAATATCGAAGTTGTTTTCGGCGGCGGAGCGGTCGGACTCATGGGAAAGCTCGCCGATATGATCATCGCCGGCGGCGGAAAAATAAAAGGCATCATGCCCAAATTCATGAACGAAGTGGAATGGGCCCACAAGGGAATCTCAGACCTCGAACTTACCGAAACGATGCACGAACGAAAAG
>Ga0315286_10006453_pt1 | contig 11414 bp, 10 predicted proteins | sample YL17G10_0_MG_FD_205038 | JGI IMG/M metagenome (GOLD analysis project Ga0315286, IMG submission 205038) | Sediment microbial communities from Yellowstone Lake, YNP, Wyoming, USA - YL17G10_0 | ecosystem: Environmental > Aquatic > Freshwater > Lake > Sediment | place: USA: Wyoming | collected...
CACCACGCGGAACGGTTGATCCGCCGTCGGCGCGGTGCGGAATGAACTGGTGCCGCTGAGCGTGCGTCCTGACTTGACCACGTACTGGTAGGCAGTGTTGGGAGCGAGGCCGGTCAGGAGGATTTCGTGGTGGGTTCCCCGCGCCCCATCCCCGACCGAGAATTCACCGGGCGTCGCCAGGCCCCAGTCCACCCGACTGTCTGCGGCGATGTCGGTTTCCCACATGACGACCATCGAGTCCGGCGTCACGTTCTGCAGCCACGGGCCCTGGGTGATCTGCGGCGGATTGGCCAGCGTGCCCTTCAGTTCGAAGTCGAAGCTGATATCCGTGCTGTTGCCGGCGGACTGGTGGATTTCAACCGCCAACAGGTTCTGACCCGCCACCAACGCCGTCGGCGCCACGGCCGTGCTGAAGAAATTCGTCTCGTCCGCTCCACCGACCGCAGTCGAAGCCAGCGTCGTAGAGCCGATGTTCCCCGAGGGCAGGTTGCTCCGGAAGATCTCCAGCCCGTTCAGGTACACCACCGCCCCGTCGTCCCGGAGCAGGCGTACCGTGAGCGCCGTGTAATCGGTCGGGTCGTCCACGGTGAAGGCCCGTCGGAACCAGGTCGTGATGAACTTGCTGTTGGCGTTGGGCCCGTAACTCACCACCGTCGCCTCGTCACCGTCGCCGTAGCCCAGTTGCGCCACACCCGACTTCCAAGTACTGTCGTCGAAGCCCGCCGCCCGCCACGCGACACCGGGGTCGGAACCGTTGTCCAGGTACTTCCAGACGGATTTGGTGGAAACCAAAGTCGAAGGCGGTGGCGGGGGATCGGCCTGGGTGCTGGCACGGGCAATCCCCGAGTACGGCGAAGCGCCGGCCGTGTTGTAGGCCGCCGCGCGGTAGTAATAGGTCGTCGAGCGGCTGAGCCCGACATCCGCAAAGCTGGTCGTGTTGGCGCCGACCGTGCCGATCTCGCTGAAGGAGGATCCATCCAAGGAACGTTCGATGCGGAAGCCGGCTTCGTTGTTTCCCAGATCGGTCCAGGCCAGGTCAATGCGGCTGTTGGACATGGCGGTGGCGGTGAGTCCGCCGGGCGCCGCCGGGGGCGCCGGAATCGCCGCCACGGTGACCGCGGCCGATGAGGTGACAGCCTCCTCCGTGTCCGTGGCCCGGGCACTGATCGTGTAGCTCCCCTCCGTCGGCGTCCAGGCCATCTCGAACGGAGCCGTGGCGTCCACGCCGAGCAAGGTCGATCCGACATAGAAAGCCACCTGCTTGATCCCATCCACCTCGTCGGCCGCCTCCACGCGGACCAGCAGCGGGATTCCGGCCGGCACATTGACACCCTGCGCCGGGCTGACGACCGTCACCCGGGGCGGATGCGTACTCTTCACGATCGTGAAGGCATCGCGAACGGCGGCCGCCGGATCGATGAACCGGGCATCGAGTCGGTTTGCGTGGAGGTCGATCACCAACGACCCCAACTGGCTCATCGAAACCGCCATGGCCGGATGGCCAAAGGACGCCGCATCCGCCCGGCCGCCCACTCCGGCGACGACGTACACGGCTCCTTGCTGCAGGAGTGGAGGATCCTGGATCACCTTCGTGTAGGCACCGTCGCCGTCGGCCCGGCCGTTGCCCGCATCCCGCTTCATCGCGCTGGTGAAGGTGCTCGACGGACCGTAGTGCCCCTCGATGAGGTACGACCGCTCATACACATGCGAATGACCGCACAGAACCAGGTCCACTCCGCCTTGCTCCAGGATCGGCACCAGGTTCTCGCGCATCTGGATCAACTCGAGGCTGGTGTCCGAATCGTGCGTCCCCTTGCTATAGGGCGGGTGATGCCAGTAGGCAATGATCCACGACTGCGTCGTGGCGGCGAGATCACTCTGCAGCCACCGGGCCATCGGAGCTGTCGCGGAACGATCCGAGGTCATCGAGTCCAGGCAGACGAAGTGCGCATTCGCATAATCGAACGAATAATAGTCCTCCGTGCCGGAACGCAGTCCGCCGATCTCGCCCTCGGTCGGCAGGGTGAACATCTGGTAATACGGCTGGGTGGGGGGCGGATTGACCTGGAGATTCATGTCGTGGTTGCCGATCGCCGGCCAGATGGCGGTCTTCCGGAGCAGGGTGGCGTACGGATCGAACAAGGCGGTCTGGTAGAGGTTGTCGGCGCCGGTGGTCTGCTCGTTGTCGCCCATCGTCAGCCACACGTCGGTGTAGTTCTGCTGGGTGAAATTCAGATAGCCATTCCGCACGGATTGCGCGTTCGCGTTGGCGGTGCCGTAATCGCTGAGAGCCCACACGCGGATGGCCTGGGTCGCCCCCCAGGCCGGTGCCGTGTAGAAGAGATGATCGGCGTCGCCCGCCAGCGTCGCCATGGCCGTGCCCACCGAGTAGTAGTAGAGCGTGTTCGGTGTCAGTCCCGCGATCAGGACTTGATGCTCCGTCATCAGGGTCGTGTCATCCGCCACACCCGCCAGACTCGCCGGGTCCAGGCCGAACCTCACGCGGCTGTCCGTGGGAACGTCGGTGCGCCAGCGCACGATAACGCTCGTCGGACCCGCTTGCTGGAGATACGGGCCCCGCACCACCGAGGCGCCCGCGGTCCCCGTCAGTTCGAGATCGAAGCTGACATCGGTGCTCGTGCCGTTGCACTGATGCACCTCGACCGCCAGCACGTTCTGACCCGCCCTCAAGAGACTTGGAGAAAGCGCCGTGCTGAGGAACGTCGTTTCGTCCGTGCCTCCGATCGCGGCCGACGCCAGAGTCGTGTAGCCGATGCTGCCTGACGGCAGGTTGCTGCGGAAGACCTCGGTTCCATTCAGGTAAACCACCGCGCCGTCGTCGCGCAGCAATCGCAACATCAGCGCGGTGAAGCCGGCGGGATCGGCCACATCGAAGGTCAGGCGAAAGTAGCTGGTGATGAACTTGGCGTTGGGGTTCGGGCCGTAGCCGATTACCGTGACTTCATCGCCGTCGCCATAGCCGAACTGGGCGCGGCCCGACTTCCACCGGCTGTCGTCGAACCCCACGGCCTGCCAGGCGGTTCCCTGGTTCGAACCGTCATCGAGATACCGCCAAGTCGATCCGGCGTAAACCAAAGTGGTCGCGGCATTGCAATCCATCGGCGACAGAAGTGCAATGCAGCCGAGCAGGGCTCCGGCCAGCGGAAGCCGCGGGAACTTGGAGAAAAGGCCGTTAGATCTCTTCATGTAGCGATATAGATTCGTAAAGCAGCATGCATGCCCGCGGCAGCCAAGGCAGGCCGGTTTACGAAGTCTCGATCCTGTCCTCACGGTTCCGCTGTGGGTGGCGAAAACTGTGTCCCTTCGCTCCTGGCTGCGAACGGGGGGCTTACGGGCTCGAGGAATGCGCCACGCAGCATCACTACACCGTTCTGATCTCCGATCTCCACGACGAACCGGCGCGGGAGGAGGCGAGCATCAACCTGCTGCTCAACCAGCGGGTGGAGGGGATCATCTACGCCGGCTTTGGCGAAGCCGCGAAGCGTTTGGAAGCCCTGCAGGGTGAAGGAGTGCCGGTCGTGGTGGTGGATAAGCCGCTGGACAGCCCGTCCCTCTCCTCGGTGCTCATCGATAATCGGGCGAGCGTATTCACAGCCCTTCGTCACCTCAAGGCGCTGGGTTACGAAGACCTCGTGTTCATCAATGGACTGGCCATCAACCGCAACGCCCAGTTGCGCACCGAGGCCTTCCGCGATTTTTTGAACCGCCACGGCATGCCCCAAGCCCCGGACCAGGTCCTGTTTGGGGATTACACGCTGCAGCATGGCTTTCAGGCCACCCGCAGGATCCTGCAGGAGAAACGGCCGTGCCGGGCCATTTTCTGCGGCGATGATACGATCGCGTTCGGGGTGATGGCAGCCTTGAAGGCCGCCGGCCGGAGAATCCCTGAAGACGTGGCCGTCCTCGGCTTTGACAACGACCCGTTGGCCCAGGTCATGGATCCTCCATTGCCGTCCTTACGAAGGTCTGGATGGCGCCCCGGAGTAAAGCATGCCCTCTGTGAATCCCCCCTCGCCCCGGTCGCTCGTTGAGCTGCGGCACATCTACAAGTTCTTCGGCGGGCTGTGCGCCAAGAACGATGTCTCCCTGACCATTGATCCCGGCGAGGTCATCGGCCTGGTCGGCGACAACGCCGCCGGCAAGTCCACGCTCGTGAAGATCATCGCCGGCGTGTACGCGCCTACCGAGGGCGAGTACTTCCTGGATGGCCACTGCTTCGTGCCGCGCAGCCCGCGCGACGCGCGGGACGCCGGCATCGAGATGGTCTTCCAGATCCAGGACATGGCCCTGGTGCCGGAGCTCGATGTGGCGGACAACCTGTTTCTCGGCAAGGAACTCTACCGGCGCTGGCTGGGGCTGGACCTGGTCCTCGACCGGCGCACGATGCAGGAGCCCTCGCGCGGGCTGCTGCGCGAGCTCGGCATCAACATCCCGGCCGTGACCGAGAAGGTGAAGCACCTGTCGGGCGGTCAGCAGCAATCGGTGTCCATCGCCCGCACCGTGTTTTTCGACGCGCGCCTCGTGATCCTGGACGAGCCGACGTCCTCGATCTCGATCCAGGAGACGCGCAAGGTCCTTGACCTGATTCTCGAGCTCAAGCGGAAGGGGGTGTCTTCGATCATCGTCAGCCACCGGATGGATGACATTTTCTCCACCGCAGACCGCATTGTCGTGCTCCGCCGCGGCCGGAAAATCGAGGACGTCCGCAAGGAGGACACCACCATGGAGGAGATCATCAAGAAAATCGTCCATGCGGAAAAGGAAAGCATGCGACAGGAATCTTAGATCCGCCGGCGTCCGCCCATGAATCTCCTCGGCAAACGCCTCGCGCACCTGGTGCTCAGCCACTCGATCGTGGCGGTGCTGGTGGTGCTGTGCGCGGTCATGGGGCTCTTGAGCGACAAGTTCTTCACCGCGGCCAACTGAGCCAACGTGCTGAACAACCTGGCCGTCCCGGGCATTGTCGCGCTCGGCGTGGCGTTGATCGTGATCGCAGGCGGCATCGACCTGTCGTTCAGCTCCATGCTGGCGTGCTGCGTGGCGCTGGCGGCCTGGCTGCAGCCCCACAGTTTCTGGCTGGCGTTGGTTGGGCCCCTCCTGCTCGGGGCGCTCCTCGGCGCGCTGAACGGGCTGATCATCGTCAAGGTGGGCGCGAACCCGCTGATCACAACGCTGGGCACGCTATGGCTGTTCCTGGCCGTCCTGTTCATCCTGGCCGTGCTCTACAACAACTACACGGCGAAACATCTCGCGCTGCTGCGCGTGGCCAAACGGTGACGAACGAGGTCTCGATGCGCAGCCACTCTCTCCCAGCCCTCCTGTTTCGCGGTCGCCTGCCGCTGGTCATCGGCGGGCTACTGCTCTTCATGGCGCTCAATGACCGGTCGTTCTTCATTCCGGAGAACCTCCTGAACATTGTGTCCTACAGTTCCATGAACGGGCTGCTGGCCATCGGCATGACGATGCTCAAGATCAGCCGCGAATTCGACATCTCGATCGGATCCAACCTCGTGCTCTCGGGAGTGGTGGGCGTGCTGGCAGCAAATCACTTTGGCCCGGCGGCGGGCATCGCCCTGGGCGGGGCCTCCGGAGCAGTGATGGGCCTGATCAATGGCTGGCTCGTCGCGAAGGCCAATGTCAACTCCTTCATCGCCACCCTCGGAAGCATGGTGATCTTCCAGGGCATCGCCTTTGCCTTGACCGATATGAAGCCGGTCGCCTGCGAGCGAGTGGGATTCCAGACGCTGGGCGGTGGGGAATGGCTGGGGTTGCCTTCCCCCATCCTCTGCTTTGCCGGGGTGACGGGGCTGATCTGGTTCCTCCTGAAGTCCACGCGCGTCGGGAAGTATGCCTATGCCATTGGCGGGAACCTGCGCGGCTGTCGGAATCTCGGCATCGCGGTGGACCGATGGCGGATCGGCTACTTTGTCATTTGCGGCCTGTGCGCCTCGTTTGCGGGCGTCATCCTCGCCAGCAAGCTGGGGGCGGCGTCCGCCACGTTTGGCGAAAACGTGGCGCTGGTGGTCATCGCGGCCATTGTCCTGGGCGGGGTGCCGCTCTCGGGCGGGGCGGGCAGCGTCCCCGGCGTGGTGGGGGCCATTCTGCTGCTGGGCCTGATTGACAGCATGACCATCTACCTGAACGTCTTTGGCTACTACCAGAACCTGTTCTGGGCGCTGCTGTTGATCGGCGTGGTCGTGCTCGATGCGCTCTATGCCCGCCGCGTAAACCGGAGAATCGAACTCGCCGAACTGTTGCGGTTGAAGCGGGAGTCGCAAACGGCCGCCCCAGCGGAGGTGAAAGGATGAAACCCCTTCCGCCCAGCCCTCGCCTCCTGAGTGCGGTGGCAGTGACCCTGGGACTGCTCGCGTTCTGCGGGTGCAGACCGGCCCCGGACGCAGCCGGCAAACCGCCGGTGACCTTGGGCGTCTCCATGTCCACGTTCACCTCACCCTACGCCTCCGCCGTGGTCAAAGAGTTCAAGCGCGCCGCGCAGGAGCAGGGTTATGGACTGATCATCCTCGACGCCCAGTCGGACATTCAACGGGAGGCGTTCAACATCGACAACCTGGTGGCCAAACGAGTCGGCGCCATCCTGGTCAACACGGTGGATTCCCAGGGCAGCCGCGCCTCGCTGCGCAAGGCGGCCCGGCGCGGCATTCCGGTCATCTGTTTCAACTCCACCGTGGACCGGCCCGAGGAACTCGGGGTGCGGGCTTATAGCGGCCCGCAATACTATGAACAGGCCGTCAGTGCTGCGCGCGTAGCCATCCAGCACAACCCCAAGGCCAAGGTCGTGATGATCACCGGGGATCCCGGGTATTCCGCTGCCAACGAGCGCGAAAAGGGCTTCACCGACACGCTGACCACGGAAGGCCCGGGCCTGAAGATGCTCGACATCCAAACCGCCAACTGGATGCGCGAAAACGCCCAGCGCGTGATGTCGGATTTCATCACGAAGTACGGCCGCGACATCGACATCGTTTACAGCCAGGATGACAACATGACCGCCGGCGCGGTGAACGCCCTGAAGGCGGCCGGCTACCAACGCGACCATCGCCCCTTCGTGATCAGCATCGGCGCGATGGCCGACGGCCTCCCGCTGGTCAAGGACGGCTGGATCGATTCCACGATCATGCAATCGCCCAAGGAAGAGGACCAACTGGCCGTGCGGGTCGCCCACAAAGTGCTGCGCGGAGAGCAGCCCGAGCCCTTCAAGAACCATTTCATGACCACGTCTCCCGTGGACCGGGCCAACGTGGCTGAAATCATCGCGCTGCACCTGTGGGATTGAACCCAAAACCATGAGTGCGCCTGGATCATTGAGCCCTCGCGAACGCGTGGAGCGCGTGCTGGCCCACCAGCGGCCCGATCGCGTCCCGTGCGATTTCGGCGGGTGCTCGGTGACGGGCATGCACGTCAGCGCCGTGTACGCGCTGCGGCAGGCGTTGCGGCTCGATCCGCCCGGCACGCCCGTGAAAGTGATCGATCCCTTCCAGATGCTGGGCGAGATCCAGCCGGACCTGATCGCCGCGCTGGGGATCGACACCGTGCCGCTGCAGGGCACGGGCACGTTCTTCGGTTCCCCGCTCGACCGGTGGAAGCCGTGGACCACGTTCGAGGGCACGCCGGTGCTCGTGCCCGGCGACTTCAACAGGGACCCGAATCCGGACGGCAGCATCTACCAGTATCCGCAGGGTGACCGCACCGCGCCACCCAGCGGTGAGAAGCCTGCCGGCGGGTTCTACTTCGACACAATCCAGCGGGGTGCGCCGGTGGATTTCGATCGTTTGCGCGTGGAGGACAACACGGAGGAATTCAGCCTGATCCCCGACGCCGAGTTGGCCCATCTGGCGCGGGAGGCTGAACGGCTTTACCGGACGACGGACCAGGCCATTTTCGCCTCGTTTCCCGGCGGCGGGTTTGGCGACCTGGCCTGGCTACCCGCCCCGTTTCTGAAGCGGCCGAAGGGCATTCGCGACTACAAGGACTGGCTCTTGAGCCTCCTGCAGCGACCCGGCTTCGTGCGCGAGATTTTCGAGCGCCAGTGCTCCGTGGCACTCCAGAATCTCGCGCGCCTCTACGACGCGGTCGGCAATCGCGTCAGCCTCATCTTCCTGACGGGTGCGGACTACGGCACGCAAGACCGCTTGTTCTTCTCGCCGCGCGTCTGGACGGAACTCTACGCTTCGTTCTTCCGCCGGCTCACCGACTGGATTCATCGCCACACGCGCTGGAAAGTGTTCTGCCATTCCTGTGGCGCCATCGAACCCCTCATTCCGCATTTCATCGCCGCCGGCTTTGACATTCTGAACCCGGTGCAGTGCTCCGCCGCTGGCATGGACGCGGCGCGGCTGAAGCGACAATCCGGCGATGCCGTCGTGTTTTGGGGCGGCGGCGTGGATACCCAGCGCACGCTGCCGTTTGGCACGCCGCACGAAGTCCGCGCCGAAGTCCGAGAGCGCATCACGATTCTCGGTTGCGGCGGCGGGTATGTGTTCAACAGCGTTCACAACCTTCAGCCCGGCACGCCGGTGGCGAATCTGCTGGCGATGTTCGAAGCCTGCTGGTCTTGCCGCGACGAGGGCACGGCTGCCGAGATCAAGGATGCCGCACCCATCCGGAAGCTGTGCCTCACCCCATGAACCGCTCGGCTATGACCCACCGAAAACGGCTGGAAGCTGCCTTCGCGCTGCAGCCGGTCGACCGTCCGCCGGCGCTGGGCGGCTGGATCGCCGCCCCGGCCAAGGTCATGGCGCTGACCGGGGCGACGGAGAATGAGTATTGGGCCAAACCGGTTCCCATCAGCATCGCGGCCTATCGGTGGCTGGGCGTTGACGGTCTGGTCGATGTCAACGTCCCTTCCGAGCGCGGCGGCTACGGGCTGGTGACGGAGGCGCAGATAGCCGCGCGCGCGCTATGATGGCCCCGAAGATATGGTCGCGGAGATCGAGCGTTTGCCGAGCCCTGAGGAAGTCGTCGCGCAGTTTGACGAGGAAGCCGAGTTCGCGAAGGCGCTCGCCGAGATGCGCCGGATGCAGGATCTCTGCGGCCCGGAGCTTTACTGGTGTCCCGCCCGCTGGGAAGTCATCCCGAACTTCGAATGGTACCGCGTTTACGGTTACGAGAATTACCTGCTGGCGATCGCCCTGTATGAGAAGCACGTCGTGCGTCTCTACCGCCACAGCGCCGCCCTCGCCGGCTGCCGGGCTCGCGTGGTGGCTTGCATGGTTCGCGAGGGGCTCCATCCCCGGGCGATGCAGTGTGGACAGGACATCTGCTCGAACAAAGGCCCCATGGTTTCCCCCGCGTTCCTGCGCGAGCATTACTTTCCGCTGGTCAAGGAAGCCATCCGCCCGTTGCGCGAGGCCGGTGCCAAGCTCGTCTGGCACTGCGACGGTGATGTGCGCCCGATTCTCGACGACATCCTGGCTTTGGGTGTGGGCGGTCTGCAGGGTTTCCAGCAGGAATGCGGGGTGCGGCTGGAAGACATCGTCGAGCGCTGCACGCTGGACGGCGAGAAGCTGCTCATCTTTGGCCCGATCTCCGTGGTGCGCACGCTCGTGGAAGAGACGCCGGACGGCGTGAAGCAGGCCGTGAGACACGCGGTGCAGGCGTGCGACGGGAAGGCTTCCCTCGTGCTGTTCACGAGCAACGAGATCCTGCCCGACGTGCCGATGCAAAACATGTGCGCCCTGTATGAGGCGATCCAGGAACTGTGAGGCCTCGATGAATCCAACCATGACCGCGATTCCCAACCGAACCCGCCCAAGCCGAAGACCATGTCTGCTTCGAATCCAACTCTTGTGAATTCAGCGACCCTCGTCGCTTCGCCGGCCCAACCTGTGCCGGGGCGGGCCCCCGCCCACCGCATCGGGCTGCTCACGCTGATCTCCGCCGACTGCGACACCGTGCCCTCCATGGCCGGCAAGGCGCGTCGCTACCAGCAAGCGGCGTTTGAGGGGCTCGCAGGCATGGGCTTCCAGGTCTTTCGCCCGCCGACGCCAACGCGAACCTCTCAGGAAGCCATCGCCCACATCCGCCAATTGGAGGAAGCGCATGTCGAATGCCTCCTCATGTGTGTGGCGGACTGGTCCTGCTCGACGATTGCCGCCATCGGTGCGCTGCGAAGCCTGCGCTTGCCGATTGTGCTCTGGACCAACGACCAGCCCGATTGCCACGGATTGATCGGCGCCGCCATCACCAAGGGAGGGCTCGATGAAGTCGGTCTGGCCGCGCCGTTGGTTTATGGCGACTTCGACGACGTGCCGACGCTTGCCGAGGTGAAGACGCTGTGCACCGGGGCCGCGGCCGCGGCGCGCCTGCGCAACACCCGCTACGGCCTGGGCGGAACGCGGTCGCTTGAAATGCTTACCGCTTCGATTGACCCCAACGCCTGGCTGACCCAGTTCGGGGTGGATGTGGACGGCTTCGACGAGATTGACATCGTCGAAAGAACTCACGCCGTTGACCCCGCCAAGGTCGAGCTCTACCGCGCCTGGCTGGCCCGCGAGTTCGGAGGGGTGCAAGTGAGCGACGCCATTGTCGATATGTCGGTGCGGCTCTACGTCGCGCTAAAGCAGGTGATCGCCGAAAAGCGGTTCGACTTCATCAGCGTGAAGTGCCTGCCGACCATGGCGAAGGTTTACACCAGCTTTTGCCTGCCCCACGCGCTGCTGGGCGACGCCAGCGACGCGGAAGGCCCGAAGGAAAGGATGATCTGCGCCTGCGAGTCCGACTCGAACGGGGCGCTCACCATGCAGATGATGAAGCACGTGAGCGATCAGGCCATCAACTTCGCCGACGTCCGCCACCTCGATCTCGAGACCAACACGCTGCGCATCTCAAATTGCGGGTCGTCCGCGACCGAACTGGCGCGCTCACGCAAGGAGGTCATCTGGGTTAAGCACGGTCTGCAGGAGTTGCCCTGGAAGCATGGCGCCATGTGCCCGCAGTGCGTGAGCCGTCCGGGCCGCCTCACAATGGCTCGCCTGAGCCGCATCGCCGGTCGTTACGTCATGCTGATCACCGGCGGTGAGGCACTGGACAAACCGCGCGAGGCGCTCCAGACGACTTACTGGGAGTTCTCGCCCCACACCTTCATCCGGCCCGATGTGCCGGGCAAGACGTTCGTGGCGCATCTCCGCTCCAACCACATCCACACGATGTATGGCGACTGGCGCAAGGAACTCGTCCATTTCTGCCGTGTGCTCGGTATCGAGCCCATCGTCCCAGAGGGGGTGCCCGCGTGATGAACCTGCCCCCTTCCAACGCCCCCGCCCGCCGGCCGGTGGTAGACCGGTTGCTCGCGGAAGTGCGCCGCCTCCATGCCGCTGGACGCCGGAGGACCTGGTGAGGTTGTGCCTTGAGTTCGCGCCGGCCTGCGGTTACCC
>Ga0315286_10006454_pt1 | contig 11413 bp, 8 predicted proteins | sample YL17G10_0_MG_FD_205038 | JGI IMG/M metagenome (GOLD analysis project Ga0315286, IMG submission 205038) | Sediment microbial communities from Yellowstone Lake, YNP, Wyoming, USA - YL17G10_0 | ecosystem: Environmental > Aquatic > Freshwater > Lake > Sediment | place: USA: Wyoming | collected...
GGCCGGTATGCCGGTTGCGCGGTCTGGCACGCGACGCGGTCGGCGCTCGACATGAGCGCCAGTTGCAGGAGGAAACCTTGGCAGGAGTCTTCGTTCACCCCAAAGGCATCAACGACTCGGATCGGGTCGGCGAGGGCACGCGAATCTGGGCCTTCGCGCACGTCATGAAGGGCGCGATCATCGGGGAGCACTGCAACATCGGAGAAAGCGCCTACGTCGAGGGCGGCGCGGTCCTGGGCGACTACGTGACGGTCAAGAACGGCGTCTGCATTTGGGACCGGGTCACCTGCGAGAACTACGTTTTCCTCGGCCCCCACGCGGCTCTCACCAACGATCCGGTGCCGCGCAGCCATCCGGACTACAAGGGACACCCCGAGAAGTGGCGCCCCACGGTGTTGCGCGAGGGCACGACCGTCGGGGCGAACGCGACGATCATTTGCGGCCATATGTTGGGATCCTGGTGCTTCGTCGGCGCCGGTTCCGTCGTGACGCGCGACGTTCCCGCGCACGCGCTCGTGGTCGGCAATCCCGCGCGTCAGATCGGCTGGGTCTGCCGCTGCGGCCATCGACTCGCCCACAATCTGAGCTGCTCTGCGTGCGGGCGCGAGTTCACGAAGGAGAAAGACGGCTTGCGGCCGGTCGAGTAGCCGGCGGCGGGTGGGTCGCGCCACGCCGGTAGAGGATTGCCCCGACGACCAGGATCAGCAGCAGCGATTCGATCTGAGCCACCTTGAGCGGGAATCCCCAGCCGGGATCCCAACGCAGGAACTCCAGAAAGAAACGGCCGAGGGAGAAGAAGCCGACGAAGAACAGGAAGCGACTGCCCGGAGGCTGCGCCCGTCGCATGCGCCCAGATAGATAGGCCGACGCGAGCGCCCACAAACCCAGCCACATTGGCAGCGGCTGAAAGGCCCAGAGACCGGGCCAGTCCGGGAGCAGTCCGCGTAGTGCCGAACCGATCGCGTTCGGCATGGCAATCGGGTTCCCCAGACAGCAGCCCTGCCGCAGACACCCGATGCGTCCGATGAAAATCCCCCATCCCGCCCCGACCACGGCGGCATCACTCAGCCCACCCAGACCACCCGTCGGCAGGTGCCGTCGCCACAGGAAGAGAACCAGGAGCACGCCGCTCATCGCGCCGAAGAAGGCGGACCCACCTGTGAGCGGATGCAGCAGCGGCTTCAGCTCATTCCACCCCAAGCCACGCAAGAACACGCCTTCCAGCAGCACATGCAGCCGCCCGCCCAGCGCGGCGCCAATGAGCACCGCGAGGATGAGCCCGGGGCGTTCGAGCAGGCCCGCATCGCTGCGCACGAGCGCACGGTGTGTCAGAAGCACGCACACGATCACCGCCGCGGCCTGGAAAAGCCCGTAGGGTTGCACCCATGCTGGCACCGCAATTCACCTCACGGATGGAGACCCGGCGCGGGACCCGAGTTCAGATCCGGATCCCCCCCTATCGGCCTGGATCCTACCGGAACACCGACTTCAGACGGCCCCAGGTGCTTCCCTCCACCGGCGTCGGAAGATCGACGCAGAAGACGTTCGGATCCCCTTCGTGAAAGACCGTGAAGTCGACACCCATCGTTGGATCGGTCGGGTAGATGACCGGCGGCGAGGCTCCATCCAGGCGCTCGATGGTTGCGATGTCGATGCCTTTGACGCATCCCTCGACCGGCGGTGTCCCCAGATCGAACACGAGCTCCAGGACGAACACCGTGGGTCCCAAGTCCCCGGGATAATCCAGCTTCATCACCCACGCCGAGTTGCCCGGATCGGTCACGATTGCGCCGAACTCCGACGACAGGACCCAATTCGATGCGGGAGTAACCAGGATGTCCCCGTCGAGACCCAGATCGGGAGCCGACCAGGTCGCGCTCATCAGCGTCCAGGCATCCGGCCACTCGGCAAGCAGCGGGTCGTTGCAGGTGATCTTGTACTGAACCCCGGGCACCCACAAGCCACACTGTCGCCCTTGGCAGCCGTCGATGTTCCACTCCACGCAGCCATCCGAACCAACGACGCCCGTAAACGTCTGGAGCTTGCCCTCGATCACCACGGTGGCCACGGCGGTGTTACCCTGAACCGTCATCGTTATGTCGTGCCCGCCGCAGGCCCACAGAGGCATGGCCGCGGCCAATAAGAGCAGGACGGAAGCCCACTTCTTGATTGCCTGTCGACGACTGGGCATAGGCTGCCTCCTATCTTTGAAACCGTCCCGTGACCGCCCGGCGGCAGCACGCGGGACGGGATGCAGCAGCGGACCCGAGTTCTCACCCGGGTCCACTGCTTCAACGCGCGGGTCCTATCTGAAGTACGACTTCAGGCGTCCCCACGTGCTCTGCTCGGCCGGCGTCCCCGGATCGATGCAGAAGACATTGGGATCGCCGTCGTGGAAGACCGTGAAGTCGACGCCCATCGCGGGATCGGTCGGGACGATGAACGGTCCCCACAGTCCGATCGGGCTCTCGGCCGTCGCGATGTCGATGCCCTTCATGCACCCGGGCAACGGCGGCGCCCCCACATCGAAGACGAGCTCCAGCTCGAACATCGTGGGGCCCAGGTCCCCGGGCGCGTCCAGTTTGAGCACCCATGCGGAGTAACCCGGATCGGTCACGATGACCCCGAACTCCGGGGGCAGGACCCAGCTCGAGGCCGGGGTGACCAGGATGTCCCCGGCGAGACCCAGATCGGGCGCGGACCAGGTCGCGCTCGTCGGCGTCCAGCCCGTGGGCCACTCCGCCAGGAGGGGATCCTTGCAGGTGACCTTGAACTGCGACCCGGACTGGCAGCCGCAGACGCGCCCTTCGCAGCCGTCGATCGACCACGACACGCATCCGTCTTGGCCAACGACTCCTTCGAAAGTCCTCAGCTCTCCATCGATGATCACCCTGCCCGTAGCTACCGTGCCTTGAACCGTGATCGTTACTTCAAAGGTCTGCCCGCAGGCCCACAAGGGAATCGCTGCGACCAGAAGAAGCAGGATCGATGCCCACTTCTTGAGAATCTGTCTCCTACTTGTCATGGACTGCCTCCTCTTCGTGGCGCCATCTCGCGCTTGCTCGAAGCGCGCTCGCGGTCTCCGCCGCTGGTGGAACCGTTTCCGGAACGGATAGACCCAATATCTATTGATGTCTATCGTGATAAGGGATTATCATGACTATCGTGTTTCCGGTCAATAGGTCGAATCCTTAGCCTGTGGTCCCAGGATTCGGGGTGACATCCCGCAACCTCGAGGATTTTCAATAGGTTGCGGTAGAGCCGTCGACGATCGGACCGAGCGGAGATTCATCCTCGAGCCTCCGACGGGGTCGGCCGACTGCGAACCCGAATCCTCGGACCACAAACCGCGTGGCAGCACGAGCCATCATCGGCCTATCGTAGACGCCGATGTCCCCAACCGACGAAAACGCATCCTCGGGGTCCTTGCCCGACGGCGATCCCCGGACCGTGCCCTCAGTTCACGACCGACTGGTCAGGGCGCTGCGAGAGCGGATCGAGGGTCGCGCGGTCCTGCGCGACGTTTCGACCTCGGGCACTGAGGCAGTGTCGCTCCTGCTCGATGTCGATGGCCGACGGATGGAGCTGTGTCTGCTCCTCGTCGCGCCCGTTCCTCTTTTCTGGCTCGAGTCGATCGCGGGTCGTAAGCCGTCCGAGGGAGAAGGCTTCGCCGACTGGCTCCGCCGTCGGATCGTCGGCGTCGCGGTGACGGGTGTCGCGAGCGGCGCATCGGGTCGCATCCTGCGCCTCGAGTTCGCGTCTCCGGCTCGCCGCGGTCCTGCGGATGCGCCGAGCGCGCTGGTGCTCGATCCGATCCCGAGCGCCTGCCGCCTGCTCGTGCTCGATGCCGACGGACGCGTCGAACAGCGCTACCCGCCGACGAGCCATGGTCGCCCGTCCGGAAGGGGTGCTCCGGGCGAGGCATATGCCGAGCCCGCGGGGCAGCACCGCGAGCCTTGGCAAAAGGCGGTCGCACCGGACGCCCAAGCCACACGCGCGGGTGAGCTCTGGATCGGCACGACTTCACCGAGGCATGCTCAGCAACCGGCGATCTTCCTCAGTCCGGTGCCGCTCCCAGGATCGGTCCCCTTGGCCGCGCTTGACGCGTCGCGGGAAGCGGGCGGGCTTTGGATCCGAACCCTGCGGCAGCGTGAGAGCGAGCGTCGTATCGCACAGCTCCTTCGTACCGAGCGGAAGCATCTCACCCAGTTGAGTCGGCGCCTTCGTGACGAACTGACCGAAGCCGATCAGGGTGCCGGGCTGCGCCGCCAAGCCGAAGCGCTGCTCGCCTTCGGCAGTCGCGTGCCGAAGGGCGCGTCGCAGGCGAGGCTCGAGGATCCCTCCGGCTCGGGGGAGTCGCTCGACATTCGGCTGGATCCCGCACTCAGCTTCAGCCGGAACGCGGCGCGGCTCTTTCAGAAGGCGGCGCGACTCGAGCGCGCGTTGCCCGTGCGCCGTCGCAAGCTGGAGCAAGTCGAAGCGCTCCTGGAGCACATCGCGGCCTGGACGGATCGGACAACAGTCGGAGGAATGGACCGATCAACCCTCGAGGAGGCTCGGGCGCTGGCGTCCGGCTTGGAGCCCGGCCTGCGCCGCAGATGGACGGCAGCGCTGGTCGAATGGCGACAGGCGCTGGATGCGACACGGACGCCGATCGAGCGAGCCGGGTTCGACGCGCGCCGCACGGCGACCGCGCGTGAGGCGCGCTCGCACGCCGCCGAGGAAACCGGCCCGCACCCGCGAAGCTTCGAGTTGCCCGGCGGCTGGATCGTCCTTGTCGGTCGATCGAATCAGGAGAACGATGCGCTCACCCATCGCATGGCCCGACCGGACGATCTCTGGCTCCACGCGCGCGGCGTCGCCGGAAGCCACGTCGTGCTGCGCCGCGCCGGGCGCAAGGATCCGCCCGGCAAGCGCGTGATCGAGCAGGCGGCGGGGATCGCCGCGTACTTCAGCAAGGCGCGGACATCGGGAATGGCACCGGTCATCTACACCGAGAAGCGCCATGTGCGAAAGCCGCGCAAGGGCGCGCCGGGGCTCGCGGTCTGTACGCGCGAGAAGGTCGTCATGGTCGAGCCGCGGCTGCCTGCCCGAAACTCGAGCGCCCAATGATTCAGCCAGCCGGCAACGCGGCCGTTCCGGAGAATCCGTTGGCAAGGCCCGGCCGATGGTGGCGTGCACCCGTCGAGCACACCGCGGCAGTGCTTCTGGCTCTGCTGCTGGCGGTCGGATCGTATTGGCTGTTCACCCGGCACAATGATTTCCCGGTGCGATACCATCCCGACGAGCAGGGCAAGGCGCAGCAACTGCTCCACTCGCCCCCGGAGCGCAATTTCAACCATCCGCTGCTCCTGCTGGACACCGCCGACCGGATGCGGCAGTGGGGGCATGTTCCCCAGCGGGTGCGGGAGACGGTCATCGCGGGCCGCCACGCGTCGGCGCTTCTGGCGGCAGCCGGCGTGTTCGGCGTGACGCTGGCGGGCTATGCCGCGTACGGTTTCATCGGCCTGCTCATCCTCGGCGCGACCCTGGCGCTGTTCCCGCACCTGCTGATCTTCGCGCATTTCTTCAAGGAAGACGCGGCCCTGGCGGGGGGCATCATGCTCACGCTGATGGGCACCGGGCTGGTGCTGGCGGCGCGACGCCCCTTCACCCAACTCCTTGCGGCCGTCGCCCTGGGCCTCGGTTGCGCCGCCGCCATGAGCGCGAAATACGTCGGGGCCGTCACGCTCGCTCCGTGCCTGGTGGTACTGCTGATCGCGCGGTTCACGGCGCGTTTCGCCCTGCCGGCGCGAATCGCGGTCTTCCTGATCAGCGCCCTCACCGGAGTCATCCTGATCAACCAGCGTGCGTTTCTGAATTGGACCGCGCTGCGGCTCCAGCCGCGCGCACTCGATGCCCTGGGAAGAGAGATACGACACGGAACGACCGGCCACTACATCCTCGCCCTCGGCACACCCAATCTCTACTGCCTGCGCATCGCGATGCAGGAAGTCATGCCGCATGTCTGGATCATGCTGGGACTGGGAGTAGTGTGGCTGATCGTCCGGCGGCGCGTCCGCCGTTGGGGAATCACCCTGGCGGCGTTCCTGCTGGCGTACATCGCGGTTCTCGCCTACTGCGCGATTCCGATCCCGCGCTACGCGCTGCCGATTTCCGTGCTGATCTACGCGACCGCCGCCTCGCTGCTCGCGGGGATGCTCGTGGATCTGCGTCGGGTGGCGCGGTGGGCCCCGGCGGCGGTCGTGGCGGCCCTGGTTCTCATCGTATCCCTGCAGGGCGCCCGCGTCCTTCATTTCAACCGTCAATTCGATGACGACAGCCGCCAAAGGCTGCGCACGTGGATCGCGCAGCTTCCGCGCGGGACGCGGGTCAGCGCTGACAGCTATGCCGCGATCAGCACGGAGAACGACAGCGGTGACAAGTGGCGCTATCCCGATCAGCCGCGCGTCTCGGCACACATAACGCGCACATTCTACGCTGCCGAGGGGGGATCGCTGGACCAGCAGCTCGCGAAGAATGTGGCCTATGTCGCTGTCTGCGACGCGACGTATGAGCGGTTCTTCGTGCCGGGAGTGCGTCCGCTGGCCGGCGCCGACTCGACCTTCTATCAAAGTCGACGGTTCTACGAGGAGCTCTTCAAGCGGGGGGAGCTGGTCTGGGCGTCCGACCCTCAGGTTCCAACGCACGCCTATGTGGACATGGCGTTGCGCGTATACAAGGTTGCGCAGTTGCGCCCGACGCCGGTGCGCCCCTCGCCGGAACCGGATGGAGCGGGCCGACGCCCACTGCCCCCCGGCCGGCTCGGCGCCCCCCAGTCAGCGGGCCACTCCCCCGCACGGCGTGGATCAGGCCCATAGACCCCCCATCGCGCCGGTTTTCGGCTACAATGCCCCCCTATTCACCGACCGGGCAGGCTACCTTGGACCGTTGAGCGGCCAACCCGTAGCAAGGGCTCGAGACTGAAAGCGTTGCAACGAAAGGACACGATCGAACCATGGCGACAGCGACCAACCTGGGATTTCCCCGCATCGGCACACGGCGCGAGCTGAAGCGCGCCGTCGAGCGATTCTGGGCGAACGAGACCGGCGCGGACGAGCTGGCGCGCATCGCCGCCGAGCTGCGCCGCCGGCACTGGGAGCTGCAGCGCGACGCCGGAATCGCGCACATCCCCTCCAACGACTTCTCCCTCTACGACCACGTGCTCGACACGGCGCTCATGGTCGGCGCCGTCCCCGCGCGCTTCGGCGGCGCATCGGCCGTAGTGGAGCCGACGACCGCCTTCGCGCTCGCTCGCGGTACCGCGGATACGCCCCCGATGGACATGACCAAGTGGTTCGACACGAACTACCACTACATCGTGCCCGAGTTCGAGCCCGGGCAGAACTTCCGCCTCGCCTCCATCAAGCCAGTCGACGAGTTCAAGGAGGCGCTGGCGCTCGGCATCCGCACCCGGCCCGTGCTGCTCGGTCCGGTCTCCTTCCTGCTCCTGGGGAAATCCCACGACGCACACCTCGATCCGCTCTCGCTGCTGGATCGACTGCTGCCGGTCTACGCCGAAGTGCTCTCGCGACTCGCGGCTGCCGGTGCGGTCTGGGTACAGCTCGACGAACCGGTTCTGGCGCTCGATCTTCCCGCGAATGCGGCGCCCGCATTCCGAAAGGCGTACGATCGCCTGACGCGCGAAGCGCCGCAGTTGCGTTTCCTCCTCGCCGCCTACTTCGGCGATCTCCAGGAGAACCTCGAGCTCCTCCTGACGCTCCCGGCCGCCGCCTACCATCTCGATCTCGTGCGCGGCCCCGAGCAGCTCGATCGCGCCCTCGATCGACTGCGCGATGGTATCGCGCTCTCCCTCGGTGTCATCGACGGGCGCAACATCTGGCGCGCCGACCTCGACCGCGCCCTCGAGCAACTTGATCGCGCGGCGCGGCGCATCGGCTCCGAGCGCATCCTCGTAGCCCCGTCCTGCTCGCTGCTCCACAGCCCGATCGATCTGGACCAGGAAACGGCCCTCGACGCGGAGCTGAAGGGCTGGCTCGCCTTCGCGCGACAGAAGCTGGGCGAGGTCGCCGTGCTCACGCGCGCCCTGAACGCCGGGCGCGAAGCGGTCGCCGACGCCTTCGCGGAGAGCCGGCGGCGGCTCGAAGGGCGCCGGGGCTCCCCACGCATCCACAACCCGACCGTGAAGTCGCGTGTGACCGCGATCAACGAGGCGATGCTCCGCCGCGCGCACCCGCACGAGACGCGCCTCCACGCCCAGGAGGCGAAGCTCGCGCTGCCGCTCTTCCCGACGACGACGATCGGCTCCTTCCCGCAGACCCAGGAGGTCCGCAAGGCTCGCGCCGCGCTCGCCCGGGGCAGCCTGGCTCCGGCGGAGTACGACACGTTCATCGAAAAGGAGATCGAGCGCACGCTCCGTTTCCAGGAGGAGATCGGCCTCGACGTGCTGGTCCACGGCGAGTTCGAGCGCAAGGACATGGTCGAGTATTTCGGCGAGCAGCTGGAGGGAATCGGCTTCACCCAGCACGGCTGGGTGCAGAGCTACGGCTCGCGCTACGTCAAGCCGCCGATCATCTACGGCGACGTCGCGCGCCCGGGACCGATGACCGTCCGCTGGAGTCGCTACGCGCAGTCCGTGACGAAGCGGCCGGTCAAGGGGATGCTCACCGGTCCGGTGACGATTCTCCGCTGGTCCTTCGTGCGGGATGATCAGCCGCAGCGCGACACGGCCTACCAGCTCGCGCTCGCGCTGCGCGACGAGGTGGTCGACCTGGAGCGCGCCGGCATCCGCGTCATCCAGATCGACGAGCCGGCCTTCCGCGAGGGGCTGCCGCTCCGCCGCGCGGCGTGGCCCGAGTACTTGGACTGGGCGGTGAAAGCGTTCCGTCTCACCTCCTCCGGTGTAAAGGACGAGACGCAGATTCAGACCCACATGTGCTACTCGGAGTTCAACGACGTCATCGAGTCGATCGCCGCGATGGATGCGGACGTGATCCTGATCGAGGCCTCGCGCTCTGACATGGAGCTGCTGGACGCCTTCGTCCGCTTTCGCTATCCGAACCGCATCGGCCCGGGCATCTACGACATCCACAGCCCGCGCGTGCCCTCGGTGGACGAGATGACGGATAGGCTGCGCAAGGCGCTCGCCGTGCTGCGCCCCGAGCAGCTCTGGGTCAATCCCGACTGCGGCCTGAAGACGCGTGACTGGCCCGAGGTGCGGGCGTCGCTGGCGAATCTGGTGGCGGCGGCCCGGCGCATTCGCGAGAATCCGACCGGCGCAAGCTCGCGCGCGACGTGAGGCACACTCGATGTTCGTGACCGAACACCTGGAACGGGCGACCCGTCCGCTCTTCAGCTACGAGATCATCCCGCCGGCGCGCGGGAAGGGCGTCCGCGACATCCTGGATGTCGTGGAGCAGGTGATGCGCTTCTCGCCGCCGTTCATCGACGTCACCGCGCACGCCTCCGAGGCCTACTACGACGAGAGCCCCGACGGGACGATCCGCCGCCGCCTCCAGAAGAAGCGGCCGGGTACGATCAGCATCTGCGGGATCATCCAGAACCGGTACAACATCGACACCGTGGCGCATCTCCTGTGCCGCGGCTTTACCCGCGAGGAGACCGAGGACGCGGTGATCGAGCTGAACTACCTCGGCATCCACAACGTGCTGGCGATCCGCGGCGACGAAACGAATTACCACAAGCCGGTGGGAGAAGGTCACACGGTCAACGTCTACGCCGCCGAGCTGGTGGAGCAGCTCCAGCAGCTCCGGACGGGTCGCTACCTGGGCGAGGTGGTGAACTCGGAGCCGGTCCCGCTTTGCATCGGGGTTGCCGGATACGCCGAGAAGCACCTCGAGTCACCGAGCCTCAAGGCGGACGTGAAGCGCCTGCAGCAGAAAGTGGAGATGGGTGCCGATTACGTGGTGACCCAGATGTTCTTCCGCAACCGCGATTACTTTACATTCGTCGAGGCCTGCCGCGAGGTCGGGATCACGGTGCCGATCATCCCGGGCCTCAAGGTGCTCAGCCGCAAGGATCAGCTCTCCTCCCTGCCCAAGAACTTCCACATCAGTCTGCCGGACGAGCTGGTGGAGGAGATCCAGGCGAGTCCGCCACACGCCGGCGAGATCGGCGTCCGCTGGTCTCAGCGTCAATGCGAGGAGCTGCTGAACGGCGGCGCGAAGTGCATCCACTTCTACGTGATGAACGACGCGGGCTCGGTGCTGCGGGTGGTGGAGAAGCTGTAGCCGGTGGCAGGGACGGCATCCAGCACTCGGCGAGTACGATCCGTCGCTACATGGTCCCACGCCGTCGGTTGCCTCGTGGGGACAAGACCTGGCGCACCTTCGTGCGCAACCACGCCAAGGAGGTCTGGGCCTGCGACTTCTTGACCCAGTACACAGCGCTCTTCTCGGTCGTCTACGTCTTCGTCATCCTGGAGATCGGCTCGCGGCGCATCGTCCACCTTAACGTCACTGCTTCGCCGACGCTCTCATGGGCAAAGCAGCAGATCAGGGAGGCGACGGCCTGGGACCAGACCCCACGGTTCCTATTGACTGCTGCGCAATGAATGCAATAGCATGAAGCCCGTACTCTGCGAAAGCTCCATCAACGCTGATCAACCAGGCCGGACCGGGATGGCCGTACTCTGCCGTACTCTGATGGGGCGTCGGACCCGTCGGTCACTCGGCTGTGGATCGGTTGCGTGGTGGCCTTCGGCAAGGTTCCGGACTGGATCCAAGAGCAGGGCGCAGTTGCCCCGATCACCTAGCGGACAGAACGCGCTGCCAGGCTGCGGCCTACGCGACGAGTCGATAATCGTGCAGCACGCCGCCGAGAACGGGCAGAGCGAGAAGCCGCCCGGTCGGGGGCGGAGGCTGCCGCAGTTCCGGATACGGATCCGGAATCCCGTGGATGGCCTGCGAAGGACGCGCGCCGTTGTAGTACCGGACGTACTCTGCGACGACCCGGTGGATGTGATCGACGGTGAGGAACAGGAAGTGATCCAATGCCTCGTTCCGAAGCGTCCGCATGAACCGCTCGACGTAGGGAGATGCGGTGGGTGCGCCGAACGGGATGGGAACCCCCCGGATGCCGATCACTTCGCCCAGCCAGTAGTCGAAGTGGCAGCGAAAGCTGCGCGTTCTGTCGTTCCGCTCCACGGTCGCTGGCCTGCCAAGCTGCCCGAAGATGCCGTCGTTGTCGTGGACGAGGAAGCGCGGCTCCCGATCCCAGCCCGTCGCGTGACGGATCTGCTGCTTCACCCAGGCAATCGTCGGGCTGGTCGTGACGTTGACGTGGACGATCCGGCGGGAGTGGATCTCCATGATCACGAAGACGTAGGCAATGGCGAAGAGCGCGGTGTACTGAGTGAGGAAGTCGCACGCCCAGATCTCCTTGGCATGGTTGC
>Ga0315286_10006456_pt1 | contig 11413 bp, 8 predicted proteins | sample YL17G10_0_MG_FD_205038 | JGI IMG/M metagenome (GOLD analysis project Ga0315286, IMG submission 205038) | Sediment microbial communities from Yellowstone Lake, YNP, Wyoming, USA - YL17G10_0 | ecosystem: Environmental > Aquatic > Freshwater > Lake > Sediment | place: USA: Wyoming | collected...
TCGCCGGCTTGGCGGAGACGGCCAGGCGCCCGGCGACGGCCTTATCGTTGGCGCCCACGGGGCTACCGGCTTCGAGCAGCGTCCTGCCCGTGTCCAGGTCCCGGACGGTGAGCGCCAGCCGTACGTCCTGGAGGGTGTCGTTGACCACCACCACCGGGTGGAAGCCCTCGACCGGCTCGCCGACCATGGCGCAGACGTCGGCCTGCACCCGCCGGATGTAATGGTAGGCCAGCTTCCTGCGCCCGAAGTGGTCCACCACCGCGTCGGAGATGATCGGCCAGCCGTCGAGCAGGTTCCACCAGAGGATCCCGGTGCGCCGCCACTTGCCGGCGCGGAACCACTCGATGAAGAACTTCTTGGCCTCCGCCTGGCTGATCTGCGAGGCCAGCACGAAGTCGTCCAGGTTCTCCGGCACGGTCTCGAAGAGCACCGCGATCTGCCTGGCCATCAGCGGGATGCGGTAGTCGAAGCCGGTGGCGGCCGGGTGGGGCCGGGTCGCGTGGGTCAGCCACTGGTCGTTGTCCGGCCAGGGCCAGAGGTGCTCGCGGTCCATCATGGCTTCCAGGCTGCGCCGCGCCGGGCAGCCGTGGTAGCCGATTTCGCTGACGAAGTGCGCGCCCGACCCGGTGTAGAACCGGCCCTTGAAGTCCTCGCGCGGGCCCCACAGGTGCTGCTCGGGCATGAGCTCGGCGGCCCGGTCGCCGGCGGCCACGGCCGCCGGGCTCTTGTACGGCGAGCTGGGCAGGTAGGGGCGGAGCGGGTCGAGCCGCCGGACCACCTCGGCCAGGACCTCGCGGCTGATGCGGTCATTGGCCGGGTCCAGGCCCGGCCCGGCCCAGGCGTAGGCCTCGTCCACCTCGTTGTTCCCGGCCCACAGCGCCAGGCTGGGGTGGTTGCGGAGCTTGGCCACCACCGCCTCGGCCTCGCGGCGGATCTCCGCGTGGAACTCCGGCGTCTGCGGGTAGACCGCGCAGGCCAGCGCGAAGTCCTGCCAGACCATCACCCCGTGCCGGTCGCAGAGCTCGAAGAAGTCGTGGTCTTCGTAGACGTTCCCGCCCCAGCAGCGGACCATGTTGCAGTTCAGGTCCACCAGCATGGCCAGGGCCGCCGGGAGCTGCTGGCGGTCGCGGCTGTGCAGCGCGTCGAGCGGCACCCAGTTGGTGCCTTTGCAGAAGACCTTCCGGCCGTTGGCCACGAAGACGAACTCGCCGGGCTGCTCGGGGGTGGTGATCTCGGTGCGGACCAACTTGATGGTGCGGATGCCCACGCGCTGGCGCCACTCGTCCAGCACCCGGCCGTCGGCGTCGAGCAGTTCCAGGCCCAGGTCGTAGAGCGGCTGGGGGCCATAACCCCGCGGCCACCAGAGTTCCGCGCCGGCCAGCTTGAAGCACGAGCGCCCGTGGGTGGTCAGCGCCGCTCGCGTCGCGCGGTGGACCGCGCGCCCGTCGCGGCGGAGCTCGAGGCGGACGGAGAGGCCCTCGACCGAGCCCCGGTCGGTGGCGAAGTCCCAGTCCACCATCAACTGCGCCTCGGCGCGGGCCTCGTCCACCGAAAGGGTGGTGAAGTAGACGGCGCGCCAGCGGGTGGGCGGCACCGCCTCCAGCCGGACGCCGCGCCAGAGCCCGGCGGAGACGGCCCGGGGCATGATGTCCCAGCCGTACATGTGCGGCGCCTTGCGGACGGCCAGCGACTCCCAATTCAGGCCCATGGCGTGCTCGGCCGGGGCCGGCTGGCGCTGGCGCCCTTCCAGCACCGCCGAGTCAATGCGCACGACCAGCTCGTTCTCGGCGCCGCGGCGCACCAGCCCGGTGACGTCGAAGCGGTGGGCGATGAGCATGTTCCGGGCGGTGCCGACCACCTGCCCGTTCAGGAAGACCGTGCCGATGCAGTCCAGCCCCTCGAAGACCAGCTCCAGGGAGAAAAAGGGGTCAGGAACCTTTTGTGCAGAGCACCCGAAGGGCCGTTCCGGCAAAAGGTTCCTGACCCCTTTTTCTCCCGGAGCCGCGAACGTCCGTCGGTACCACCACTGGTGGTCCTCGTAGCGGCGGAGCAGGTAAATGTTATTGGCGACGTGCAGTTCAGGGAGGACCCCGGCGCGCATCAGGTCCAGCTCGACGTTGCCGGGAACGACCGCGTCAACGGTCGGCCAGCCGGCGGCGGCCAGCTCCTGGGGCGTGCGCGGGCCGCCCGGCCGCTGTGGGCCGTAGCTCAGCTTCCACGGGCCGTCAAGGCTCAGGCAGTTCATGGCGGCATCCCCTCGGCCGCGGTCCGGGCCGGCAGGCCGTATTATGGCCGGAGGGGCCCGCGCTGCCAGCGGACGTTCCGGCGCCGGAGAGCCCACCGGGCGCGCTTGTGGACCACGCCCCGGCGGGTAGAATTCGCCGGCGCGGAAGTCCTGGCGCGGAGGAGACCATGACCGTCCGAGAGTTCTTCGATCCCCGGACCCGGGGCTCCTCTTGGCGGGTCGAGGCCATGGCCGGGGTGACCACCTTCATGACCATGGCCTACATCATCGCGGTGAACCCGGGGATCCTGCAGGCCGCCAAGATGGACCTGCGCCAGGCCACCATCGCCACCTGCCTGGCCGCGGCGGCCGGCACCTTGCTGATGGCTTTCCTGGCCGACTATCCCTTCGCCATGGCCCCGGGGATGGGCATGAACGCGCTCTTCGCCTACGAGATCTGCGCGGGGCCGGGCGGGGCCAGTTGGCAGGTCGCCCTGGGCATCGTGGCCATCGCCGGGATGCTCTTCGTGCTGCTCACCCTGGTGGGGGTGCGCGAGGGGCTGATCCGGGCCATGCCCGAGTGCCTCAAGTACGGCTTCGCCTGCGGGATCGGCCTGTTCATCTCCCTGATCGGCCTCAAGAACGCCGGGATCGTGGCCAGCCACCCGGCGACTTACCTGACCCTCGGCAACCTGCTGGCCAACTGCGGCGCGCCGCTGGTGGCCCTGGGGGTCACGCTCATCGCCGGGGCGCTCTTCGTCCGCAAGGTGCGCGGGGCGCTGCTGATCGGCATCGCCCTGATGGCCGGCTACGCGCTGGTGACCGGCCAGGTGCCCCTCGGCGCGATCGGCCGGGAGGGCGTGGTCTCGGCGCCGAAGCTCTCGGGCAGCTTCCTGGCGCTGGACCTGCGCGGGGCGCTGGCGCTCAAGTGGCTGGTGCCCATCCTGGTGCTGCTCTTCTTCGGGGTCTTCGACGCCATGGGCACGCTGGTGGGCGTGGGCGAGCTGGGCGGCTTCATGAAGAACGGCGAGCTGCCCCGGGCCCGGCGCGCGCTGCTGGCCGACTCGCTGGGCACGGTCGCCGGCGCGTGCCTGGGCACCAGCACGGTGACCGCCTACATCGAGAGCTCGGCCGGGGTGGCCGAGGGGGCCAAGACCGGGCTGGCCAACCTGTTCACCGCCGGGCTCTTCGTCCTGGCGGCCTTCTTCGCCCCGCTGGTGGTGCCCTTCGCCCAGCTCGGCTGGGTCACCGCCCCGGCCCTGGTGGTGGTCGGCGTGCTCATGCTCCAGACCGTGACCCGCATCCGGCTGGAGGACTTCACCGAGGCGCTGCCGGCCTTCGCGGCCATGACGGTGATGCCCTTCACCTTCTCGATCTCCAACGGCCTGGTCGCCGGCTTCGTGAGCTACGCCGGCGTGAAGTTATTCGCCGGCCGCGGCCGGGAGGTGCACTGGATCGTCTACGCCCTGGCGGTCGTCTTCGCCGTCGGCTTCGCGGCCATCAAGCTCGCCGAGCACCTGGGAAGCGCCCCGGGAGCTGCGTAATGGATCAGTTGGCTCGGGCTTGAACGCGCGTCCCTCGGCCTGATGTAGGAGGTGACGTGTCAACGTCCTCGGTTAGGCCTGCCATAGACGAGGATCGATCTCAGTGAAATCGTCAGTACCCATCGTCCACGGTGAGCCCAGCGAGCGCGAATTGTGCACAAACCGCATAGTGGCATGGCAGGAGTTTCACACTGTCCGCAACGCAGTTCTTGATGTTTGCCGTTGCTATGGAACGGTTGGGCCCATGGGGCCAGCAAGAATCACTCAAGATGAAGACGGGCCACCGAGCCCGTGGGGCGTCGAAACTGACAACCCCGACTTCTTCGTCGTGAACGATCAGTGGAATCCGCACCAAACGTACATACGTGTTGAACTCAACCCGTCCAAGATAGTTCCCGGCTTGCTCCCCGACCTGTGCGCGATGCTTCGCCCGCGCCCCGAGTGGGGCGTGGATCTCGCGATTACCTGTGGGCTGATCCATGCACGGCACGACAAGATCATGATCGCAGGTCCAGGATTCAGGCCGTGCTCAAGCCTTGCCGATGTGGAAAGGGCTTCTCAGGAAGCTGCCGTGCTGCTGGAGATTGCCGAGAAGGACAACGCGCAACGCCGGGCGCGCCGGCGCGACAAAGTCCGTGCCTTGCTTGCGGATGCCTATCGCAAGGTCAAGGACGAGAACCTGGATTTTCACCTGGTGGCGGCCTTCCGTACAACTTCCGAAGATCGCCCGGGCGTCTCCATATGGCTGATGTTCGGCAAGATCAAAGGAAATGACGAAGCCGACGAAAGAATCAAGAGCGAACCAGATTGGGTAAGGCCATCGAGCTATTGGGTAACCTCTGACGGGTTCATGCACGAAAACACACTGGAATGGCCGGAAGAGGGCAATCCCCTGGCCCTGCTCTTGGCTGAGTACGAACTGCAAAGCGACGAAGGTGAGCCGCTGACAAATGCCTCTGCCCTGGTTCTGCGCATCGGAGAGGATGCCTGGCGGTTTGAACTCGAGTTCCAGCCTTCCTGATTCAGTAAGCTTCAGCCTCGCTCCGCCAACCGCTTGAGCGCGCGGCCGTGCTTGCGGATGACCTTTTCCAGCGCTTTCTTGAAGCGCTTCTCTTTGATCTTGTCCCGAACCGGAGAGCCGTTGGCCACAAAATCCTCAACGGAGAGGTCTTCGTCGATGCTATCCCATCGAATGCCCAGCCCATTGCCGATCAACCGCCAGTCGTTGCGCTGCTCGGGGGTTGCTGTGTGAAGCCGCGGGAAGAACTCCAACGGCGCGCGGAATTGCCGGCCGTCGGCGAGACGGACAAACAGCGCATCCCCGACAAATCGGACTTCGACAGCAAGCGCTCTCGACACAGCAGTCCCCTCTCCCCAACCCTCTCCCAAGGGGAGAGGGAGGAAAAGCAGCTACCTCACGATCATGGCCAGCAGCGCCTTCTTGGCGTAGATGGCGTTGAGGGCCTCGTGGGGAATCACTGACTTCTTGCCGTCCATCACCGAGTCGGTGGCGCAGGTGCCGCGGTGGGCCGGGCCGGAATGGGTGTAGAGCGCCTCCGGCTTGGCGCAGGCCAGGACCTCGTCGGTCACCGTCCACTTGGGGATCTCGACCGCCTTCTCCTCCGGCGACTGCTCGCCGGCCAGCATCGAGCGGATCAGCGTGCTGGCCTGGATGAAGTCCGCGCCCGCCACCGCCTTCTGGAGGTCGGTGACGATCTCCAGGCGCGTGCCGGCCTTCCGGGCCAGCGCCTCGCCCTCGGCCAGGATCTTCTTGTCCACCGTGCCGGCGTAACTCTCGGGGATGGCCAGCACCAGGTTGACGCCCAGTTTCGGGCAGACTCGGATGAAGGAGTGCAGGATGCCCCGGGCCATCCCGGTGTAGACCAGGTTGAGGCCCTTCAAGCGGCCCTTGAACTGCCGGACGGTCATCAGCTCGCCGATCACGTGGGTGGAGTGGTCCTTGGGGGTGCAGGCGTTCAGCACCGGCTTGGTCATGTTCGCGGCGAAGACGTCCATGTCCTCCTGCTTCCAGAGCCGGCCGGCGAAGACGTCCAGGTACTGGTCCATGGCCCGGGCGGTGTCGGCCATGCTCTCGCCGCGGCCCATCTGGGTCTGCTCGATGGGCATGTACACGTTGGCGCCGCCGAGCTGGGCCATGGCCGTCTCGAACCCCAGCCGCGTGCGCGTCGAGGCGTAGACGAAGAGCAAGCCCTGCACCCGGCCCTGCAAGAGCGTCGCGTAGGTCGGGTCGTAGCGGTGGTCGCGGAACCACTCGCCGAGGCTCATCACCTCTTCGAGTTCCTCGGCGGAGAGCAGGCCGATGTGCGGGAGGCTCTTGCCGCGGATGCGGTCGCTGATCCTGGGGGCTTTCCTGGCGGCGGCGGTCTTGGCCATGGGACGGGTTCCTCCTAAGAGCGCGTCCGGAAACCTGGGCGGGGCACGCCGGCGCCATTATAATCGCCAGGGCTCACCCGCAAGGGATTTCGCCTGCGGCGCCTGCGCGCCGTTGGCTTGACAGTTTCGCGGGCCTTGCTAGAATCCGCCCGCGCCGGAGGAGCGCGCGGAGGGGCCGGCTGCCAAGCCAACCAGAAGGAGAGGGAAATGCCCGCCAAGGTCAAGGCCGAAGACTGCACCGCCTGCGGCAAGTGCGCGGAAGTCTGCCCCGTGGAGTGCATCAAGGTTGACGACATCGCCGTGGTCAACGCCGCGGAGTGCACCGACTGCGGCACCTGCGTCGACGAATGCCCGGTCGACGCCATCACCGTCGACTAGCAGCCCGTTGAGAAAGCCCTGCGGCCGGGGGTGAGGCTACTCCTTGGCGGCCCTGCGCAGCTCGATGGTCAGGTCCAGGCGGCCGAGCGCGGCCCTGAGCAGGTTGAAGGTCGCCGGCGAGGACAGCTCCGCGGCGGCCTTCTCCGGGGGCATGGCCGCCAGGCGCTTGGCGAAGGTCCACAGGCCCAGCTCGTCGAAGAGCACCAGGCGCCGCGGCCCATAGCCTGCCGAGGAAACCGTGAGCTCCGCCGCCGGCGAGAGCTTCATGCTGAAGGCGCCATTCGGGCACCGGTAGGAGGCCGGCGGGACCCGGGCGGCCCCCAGCAGATCGTCTATGACCAGCTCGCCGACCAGCCCGAAGAGTTCCGTCTCCGCTCCGCCCGCGACGGTCACCTGCGCGGCGACCGTCTTGCCGGTCTGCTCGTCGAGGACCTGGCACTGGAGCGCGGTCCGCACCGGCCCGAGCGAGGCCCGGTAGGTCTTGGGCACGATCCAGATCGGGTTGGTCAGCGCCACCGTCTCCGGTCCGGCGGCCGGGCCGGGCCGGGCCTCGTCGGTGGTGCGCACCCGCTGGTAGCACTTGGCCAGCATCCAGCCCGGCTCCTCCAGCGGGGCGACCAGCTCGACCTCGACGAGGGTCTGCCCCGGGTCCGCCCGCCAGGCCTGCAAGACCTGCCCGTTGCGCCAGAGCTCCAGGCGCGCGATCTCCGCGCGGCGCTCGGTGGAGGCCAGCGCCCGGACCACCACGTGCCGGTCGCCATCCCGGAGCTCGAGCGAGTCCCCGGGGACCTTTTTGTCGATGGCCAGGAAGCAGACCGGGCCGAAGCTGAGCGTGCTGTGCCCGGCCGCGGCCGCCGCCAGCAGCGCCGCCGGGGACGGCGCGCCCTCGGCGCGCAGCAGCATCCGCGGCTCGGGGACGCCGCCGGCGGAAAGCGAGGCGCGCGAGCCGGCCAGGGCCGGCACCCGGAAGCCTTCGTTCAAGAGCGCGAACCAGAGCCGCTCGGCGACGGCCGAGCCGTCCAGCTCGAAGCCGCCGACCGCCTGGCCGGCCACGCACTCGAAGTACATCCGGGGCGCCAGTCCGGCGGTGGCCTCGACCAGCGGGTCGTAGAAATCGCGCAGCTCCGGCCGCCAGGGGACCGCCGTCTTCCACGGGTTGATGCGGCGCGGCCGGCCGCAGTCCAGGTAGCAGCCGAAGCTGCCTCCGGCGGCGGTGAACGCGCCCCGCGAGCCGAAGCGGGGGTCGGCCTCAACCTGCCAGCCGAAGCGGACCACCTCCCGGGTCCCGCGCGCGGCCTTGCCGCCGGGGAGCTGCGGCCCGTCCAGGCCCAGCGCGGCCAGGCCCCGGGCCCGGGCGGCCAACAGGGCCTCGGCCGGCGGGCGGGTCCCGGCGGAGTAGAGCGGGTCGGTCGGATACCACCCGGCGCGCTCGAAGGCCAACTGCGGCGGGCGGATGAAGAAGATGGTCCGCTCCTCGGCGCCGCCCGGGGCGACCTCGAAAATCCTGTCGTAGGGCAGCCGCAGCGGACCGCCATCCACCTGCAGCCGGCAGCCGCCGGCGGGCACCTCCAGCCGGACCGAGCCGTCCACCAGGAAGAACCCGCCGCCGGCGGGGATGGCGCCGGGCGGCAGGAGTTCCTTCTCGCCGGCCGAGACCCGCGCGCGGCCGGCGGCCGGCTGCCTGGTCTCGGCGTCGCGGAGCTCGATGGTCAGGCGGCCCGGCTTGGGGGGGGCGGGCCTGGCCGAGAGGGGCTCGGCCGGTCCCGGCTCGGCGGCGCTCCGGGCCGGTCGCGCCCCCGGCGTCGGCGGCGTCGGTTGGGCCGGCCGCTCCGGCTCGGCGGCGGGGGCCAGCAGCAGGGCCAGCGCGAGAAGGGCGGGGCTCACGCTACTATGGACGCCTACGGCCCAGGGCCTCTTAGCAGTTGCCTGACCGCCTGCTCCGGGTCCGGCTGGCGCAGGAGGTGCTCGCCGACCAGCACGGCGTCCACGCCGACATCGGCGAGCCGCCGGAGGTCCTCGGCGGTCTTGATCCCGCTCTCGGCGACCAGCAGCTTGTCGTCAGGGATGCGCGGCGCCAGGCGCAGGCTGGTCTCCAGGCTGGTGGTCAGCAGGTCCAGGTTGCGGTTGTTGATGCCGATGATCTCGGCGCCGATCTCCAGGGCCCGGTCGATCTCCATCTCGTTGTGGACCTCGACCAGCGCGGCCAGGCCCAGCTCCCGGGCCAGCTTGTGCAGCTCGGCCAGCTCCCAGTCGCGCAGGAAGCGGATGATCAAGAGCACCGCGTCGGCCCCAGCCGCCGCGCTCTGGTACAGGTGGTAGGGGGTCAGCAGGAAGTCCTTGCGCAGCACCGGCAGAGCCACCGCGGCGCGGGCCTCGACCAGGTCCTGCAGGGAGCCCTGGAAGTGGCAGCGGTCGGTCAGCACCGAGACCGCCCGGGCCCCGCCGCGCTCGTAGGCCGCGGCCAGGCGCGCCGGGTCGTAGTCGGCGACGATCACCCCGGCCGAGGGGCTGGCCTGCTTGCACTCGGCGATCACCGAGACGCCCGGCGCCTCCAGGGCCGCGCGGAAGGGACGGCGCAGCGCGGCGGCCGCGCGCGACCTGGCTTGGAGCTCCTGCTGCGGCACGTGGGCCTCGGCGAAGCCGACCTCGCGCAGCTTGCACTCGCGCATCTCGGTGAGGAAGCCCTGGTGGGCGCGCATCTCGGCCTCCGCGCGCTTGATCTCCTCGTGGAGGTCCTCCAGCGCGTTGCGCACCGGGTCGGGCAGGTTGCCGTGGTCCAGGGTCGCCCCCGGCACGTGCGCGCCGGAGTCGACCACCACGCGGCCGGGGACGCCCACCACGGTGGCCTCGGCGGGCACGTCGGTGACCACCACCGAGCCGGCGCCGATCCGCGCCGCGCGGCCGATGCGGAGGTTGCCCAGCACCTTGGCCCCGGTGCCCACCACCACGCCCTCCTCCAGGGTGGGGTGGCGCTTGCCGGTCCCCTTGCCGGTGCCGCCCAGAGTGACGCCCTGGAAGAGCGTACCGTTGTCGCCGACCACCGCGGTCTCGCCGATGACCACGCCCATGCCGTGGTCGATGAAGACGCCGCGGCCGATGACCGCGCCGGGGTGGATCTCCACGCCGGTGAGGAAGCGCGCCGCCTGGCTGATGACCCGCGCCAAGAGGCGCAGCCCGAGCCGCGCGTGCACCCAGTGGGCCAGGCGATGGCAGACCAGCGCGTGGAACCCGGAGTAGCACAACAGCCGCTCGAAGAAGCCGTGGGCCGCCGGATCGCGATCCAGGATCGCCGCGAAGTCCGCGCGGATGTCGCCGAACATCTTCCCTCTCCCTGGCCAGCATGCCCTGGACCGATGGTAAGGCGCGGCCGGGAAGAGTCAAGCGATGGCGTCGGCCAGGCCCCGGGGCCGCCGCCTCGCTCCCGGCTTTTGCGCTTGACCTTTGGGGGCGGGGCGGAGATATTCATAGGCCGGTGCCGCCCGCCGCCCGGCGGGCCGGCCCCTTTGGCGGAGGGAGGAAAATGATGCGTTTTCTCAAAGCGACGCTGCTGGGCATCACCTCGGCTGCGATGGTTGCCGCGCTGACCTTGAGCGCGGGCTGCAAAGACAAGGGCGCCACGCCGCCCAAGGCCGCCACGCCGCCCAAGGCCGCCACGCCGCCCAAGGCCGCCACGCCGCCCAAGACCGCTACGCCGCCCAAGGCCGATCCCAAGGCCGCCGACAAGGAAAAGCTCAAGAAGGCCGAGGATGCCTACAAGGCCGCCGACCAGGCCTGGAGCAAGAGCCCCAAGGACTACGACGGCGCCCTCAAGCAGTTCAACGACGCCAAGGCGCTGGCCATCGGCACCGCTTACGACCAGAAGTGCGCCGACAAGCTCAAAGAGGTCCAGAAGGCCAAGGACCGGGCGGACGCCGCCGCCAAGGCCGCCGCCGCCAAGGCCGCCGACAAGGACAAGCTGACCAAGGCCGAGACCGCCTACAAGGCCGCCGACGAGTCCTGGAAGCACTACCCCACCGACTTCGACGGGGCCATCACGAACTTTGCGGCGGTCAAGGCCATCTCCGGAGGCACTCCCTACGACCAGAAGTCCGAGCAGATGATCGCCAAGATCCGCAAGGCCCAGGCCGAGGCCGGCAAGAAGCCTCCGCCCCCGCCGGCGGTCCCGCCCATCACCGAGTCCCTGGCCAAGTCCGCCGAGGAGGCCAAGACCGGGGCGGAGGCCTGGAAGAAGGCCGAAGAGCTCGAGCAGGCCGCCGGGAAACCCGAGCGCGAGCGCCTGGCCGCGGCGCTGCCCTACTACCTGGTGGTGATCAAGACCAAGGACGTCGAGGGCAAGTTCGACATCAACTCCCCGGCCGCCGCGCTGCGCGTCGGCCAGATCGTCGAGAAGTACGCCGCCAACGACGCCGAGCGGCTGGCCGCCGCCAAGTACTACCTGGTGGCCGCCAACCTCAAGCTGGGCTCGGACGCCTGGGAGAAGGCCGAGAAGTCCTACCTCAAGGCCGGCAAGGGCGCGGCGTTCGCCGAGATGCTCCAGAACCTCTCCAGGAAGGCCGCCGCCAAGGCCACCGAGCTGGCCGCCTCGGCCGAGCCGGAGGACAAGGCCCAGGGCGCCAAGCTCCAGAAGTTCAGCGCCGCGGTCGGCAAGCGCGGCGACCAACTCGCCGCCAAGTACGCGCCGAAGCCGTAGCGCTGCGCACCTGCAAGAGTCGCCAGGGGCGGCGGCCGGCGCGGCCGTCGCCCCTTCGCTTGGCGGCCGCTGCCGACGGTTGACACCCCGGCCCCGGCGAACTATCATCGGCGGTTCAGGGCCGCACCGAACAAGGGACGGGCATGGACCTCCACCCCGAGCCAAACAACATCGCCTTCTTCG
>Ga0315286_10006457_pt1 | contig 11413 bp, 5 predicted proteins | sample YL17G10_0_MG_FD_205038 | JGI IMG/M metagenome (GOLD analysis project Ga0315286, IMG submission 205038) | Sediment microbial communities from Yellowstone Lake, YNP, Wyoming, USA - YL17G10_0 | ecosystem: Environmental > Aquatic > Freshwater > Lake > Sediment | place: USA: Wyoming | collected...
ATTGTGGGCCGTCTGGCTTACGGTGCTGGTCCTGTGCGCGTTGGCGTTGCCGGTTCCTTCCGTAACGTCTAGTTTGATTTAAATTAGACTTTAATAAAGGGTTGGCCTATTAAAGGTTGGCCCTTTTTCTTTTAATTAATCCTGTCCCGAACAATGACAACCCAACTTCAAGCTATCAACCAAATGTTGACCGGCATCGGGCAGGCACCAGTGGTGTCGCTCGACACTGCTAACCCAGAGATTGCCACGGCATTAAGTATTCTTGACTCAGTGAACCGTGAAGTTCAAGGAGAAGGATGGCACTTTAATACAGAAGTGAATTATCCTTTTACCCCTGACATTGACGGTCAGATTGCAATTCCCTCTAATGTTTTGCAAATATCTGATAACAAGACTTCCAATTCCCAACAATACCAGACCGTATTAAGAAACGGCAAACTCTACGATAAAATCTATCATACCTATACCTTCCTTGGAGATGATCCAGTTCTGTGTGATGTAGTATGGTTGTTTGATTTTGAAGACATTCCCCAAGTCTTTAAGGACTACATTACCCAACGTGCTACCCGTGTGTTTGCTGGTAGTGTGGTCGGATCCAAGGAGATGTTCCAATTCAACCAACAGGACGAAGGCATCCTAAGGGCTAACTGCCTTGCCTATGACACGGGCACCTCTGAGGTTAATATCTTTGGTGTTGAGACTGGTCAGAACTTCTATATCTCTTATACCCCGTTCCGTACTATCGCACGATAATGGCAGCCATCTCTCAGAAAATTGGAAACTTGATTGGTGGGGTTTCTCAACAACCAGATACAAACAAGTATAACGGGCAGCTACGCATCTGCGATAACTACTACCCAGACATTGCTACGGGGTTGATTAAGAGGCCAGGACTTAAAGGCATTAGTAAACTGGCCAATGCTGTTGATAATGGTACGTGGTTTCACATCTTTCGAGATGATAATGAGAAGTACCTCTTTCAATTCAGTAAGGCGGGCGCCCTTAAGATTTGGGATATCAACAGTGGTCTTCAACAGACAGTAAACACCGTTGCTGCTGAATCCATTGCGTATGCTGTCCATACTTCCTTTGAGGATATGGAGGCCCTCCAGATCAATGATTATATCTTTGTTCTTAATAGAACCAAAAAGGTATTACAAGGAGCTACTTCAAGTTCTTCGTACTTGCCATTTGGTTTTGTAAATATTAATACTGTTGCGTTTAATACTGATTATGTCATCACAATTGATGGTATTAATTTTTCTCACACGACTCCAAGTAACGCGAGTGGTGCTACACAAAATAGTGTCCAGACTATCATTACTGCACTTGTAGCATCCATCAATGGTAATGCTAATTATGTCGCAACTGGCATTGGTAATACGATCTTCATTCGTCGTGCCAATAATGCAGACTTTTCACTTAAAGCAGCAGGTGGTACAACTGGCAGTGCTGTTGAAGCATTTAAAGAAGTAGTCACATCAGTTGCTCAATTGCCCCGTGAGTTTATTTCAAATCGACGCATTAAGGTAGAAGGCAGTGCTGATTCTGGTGCTGATGATTATTGGGTACAATTTGTTCCATCAACTGTTGGACAGACAGAAGGTGTTGGGCATTGGGAAGAAACCATTGCTCCAAATACCGTTCTGGGCATGAATACCGAAACGCTTCCTCACGTTGTTATTCGTGAAGCCAATGGTACGTTTACCTTCCGTCAACTTGATGAAGCATCAGCTACTGCTAGTGCTGGAACCACAGTTGTTACTGGTATTCCTACTTCCATCAGCATCACATCAGCCTTGAGTAGTGGTCACGTTGTTGGAGAAGAGTTTTCACCAACGGGTGGTACTGGTAAGGATCTTAGGCTTCGTGTTACTAATGTAAAAACAGAAACCATTTCCAATACCTATGCTGCTAGTTCTAGTAGTCATGTTACTCAGGTTAAAGAACCTGCTAGAATTGGCTATTCAATTAAGTATTACTGGTATCTTGCTGGTATTAAAATAGGTGAAACTTATCCAGATTTTTTCACGTCAAATACAACCAGTCCATTAATTATTGGCGATACGACCTATCTGGTTAGTGGCGCCTTTCAAACTGTAGGTACTGAAATTAGAGCTGGTATCACTTCTATTCAAATAAGAACTGGAGTGATTGATGCTGTATCAATTATTCAAGCTGGTCAAGGTTATACGGCGTCTAATTCTGTTACCAATAAAGAAGGAGACTCCTTCCAAATTGTTACAGTTAATACCCAGAACCTAGAAGGTGATGCGTTCCGCCTTAACTACTGGAAAGGTAGGTCAGTAGGAGATTCGGAAACCAATCCATTTCCCTCCTTTGTTAATCAAACAATTGATGGTATCTCTTTCTTTAAAAATAGGATTGTCTTTACTTCCCGTCAGAATGTAATCTGCTCACAGGCTGGAGATTATTTTAATTTCTTTGCCAGTACGGTGATTACAATTGTTGACAGTGATCCAATTGATCTCAGCGCAAGTAGTACAAAACCTATTCGTCTCAAGCATATGCTTCCTGCCCCACGGGCATTGCTACTGTTTGGGGACAATGGTCAGTATATTCTTGAAACTACTACCGAAGCATTTGCTCCAAAGACCGCAGAGGTCAACCCACTTTCAAGCAATAGTCAATCTGATGCAATTGCTCCAGTAGACATTGGTTCTTCCTATCTACTACTTGAAGAGGGGACCAAAGCTGCTACTGTCTTTGAGATGGATGTTCAAGATAATATTGGTGGCAAACCCAGGTTTATTGAACTTACACGACTGATTCCTACGTATATTCCCAGTGCGATTGTTCGCATGAAGAATTCTCAAACGACAGGAACCGTTGCTATGCTCAGCAAACAGGAGCCCAGTTGGCTTTACCTTTATCGGTTCTTCCAGCAAGGTGATAGTCGTGTGGCAGGTTGGTTCCGATGGGAATTGCCTGGTACGGTTGAAAGCTTTGACTTTTACCAAGACATCCTTTATGTTGTTACCAAACACGGCAACAACTACGTTCTCAGTAGCATGTCCTTATTGACAGATACTCCAGGACAGACGCTGTTGTTTGAAGGTCAGTATATTGATGTGCGGTTGGATCTCTTTGATTACAACCCTGTCCGCACGTATGACTCCGCAGCAGACCTAACTCATGTTTGCTTTAAGGATGGATTTGAAGATACGGATAATCAACCCGTATTGATGTATCTTAATCCAGATGTTGCTGGATACTTTGAAGAACAAACCCTTCAATATGACGCAGCCAAGCCAACTGGACAGAAGTATTTCCTGACGGTTGACGGTAATCAGACATCCTCTAAGTTTGCTCTTGGGTATAAGTATGAAGCATTGGCCCAGTTGCCTGCTTTCTATTTTGTACGAGACGAGGCTAGGGCGGTAAAGGATACACTTAACATTCCTCGTGTTAGCCGCATTACGGTTAATAGCTATAACTCTGGCCCTTATAAAGCTGTGGTTCGAGCGCAGGCACGTGAAGAGTTTGAACTGCATCTACCACAGATCACTGCGAATAATTATAATGCTAATGCCATTCCTATTATCCGTAATGCTCAAAGTACAATTCCAGTACTTGCCAAGGGTGATCAATTTGAATTTGAATTGATTGCTGATGCTCCATTCCCAACAGCATTCTCTTCCATTAACTGGGAAGGAACCTACAATAACAAAGGCGTTCAAACCCTCTAAAGGGCAACCTTACTATGCCGCTGATTCATTCCGCGAGCCGCTCAGACGCAATCTGGGTGGCTCAGCACCTACAAGAAGATGATCAAAGAGAACTAGAAGGATTAGGCCATACTGAAATGGAACTGATCCTAGCTGATTCCATTGACCTCTCAGACAGCCCTGTAACCTTCAGGAACCCCCTTGGAGAAATCTGCGGGGTAGCGGGGGTATCCAGAACAGATGCCCATTGCGGAGCCATCTGGATGTTAACTACACCACATGTCCGCTCGTATCCTAAACTATTTTTTAAGGAGGCTAAGAAATGGGTCGAACAGCAAACCTCCTATGAGATGTTACATAATATTGCTGACCCCCGTAACAGGATGCACCTGAAGCTTCTTCATATGCTTGGGTTTAAACGGCTTATGTATGTGACCACTCGAACCAATCTTACTTATGTTGAATTTGCTAAATTAACGAAATGTGTGAACCCACCATTGCCATAGGAATTGCAACAGCTGTAATGAGTGCTGTTCAATCCATTGCTAGTTTCCAAGGTCAATCACAAGCTGCCAAGGCTTCTGAACAAGCCTATCAACAACAGCGTAAACTAAATGCTGAGGTAGCCAATACTGCGTATCAACAAGCTCAACTCAAACTAAAGGGGGAATTTGATCAAGCAGCACAGAAATCAGAAGAGCTACTTGTCAATCGCCTTCAATCCCAAGGAACTACTCTTGCGGCTGGTAGAGGTGGTCAATCCATTAGTAGTCTACTTGCTGATGCTCAACGTGTTGAAGGGAAGGATCTTGGGTCTCTTGGCATGAACCTTGCCAATTCACAGACTGATTATTTCTTTAGTTCTCAAAGCATCTTCCAACAGCAGAAGTCAGCAGATTTCTCAGCAGCAAGTCAACGTACTCCTGCTCCAAGTGTCGGTGGTCTTGTGTTGGGTCTTGCTGGAGCCGTCCTTAGCGGTGCTAGTGCCTTTAGTAGTCTTAAAGCTCCGCCAGCTGGAGAAATTGGTAATGTAGCTCAAGCTAATAATGTTGTACCTCGTTCTGGTTATTATGGACCAGCCTACTAATGGGAAGTATTTATGAATCACGCGGGCAGTCGGTACAACTCACTGGACCCAGCGTAAACACAGGATTTAATCAAGTTCAAGCATACGATCCATCACGGATGATGCTACAACAATCAGAAAGGGACTTGGAAGCCTTTGCTGGTTTTAGTAGAACCCTTGGTGAATTTATTCAACAAAAGGGTAAAGAAAAAAATCAATCAGAATACAATAAAGGTGTTGCTGATGTACTTAACGGTACTGTTCAACCAAACCCTGAGGCACTTCAAAAGTATCAAGCAAAGGTCAAGGTTTTAGAAACTGCTGCTATGGCTGATGAAGCTGTGGCAAAGCAGATGGAACAGACTAATGTTGGTGCTGCTGAAACGTATCGTCAACAAAGCCCAGCTGCAACCGGATGGCGGGCCTATGGTCAAGCCGTCACTATCACACAACAAGCGGCTGGTCAGATTGAATCTTCTATTGGCTCCTTCCTTAAGGACACAGAAACTAAGATCTCTCTTGTTCAACCAGATGGTTCGGTGAGGGTCATCACTCCAGCCCAAGCAAAGACTCAACCAGAACTCATGGCTGTCTGGGCCAGTGGCCTAGAAAAGTTCATGGACTCAACAGGCATTAGAGGCATCAACCCAGCCATCTTAGCCGAAAACCTCACTCCTATGATGGTTCGCAGCAAAGCGAAACTGCTGAGTGATCGGATGGATGAGATTGCCCTTAATAATAAAAAGGAACGTCTTGATATTCTTGGTGCTGAAACAGGTAAAACCCTACCAGGATTCAAAGATCCACAACAAGCTCAGGTTCTCGCAACCTCTACGTTTAAAAGAGCCTATGAGCTGACGGGTAACTGGAAGGATGCTAATGAACTAGGCAATCAAATCATTCTTAAGAATATTGAAGCTCTTGGTTATTCTGATCCAGAACTAGCTAAGACGTCACTTAATAACTATGAAAATAGTTTGATTGATCCAGAACAGCCACAGCTCTTGGGTGTCCGTGATCGGTTTGGCAGTGACATTGGAGCACTACGTTCCAAACTCAATGGAACCATCAAGGAACAAGCCAGAGAGGCTGAGGAATCCGCTAAGGAAGAGATCACGGGTCTTCTTAATGCTTACCAGGCTAACCCATCTCCTGGCCTTTACAGCGACGTAGAGAAGCAACTAGAGTCTCGTCAACTGCTGTATCCAGAAGCAACAGAAGCTCTTAATAGACTTCGTGAACTTGGAAAGAACTACAATCCAAAGAACGATGAAGCTGTCCTGAAGGCAATTGAAAATGGAACCATTAAAAACTATGCTGACATCTTAGGTCTTAAAGCAATCAATGCTATCAGTGATAAGACTGCTCAGGATGCTAAGGCTCTTCTTCCTAGTCTTGACTTAGAAAAGTTACTGCCTCCTAGAAGTGTATCAGTTCAGATGGCCAGAAGCCTTCTTAGCACTAAAATGCAAGAAGCAGGCATGTCTGATGCTAGGTTCTCTGATACAGTAGCTGGTACAGTAAATGCTGTTGTTGATGCTGCTGCTTATCAAGCACTTAAGCAGCTTGAAACAAAAGACATGGACAAATTTAAAGTCCAGACATTTATTCAAACACAGATTGAAAAAGCCTTTGGTCCTGGTGGAGATTTTGCTCCACGTAAAGATAAGGCAACTGGTAAAATGGTGCTACCCACACCGGGTAGTCTTCGTGGTTTAATGCCTGTTCGCCCTAGAAAAGATGGGCCTACTGGGTTTGACATGGCTAATCAAGTCCTTAATAAACTTCCCAAGATTGCTTCTGCTCGTCGTGACATCATGATTAGCGAAGAACGTCTTAAGCTGAACCTCGATGTTCTTCAGAATGGTGGTAAACCTTCTGCGGACTTTGATGTTCTTGTCCGAGCGTCTGGTCTTTCTAGACCGCAGTTCATTCAGAAACAACTTAAGGAATATCCTGAACTTCAGTATAATCCTTCTGCTGATGCTGGGGCACAAAAGTACCAAGATAACTTAAAGTATGACAGACCTGCTGCTGAGGGGCTTGCTAATCCCAGGATTGTTGGTGAGCAACGTGATCGACTCCGGTTACGTATTCAAAGAGCTAAACAACAACAACTTACAAACTCAACCTCGTTCACGCCCAGCGGGAAAAGCTTTGGGGCTGGAGACTATGGCGGTCTTGCAGCCCTAATAAGTAGTGGCGAAGGTGGGTTTAATTCTGTTAATCGTGGGACTGCTGGTGATACTCCAGGTGGTATGAATCTTACCTCAATGACAATTGGTCAAGTAGAGAAGCTTCAAAATAATCGTGAAATATTTGCTGCTGGTTTTGCTCAATGGATTCCTGGTAATCTAGCTGGAGCACGAAAGGCAGCTAATCTTCCAGCTACTGCTAAGATGACTCCAGAGAATCAACTTAAGATGTTCTGGGGTTATGTTCTTAACAGTAACAAGCGTCCTATTTTAAGGGACTATCTGCTTGGCAAAAACAATAATGTTGATGCTGCTCAAAACGAACTTGCTTACGAATGGGCAGCCGTAAAAGATCCTAATGGGCGTGGAAAGTACGATGGAGACAAAGGGGGTAACAAAGCGTCTATTGACGCTCAAAAGGCCCGTAATGCCCTTATGGCCGCTCGTAACGCTCTTAGCCGTTCACGTTTACCACAACCAAGTTAACCGTGTGGATCAAAGGTTCTTTCCCTGCGAGGATGGAGCCTCCACAAACTTTAGACTGAATATGCCCTTGAGGGGGCCAACTTATCCAATGAAACAAGATGTCTGAGTACAATCTTACTGGTGTTCCCGACCGCGACGCTATTCAAATTGCGGAACAGAACAAACAACTCAAGGCTTATGAAGAGCTGAAGGCTGAAGAAGAAAAGAAAAAGAAGGCCCAGGCTGATCAACAGCGTAAGGCTAAAGAACAAGCCAAAAAGGATAAACAGCTTGAGGCTTCTTATGTCAATCCTCTTCAACCAATCAAGAATGTTCTTGGGGGTGGTAAGGGCAATGAAATGGCTGAACAAGCCATGGGACTTGTCACACCTCTTGCCCAACGTGTCTTTCCTGAACAAAACAAAAGAGCAGCACGTGTCTTGGCTGGAGCTGGCGCTAAACTGATTGAGGGTCCAGTTGAACTGGCTACTCAGGTTGGTTTAAACCTTACCACAAACCTTGGTAAGAATCCATGGGACCCTGATTTTAAACGGGCTCGTGCTGATCTGGGTGTTGGACCTAAGTCTGATATTGGGATTGCTGCTTCTAATATTCTTGCCTTATATTTTGGCGCTAAGGCTGCCCGTAATTTGCCGGGTGGTAAACTTGGTACCTCTCCTATGCCTGCGGGTCTTAAAGGCGCAGCAAAGCTTGGAGCAAAGGCAAAGCGAGTAGCCCTTGAAGACCTTGTTCCTGGTGCAGTTGCTGATTTCTTCCTTACCACTACAAAAGATGGTAATGTCAGTGAGTCAATCAAGAACTTGGTTCCTGAGCAATATCAGGATTCTTGGGTTTTAGGTTTGTCTAGTGATAAGTATGGAGACCCCATCCTTAATCGATTCAAATCTATGGCAGAGGGTGGCCCTCTTAATGCTGTTGGTAATGCTGTCATTCCTGCTCTTAAGGCTGGTCGTACCCTTGCTCAATCACTTTTAGGGAAGGGCGCCACTAAGGAAGAAGCATTGAGGGCTGGCATTGAGGAATCCGTTAAGATTACCGATGAACTTGGTAAAACAATTGCCAAGTCCGATGTTAAGGTTGAGGCAGAATGGAGTAAGGTCAATCAAGAAGAGATGGGTAAACTTCTCGAAGAAGAGAATGCTATCTATGGTAAACTTGAAGGTATGGATCCAGAAGATGATCAAGCCAAAGAACTTACTCGCCAACTTGTTGACATTCAAGGACGGCAGCAGGAACTTGATAACATTATTCAAGAAACAGCTGATCCTAATGTTAAGTATAAACAGTGGGAAACAACTGCTACCGTTAAGACCGATCCAATCAATGACGTAGCTGCTAATCAAGTTAACCTTGAGGATGGCTTCCCTGGTGTTGGTAAAATTGGTGTTCATGGGAATGCTGGCAGTGTGATGACTGATCCAGCCCTTCGCAGTATTGGTATCAAAGATACTGGTGCTGAAGACATGGTTAATCGTTTTAAAAAGGATGTTGATGTTGCTGAAATTGCACGACGTTCTGGAAAGACAGTAGACGAGGTTCTTAAAAACGCTGCTCGTATCTACGCTGATTTTCAAGAAGCTATCAAATCTTATGATGATCAACTTGTTGATGAAGGACAAGAAAAACTAATCCAACGAGTTCTTGGTGAGGTCGGTGATGTCTATCGTTCTAGCAAGACAGGCTATGAGTTTGCTAGTAATGAAACATTGATTGCTGCTAAGGCTATCGTTGCTGATCTTTCTAATGGTCTTTATCTTCTTGCTAAGGAAGCTGAGGATGCTGATGTTAAACAACTTTATGGTGCTAACACCTTTGATCGGTCTGTGGATCGACTTGTTGGTGTCCTTGAGATGTACAAGACAGGCACCCAAGAGTATGGTGGTGGTCTCAGCAGTCTCCGTTTAAGTCTCAGTAAGAACACCTTTGCCGGTGAGGCAGAGATGACTGCCCGTGAGTTTGAAGCAGATGATGCTATCACAACTCGCCGCCTTCGTAAGTGGGCTACTGATGTTAAGGAAGCCTATCGTCGTGGAGATCCAGAAGCAGTGGATAAGATGCGGGCCTTGATCCGCTCTATGGTTCTTGCTGGTGGTGACCCGTCCAAAACGGTGAATTTTGCTGCTACCGCTATGCGGATGTTTGTTAAGACACAAACCAGCAACTTCTATAACAGCATCCTTTCTGGTACCAAAACTCTCATCCGTAACGCATCTAACGTTTATCGGCTGGTAGAAGCCCCGCTAAGCATGGCCATTGTTGGTGCATGGAAAGGTGACCCTGCCATCATTAAAGCTGCCTTTGCGGGCTACAGCGCCATTGGTCAGAGCACATCTGAAGCGTTCCGGGTTGCTGCGCGTACATGGAAGGTTGGCATTCCTGCTCAAGCTTCTCCGTATCGGGTTCTTCAGGATAGCGAATCTCTTGCCATGCTACAAGCTATGGAGATAACGGCTAAAACTGAAGCAGAAAAGATGACGGTTGGATTCCTCAAGGCTCAATATCGCTTTGCTGAATACACCAGCTATCCATCCAAAATGCTGATGAGTATGGACGATGCGTTTAAAACCGTTATTGCCCGTCAACGCATTGCTGAAATGGCTACCTATAAAGCCATGACAGAGGCCAAGACTCCTACTGATGTTGCTGATTACCTCAAGAAATATACGGATGAATACTCTCAGTATATTGACCCACAAACAGGCGTAATTAAGGAGAAGGGTCTTCAGGAATATGCCGACATCGGCACCTTCCAAAATAACCCAGGTGAACGCTTTAATGACTTGTCTCGGGCAATTGAAAATCTTCCATACCTTGGTCCTATTGGCAAGCAGATTGTTCCTTTTATCCGTACTCCAGCCAACATCTTTGCTTATCAATTAGAGCACCTGCCCCTTACCAATCGGTTCTCTAAACAGTATCAAGATGCGATGGCCTCTGACGATCCACTTCGGATTGCTGAGTATGAGGGTCGTCAAGCAGTAGGCATGATGACGATTGCTGCTATTGCTCCACTGACTTTTGCTGGACTGGTGACTGGTAACTACCCCCTAGATCCAAAGGAACGTCAACGGTGGAAGATGCTAGGTATTCAGGCACGGTCTTTTGTACTTCCTGGTGGTAACTATATTTCTTATAATGCTCTTGAACCACTTTCAAACATTATTGCCGCTACTGCTGACATTACACAACTTACAAAACTTGGAGCAGTTGATGCTGCTGAACGGTTGACTGGTACACTTGGTCTTGCTCTTGCGGCTAGTTTTACTGAAAAATCTTATTTCTCAGGACTTCAAACTCTTGGTGATTTTCTTTCTCCAGAAACATGGACAGAAAAAACAGCAATGCGTGGCCTACTGAGTGCTGCCAACAATAACATAGGGCTTGCTGGTATCCGTCGTGCTCTTGCTAACTCCATGAATCCTTACATGAGGGAATTCAGTAATGAGTATGAACGTACAGCAATGGCTGCTATTCCAGGTTATGCCCTGACTCGTCCCATCCAAAGGGATGTGCTTACATTTAAACCCATTAGAAATCCTGTTGGAGGTTTGTGGAATGCTAACGTTCCTTTTGAAATAAACCCTGAAAATAAGGATCCAGTAGCTCGATTTCTTATGGATATTGAGTTTGCATGGAAGGATACCCTTGAAAAGGCTCCTAATGGGCAACCGCTTCTTGCGGAACAAAAGGCATTTATCCGTGAGGCTATATTCAAGAATGGCCTTCGCAAGGAACTAGATGACTTCCGTAAACTCCAATGGGTTAAGGATGATCTTGAGAATTGGAAGAACCGTAACCTTGGTAAGATGAGTGACGTTGTTCAAGTCCGTCCACGATCAGCTGATGCTGTTCAGGAAATCTGGGACTCTGCCAAACAACGTGCCTATGCTCAACTTGAAATGAATAAAGAACTTGGCTTCGGTCAAGCCAGTCAAGAGATCCGTAAGACCAAATATCAAACGGATCAAGGAAATTAT
>Ga0315286_10006458_pt1 | contig 11412 bp, 9 predicted proteins | sample YL17G10_0_MG_FD_205038 | JGI IMG/M metagenome (GOLD analysis project Ga0315286, IMG submission 205038) | Sediment microbial communities from Yellowstone Lake, YNP, Wyoming, USA - YL17G10_0 | ecosystem: Environmental > Aquatic > Freshwater > Lake > Sediment | place: USA: Wyoming | collected...
CGGATCGTCTCGATCTTCGCGGCCTCGGTCGCCGCCGCCCTGGAGGCCCGATCGCGTGGCCGCTGACCTGCGCTCGGCGCCGCCGGCGCGGCCGCGGGTGGAGATCCCGATCGCCAGCGATCCGGTTGCCGCGAGGCGGCTGCGCGCTCCCGTCCCGATCGCGGTGCACGCGCCCGCGCCGACGCCCACGACCGCGCGTGCGCCGACGTCCAGGAATGCGCCCGCGCCCGCGCCCGCGGCCGCACCGGCGGTGCGGTCCTACGGCGAGTTGGTCGATGGGAGCTCGGTCCGCTCCGTCGACCGCGCGGCGGCTCTCCTCCTCGCGCTCGGCGACTTCCCCGTCGCGGCCGGGGTGACGGAGCTCGCGCGCACGCTCGGGCTCCACAAGAGCACCGCCTCCCGGCTGCTCGCAACGCTCCAGCGAAGCGGCCTCGTGGAGCAGGACGAGGAGTCCGGCAAGTACCGGCTGGGTCTCGTCGTGATCCGGCTCGCCGAGCGCGCCGAGAAGACGCTGGACCTCCGCACGCTTGCGCGGCCCGACATGGAGCGGCTGGCGCGGACGACCCGCGAGACCGTCAGCCTGGGGGTCCTCGCCGGGGATCTCTGCCTGACGGTGGCCCAGGTGGACGGGCCCAACATGGTGGCCTGCGCCGACTGGACGGGGCGAACCACGCCCCTCCACTGCGTCGCGTCCGGCAAGGTCCTCCTTGCCACGCTGGCCGAGCGCGAGATCCTGCGCCTTGCCAGGAAAGGCCTGGCGCCCTGCACGGATCGGACCATCACCGCCCTCGAGCCGCTCTTCGAGGAACTGGCACGCGTCCGGCGGCGCGGGTTCGCGACCGCATTCTCGGAGTGGGAGCCCGGTCAGAACGCCGTGGCCGTGCCCGTCGGCGATGCCCGGGGCAGGGTGATCGCGTCCCTCGACATCTGGGGTCCTGCGTACCGGATCACCCCAGCCCGGGTTGCGGACCTTGCAGCGGAGGCGTGTGCCGCGGCCGGCGCGATCTCGATTCGGCTGGGCGGCACCGGGGTCTGACCCGCGCGCCCTGACCCGCGACCTGACCCGCGGGCCCTCTCAGCGTCGCGCTGCCGGCTCGGCGAGGCTGGCCGCGAGGAGCTCGGCGAGATCGATCGCCCCAACATCGGCGCCGCGATCGCCCGTGGCGCTCAGCCCGTCGCGGATCATCGTCATGCAGAACGGGCACTCGGTCACGACCGACTCGGCGCCGGTGGCGAGCGCCTGGCGCGTGCGCTCCTCGTTGATCCGCGTCCCGCGGCTCTCCTCCATCCACATCCGACCGCCGCCGGCGCCACAGCAGAAGGTGGATCGCCCGTGTTGCTCCATCTCGCGGAGCTCGATCACGGGAATCTGGCGCAGCACTTCGCGAGGGTCCGCCGAGATACCGTTGTAGCGCGCCAGGTAGCAACTGTCGTGAAGCGTGACGGACCGCTTCGGCGCGTGGCCGTCGGCGGCCAGCCGCAGCCGCCCGGCGGCGAGGAGCCCCCGGAGGTAGACCGAGTGGTGGACGATCTCGAACGTCCCTCCCAGCTGGCCGTACTCCGCGCCGATCGTGTTGAAGCAGTGCGGGCAGGCCGTGATGATCGTGCGCTTCTGCATGCCGTATCGCTTCAGTGTCTCGATGTTGCCGGAGGCCAGGATCTGGAAGACGTACTCGTTGCCCATCCGGCGCGCAGGATCCCCCGTGCAGGCCTCCTCCTGGCCCAGGACCGCGAAGCGGACACCGGCGGCCCAGAGGCACGTCGCCACGGCCCGGGCGACCTTCCGGTTCCGCTCGTCGAATGCCGCGGCGCAGCCAACCCAGTAGAGAACCTCGAGCGAATCAAGCGTGCCGGCGCGAGCCAGCTCCGCAGCGGTCGGCACGGGGAACGGCAGGTCCCTTGTCCAGTCCATGCGCTCAGAGCGCGGGCTGCCCCACGGATTACCCGCCTGCTCCATGTTCCGGAAGGCGCTCTTGAGTTCCGGCGGGAAGCGCGTCTCCTCCAGGACCAGGTTCCGGCGCAGGCCCACGATCTTGTCCACGTGCTCGATGAGGACGGGGCAGGACTCGACGCACGCCCCGCAGGTCACGCAGTCCCAGACCGCGTCGTACGGGATCGCGGCGTCCACGATCGGGATCGCGAGGGCCGCCGGCGCCAGGCGATCGTCAAGGCCGTACGTTTCGCGAACGAGCGGGCTGTTCGGGATCAGGTTCAGCCCGCGCTCCGCGTCCACGGCGAGATGGCGGATGCCCAGGATCATGGCGCGCGGGTCCAGCGACTTGCCGGTCGCGTTCGCCGGACAGGCGTCCGTGCAGCGTCCGCATTCGGTGCACGTGAAGCCGTCCAGCAGGTCCTTCCAGCCGAGATCGGCGATCGTCCGAACCCCGAACGTCTGGCTCTCCGCCTCCAGGTCCATCGCCGGGAGCTGGCCGCGTGGCGTGAGCTTGCGCAGGTAGACGTTGACGAAGCTCGTGTACACGTGGAAGTGCTTGTTGAACGGGATGTAGATGACGAAGGCCGACAGGACGGCGATGTGGCCCCACCAGAACAGCGCGAACCCGGTCTCGGTGACGCTCGGGTCGAGCGAGCGGAGCGGAACGGCCAGGGCGTTCGTCGCGAACGCCCCCGGGATGTCGCCCCAGCGCGCTGCCTCGAAGGCGAACGCGACGAACTCCGTCGTGACCACGGCGAGGATCGCGGTGAGGATGATGAGCGCCGTCCGTGTGAACAGGAGGCGTCTCGGGCGGCTGACGAGCCGTCGCTCGAACGCGTACGCGACGCCGGCGAGGGCTCCCAGCGCGACGAGGTTCTGGAGCGCGATGAGGAGCGCCCAGAGCGCGCCATTGAGAGGCCAGCCGACGACGGCCTCGATGATGCCGCCGGTCACTGCGCTCGCGTTCCCGATCAGGAGGATCGTCGACCCGAGGAAGAGCGCGTAGTGCATGGCCCCGGCCCGAGGGTCGCGGAACATCCTGACCTGCGCGATCGCGTACAGCAAGACCCCCCAGAGCCGTCGCGGGACGCGGTCGCGGGCAACCGAGGCGCCCGGGTGCGCCGCCGCGAAGACCCGTACGTGACGCATGACGACGAGAAGGAAGATCCCGAACGCCCCCCAGAACACGGGGAAGACGAGCAGGTAGCCGGGGACGTGGGCGTAGGCGGCGAACATCGGCGGCCTCCCGAAGCGTGGCGTCGCGGCGAGTCTGGGGGTCGACCCCCGGAGGATACGCGACTCACGCGTTGCGCCCAGCCCCCGCGCCGCCTTCGCGCCATCCCGTCGGCTCGCGACGGCCGTGATGCCAACGGCCGGGATGCCAACCGCGCGGCGCCATCAGCCCTGCGGTAGAGTCAGCCCGCGATGCAGGACCTCTTCGACCGGCTGGGCTCGTTCCTCCTCGTTTCGGCGGGCAACCTGCTCCTCGTCGCAATCGTCGTCGGGGTGGCCTGGCTCGCCTACCGCGTGCTCGCCCGCATGTCCCGGACCTTCATCGTCCGGGCTGTCGCCGCCCCGTTGCCCGGGGATGCCGATCTGGACGCCGAGCAGCGGGCGGTCCGGCGCGCGGAGCGGAGCCGGCGCCTTGAGACCGTGGCCGCCGTCGGCCTCCGGCTCGTCCGCTGGTCCACCGTCGCGGTGATCGCGACCGTCGTCGTCGCGGTCTTCCTGCCGTCGGTCTGGGCCGCGATCGGCGGCCTGGGCGTGGGCTTCGGCGTCGCCATCGGCACCGCGATCGGGTTCGGCTCCCGGCAGCTCGTGCGCGACTACCTGAACGGCGTGCTGATCCTGGGCGAGAATCCGTACAGCGTCGGTGACATCGTCGCGATCGCCGGCGTCCGCGGCACGGTGGAGGAGGTGGGCCTCCGGCGCACCGTGATCCGCGACGGGGACGGGACGGTCCACTCGGTTCCGAACAGCGAGATCCTGGTGGCCTCCAACTTCACCCGCGGGTTCGCCAGGGTCAACGAGCGGCTCGTGGTGGCTTACGGCACGGACATCACCCGGGCCACGTCCGTCATCAACGGGGTCGGAGAGGCATTCGCGGCCGATTCGGCCTGGGCGCCGCGGCTGATGGAGACGCCCGCCGTCCTCCGGGTGGACCCGCTGGTCGATCCGGGGATCCCGATCCTCGTCTCGTTCGCGGTCCGTCCGGGCGAGCAGTGGGCGGTCGCGGGCGAGTTCCGGCGCCGGGTCGTGGAGGCGTTCGTCCACGACGGCACCCGCCTCGCGACCTCGCAGCGGCTGGAGCTGGCTATGCCGCTCCCGATCCCGGCCGCGGATTCGGACCGCGCGGAGTCCGGCGCGGAGGACACGTGAGGGGCGCGTATCATCCACTCACGACCGACGTCGCCGTTCGACGCAGCCCCCGAGGTGCCGTAGCGTGAGCGCCGATCCCACCCGCGTCCCAACGATCAGGCGCCGGCCCCCGCGGGACATCGCCGAGGGCCGGACGCTGGGCGACACGTGCGCCCGGGAGGACCCGGCCGTGGTGGATGCGATCCGCGAGCATTCGGGCCGGCCGGAGGACTGAGCGGATGCCGTTCGGGTTCCATCGCCGCGGCCGCGGAGCGAAGGCGAAGGTCATGCCGGCCGGGGCGGGAGGCACCGGCCGTGCGCGGGCGGGCGTTCCCTTCGACGGACTGACCGAGGATTGGCGGCTTGTCGGATTCATGGAGCTCGACGGGCGGCTGCTGGACATCCTGAACCGGCGCGAGGCCATCCCGATCGGTGACATGGCCTGGTCGACCGTGGACGCCGTGGCCGACCTTCAGCCGGCACCCGGCCTCCACAAGGTGGACCCGTACGACCTGATCCTGGTCCTCGCCGGGAACCTGACGCTGCCGCCCCTGAGCGACGACGAGAGGGGGGCGCTCCGGAGGAACAAGGTTGCCTACGACGTGATCCTTGAGCTGCCGCCCTACCGGGTGATCGGCACGGTGTTCCTCCACCCTGGATCCGAGCCCGATCGGCTGATGGATCGTGGCTCTGACCTCTTCTTCCCGGTGACGAACGCGGTTGCGCTGGCCGGCGACACCCCGGTTGGCGATCCGGGGGCGGACGTCGTGCTGGTCAACCGCTCCTACCTGCGCGGCGTGGCGCAGGTCGATCGCTTCGTGGTCGCGGCCGCGCGCGAGCGGCGCCAGGTGCGGCCGGCCGGTTGATCGTCGGACGGGCTTCAGCCCGTCCGCACGGGTTCCTTCCGCGCGAAGAGGCCGCGGATCGACGCACGGGCGGCCACCTTTGGGCGGGGCATCCCGACGACGCGCGCGGCCAGTGCGCGGAAGTCCCCGGAGACTTTCTCGGACGGGAAGACGTCGATCACCGTGCGGCCTTCATTGGCGGCCTTGACCAACTGGAGCCCGGCCGAGCGGATCGTGGCAAACGTGGTCATCCCGACCGTGCGCTCGATCTCGGCCACGCTCACGCCGCTGTTGACGCGGTTGATGACGAGCGCGAGCTTGTCGCGGAAGCCCAGCTCGGTGGCCACGTCGCACAGCTGGACGGCGGCGCGGAGGGCGGGCACGTCCGGCGTGACGGGGACCAGGATCCGGTCTGTGCGGCCGAAGATCGCGCGGTTCAGCACGTCGTAGTCGGGGTGCAGGTCGACGACGATGACATCGAAGGAGCGCCGCGCACCGTCGATTGCGTCGGCGACGGCCGCCGGGTCGAGGCGGCCGGCCTTCAGCGGGCTCGACGAGAGCACGAGCACCTTCAGGCCGGACGGATGCGCCGCGACCAGTTCCTCCAGCGTCTCGGGGGCGGACCCCGATCCTCCCTCGTGGGCGTCGGCGAGCGAATCGACGAGGGTTCGGACGTGCTCCAGGCCGAGCGAGCTCGCGATATGGCCGGTCACGGTGTCGGCGTCCACGAGCAGGACCTTCCGGCCCATGGCGACCAGCGAGGCCGCCAGGTTGACGGCGATCGTCGTCTTGCCCACCCCGCCCTTTGGGTTGAACACGCTCAGAAACGCGCCCCGTCGCGACCAGTTACCGACCGAGAGCGGGCCCGACTGGATCACCGCGCCGCTGCCGTCGTCGACGGTCATCTGGCGGATAAGCATCGCCTCGACGCGCCAGCGGAGCGCCTCCGGCGAGTAGGGTCGGGTGAAGTACTCGTCGTGCGCGCCGGCGCGCCCGGCTGCACCGGCGAGCCGGTCGAGCGTGCGCGCCGAGACCACCATGAGGGCCGGGATGTCACGCCCCGGATCGTGGAGGAGCCCGTAGTAGTCGAGCGATTCGTCGAAGTCGCTCTCGCCGTCGAGGATCGCGATCGCGACGTCGTGGCGGCTCGCGAGGAGCACCTCGAGGTCGCCCGGGCACTGCACGGCGACCGGCTCGAAGTCCGCCTCGCGGAGCACGTCAACCACGTGCTGTCGTTCTTCGCCGGGCAGTGCGATCGCGATCGCGGGACGGGCCATCCTTCAGGATCCTCTCGTTTCGCGGACTGGTCCGCTCAATCCTCGGGGTCGCGGGCGCTCGCGGTCACGATCCCTTCGCCGCCGCCGGTGACCCGGGCCTGGAAGCCGGGAAGCGTCGGGATCAGGTCGCGGAGGGCGACCTCCGCCCCGTGCTGGACGGTGAAGAGGAACTCGCCGTCCGGCCCGGATGAGACGCCCACGCGGCGCACGCCGCCCTGGCGCCCGAGGTGGCGCTTGAAGCTCGCGATGCTTGCCACGCTGACGAGGCCGGTGACCACGACCTGGGTGGAGACGAGGGGCGCGGCCGGGCGCGCGTCGGTCGAGGCGCCGGACGTCGACGACGGGGCGCCGAACGTCGACGACGGGGCGCGGCCGGCGAGGCGGGCGGCGAGGTTCTCCCCGTCGAGCCCCGGGATCTCCGAGAGGTCGGCCGCGGCAGCTTCCGCTGCGGCGGCCTCGGCCGCGGCGAAGTCGGGAGCCAGCCCCAGTATCGCGAGGCGCGGGTCGAAGGCCGGAGAGTCGTCGTCCGGGGCGGACGGCGGCGCGACATCCGGCTCGCCCGCCTCGTGGCCGGCCGCGGTCTCGGCCCGGTCGGCGGCCGCCTCGGCTCGCGCGGCCTCGGCAGTCGCGGCTTCGACCGAGGCCGCTGCCTCGGCTGCAGCCTGGATCGCGGCCATCGCAGCTTCGCGGTCGAAGGACAGGTCACCGGTCGGGGACAGCGTCGCGGTCGGCGCGGCATCGACACCAGCCGGTGCCTCGGCCGCCGGGGCGGCCGGCTCCGGCTCTGCGACCGGGATCCCGACCGCGGGCTCGGACATGAGCGCGGCGAACGCAGTGTCATCCAGTTTGTCGAAGGCGGGCGCCTCGGGCATCTGCTGGGCGCGCGCAGCCAGGATCGTCAGGTCCGTCTCCGCGAGCAGCTCGTCGAAGAAGGCCGCCATCTCCGCATCGAACGTGGCGATCTGTCCTTCGATCCGGACCAGGTCTCGTTCGACGAGCGCGGCGTGGCGCACCAGCTGGCCGTCGAGCTGGCCGCGGCGGCCGGCGATCCGGTTCTCGGTCTCTTCCCGGATCCGGATGATCTCCGCCTTCGACCACTCCTTGATGCTCGCGACGTCCGTGTCCGCGCGCCGGCGCAGGGCGTCGGAATCGGCGACCGAACGTCCCTGGATCTGCTCGATGTACGTGGATCCCTCGACCCGAAACTGCTCCAGGGTCGCTGCGCGGGCCTGCTCGGCAGCCGCCTGCATCGCATGGGTCATGTCGACAAGGAACTTCGACGGCCGCCTGGCAGGTGCCGGATCAGCGATCGCCGCAACCGGTGCCACGGGCGCAGCCTGCTCATCGTCCGGGACGGGGGCCACGGCCTCAGCAGCACCAGGATCGACCTCGGTCGCCGCGTCGGCGTCGGGTTCGGACGTGGGTTCGAGGGCCTCGGCGGGCTCAAGCACGGGTGTGGAGATCTCGGAATCGTCGGTGCGCCGCGCGCCCTCGGGGCGCTCCTCGGAGGCATCGGGGGACGGGCTCCACGGGAGCCGGAAGCCAGATCGCGATTCGGTCGTCGCCATGTTGCGCGGTCCCCTCTGCGGTCGTGTGATCGGGGCGGGTCCCCTCACCCAATGCGGATGCTAGGGGCGGGGGGCGGTCCGGTGGAGTTGACCAGTGGTACCACGTGGCACCGGCGGTGGTACCCCCGGGCCCCGTCGGTGCGGCATGGCACCGGATCGGTGCGCGGACGCGCCGGCCACGGCCTCCAGGCGAGGGGACCGCTACGATGTCCGGACCATGAGCGAAACGATGCCCGATCCGCGCCCCCGGCTGTCCGAGGGACCGCCTCGCGACCGGTTAGCCCGGCGGCCGCGCGACCTCCGGATCTCGGTCACCGACCGCTGCAACTTCCGGTGCACCTACTGCATGCCCGCGGAGGTCTTCGGCCGCGACTACGCGTTCCTGCCGCGGTCGCAGATCCTGACCTACGAGGAGATCGTCCGTTTGGCGGCCATCTTCGTCCGGCTCGGCGTCCAGAAGCTGCGGATCACCGGCGGAGAGCCCACCGTCCGCCGGGACCTGCCTGACCTCGTCCGCCAGCTCGCCGCGATCGAGGGTGAGCGCGACCTCACGCTCACGACCAACGGGTCCGCGCTGCGAACGCTCGCGGCGCCGCTTGCCGATGCCGGGCTGCGCCGGATCACCGTCAGCCTTGATTCCCTCGACGACGTGGTCTTCCGGGCCATGAGCGGCGCCGACATGCCGGTGGCCCGGGTGCTCGACGGAATCGCGGCGGCTCGGGAGGCGGGCCTGGCGCCGGTCAAGGTCAACATGGTCGTCAGGCGCGGCAGCAACGAGGAGTCGATCGTCCCGATGGCGCGCTGGGCGCGCGACGCGAGCCTCATCCTCCGCTACATCGAATACATGGACGTGGGGACCGCGAACGGCTGGCGGATGGACGATGTCGTCCCCCGGGCGGAGATCGTTGCGCTCGTCGATGCGGCGTTCCCGCTCGAGGCGCTGCCGCCCACCTACCTCGGCGAGGTAGCCACCCGTTTCCGCTACCGCGACGGGACCGGCGAGATCGGCGTGATCGCGTCGGTGACGGCGCCCTTCTGCGGAGCCTGCACCCGCGCGCGGCTCTCGGCCGAAGGCGAGCTGTACACGTGCCTCTTCGCGGCACGCGGGACGGACCTTCGGGCGCCGCTCCGGGCGGGCGCCGACGATGCCGAGCTGGAGGCGCGGATTCGGGCCGCGTGGGGCGCGCGTGACGACCGGTACTCGGATCTCCGCAGCGCCGAGACCGCGAACCTGCCCCGTGTCGAGATGTTCGCGATCGGCGGCTGAGGGTCGACCGATGGGTCTGCACGCCGCCGCGCCGGTCGCGGCTCTCGGGCGCCGCAGCGGGGCGTACGTCGTCGACTCGCTCATCATCGGCATCGCCTACGTCGCGCTGGCGGTCTTCTTCGACGCCGTCTTCGGGCGGCTCGTCGAGGCCGCGCCGGACGGGAGGGCGCTCGTGGTGGTCGCGGTCAACCCGGTGCGGGTGGTCCTCGAGCTGACGGCGACACTGGTCATCGACGCGCTCTACTTCGCCGGGTGCTGGAGCCGCTGGGGCGCGACGCCCGCTCAACGCGGGCTTCGTCTCCGGGTCCGGATGGCAGACGGCACGCCGCCCAGGCCGGACGCGCCCGATGCGCTGCCCATCGAGGCAGCCTGGCGCCGCTGGGCGGTCCTCGCGACGGTTCCGATCGCCGTGGGCTCGCTCGCAGCGAGCGGCGCGCTCGAGATCGGCATGCTGCTCGTCGTGAACGGGACCTGGTTCCTCATGCTGCTCATCTCGGCCGCCGCCGACCCGCTGCGCCGGGGGTTCCACGACCGGGTTGCGGGGACCGTGGTCGTGCCCGCGCCGGGCTGGCGGGCCTGAGGGCCGTCGGCGGTCGTCCACATTCCGTCCACATCGTCGCCCAAACGGTGGACGCGCTCACCTTCTCCGGCACGAACTTCGTGGATAACCCGGTTGCCGCGGCCGCGCGGCTACGCGATGATCTCCCTGCCCGGAGGGGCCGCGAAAGCCGAGACCCGGCGATCACATCAACGGGTCACGGTGAGGTGATCGGGAGCAATCCCGGTTGCTCTCCCTCTGAGGTCGCGCTGCGATTGCATCAAGGCTGCTTCCTCGGATGTGGTTCCTCTGGGCGCTTCTGCGTCTCCGTCCGGGCTCAACGTCTCCATTCGGGCGTGCTCGCGGCGCCCTTGGGTTGGCCGCCGTCGCGTCGCTCCTGCCGGTGCCGTGCCGGTGAGACCGCCGTCAGGTCGGAGGATCCAGGTTCTCGCGATCGGTGAGCGGGTCCGCCGCCGGCGTGGCGCACAGGAAGTAGCGAAGCCGGGTCCGCCCCGTGTTCGCGATCGCGTGCGGGAGGCCCATCTCCACCCGGACTCCCTTGAGCGGTTCCAGGGTTTCCTCCAACGACCCGATCCGGACGGTCCCCCGCCCTTCCAGGACGACCACCACGTGCTCTGATGCGAGATGGCGGTGCCAGCCGGTCGTGGCGCCGGCGTCCAGCTCGATCTCGGAGACGCTGAAGCTCTGGGTTCCGAAATCGCCGGGCTCCATGATCACGCGATGCCGAACGCCGGGCGCCTGGATCACCCGGGCCGTCTCTCGACGCCGGACCGGCTCGCCCGACCTCGTCCGCCATGAAGGCTGGTCGTCAACGGGGCGGTCCGGGTCCATGTCAACGGAGGCGATCAGCGCCAGCGCATCGATCGCCCCGTCGTTGCGGACCAGGTGCTCATCGAAGGGGGCCTCGTACAGGACGTCGCCGGCGCGGACGACCACGCGCCGGCTCATGCCGAGTCCGTGCTCGAAGGTGATCTCGCCCGCCGCCAGGTAGACGACCGTCTCCACCCCGCGCCGGAGCGGGCCGATCTGCGCGCGCGGAGGGATCCGGTCGAACTGGAGGTGGATCGCCATGCCGGGTCGGACGTCCATTCGGTCCGGGTCAGCCGTCGACCACGGTCAGGCTGCGGCCGCCGGCCTGGGCCGCCTTCGCCTTCTCCGCCCAGGCGCCCAGGACCGAGTCGCGGTGCGGACGGATCGGGCAATGCTCGTCCCGGTTGCCCATCTCGTCGCAGTACCCGAGCGGGACGCACTTGGGGGCCAGGAAGCTGCCCAGGAACGGGCTGACCGCGAAGACTTCGTGGCGGATCAGCTGGAAGAGGCGCCGGATCTCCCACTGCGCCATGGTGCAGAGCCGAAGGCCGGACATGTGGATGAGCGCCCGCAGGTTCGCGGTCATGACGAGGTTCGTGCGGGTCGCGTTGGGGAAGACGAAGCGGGCGTCCTCGCCCGGGATTCCGGCTGCCAGGAGCTCGCCGTACAGGCCCAGCGCACCGTCGACCTGCGCCTCGTACCGGGCGCGCAGGGCGGGATCCGCCTCCACGAGCGTCCCGGGCAGCATGGTGGCCGCCCCGCTGAACTTCACGTAGCGCTGGCTCTGCTGGTCGA
>Ga0315286_10006459_pt1 | contig 11412 bp, 7 predicted proteins | sample YL17G10_0_MG_FD_205038 | JGI IMG/M metagenome (GOLD analysis project Ga0315286, IMG submission 205038) | Sediment microbial communities from Yellowstone Lake, YNP, Wyoming, USA - YL17G10_0 | ecosystem: Environmental > Aquatic > Freshwater > Lake > Sediment | place: USA: Wyoming | collected...
TGGCTACTGACGCCAATGGCCGACCGAAGGTCGGCCTCCGGCGCCGTAGGCGCCGGTCAGGATTGGTACGATTTCCATGAACGCTTTTGGGGTGGAACGAATGGAATGGATGGGGCCCCAAAAGGGTTCGGGTCGAATCCTCCCGGGGCTAATAATTCGAGCCGGAGCGAGGATTTTTTGCCAGGCAGGACCATACAACAATGGCGCTGAAATCCTCGGGGACTTTTGCGCATTTGGCCACCCGCCTGAATGCGTATGTCGACCCCCCCACGGAAGGGTCCCGTTAGAGGGAGAACGCCGTCCTTTACCAGTCCGAGTTTACGGGAGCGGCCTTGAAGGAGGCCATCCGGCTTGCGTATGAGGCCCATTCGAGGGCCAGAAAGACCGGAAGGGAAAGCGCGCTGGAATTCCTTAAAAAGCACCGCAGTGGGCTCCTGGCCGGACCAGGAACGGGCGTTTCGCGAACCTAGGGCCTGCGAGGGTTCAAACGACCTGGTAGCCGGCGTCCTCGACGGCCTTGACCATCTGTTCTTTCGTGACGGTCCCTGCTTCGTATATCACCGTTGCCGTTTTCTTCCCGAGATCGACCGTGGCCTTCTTCACTCCTTTAAGGCCCGAGAGGGCTTTTTCGACATGCATCTGGCAGTGGCCGCAGGTCATGCCTTCGACATTGAGCACCATTTCCTCGCCCTTGGGTTTTCCGAAGAGGCCCATATTTTCACCGGAATCGTCCAGCCTGTGCGACAATATATCTTTTTTGGGGGAGGTTCATGATTGGCGCCTGCCCAGGGCGGCCCTTAGCGGGTCCAAAAGTTCCTCCGCCTCCTCCTTGGTGATGATGCCCTTCATGACGGCCAGCTCGGCGACTGGCAGGTCGCGCTGGCGGGCCTCGTTGGCCAGCTTCGATGCCTCCAGATAGCCGATCTTGGGTGAAAGCAGTGTGGCCATTGCAGGATTGCGTTCGGCCAATGCCCGGCACCGGTCGGCGTCGGCGCGAATGCCGTCGACGCAGCGGGCAGTGAAGGCCGGGAGGAAATTGTTCAGCAGGGCGCAGGAATTGAGAATGTTGTAGGTCACAACCGGCGTCATCACATTGAGCTCGAGCTGGCCCGCTTGCGCTGCGAGCATTACGGTCGTGTCGGCGCCGACAATCTGGAAGCACACCATGTTCAGGCATTCCGCCATCACCGGATTCACCTTGCCGGCCATGATGGACGAGCCGGGCTGGACCGTGGGAAGCTCTATTTCGGCCAATCCGGAGGTAGGCCCGGAACCCAGCAGCCTCAGGTCGTTGGCGATGCGTCCGAGCTCCAGGGAAAGTTCCCTGAGCGAGCCCGAGAACGCTCCCAGCGGTGCAATGCTCTGTAGCGCCTCGAAAGCATTGCGCGCCGGCTGGAGTTCTTCACCGGCGAGCCCGGAGAGTATTCCGATGACCTTCGACCGGTAGCCTTCGGGTGTGTTGGCGCCGGTGCCCGTGGCCGTCCCGCCGAGTGCGACTTCGCGCAGGTCCCCGCGACGCTGGCGGATGCGCTCGGCCGACCGTTCTATCGCGGCGGCGTAGGCGTCAAACTCGGAGCCCAGCGTGACCGGCAGAGCGTCCATGAGATGCGTGCGGCCGGGCTTGGGCAGGCGGGCGAACACCTCGCCGTTGCGCCGGAATGCACCGGCCAGAGACTGGAGGTTCTGGAGTAGAATACGGGAGGCCTCCAGCACTGCAAGGTGCGAGGCTGTCGGAAACGTATCGTTAGTGGATTGGGACATGTTGACCTGGTCGTTGGGGCTCAGGCGGGAGTAGTCGCCTTTTTGATGACCCATTATCTCAAGCGCGCGATTGGCGAGCACCTCGTTCACATTCATGTTGAACGATGTGCCTGCGCCTGCCTGGAACACATCCACCACGAACTGGTCGAGGAGCTTTTGGTCCAGGACCTCGTCGGAGGCCTTCACGATGGCCTCACCCCGCTCGCGGTCGAGAGCGCCGAGCTCCATGTTTGCAAGGGCCGCCGCCTTTTTGACAAGGACGTACGCCCGGATGAATTCAGGCCGCTCTCGTTCCCCGCTTACCGGGAAGTTCTCGACGGCGCGGGCGGTCTGGATGCCGAAATAGGCCCTGTCCGGAATTTCCTTGTTGCCAAGCGAATCCTTTTCCGTTCTGGTCATTTCCCTGCCTCCCGTTTCAAAATGGCCTGCGATTTGCCTATTGCCAGGTTGGGTGGAACGCCCCTGGGGCATACCGTCTTGCAGTTGAGATGGAACCGGCAGCCCCGCCATCCTTCGGGGTTATCGGCCGCCCGGAGCCGGCCATGGCCTTCGGCGTCGCGCGGGTCGATTGCGAACCGGTAGAGCTTTGCAAGGGCGGCCGGACCAAGATAGCCGGGATTTTGGACGTTTATGGGGCAGGCCCCGTAGCAGGCGGCGCACAGGATGCAATTCGTGTAAAGCTCGAGCTCTTTTTCGACTGCCGGGTCCATCCGCGACCTGCGGGTTTGGGAATGCTCTTCCACGGCCGAGCGAAGGTACGGCCGGACGGCCCGGTATTTTTCGAAGAACGGGCGCATATCCACGACCAGGTCCTTCAACACCGGAAGGTTCGGCAGGGGCTCCACCACTATTTCGTTGGGATGGTCCCAGGTCTCGCCGCCCGAGATCGCCGTAAGGGAGGCGAGGCGTACCGGTTCCTGGGCCAACAAGGACTTGAGCTGGGTCCGGCACGCAAGCCGCGGAACCTTGTTGATGAGCATGGCGCAGCTTCCGCAGACGGCGCCCCTGCATGAATAACGGAACGAGAGGGTTCCGTCGAACCTTTCCTGGACCTGGAACAGGGCGGAAAGCACGGTCAGACCCGGAGAGGCCTCCAGCTCGAAGGGCTGGTAACGGCGGACACCCGTTTCCGGATCGAACCGGAAGACCTTGAGGTTCATCAGTACCGCCTCTCCTCGACCTGGAACAGGCCGAGCCTCACATCCTTGTATGACAGCGAGAGGTTTCCGAAATCGGCACGGACCAGGGTGTGCTTCAGATGATCGCCATCGTTGCGCTTTGGATGATCTTTGCGGAAATGGCTGCCGCGGCTCTCCCGCCGTTCTATCGCCCCCAGGGCCACCACCGGGGCGATGTCCAGCATGAACCCCAGCTCCAGCGCCTGGACCAACCCGAAATAGAAGCCCCCCGGTGATTTCCCTATGGTTGCGCGGGAGAAGCGTTCCTGGAGGTCCAAAACGGCGGCGAGCCCTTCGATCATGGCCCTTTCCTCGCGAAATATGCCGAACGAGGATTCCATTGTTCGCCCGAGCCCGCTGCGTATGACGGCCAAACTTTCTTTGCCCTTTCCGGATTGCAGGCGGGCAAGCCTTGCCTGTTCCTGCTCGAGCTTTGCAAGTACAGCTCCCTCGGACGGGTGCGGTATGGACCCGATATCGCGGCCGATTGCGGCCCCGGCCCGTTTCCCGAAAACCAGCGCCTCGAGAAGCGAATTGCCCCCCAGCCGGTTGGCGCCGTGGACCGAGATGCAGGCAGCCTCGCCGGCCGAATACAGCCCTTGTATCGGGCTGGCCCCGTCGTTGTCGACGGCCACGCCGCCCATGGAATAGTGCTGGCCGGGCTGAACAGGTATCGGTGATTCGACCGGGTCCACCCCTGCAAAATCAATGGCTATCTGGCGGATGCCCGGGAGCCTTTCCACTATTTTCCTTTCGCCCAGATGCCGAAGATCAAGTTGGACATATCCGCCCGGAAAACCGCGACCTTCGTCCAGTTCGGTCTGGATGGAACGGGAGACAATGTCCCGGGGAGCAAGCTCCATCGCAGTCGGCGCGTAACGCGTCATGAAACGCTCGCCAGCGTTGTTTTGGAGCAGGCCGCCTTCGCCCCGGGCGCCTTCGGTCATGAGAATGTTGGTGCCAAAAAGCGTCGTTGGATGGAACTGCACGAACTCCATGTCCTCGAGCGGGGCGCCGGCGTTCAGGGCCAATGCCGCTCCGTCTCCGGTGTTGATGACCGCGTTCGTCGACCGTTCGTAGATGCGGCCAAAGCCGCCGGTTGCGATCAGGACCGCCCTCCCCGAAAAACCGTGGAGCTTTCCAGTGGCGATATCAAGCGCGATGCACCCCGTGCAACGGCCATTCTCGGTGACAAGCGAGGTGACGAAGAACTCCTCGAATATCACAAGACCGCTTCCCACGACCTGCTCGTAGAGCGTGTGCAATAGGCTGTGGCCCGTCCGATCTGCCGAGTAACAGGTCCTCGGGTATCCGGCCCCGCCAAATGGCCGCTGGGCGATACTGCCGTCGTCAAAACGGGAGAACACCGTCCCAAGGCGCTCGAGCTCGAAAACGGCCGACGGCGCCTCCCGGCACATGAGCTCGACCGCGTCCTGATCTGCGAGAAAGTCGGAGCCCTTGACGGTGTCAAAAGCATGCCTTTCGGGAGTGTCGTCCTTCCCTTGCGGAGAGTTCGCGAGCGCGGCGTTCATGCCGCCCTGCGCCGCCACCGAATGCGATCTCAGGGGATGGACCTTGGAGAGAATGACGACATTTACGCCCGAACGCCCCAGTTCCAGCGACGCCCGAAGGCCGGCCAGGCCGCCGCCAATTACCAGGACATCATGGACGTGGATAGCCGGCTCCATCGCAGTTCACCAGTTCCGGACCGCACAATTTCCTGCAGCCGGGGCTTGAGCAATGATGCTGCAGGGTAAAAAGGGTTTGCCGGATTCCGGTGCAACCTACTTCGGCTGGTTGTCGTTGACGAGGTCGACTTCCTCGAAGCTGTCCGTCTCGCCGACCTCTTCGAAGCTCTCCATCTCTTCAGCCGGCTCTGGCGCAGGCGGGGGAGCGGGCCTGGGCGCGGGCCGTGCGGCCGGTGGTGGTGCCCTTGGGGGCGGCCTCTGCGGCGGCGGGGTCGGTTCCTCGGCGGCCATCTCGTCGAGTTCCGCCATGTCTTCATCCTCGGTCGGAGGCGGCGGGGCGGGAGCGGCCTTTGCTGGCGCCCTCCTTGCGGGTGGCGGCGGCGCTTCCTCGGCCTCCTGCATGTCGGATACCTCTTCGGCCGCGGAAGGGGCGCCCTCGGCTTTTCCTTCGAGCAGTCCGAGGTTTTCTCTGAGCTTCTGGCTGTACTCGCTCTCTGGCCGAAGTTCGAGCGCCTTCTTGTAGTGCGTTATGGCCTCCTCGTTCTTCCCCAGCTTCTTGAGGGCCACGCCCTTGTTGTAGAATGCCTTGTCGGCGCGCGGGTCGATGTCGATGGCCTTGTCGTAGCACGAAAGCGATTCGTCATAGCGGCCCAGCTTGTCGAGCGCGCAGCCCATGTTCACCCAGGCCATGGCGTTGTCCATCTTGAACTCCAATGACTTGTTGTAGCAGGCTATGGCCTCCTCGGTCCTGTCAAGGTGGCGGAGCGCCACGCCCTTGTTGTACCAGGCCTTGTCGTTGTTGGCCCTAATCTCGATGGCCTTGTCGTAGCAGGCTATCGCCTTGTCGAACTTGTCGAGCCGGTCCAGAGCGAAGCCTATGTTGACCCAGACCTTGTCGTTGTCCTTGTTGCGCTTGAGGGCCTCGTTGTAGCAGCTGATGGCCTCCTCGATCTTGCCCTGTCGGCGGAGAAGGACGCCCTTGTTGTACCAGGCCTTGTCGTTTTCCGGCTTGAGCTCGATGACGCGGTCAAAGCACTGGATGGCGGTGTTCATGTCGCCTTCCTGCAGGGCCTTTTCGGCCTTCTGGAGCCACTCGATTTCGGTGACCATAACAAATCTCTCCGAGGACGTCTCCTAGAAATGACTTTAAGAGTATATAGTTTTCGTATATAAAGTTGGAAAAGGCAAATGGCGGCGGACAGGGGAAAGCGTACAGCGGACAGCGGATTGTGTACTGCGGACAGCGTACGGCGTACAGCGGCGTACGCTGCCCGCCGCACGCAGAACGCTGTACGCCGTCCGCTCGTCGTCCTCATTGCGACGGCGGATACAAGGCGGGTTGCGCGGGCGCCTTCCAGCGAGCTACGATCGTAATTAGGATGATGAGGATGCCGGCTATTCCGATTACCGGGAAACACAAGGCGCCTACCGGCAGCGCCACGATCGAGCTGGGGACGAAAACAAAGACCAGGACCTGGACGGCTGCCATGCCGAAAGCCAGCCCGTTCACATAACGGGCTCTGACAGCGGGTCGGGATTTGAAGCGCTTGCCCAGATACAAGACCACTGCGAGCGGGATGAGCAGCGCCAGGAACACGGCCAAATAATCCGTTTCGAACTCGGAAAATACGGATGCCAGGAAGGAAACGCCCAAAATCGGGGTTATTCCGACGATGTACAGGACCAGCCAAGCTATCCAAAGAGTTCTTTTCCGGTCGCCTCTTTCCAGGATGCCCTTGAACATCAGGCCGAGAGCGACGGGCCAGATGAATATCCCCAACAATATCAGCCCCAGCCAGAGCGTCGGGGGCGCATAGCCGGGGTCGTACGCGCTCCGCAGCAGGGAATATGCCAGCGAGGGTGAAAGCGGCTGGATGGCGTTCAGGAAGTCGGCCCGCTCGTACTGGGCACGCATCTCGGCGTCGGTGGGCCGGCGGAGGTCCTCCGCCCTCAGGACGATATCGTCAACATCCCCGGAATAATATCTCCAGCCGTAGTGTGTGCCGTAGTAATGGGTCACGAAAGCGCTCCGGTTGAAAAGGCCGGCCAGCGGGCCGGATATGCTCCGGAGCTCCGATCGGGAGAACTCGATAAACTCGTCTATTCCGGCGCCGACGTGCACGCCGTCGAAATTGGCGTCGGCGCCCTTTATCACGCCGTCCGTGACCAGGAAAATCGTGATCTCATTCGACCTGCGTGTATCGCTGTCCAGCGTGGCATAGGTTATTTTCAGTGGGTAGTACAGGTAGGTCGTGTTGAAAAGGTAGACCACCGGCTCGGAGGTCTTTTTCTCTACCGAAAGGTCCACGACATCGAACACGAAATACGATATACCCCGTGCGAGATGGTCCCCGACGGTCCAGTTAAGTCCCTCGCCGATGCTCAGGTTGGAGGCGCCGTGCCGCGCGGCAAAGTCCCGGGCCCAATCAACGAAGTGGACCTGGCTCTCGATCTTTACGACGGTGATGTTGTGCAATCCGACCGATGTGGAAAAGACGATCTCGACGCCCTGGTATTCATCGACGGCGTCGCCGCCCAGGCCGGTGGTTTCCTTGCTGTTGCCCGGCGAAACGACACGAAGGCGCTCCGCCTTTTCATTGAACAGCTTTACCATTGTTTTGAACGAGCTCTTGTTGCCAAGTTGGATATCGTATGGCGCTGCCGGCAACGGGAGCATCTCCAACAGGCGCCCGGGGGACGGCGACCGGAGGTCCGTGCTCAGGATCAGGCATTCCTTCTGCCCGTTCCAGGCGGCGATGGCGTTCTGGGCGCTTTCTTCGAAATGGACCGTGGGGTCGAGCGGGATGCCTCCGCGGTCGGCGGAAACCGAAACTGCCATCACGATCGGCACAATAAAAAGCCCGACCGCAAAGGCGACCCAGCCCCGCCGCGTCATGCGCAAATCATTGACGTGGCGGATATATATGATTTGGTATTTCGTTGGGCAAAACCTCCTTTCAGAGAGGTCGCCTCAATAGCTCCTTCAGCTCTCGCTCGAACCGGAGGCATTTGATACGCCTGTGGACCGGGACGGCCGCCAGGAACCAGACGCCGAATGCAGCGATCAAGGCCATGAAGACTTTCAGGACCGGGTAGGGCATGTAAAGCCCCAAAATCGCCAACATCAACGCCAGCGAAATTGTCTCAACCAGGAGCCTTTTTCGGTCCAATCCGGGACCCAAGCGTGAAAAGAACCTGAACATGAGCAGCCCCAGCACCAGGCTGATGAATATCAAGATGCCGAAAAGGATTGCCATCTGGCCGGCGATCTGTTCCGGCTCCGCGTTGAGGAGGATGGTATTGACGGAAGGCCCCGAAAGCGGCGCAACGAGCCGCGAAATGTGCCCGCTGACCATTTTTAGCTGCAGGTTTGTGAAAACCTCCATGGGGTCCTCGAAATCGAACCAGGAGATCATTATGTCCCTCAGACCATTCAGGCCGGATGCGCTTTCGAGCGTAAGCCCGACATGGGACAGGTACGCGCCCGCCGGGAAGAGGTTGGCAAGCTCCCAGGATATCCATTCAAGACCCCTCGAAGGCGTCTTTTCATCCAACGCCAGGCCATGGAGATTGCCGAAACCTATCCGGTCGCGTCCGGTGGTCCTCAGTTTCTCGCCGGTCACCAGAAAGACGGATATCGTGTGGCCCCTCCAGCTGTTGGAAAGGGTATCACGCGTGACCTCGAGCGGGTAGAAAAGATAGGGGGTGTCGAACGTATAGCCGACCGGGTTGACCCGGACCGGCCACTTTCCGAGGTCTATGACATCGAATACGAAATAGAGTATGTTCCGCTCGAGATAGCTCCCGACGCAGGATTCAAGCCGTTCAGGGATGTTGGGGGACGGCAACCCCCGGGCAAGCGCGAATGCCTGCACCCAGGCATTGAAATGTTCCGTGGCGGTGATCTTCACGACCGTGATGTCATGTGGCCCGACATTGACGCGTTCAAGGACCTGGATATTTGGGTAATAGTGATACAACAGGCCGTCGGTATCGAGGCCGTAGGGGTTCAAACCGTTGATGGTATGACCGTCGAAATAGGAGCCGACATTCCAAAAGCAGTGAAAATCGCCCTCGGTCATGGATTTGGGGCGGGACGGGTGCGGCAGGAACTCCAGGAGCTTGCCCTCGGCGGCGGAACTGACCTCCGTGCTCAGTATGAGCACCTCCTCGTCCCCGTTCCAGGCCACGATGGCATTCTGGGCTTGCTCGTCGAATGTGACATGGCGGTTCAGGGGGATGCCGCCGTGGTCTGCGCCGGCCGGCAAAGCGGGAATGGCCAGGCAAAGGAGGATGAGCAGGAGGGCAGGAGAATAGGCTCTTTTCATGGCACTTTCCTGGCGTGAAGATGAATATAATCCTGTCGATTTCGTTCGAGAAAAGGGGCGGAACGAACAGGTTGTTTGGAAAATTACTGTCAATTATTGAGACGATGTATATATATATAGAATACAATTTATATTATTATATTGCCAGAGGAGGACCCAATCGAGACCGAAACGAGCCCCGAAAGGGTCCCCATCGACAATCCGGGGGAACTGCCACCGGCTGAATTTCGCACCTCTTCCAAGAAGTGCGTTCGTTCCCTGGATGGTCCGGAGGGCCAAATCCCGGAAGGCGACGGTCCCCAACCTCCACAGATCGCGAAACGATCTGAGGAGAGTTCGACCGAAGTTCGAACGAATGCCGACCTTAGGTCGGACGAATCTCCAACGGATATCGAAGACGCTTCCGTTCAATCGCAGACGGGCGATGCAGGTCCGGGCCAGGGAGATGCGGAGCCCGACTTGGCCGCAATCGAGGAAGGCTTGCCCGGGCCGAAAGGTCCGACTGATTGCCAGACCTCAACGGAGCCGTCGACCCCAGCGGCGGTCTCCCGGGCCGAAAACGATCCAAGCTCATTTGGGCCGCCGGAACGCGGAGGTCTGTTTCCGGATGAATCCCGAACCATTGGGCCTGCCGCCCCTGCAGCACCGGTCGATGGAATCGAACCGGTTCGCTTGAACGGGCTTTCGAACCGGAACGGCTCCGTCAACGGGAATGGTCCGCAGCCCGGATACGGAGCGGTAAAATGGAACGGCAACGGCTCGTCGAAGGGCAACGGTCTTACGGGTGGCCGCGGCCTCATCAACGGCAACGGGCTCGTGAACGGCAACGGCTTCGTGAACGGAGCCGGCAGGGGACTGACCGGAGGCAGCGGCCTCATCAACGGCAACGGGCTTATCAACGGCTGCCAGAAACCCGACACCGGCGAGGCGCAGGTTTCAAGGGGCGGTTCCGGTTGGAGGACGTCCGCGTCCCTGAAAAAGGTCCGGCTCGGAGTAATGATAGTAATTGCGTCTGCGCTGGTCATCACCGTCCCGATGCTGGCGATGCTCACCGTGACGCCGGCCGAGAGGATGGCCATTGACGGGGATTTTTCAGATTGGAACGGCGCCACAGTCCTGTTCGACGGGCCCGATGCATCGATTCCGTCGCCCGACCAGGACATCGTGCGCTATTCCACCGCCGTATCGGGAAGCGACGTGTTCTTCTTCGTGCAAGTTGCCGGAAAGATGATGGCCGGAAAGGGAAATGGGGTCGATGTCGTCAATGTCTTCATCGACTCTGACCTGGATGATTCGACAGGCTACTCCATCCGCGGGATGGGCGCCGACAACCGGGTGGAGGTGTGGGGCTTCGACGGCCTGGTGCGCGGCTGCAGCTTCCACAAATTCTCCCTTGGGAAAGGAACGGCCGATTGGAACGGCTGGTCCAGCCTGGGTTCCGGGAAGGCTTCCGCATCCAACCGCGGCCTCGAGCTTTCCGTGTGGAAAAGCGGGTTGGGGGACATTTCCAAGGGTGGCTACAGAGTACTTTTCCAAATCTCGGACGCCCGCGCAGAATCGAGCGATTTCTCCAAGACGATGGCCGGTCCCGGCCAGGGCGCGCTCCTGATCGTCCAAAAACCGATCGACAAGCCGGCCCTGGCTATCTCGGGGGACAGCCAGCCCGTCCTTCGTCTGGCCCTTGACGCCCGGGGAAACGACCTCCGGCTCAGGGAACTGGTCCTGGCCCGCTCCGGGAACGCCACGCCCGGCGATATCGGCGAGGTGCAACTACGCTTCGGGAGCCAGGTCCTCGCATCTGGTAAGTTCACAAACAACATCATCACATTCAAACTTGACCTGCCAGTGAGAATGGGGAAAACGGAGCCTCTCGATGTTTCCGTCCGCGTCCTCGATTCGGCGGCCCCGGGAGCTGTATTCGGCATCGGGTTGGCCGGCCACGATTCGGTCCGGCTCGCAAAAGGCACCGCCACGATCGACGGTTTCGGGCTCAGGAGCTACTATCTGGTTTCGCCCCCGGCCAGGATTACCATTGACGGGGCGTTCGGCGACTGGGCGCAGACAACGGCGCACCCGGATGGCCTTGGCGATTCACGCAACCCGACCATAGATATCGTCGATGGGCGAGCCGAAAAGGACCGCGGCGCCCTCTCGTTCTTGGCGCGGGTCGACGGAACGATGCTCGGCGGCGAGAGCATACCGCCGCCGTTCGAGGAAAGACCCGTTCCGGCGCCTGCCGGGCCTCCGGGCCCTTCGGGCGGCTTCATAGTCCAGCCCGTGCTGGTCCCAAAGGACACGGTCACGGCTTTCATCGACGCCGACAAGTCCAATCTTACCGGCTTTGTCGTCAAAGGCACTGATTTGGGGGCCGAGTATTCACTGGTCGTGACGGGCGTGGCAGGACGGATCCAGACCCGGGAGGCGTTCTCCTGGTCGCCGGTAAATAAAAGCTGGGCC
>Ga0315286_10006460_pt1 | contig 11411 bp, 11 predicted proteins | sample YL17G10_0_MG_FD_205038 | JGI IMG/M metagenome (GOLD analysis project Ga0315286, IMG submission 205038) | Sediment microbial communities from Yellowstone Lake, YNP, Wyoming, USA - YL17G10_0 | ecosystem: Environmental > Aquatic > Freshwater > Lake > Sediment | place: USA: Wyoming | collected...
AGAGGGGAGGGCTTTCTTTTTTCCCCGGATATCGGCGATCAGGGCGTCGATGACCTTTTTCCGCCGGAACTCGTTCGCCGCGGCCATAGCCAGATTTTTAACTCTTTTCAGCGATTTCCCGGAGCAAGTCGAGGGTTTCCCGGGCGTCCTCCTCGTTCAGGCGGGAAATGGCGAATCCGGCGTGGACGATCACCCAGTCGCCGATCCGGATGTCGTCGAGGAGAGCGAAGTTCGTCCTGACCTTTGTCCCCAGGTAATCGATCCTGCCGGTCCGGTGGACCTCATCGATCTCGATGACTTTCGAAGGTATCCCCAAGCACATCGTTGTTCTCTTTTCCGTCCACTTAAGATTATCAGATTTACAATATTAAGTGAAGCCGTGATAGATGGGAAGGACCGAGCGGCCGAGGGGGGAACCGACGGGACTGGTTCCCCAGGGGGCCGGGGGCCACCCTGTCGCCGCGTCGACAATTTGTATTAGGCTCCGAAAAAACCGAACGACGCAGGCGTCAAGATTTCCGCCAGGGAGCGAGCCTCTTCTCCGAGCCTTCATTTTGACTATTGGGAGGGAAAAACCTATAATGTCCGCATGTTCAAGGATTTAGAAGGTTTTCTCGCTCCCGGAAGCGAGGAAGAACGCCTGGCGGGAGAACTCGACCTGACGAGGATCCCGCGGCATGTGGCCATCATCATGGATGGGAACGGCCGTTGGGCCAAGAGCCGGAACCTGCCCCGCATCGAAGGCCACAAGGCGGGATCCAAATCGGTTCACGAGGCCGTCGAAACCAGCGCCCGGGTCGGGGTGAAAGTTCTAAGCCTGTATGCCTTTTCCAAGGAAAACTGGAAGCGCCCGAAAAGGGAGATCTCGACCCTTTTCCGGCTCCTCGCCGATTATCTGAAGAAAGAAACCAATGTCTTGATCGAGAACGATCTGCGCTTGCGGGTCATCGGTCAGAAAGACGGCCTTCCGGCCCTGATCCGCCGGGAGCTCGAACGGGTCGAGACGCTGACCCGGAACAACCAGCGGATGCAGATCTGCCTGGCCTTGAACTACGGCGGCCGGGCCGAGATCCTCGATGCCGTCAAGAAGCTCCTCAACGATAAGGATAGGAAATCCGACGACCTGAGCGAGGAGGAGTTCTCCGGCTATCTCTATACGGCGGGTCTGCCCGATCCGGACCTGCTGATCCGGACCAGCGGCGAGTTCCGCGTTTCCAATTTCCTGCTTTGGCAGATCGCCTATTCCGAGATCTGGATCACGCCGGACTACTGGCCGGATTTCGGGAGGAAACAGCTCCTCCGGGCGCTCGTCGACTATCAGAAGCGCGAACGCCGTTTCGGAGACATTCACTCCTCGAAATGAGTCTCCGCCAACGATTTCCCACGGCCATGGTCCTCCTGGTCGTTCTCTTCGTCGTCCTCCAATGGACGCCTCCGGTCGTCTTTTTCTGCGTTATTCAAGTGATCATCGTCATCGCTCTGACCGAATTCTACGGGCTCGCCGACAGACGGCATCACCGTCCCCGGTTGGCGGTCGGCATTCCCCTGGCCTTCCTCATCGGCGCCTCGTTCTACGTTCCCGCTCTGCCGCTGGGCCTGGCCCTGTTCGGCGTTCTTTTCCTGTCCGGCCTGATTTTTTTAGCTTCCGCCGACAAAGTCGAAAAGGTCATGGCTTTCCCTTCCGGGATCGCCCTGACGGTCTTCGGAGCGGTCTATATCAGTTTCACCGTGAACTATCTCTATCTGATCCAGCTCGAGCGGGGCCCCCTCTACCTGTATTTCTTCTTCGGCGTGATCTTTCTCGGCGATTCCGGGGCCTTTCTCTTCGGAAAGCTCTTGGGCCGGCATAAAATGACTCCTCTGGCCAGCCCGAACAAGACCTGGGAAGGAAGCGCGGGCGGCCTGTTGTTCGCCGTCCTCGGCGCCGTGGCCGCCCGGACGCTCCTGCTCAAGCAGATCGGATGGGCCGACGCGGCGCTGTGCGGATTGTTTCTTCACGCCGTGGCCCAGATCAGCGATCCCGTCGAGTCGCTTTTCAAACGGGCGGCCGGGGTCAAGGACTCCTCGAACATCCTCCCCGGTCACGGCGGAGTCCTTGACCGGATCGACAGCCTTCTATTCGCGGCCCCGTTCTTTTATTACGTCATCCGTTATTTCTGGGATTGATTGGGCATGATCAAGGTCGCGATCCTCGGTTCGACCGGCACGATCGGCCGGAATACGCTCGACGTGATCCGCCGTCACCCCGGCCGTTTCCGGGTCACGGCCCTCGCCGCCGGCTCGAACATCCGTTTGCTTGAAGAGCAGGCGCGCGAATTCCGGCCCCGGCTCGTCTCGCTCGAAAAGAAAGAGGACGCGGACCGCTTCCGGGAAAAAACGCGGGCGGCTCGGATCCGGGTCTCGTTCGGGCCCGAGGGGGCGGAGGACATCGGCCGGGACGGAGACAGCGATGTCGTCGTATCCGCCATCACCGGGATCAACGGCCTCCGGCCGACCTTGGCCGCGGTCCGGGCCGGGAAGCGGGTGGCCTTGGCCAATAAAGAATCGATGGTCGTGGCCGGCCCGCTTTTAAAGAAGGAAGCGCGGTCGTCCGGAGCGGAGATCATCCCCGTCGATTCAGAGCACAGCGGCGTGTTCCAGTGCCTGGCCGGCCAAAATGCGCGTCACCTGAAAAAAGTGACCCTGACGGCGTCCGGCGGGCCTTTTTTCCGGACGGCGCTGGCCGAGCTCCGGAACAAAACGGTCGAAGAGGCGCTGGCCCACCCCCGCTGGAAGATGGGCAGGAAGGTGAGTGTGGATTCGGCCACGCTGATGAACAAAGGCTTGGAGCTCATCGAGGCGCGCTGGCTGTTCGACCTCTCCCCTGGTCAGCTCGATATCCTCATCCATCCTCAAAGCATCGTCCATGCCCTGGTCGAGATGACGGACGGCTCGGTCCTGGCTCAGCTCAGTCCGACGGATATGAGAATCCCCATCCAATACGCTCTGACCTACCCCGACCGCCGGCGGGCCGTCCTGCCGCCTCTCGATCTGGGGCGTATCGGCGTTCTTGAGTTCTTCCCGGTCGAACTCCGGCGATTCCCCCTGATCGAGCTCGCTCAGGCGGCGATGAAGGAAGGGGAGAGCGCGGCCGTCGTTTTGAACGCGGCCAATGAGGTCGCGGTCGAGGCTTTTCTCGAGCGCCGGATCGGTTTCACGGCGATCAGCGCCGTGATTCGCCGGGCGGTGGACGGCCATCGAAAAAGCCGGATCCGCGGCCTCGACGACATTCTGGCCGTCGACGGGGACACCCGGCGGCGGACGGTTCAAATCATTCGACAAAGGTATTGATCATGGGCACGTTGTTCGGCACCATACTGGTATTCCTGTTCGTCTTCGGCATCCTGGTCTTCATCCACGAGTTCGGCCATTTCTTCATGGCCAAGCTGGTGGGGGTTCGCGTCGAGGTGTTTTCGTTCGGATTCGGAAAGAGGCTGCTCGGCCGTCGGAAGGGACCGACGGATTACCGGATCAGCCTGATCCCGGTCGGAGGTTATGTCAAGTTTCTCGGCGAGGAGGCTTTTGAGACCGGCCGGGTTCTCGAGCCCGATAGTTTCATGGCCAAGAATAGGTGGAAGCGTTTTCTGATCATCGTCATGGGCGCGGTGATGAACGTCCTGCTGGCCGTCTTGATCTTCACCATCGTCAATATGGCCGGCGTGTCCGTCCCCGAGTATCTGAACGAAAAGCCCGTCATCGGCTGGATCGACACCGGCTCTCCGGCGGCCAAGACCGGCCTTCAGATCGACGACGAAATCATGAGCATCAACCGGAAGAAGGTCGAAACCTGGAGCGACGTGGAGTTGACCATCGGGACCAAGCCCGAAAAGCTCCTCGCGCTCGAGATCAAGCGCGGCGGTACGATCATTCCCGTCGAGCTCCTGACCGAGAAAGACAAGAAGTACAAATTCGACCTTGGCTACGCCGGATTCTATGGGAAGATCTTGACCGTGATTCAGATCGTGACTCCGAATTCGGCGGCCGAGAAGGGCGGGCTGAAAGCGGGCGATGAGATCCGGGCCATCAACGGCCTGCCCGTCTATTTTTATAGGTTCATCCAGGTCATCGAAAAGAACGCCGAGAAAGAGCTGGAATTCGACGTCGTCCGAGAGGGGCGGCCCCTCCTGCTCCGGATCACGCCGCAGCGCAAGGGGCAAGTCGGCAAAATCGGCGTTCAACCGGTCCCGAAATCCGTGGAGATTAAATACGGCCTCATCGGCGCTTTGGGCCAGAGCCTCAAAGATTGTTCCAATATGGCCTTCGCCCTTTTGGATTTGCTCAAAAAGCTGTTTACGGGCCAGGCTTCCCCCACCAAGAATTTGGGCGGTCCCCTCGAGATCGCCAGCATGTCCTATTCCTTCTTTCAGCTGGGATTCATGAAGCTCTTATGGTTTATGGGATTCCTCAGTCTTCAGCTCGGCGTCATCAACCTTCTGCCGATCCCCATCTTGCCGCTCGACGGGACGCAGATATTCATCCTGGGGCTGGAAGGAATCATGCGCCGGGACCTGGGTCCGAAGCTGAAGCAGGTCTGGACGCAGATCATGTTCGCCGTCTTTATGTTTCTTTTCGTCTTCCTGATCCTGAACGATCTCGTCAGGCGCCTGCCTCACGGTTGGAAGAGCCTGATGCCGTTTTAAAAATGCCGCGGTCCATGATCACTCTCCCTCGGCGCGAGACCCGCCCGGTCTCCATCGGCGGCGTTCAGGTCGGCGGCGGCGCGCCGATCTCCGTTCAATCGATGACCAAGACGGACACCCGGGACATCCGGGCGACCGTGGCCCAGATCCGGCGAATGGAGAAAGCGGGCTGCGAGATCGTCCGGCTGGCCGTGCCCGACAGGGAGGCCGTCAACGCCCTTCGGGAGATCCGGAAGAAGGTCCGCCCGCCGCTCGTCGCCGATATCCACTTCGATCACCGGCTGGCCCTGGCCTGTCTCGACCTCGGCATCGACGGACTGCGCCTCAATCCCGGCAATATCGGCTCCCGGGACAAGGTCCGGGCCGTCGTCGCCGCGGCCAAGGACCGGGGAATCCCCATCCGCATCGGCGTCAATTCCGGCTCGCTCGAAAAGGATATCCAGAGGAAGCACGGCGGAGCGACCGCCGCGGCCATGGTCGAAAGCGCCCTGAGGCACATCCGGATCCTGGAGGAATTGGATTTCCGGCTCATCAAGGTCTCCTTAAAAGCGTCCGATGTCCTGCGGACCCTCGAAGCCTACCGCCTCCTGGCCCGGATTGTTGACTATCCATTCCACGGCGGCATCACCGAGGCGGGGCCGCGGCTGCCTGGAGCCGTCAAGTCGGCTGTCGGCTTGGGACTTCTCCTCCAGGAAGGACTGGCCGATACCATCCGCGTCTCTCTGACCGCGCCGCCCGAGGAAGAGGTCCGGGTCGCTTATCAGATCCTGGGCGCTCTAGGCCTCCGCCGCCGGGGTCCGGACATCGTTTCGTGCCCGACCTGCGGCCGGTGCGAAGTGGACCTGCGGAGGATCGCGGCCGGGATCGACAAGCGGCTGTCCCGGCTCCCCGGGAGCCCGACCGTGGCCGTCATGGGCTGCATGGTCAACGGGCCGGGGGAAGCCAAAGAGGCGGACATCGGCGTGGCCTGCGGGCACGGCGCCGGCGTCATTTTCAAGCGCGGCAAGCTCATCCGCCGGGTCCCTGAAAAAAAGATCGCGGCTGAGCTCATGAAGGAAATCGATAAGCTCGTCCCGACGAAGGATTGACGACATGAAAGGCCTGCCTATGAACGAGTTACCGATCGCGGATAAAGCGCTCTCGGCCAAGTTTGAAAAGCTCGAACGCGTCCTCCGGCCCATGAACAGAGTCCTTGTCGCCTTTTCCGGCGGCGTGGACAGCACCCTGCTTCTCAAGGCGGCGGTCGACGTCCTCGGAGCCGGTCATGTCCTGGCGGTGATCGCCGGCTCGGAGACCTATCCGGGGAAGGAGATCCGCGAGGCCCGAGCGCTGGCCAAAAATCTGAAGGTCGGACATCGGGTCATCCACACGCATGAGATCCAAAATCCCGACTTCGTCCGGAACCCTCCTTTGCGGTGTTATTATTGCAAGACGGAACTGTTCTCGGCGTTGAAGCGGATCGCGGACGAGGAGGGATTCGCTTATGTCCTCGACGGCCAGAACGCGGATGACGCCGGCGATTTCCGGCCCGGAGCCAAGGCCGGCCTGGAGATCGGCGTCCGTTCGCCGCTCAAAGAGGCGAAGTTGACCAAGAACGATATCCGGGAGCTGTCCAAAATATTCGGGCTCCCGACGTGGAACAAGCCTTCCCTGGCCTGCCTGGCTTCCCGTTTTCCCTATCATACGAAGATCGACATCCCGAGCTTGAAACAGGTCGGGGCCGCCGAGAACGACTTGAGATCACTCGGGTTCGGCCAGCTCCGCGTCCGCCATCACGGGGACGTCGCCCGCATCGAGATCATCCCTGAGGAGTTCGACAAAATCATGAGGCCGGCCGTCCTGTCCAAGGTCGTCGCCGCCCTGAAAAAACGGGGCTATCTTTACGTCACGCTCGACCTGGCCGGCTACAGGACAGGGAGCATGAACGAAGGCCTGAAGAAAAAGCGGATATCCGAATGAGCCCGGGATGGGGCAGGGTGTCTTGAAGCGGGAAAGCGGGAGGAAGCGGATCGTCCTTGACCCGCTTCCCCCCGGTTGGGTGTTAAAAAGCTAAAAAATCAGCCGCCTTTTTCTGTTTTGGCTTCGGTGATGATGGCGATGTTCTCGATGCCGGCGGCGCGGACCTTTTCGTACACTTCGATGAGCTTGCCGTATTCGAGGTCTCCATCGGCTCTGAGATACAGCTTCTTTTCTTGAACGGTCAGGAAGACTTCCTCGAGCAGGGTTTGGAGCCTCTCAGGATCGGTGACCTTGTCCTGATTGATATAGATGGTCCCGTCCCTCTTGATGTACATCGTGACTTCCACGTTTTCCGGCATCTTGATCGCGGTGAGGGTCGTCGGCAGCTTGAGGTCGACGCCTTTTTGGACCAGGGGCGTGACGACCATGAAGATGATCAGCAAAACGAGAAGAACATCACACAGGGGGACGACGTTGGGTTCGGATCTGACTCTTTCGTCGCCGCCGATAGAAATGCTCATGGTCCGCCTCGGTTACGCTTTCTGCTGGCGAATGAAGAAGTCGACGACTTGGGAGGAAGTGTTGGCCATCTCGGCGTCATAGACCTCGACCTTGCTGTTCAGGAAGTTGTAGAACCATAGGGCGATGATGGCCACGGCGATCCCGAAGGCGGTGGTGATCAGGGCTTCGGCGATCCCGGAAGCGACGGCGCCGATGCCGCCCGAGCCGGTCAGGGCCATGCCGCGGAAGGCGTTGATGATGCCCGAGATGGTGCCGAACAATCCGATGAAGGGGGAGGAAGTGGCGATCGTGGCCAGAATGCTCAAGCCCTTGCGCAGTTCCTGGTTGAAAATCGACGCGGCCCGATCGCAGCCTCTCTGGGCGGTCGAGATCTGTTCTTCGAATCCGAGCTTGGCTTCCTTGCCCGCGAGGAATTCGGTGATTCCGGCGGTGGTGACGCGGGCCAGATGGCTTCCCTTATTCTCATGTTTGGACGAAAGCGCCAGGGCTTCCTTGATCTGCCCGGACTTCAGGAGCTCGGCCAGCTTGGGAGCGACCGCTTTCGACCTGTTCTTGGCGCGCGAGTAAGTCAGCAATCTTTCGATGAACATATAGAGGGAGATGATGGAGAGGAAGATAAGGAGAATGGCGACTCCCTTGGCCAGACCGCTCATCGACTGCCACATGGTGATGAGATCAAATTGCATGGAATGTACCTCCTATTGATTATGCGAAAGCCATGGTAGCTTTTACTTCAACGTGAAACGGACCGTGACCGTGAAAATGACGCCGCGGGGGCGGCCGTTGATGATCATCGGCTCATAGACCCATTGCCGAACGGCGTCGATGGCCGCCTGGTCGAGCAGGGGGATCGATCTCAACACTTTGTAGCCCTGAACCCGGCCGTAGATGTCGGTCGTGGCCTCGATGATGACGATGCCTTCCACCCGCGCCTGGCGGGCGATCTCGGGATAAAGGGGATCGACTTGCTTCAAGAGCTTCGGGGGCTTGACGTCGCCGATGGCCCGGACGGGCGCTTCGACCTCGCCGACGACGCCGCCGAGCACGCCGCCGACGACGCCGCCGAGCACGCCGCCGATGACGCCGCCCTCGACGCCGCCCTCGACGCCGCCCTCGATCCCGATGTCGGAGATCTGCTCTTCAGCGATCTGATCGGGGATCTCGACGGGAGCGACGAGTTTGCCGGCCTCAAAAGAGGACTGGGTTTGGACGGGCTTGATGCGCTTGGCTTGGGTCGTGGCCGCCTTCTTGGCCGGAGGCGGTGGCGGCGGGGGGGGAGGAGGCGGGGGGGCCAGGAAGGCGCTCGTGATCTCGATCGTCGGGAGATTGCTGGTCGAAAGGAGCGGGATCACGATGAGGACGCCGGCGAGCACCAGGTGAACGATGAAGGCGACGGGAAAAGCGAACGCTTTCCGCATCGCCGACTTTTCCGTAACAATGAACGAGTCCCGAAAAATGTCGGGAATCCGGCCGGCCGTTTTCGCCTGCGGCATGGCCTTGGGTTGGGCCTGCGGCTTGGGTTGTTCAGCCATGTTTTACCTCATCCATACAGACATGTGATGGTTCGGATAAAGTATAGAATAAAAAATTTTTTTTAACAAGGTTTTTCTAAAAAAATTATTTTCGAAAGCCTTTCGTTTTGGGGAAGATCTTCGTCCAGATGAGCACGATCGGGCAGGACATGAAAACCGTCGAATAGACGCCTTCGATCGAGCCGATCAGCATGCAGAAGGCGAAGTCGTTGATGACCTTGCCTCCGAAAAGGAACAGGGCTCCGACCGTGAGGAAGACCGTGCCTGTGGTGATGAGCGTCCGGCCCAGGCACTGGTTGAGACTCAGGTTCATGATGGTTTCGAGAGGCTCTTTGCGCTTGGCCTTCTGGTTCTCCCGGACCCGGTCGAAGATGACGATGGTGTCGTTGATCGAATATCCGACAATAGTCAGGAGCGCGGCGATGATGGGCAGGTTGATCTCGCGGCTGGTGAAGGAGTAGAAGCTCACGGTGATCAGGACGTCCTGGGCCAGGGTGAAGATGGCGGCGACGCCGTATTCGAGCTTGAAGCGGAAGGCGATATAAACGAGCATGCCGATGAGCGACCAGATGACGGCCAGGGTTGCCTTGCGCCGCAGTTCCGCGCCGGCCTGTGGGCCGACGGTTTCCCGGCTGACGACGGTCAGCTTGCCGAGGAATGTTTTATCCTTGAGGAAGGTGAGGACTTCGGGCTTGAGCCCGGCCTCGGCGACTTCCCCGTAGTCCGTGAAAATGCCTTTGTCGATCCGGAGCCGGAGGATGCTCTCGGTCAGGGCCGGGGCATCGGCGGCGAACGGCGTCGTGAGGAGGGCCGTCAATCCCCGGGAGTCGATATTGTTCAGGTCGATGAGCCCGCGTCCGAGTTCGGCCACGCCGTCGTTCCCCTTCAAGGCGGCGATGACCTGGTCGGCCAGCTTCTGATGGGCTTCGATCTCCTGCTGGGCGTCGGCGGTTTTGATGACCTGCGTCGTCCGGATCTGGAATTCCTTCCCGGCCTTGCCGGCTTCCTGGATGGAGCTGTTGCCCAGGCCGATATCCCTCAGGGTCTGACGGATGTCGTTGACGGACATGGGCGTTTTATAGACGACCCGGATGAGCGTCCCGCCGCCGAAATCGACGCCCAGTTTCAAGCCGTTCCCGAAGAGGATGTTGATGAATCCGGCGAGAATGATGAGAAAGGTGAGGGCCAGGGCGTGATACTTATACTTTAGAAACTTGATATTGGGGGTTTTGAAAAGTTGGAGGGGCATGGTCAGATACTCAACTTTTTGGTGTTTTTATTATGGGTGGCGTCGAAGATCCAGTGCGAGACGAAGACGGCCGTGAAGAGGTTGGCGCAGAGGCTGACGATCAGCGTCACTGCGTATCCCTTGATCGGCCCGGTCCCGAACTGGAAGAGGAAGACGGCCGAGATGATCGTCGTCAGGTTCGAATCGAAGATGGCGCTGAACGCTCGGGAGAATCCGAGGGAGATGGAGTTCATGACGCTCTTGCCGAGGGCCATTTCCTCCCGCATCCGTTCGAAGATCAGGACGTTGGCGTCAACGGCCATGCCGATGCCGAGGATGATGCCGGCGATGCCGGGGAGGGTCAAGGTGGCCTTGAAATAGGCCAGAGCGCCGAACAGAATGACGACGTTCAGGATCAAAGCTACGATGGCGTTGACCCCGGACAATTTGTAATAGACGATCATGAAGGTCATCACGGAAAGGATGGCGATCAGCCCGGCCAATAATCCGGCTTTGACCGAGTCGGCCCCGAGCGAGGGCCCGACGATCCGGGTCTCGAGGGTCTTGATCCCCGCCGGCAAAGCGCCCGACCGGAGGATGAGGACGAGGTCGTCCGCCTCCTCGATGGAGAAGCGGCCCTGGATGATGCCGCTGTCGGAGATCTTGGCGTTGATGTTCGGGGCCGATTGGACCTTCTTGTCCAGGATGATGGCCAGCGGCTTGTTGATATTGGCGCCGGTCACTTGTTCGAATCGCGTCGCCCCATCGGGTTTCAGCTGGAAGGAGACGGCGGGCCCGCCGTATTCGTCCTGGGAGCGGCGGACCAGACTAAGGTCCTTGCCGGTGACGGCCGCGACTTTGTTGACCAGATAAAAGCCTTCGGCACGGCGCTTCGGATCGCCTTTAACGACTTCCATGTCCTCGGGCACCTTGTCGCCGAACTCCTTAAGGAGCGTCGCTTCGTCGGCGGCGGGACCCGCCTTGACCAGCTTCCATTCCAGGATGGCCGCCGTCTTGATGATGTCCTGGATGCGCTCGGGGTTATCGACGCCCGGCAGCTCGACGATGAGCCGCTCCCTGCCGTAGCGCTGAATGATGGGCTCGGCGACGCCGAACTGGTCCACCCGGTTGCGGATGGTCTCGACGGACTGGTCGACGGCCTGCTCTTTCATGGCGCTCATGGCGAGGGGCTTCAGGGTGACCGTGGCCGACGTTCCGGCAAAGAGATAATCCCAATCCCGGAGATATTGGTCGAGTTGGTCCTTGACCTTCACTTCCTGGTCGGGCGTGGTCCCCTGGATCGTGAACCTCCCCGGCGCCTCCTTCGTCATGGTCGTGTAGGTAATGGAGTTCTTCTTGAAGAGCTCCTGGAGACGGAGGATCTCCTGGTCGGTCTCCATGGTCACGGCGTCGTCGGTCATGACCTGCATCACCAGATGGATGCCGCCTTTGAGGTCCAGGCCGAGCTTGATCTTGTCCTTGATCGGATAG
>Ga0315286_10006462_pt1 | contig 11409 bp, 10 predicted proteins | sample YL17G10_0_MG_FD_205038 | JGI IMG/M metagenome (GOLD analysis project Ga0315286, IMG submission 205038) | Sediment microbial communities from Yellowstone Lake, YNP, Wyoming, USA - YL17G10_0 | ecosystem: Environmental > Aquatic > Freshwater > Lake > Sediment | place: USA: Wyoming | collected...
ACTCTGCAAAAATATTATTTAGAAAAGCATTCAGAGCACTTACACTTACAACATATGATACTGTTGACCAAAGTAAAAAGCTTCAAACTCTTAAGGATAAATATAATACATGGGCTAAAGGAAAAGGATTAACTAATAAAAACTACTTTAATATTCTTAAAAAGAAAGGAACAAATGAATTAATTGATGAATTTCAATCTGAATTCTATAAGGAATTACAGAAAAGAATAAATAGTAAAGATCCAGATCTTTTTAAATGGGTTAAGGAAAATATAAATATTTCTGAATACAATGCTTTCTTAAAAGAAGAAACTGCTAGTGAAAAGACAAGAATCATAGAGAAATATAAAGATAGAGAACAGTCTGAGGAGAATAATCAAAAGATGGAGAATGAGCTAAATAAAGTGGATAAGTTGTACAACACCTCTACACCAACTGCTGCTGGATGGTATCAGTATGAGCTTATTAAAAAGTTTCCTAAAGAGAAATGGCAAACAGCAGAATGGAAAGAATTACATGCTCCACAGAATCAGGCAGCTCTTGATTTCTATGATTACATTAGAGAAAGAAATAAATATTATCGCTCTATAGGATATTTAGGAGGAGGAAAAGATAGAACATTCCTACCTTGGGTGAGAAAGAGTCTTGTTGAAAAGATTGTAATGGGTGGAAAAATCACTCTAGGAGAACAGATTTTAAGATCTATATCAATGTCTGAAGGAGATGTTGGATTTGGTAAAATAGATCCACATACAGGAAAGCCTATAGACACTATTCCTAAATACTTTATAACAGAATTGCAAGAAGAAGCTAGTGAAGATCTTTTTAAGAACATGGCTTTATATAATGAGATGGCTATTAAGTTTAAATATCTATCAGAAATTGAAGATCAAGCTCTTGCACTAATTGATTTAGAAAGGAACAAGAAAACAATAGCTACATCTGTATTCTCTAGAACTAAGTATACAAAAGAAGGTAAACCAGAAACTTCTCCAGACAATAGTAAAAACACTGAGCTTATAGAAAGCATGGTGAAAGGTATTATATATGGACAGAAATATCTTCAGAATGATAATTTTGATCAGGCACTTGCTACATTTCGTAAGCTTGGAGAAAAAGTGAATGCAAAAATAGGATTTAAACTATTTCCAGAAGGACTAGAAGGAAGAAAAGTTTCTTTGAATAAGTCTATTGATACATTAAATAGAATGTTTCAAACAACTACAATGGGACTAAATCTTACATCAGCAATCTCAAACTCATTTGGTGGTACAGCTCAATCTATAATTAATTCAGGAAAGTATTTCACTCCATCTGATTATTTAGCTACAGAAGCTTGGATAAATAGTAAAATGATTGGACTTGGAAATACAGAGTATCAAAAGAAAACAATAGGAGCACTAGAATATTTTCTTCCTTTAACAGAGAATTATAACAGAGAGTTTGCTAAAAAACTTTCCTTAAACAAAATAAATCAAGAGAACATTCAAGATGCAATGTTTATGTTGATGAGACAGTCTGATAAACACGTTCAAACAGTGAACTTCTTTTCTTTTCTAAAGAATTCTATTGTGCAAAATGGAGAAGTGGTGAATGTTAGAGAATTCCTTAAAAAGTCTCCTGAGTATATAAACTTTTACGAAGGAACTATGGAACAAAGAAAAGCTAGAGAAGCTAAGTTTGAAGAAGATGTTAAAAGACTTATAGAAGAAAAAGGTGTTCTTAAGGTAGGAGAAATAGTTGATAATGAGTTTGTTATACCAGGTGTTGACAGAAGAAGTGAAAGTGTTATTGTTCTTAGAAGAAAAGTACAACAATTAACTAAGGATGCTCTTGGTAATATGACAGATGATAGCAGAAGACTTATAGATATGAACATCTATGGAAATTCATTCATGATGTTTAAACGCTGGATCCCTAGACTTGTAGATGTGAGAGTGGGAGGTCTTAAATATAATTCTGCATCAGATGCTTATGAGTGGGGTAGAATGAGAACTGTATATGGTATGCTTTCTTTAGATCTTATTAAGAGTGTAAAAAGATTGAGAAACACACTTATAGGAAATGAAAAGGGTGTTGAATACATGAGAGAGATGTGGGAAAAGAAAAAAGCAGACTATGAGAGAGAAACAGGAAAAGTTCTTGATATGACTGAGTCTGAGTTTATGGATCTTGTAAGAAGAAATGTTAAAAGTCAACTTCGTGATACAATGTTCTTCTTAGTAATGATTGGTCTTTTTCTTGCACTTAAAGCTAATGCTCCTGATGATGATGAAGATCCAGCAGTTAAAAATCAATATAAGTTTATGTTGAGAACTGTTGATAAACTTAAAGATGAGATTGCATATTTCTACAATCCTGCAAATCTATTACAACTTGTATCTAGAGGACTATTTCCTTCTGCAGGACTATTAAATAACTTTGGAAAGGTTGTTGAAAACTTTATGTTAGAAATATTTGGACTTGTGTTACAGAATGATGAATGGGTGGAAAGTGCAACACCTATAAAGTATTTAATGAAACAGTTCCCTGTATCAAATCAACTTGTACAATATCTACCATTATTTGCTCCAGAATTAGCTAAAGATCTTGGTATTAAAATACAATCTCGATCAGGATTTATTAAATAGTATAGCTATATTATAGCTAAATTTTAATTCACATCCATTGTCAATACATTTAAATAACTTAATTTTACAATATTATGAGAACTGCTGCAATTTGTCCAACTTGTGCTATATACACTAATGCTGTTTGTGTTATATATGATGATATATATTTAACAAATATAGATGTTTCCCCTTTGGAATCATTAGATGTTATATTAGGAAAAATTAATAACAACTTAGTTCCTAAAACAGGAATACTACCTCCCACTATAAGTGCTGTATATATAGGACAGTTATATGTAAATACAGCTGTTCCCACTCTTTATTATGCTAAATCTATAGGTTTAGGAGCTGCAGATTGGAAAGCATTAATTAATCTATAACATATTATTTTATTATTATTATGGATGTAACTTGTTCAGCAACTCCCTGCCCTATTTTATTAAATTCTAATTGTGTTTTTTATGAAGCACAAAATTTAATATGTACAAACATTGTTACAAATGACACTGTTCAAACAGCATTACAAAAAATTGATCTTGCTATATGTAATATAGTGTTAGGATCACAAGGTCCACAAGGAGTGCAAGGAGTACAAGGAGAAACTGGTGTTCAAGGATCTCAAGGATTAATAGGTATTCAAGGATTAATAGGTGCACAAGGCACAATAGGTGCTCAAGGTGTAACAGGTATTCAAGGATCTCAAGGTACTACTGGTTCTATAGGTGCTCAAGGTACAACAGGTTCTACAGGATCTCAGGGAACTGTTGGTTTACAAGGACTTACAGGAAACACTGGATCACAAGGTGCAATGGGTAGTCAAGGAACTCAAGGTACAACTGGTCCACAAGGTTCAACTGGTAATACAGGTAGTCAAGGACTTGCAGGAATACAGGGTGTTCAAGGAGTTCAGGGAATAAATGGTTCACAAGGAACTCAAGGAATTATAGGAAATCAAGGTGCTCAAGGTACACAGGGTTTAACTGGATCACAAGGAGAAACTGGTATTCAAGGATTAATAGGACTGCAAGGTATACAAGGGATTATAGGTGATACAGGAGTTCAGGGAGCAACAGGTAATACAGGAAGTCAGGGATCAACTGGTTCAACTGGAAGCCAAGGTGCTGTAGGTGTACAAGGCAGTACTGGAAATACAGGATCACAGGGTAGTCAAGGAGTACAAGGAATTGTAGGTTCACAAGGGACAACAGGTTTACAAGGAATACAAGGAACTACTGGTTTACAAGGTGTACAAGGTGCAACTGGTCTACAAGGTGTTCAAGGAACTATAGGTAACACAGGTTCACAAGGATCTACTGGTAGTACAGGTTCACAAGGAGCTGTAGGTAGTCAGGGTACTACTGGAAATACAGGATCACAAGGTTTTACAGGATCTCAAGGTATTCAGGGGTTAACAGGTATTCAAGGAACTACTGGTTCTCAGGGAACAACTGGTTCACAGGGTACAACAGGCATACAAGGTATACAGGGTCTTGTTGGTATTCAAGGAGTTCAAGGTATAACAGGCAATATTGGATCACAAGGAACCACAGGAAATACAGGTTCACAAGGTACTTCTGGTACAAATGGAAGTCAAGGAACTCAGGGTATACAAGGTACTTCAGGCTTAAATGGAGCACAAGGAACAACAGGAACTCAAGGAGTTGCAGGAAATTCTAATGCATTTTTTAACTACCAAGCAAAAACTACTATAACAACTGGGGATCCAGGATCAGGTCATATTATATGGAACAATGCAACACAAGCATCTGCAACATCTATTAGTGTAAGTGAACTAGATCAAGCTGGATCTAACTTAGACTTATTTTTATCAAATATTGGAATTGGAAGTGTTGTAACATTACAGGATCAATCTTTACATACAAATTATCAGCAATGGACAATTACTAGTAAGACTGATAATACAACATATTGGACTTATGGAGTTACTTTAGTTACATCAACATACTCTTTTCCTAATAACCAGCAAATGTTACTCATTATTACCTCGTCTCCAACTGGAGCTCAAGGTACAACTGGTAGCCAAGGAACACAAGGAGTACAAGGATTAATAGGAATACAGGGTAATACAGGTAGTCAGGGTAGTACAGGTTCTACTGGTAGTCAGGGAATTACAGGAAGTCAAGGGACAACTGGAGCTACAGGGTCTCAAGGTGTACAAGGCATACAAGGTGTGCAAGGATTACAAGGATCTATTGGTATACAGGGAATTCAGGGTATTACTGGATCTCAGGGTAGTGTAGGTTCACAAGGTGCAATAGGAACAACTGGATCACAAGGAACTACAGGTGCACAAGGAAGTACAGGATTAACAGGTAGCCAAGGTGCTACAGGATCTACTGGTAGTCAAGGTGCTATTGGTACTCAAGGTGCTACAGGATTAAATGGATCTCAAGGAGTTCAAGGAGTTCAGGGTACACAGGGAATCATTGGTAATACTGGTGCTACAGGTAGTCAAGGTACACAAGGAATTCAAGGCATACAGGGTATTATAGGAAATACAGGATCTCAGGGTTCTACAGGTAATACAGGATCTCAAGGAACCACTGGTTCAACAGGTTCCCAAGGTACAACAGGTAGTCAGGGCACTATTGGTACAACAGGAAGTCAAGGATCTACTGGAAGTCAAGGACTTCAAGGTGTGCAAGGACTTGTTGGTTCTCAAGGTATAACTGGAACACAGGGTTTAACAGGTGCTCAGGGTGTGCAAGGTATAACTGGTAATACAGGTTCTCAAGGTAGCCAAGGAACCACTGGTTCAACTGGTTCTCAAGGGATACAAGGAATCCAAGGTATTATTGGTAATCAAGGAACAACTGGTGCAACTGGATCTCAGGGTGCAATTGGAAGCACTGGTACTCAAGGAACTGTAGGAACACAAGGTTCTACAGGAACTACTGGTAGTCAAGGAGCAGTGGGATCTACAGGAAGTCAGGGTGTTACTGGAATACAAGGAGTTCAGGGAACAACTGGTTCACAGGGTACAACAGGTATACAAGGTGTACAAGGTCCATCAACAGATGAATTATGGACTATAGCAGAATCCTCAACAAGTTTTACATCTGATGGAGATGACACTCATTATTACATTGGAAATTCAGATTGTGGGTGGAATGGTTGTAATTTAGATGTGATATTTGATTCTGAAGAAGGTGAATATCTACCAGGCAACAATATCAATTGTGGTATAAAGAATCCATTCACTTTACAAGGAGGAGATATTGTTACTTTATGTGGGATGTTTGGTGGTGTTGGTGAGGTAGGTGAGGGTGACGCTTTTTATTGGTATGTATCTACCTTTAATTGTACTGATTATGACCCTTCACTCCAAGGAATTAGCCCTCTTACACATAGGTTTAATGATGTGGTTGGTATGTATGCATATGCTGCTGAGGAGTTTAGACCTTTTAATTGTTTTTCAGAATCTTATACAGTACCTATTATAGATTTTACACCCATCAACGAATGTACTACTAACTGGCTTGTAGGATTTTCTACTAATGTACCTCCTGGCGATGTATCAAGTTGGAAAGTTACTTGGAGTCTTCATGTTAGAAGACCTGCGTAATATTTTTGGTTGCTTTATAATTTTTGCTTATATTTGCTGAAAAACCAACAATATGGATAATTTATGTAAAAAGGCTCTTGAGAATGGAGGGTCTGTAAACTATTTAATAATACCATCAACTCTTACAGAAGGTATGGGATTAACCAATCCTTCCTTATTATATCAAGATGGTGCTTATTTATTAAACTTAAGACACGTTCAATATTCATTATATCATAGTGAAGGAAATCAAAAATTTCAAACTGTATGGGGTCCCTTATCATATCTTAACCCAGAAGATGATGTAGTGCTAAGAACAACTAATTATATATGTGAGCTAGATGCAAATACTTTAGCTATTGAAAAAACTCAAAAGGTGGATACATCTAAATTAGATGTTAAACCTGTATGGGAATTTATTGGATTGGAAGATGCTCGACTTATATACTGGGATGATAATATATATCTATCAGGAGTAAGAAGAGACACTAAACCAGATGGTGAAGGAAGAATGGAATTATCTATTATTGAATCTGGAGCAAAAGAAATCAAAAGAACTAGAATAGAACCACCAACTCATTCTTATTGTGAAAAGAATTGGATGCCTATTTTAGATATGCCTTTTCATTATGTTAAATGGACTAACCCTACAGAGATTGTAAAGGTTGATCTTAAAACAGGAACATCTGAAACTGTATGTATTATAAAACAAAAAACCATTTTTCCAAGAGATATAAGAGGTGGATCACAAGTTATCACTGTAGGTGAATATAGAATTGCTCTTACACATGAAGTGGACTTATGGAAAAATGAGCAAGGAAAGAAAGATGCTCAATACTATCATAGATTTATTGTATGGGACAAGGAGTGGAATATAGTTGCACACTCTGAAGCATTTAAGTTTATGACAGCCTTTATTGAGTTTTCCTGTGGTTTAGCCTTTGATGGTAATGACTTTATCATTCCATTTGGTTTTCAAGATTCCACTGCCTTTATTTTAAGGTTACCAGTACATACATTTGAAACACTAGTGAATGTAAATTTAGATTTAAATATAAAATATAAATCTAAAGGAACTACACCAAGTAAAATAGAAAAATTTATATTAGATCCTTTTAATGCATCTAATAATTTCCTTTTAGGAGAATTCTATTTTGAACAAGGACATACAGCATCTGCACTATCATTTTATTTAAGATGTGCAGAATATGGTAAATCCAATCCTGCAATATATGAGTCATTACTTATGGTTGCCAAATGTTTAGCTGTACAAGGTAGAAGAGGAACTACAGAAAAAGGTTTATGGTTAAATGCTGTAGCTTTTGCACCAGAAAGACCAGAAGCTTATTTATTCTTAAGTGAATGGGCAGAAGCAAGAAAACAATATCATGATGCATATGCATATGCTGTACAAGGAATAGCTAATGCTAATAATGCAACCACCCTCACTTCAAATGTAGGATATGAGGATGTATATCAGTTATATTTTCAAAAAGCTGTAACAGCATGGTGGATTGGAAGATCTCAAGAGTCTAGAGATGAGTTTATTAAACTAGTAAACCAGGGTCAAACTCTGAATGATAAGTATAAAAAACTTGTTCAATCTAATATAACTTCATTAGGTTCTGGACCAGATCCATTCTTAAGATATCATAAAGGATTTTATGAACAACTAAAATATAAGTTTCCAGGATCAGAAACTATTGAGAAAAACTTTTCTCAAACATATCAAGACATGTTCACTCTTACCATGTTAAATGGTAAAAGAAATGGAACATACTTTGAGATTGGTGCAGCAGATCCATTTCATGGAAGTAATACAGCTCTTTTAGAACAATTTGAATGGACAGGAACCTCATTAGAAATACTGCCACATGAAGTTAAAAAGTTCAAAGAGCATAGAAAAAATGAGATTATTTTATGTGATGCTACAAAGTTTGATTATTCTATACTTAAAGGTCACATTGACTACTTACAGGTTGATTGTGAACCACCATCAACTACTTATGAGATCCTTACAATGCTACCTTGGGATCAATGTACTTTTGGGGTGATTACGTATGAGCATGATCACTATACAGATGTAACAAGATCGTATAGAGAAAAGTCTAGAAACTTCTTATTAGGTAAAGGATATTCACTTATAGCAAGTAATATTGCACCAAATGAGACCAGTTGTTATGAAGATTGGTGGGTACACCCAAAACATGTAGATAAGAAAATAGTTAAACTTATGCTTGCAGGGGATGATACAATTAAAAATGCAGAGAAATATATGCTCAATACTAAATAGATATATTAATGAAGAAAATTATGTTAATTATATAAATTAATTTTATAGATGGAAAATTTATTTGAAGAATCAATAAACAAAGAACTTAGAAGTATGGATCAGCGACTGTACGAGTTAGAAGAAAAAATGAATTCTATTGATACTAAATTATCTCAAGTGGTGGATGCTATTTTAGGAAATCCTTTAACAAAAACTGGAGGTTTTATTAATGATATAGATGTATTAGAAAACAAAATTGAAAAATTAGAGATAAAAATGGCTAAACAGGAAGATTTTAAAAAGAAATTTTATTGGGCAGTGGGAATTATATCATTTTTATTATTAGCAGGTCAATATATATCAAGTATTTATTCAAATGTTAAACGTTAATTATGAAGGAATCTAAGTTTGATTGGAGAGGATATTGGAAACCCACTCCTATAAAAATAAGAAAAATAGCAGATGCAATTGCTTCTGCTTGTGTATTTTCTGGAGGACTCACTTCTCTTAATGGACATCCTCTTGCAGGAACAATAATCTTTATTTCAGGATTTTTAGCAAAAATGTTATCAAATTTTTATACCAATGTTGAAACAACTACCTAGTATTATAATAATTTTTCTTGTATTAATTATATTAATTCAAAGATGTAAAAGTGGAAATAATACTTCATTAAACATTAACACCCATGATACAACTACAAGTATTAAATATGTATATGTAAAAGATAGTGGACATTCTAAACCTATATATATTAAAGGAGGAAGAGATACAATATTAGAAAATACAATTGAATATGTTCCTTCTGAAGAATATTCAGATCTTTTAGAACAATTTAATGATCTTAAAATTGCATTACTATCTAAAAATATATATAAAGATGAAATCCCTATAGATACATTTGGAAATATAAAAATTACAGATACAATACAAAGAAATATGGTTGTTGGAAGAGGATGGACTACAGATATAAAAGTTCCTGAGAAAACTATTACAATTACAAATAATATATATCCTAAGCCTAAAAGACAATTGTATGTAGGAGGAGGAATATTTCTTTCTCAAAATGAACCTGTTAGGCAGATAAATATAGGACTTTTATTAAAAAACAAGAAAGATCAAATATATAGTGTATCTGCAGGAATAGATTTAAAAGGTACTCCAGAATTTGGAATACATTCATATTGGAAAATTAAAATCAAATAATAACCTATGAGTAAAATAACAGTAGAAGCTTTAAAAATAGCTGAATCTCAAATAGGTGTACATGAAGAGGGTGGAAATAACAAAGGTGTTAAGGTGGGTGAATATCTATCTTCTGTAGGACTACCTCAAGGATATGCATGGTGCCAAAGCTTTATTTATTGGTGTTTTAAAAAAGCTTCAGCTAATCTTGCTGCAGCTAACCCAGTACCAAAAACAGCAGGTGTATTAGCTCATTGGAATACCACCATATATGGTAAAAAAGTAGCCACTCCTCAAACAGGTGATTTATTTGTGATGGATTTTGGTAAGGGTATGGGACATATTGGATTTGTAAGTAAAGTTGATCTTGTAAACAAAACATTTGAAACTATAGAAGGTAATTCAAATGATGAAGGATCAAGAGAAGGATATGAAGTTGCACATAGAACTGGTAAACTCTCTCGTAAATTTAGCAGTGTAAAAGGATTTATAAGATATTAAAATATTAGTTTATGGCAAAATCTACAGGAGATGCTAGAAAAGTTTTATTTGGAAAGAGAAAAAAAGGATCTGCAAAAAAAGCTTTTAATAAACATTCTCCTCGTCCTAAGAAATATATAGGACAAGGAAGAAAATAACAATCACAGATAAAATGGTTTAATACTAACAATTAAAATAATAAAAAATGTCAATTTCTAGCAGACAAATAGGATGGGGCACAGAAGAAAATCTCTTGTGGCAGATATCTAAGCAATTAGAATATCTTACAGGGGTGACTTACAATGCATTAAATACACCACATTTATCAAATGTTCTTGAATACACTGATAATGCAAATGCTATTGCAAATGGATTAATAGATGGAGATGTATATAGAACTGGAGATGTTTTAAAAATAGTACACTAATGGCAATACCTTCAAGACAAATAGGATGGGGCACAAAGAGCAATTTGCTTTGGCAAATATCTAAACAATTAGAACGTTTAATATGTGTATCTGGTGGATGTACAACAACTACAACTACTACTGTCACTCCTCCTTAATATAAACCTAAACTATTAACGCAACAACATCATTGTTATGGGAAACAATCAGAATTTAAAAGCATATGTACGCTATGATGGACAAAAGAAAATTGTTCCAGGAAGTCTTATATTAAGAGAGAACAAACCTACTGTTGGTAACTTTGTAGAGATTATGCCTGTTAACTTATGCTGTGGAACTACCACTGTTTGTGATTCTTGTGTAACATTACAAGGAGTTGGTGAATATGATCAAGGACTAGGAACCTACTATTATGGATTTACTTTAGAAACACAATCAAGTGGTGCTAACTTAACAGGAACTATTCATTGGACTACTAGTTTTTCAGAGTCTTTTAGTCTTGCTGCAAATGGAAATGATTATGATTTTCAATATGATTTTGGAGATGCTATTCCTCACACTGTTCTTTTATGTGTTGATAATCCTTCTGAAATAAAAGATTTTGAATTAGGATTTGGACCTGGAGACACTACATCTTTAAATAATGCTATTGCACTTAATGGTATTAATGAATGGGATAGTGATGATATGAATATTTATTCTTTAGACTTAACTGGTTTAAGTTCTATAGAGGAGCTTTATCATCGAAATACTGTACTCACTCATATAAATATTACAGGTTGTACAAACTTAAATGATGTAGACCTATATGAGAATAATTTAACAGAAGCTTCTGTAGATCATGTACTCATTTCTCTTGATAATTATGGTATTAGTAATGGCAGTCTGT
>Ga0315286_10006463_pt1 | contig 11409 bp, 12 predicted proteins | sample YL17G10_0_MG_FD_205038 | JGI IMG/M metagenome (GOLD analysis project Ga0315286, IMG submission 205038) | Sediment microbial communities from Yellowstone Lake, YNP, Wyoming, USA - YL17G10_0 | ecosystem: Environmental > Aquatic > Freshwater > Lake > Sediment | place: USA: Wyoming | collected...
AACTCTTCGGAACAATTTTTGAGTATAAAGAAACATACGCAAACGAGAAAGTAAAAGCTATTTTTTGTACCACTACCCAACTTTCCCCATTAGCTCGAAAGATCGCAACAACTTTAGATATTGAATTATTTGAGAATTTCAAGTTTGATAAAAATTATCCTTGTATCAAGTGTAATATAAGCACTCTCGACAATCAAAAAATATACCACCTACCTTTTGACCAGAAGTATGATGATACAAAAATTGATAGAAAAGGAGAGATGTATTGCAGGACTATAAAAGAAGCTGAAACAGCAGGATTCAGACGAGCATTTAGGTGGCAAGGAGAAAAAACCTAGAATAGTATTACACATCCAGCCGAATAATCATCGGTTTTTGGACGTCCCCACCCATCTCAATATTTTCTTTGGCTTTTCCAACCACTTGATTAAGTAGATATTCTCCAACTCTTGTATCAGGGAGTTTGGTATAGATTTTCCCTTGTTTTCCAATATAGGATAATCCTTTAGCAGATTCTATTTGAGCAGAGACAATTGGAGCAAGATGTTCAACAATTGAGGTTATCAGATATTCACGAGCCTTTTCAGAGGCAATCGTATGATTGGCTTTCTTTCGGCCAGCTCCTGCTCTTTTTCCACCATTTTGTTTTATTGTTCTCTTATCCATAATGTTGTAAAATCAACTAATCAACTCGTAACATAATAAGTATTAATACTAAGTTTTAAACCTATTAAGGGGTTCTCTCTTTAAGAGGAGTTTCCTCTAAAGATTGAGAAACAGGCTTATTTTCAAGGTGAGATATTATGTTATCAAGATCTTTAAAGCATTGGACTACGGGTTTTGAATCTGGTATCGTTAAGGTCACAAATATGGTAAAATCCTTAAGGCATGTTTAGCTTAACCTTGGCGCAAGTTATTGTTTTGCTTAAGACTTATGGCTACTGGTTAATCTTTCCCATTGCTTTCGTCGAGGGGCCGATTATCGCGATCATTTGCGGCTGGCTTTCGGCGCTAGGGATTTTCAATTTTTTTCTAGTCTATATGGTTTTAATCGGGGCCAATCTGTTGGGTGACGCCTTTTATTATCTAATCGGTTATTGGGGCGGTCCACCATTAATTAAAAAATGGGGACCTTGGCTTGGTCTTGATTTAGATCAGACGATTAAATTAAAAAATCATTTTGATAATCACGGCGGCAAAATTCTTTTAACCGCCAAGATCACCCCGCACTTGGCCGCGGCCGCCGTGCTGGCCGGAGCGGGTCTGGCCAAATATCGCTTCGCTCTTTTTTTGCGTTATAGCTTGACGATTGAAATTATTAAAACCGCCATCTTGCTTTTGATCGGCTACTTTATTGGCGATGCTTATCAAAAAATAGTTTTTTACCTCGATTATTTGGGAGCAATTTTATCAATTCTCTTGGTCGTTGTTATCGCGATCGGTTTTTATTACTGGAGAAAGAGTCAGAAAAAACGAGAATGAAAATCGCGATTTTTGCCGATTCGTTTTATCCAAATTTGGGCGGGCTGGAAGATGCCACGGCCGCGCTGGCCAAGTCGCTAGGGGAGCAAGGCCATCTGGTTAATCTTTATGTGCCAAAATTTTCTCAACAGAATTTTGTTAAACGAGGGTTGCCGGTAAGAGAAATTGATTTGGGCGATAATGTTCGAATTTATCGCTTACCGTCTTTGCCCTTGCCCGAGTGGGTTTTCGGCGCGCGCTTGGTTATCCCGTTATTGACTGGTTATCGCTGGCTAAAAAATAATCGGCCGGATCTTATCCATACCCAAACGGTTTTTGGCGCCGGGCTTGAAGCTCTTTGGGCTAGTCGCTTACTTAAGCTACCCATCGTGGGGACAAATCACAGCATTATTCGCGAGTTTGGAGTTTATTTCCCTTTTGCCCGAAAAACATTTATTAAATTGATTGTTTGGTATGAGACTTGGTATTATAATCATTGCGTCGCCATCTCCGCTCCTTCTCAAACCGCCTTATCAGCCATGCAAAAAAATGGTGTTCGGAGTCAAGGACGGGCCATCTCTAATATTGTCGATGCCGAAAATTTCAGACCGTTAAGCGACCTCGCTGATAAAGAAAAATTAAAAGGCGAATTTGGCTTAGCCAATCATCCGATAATTTCTTTTGCCGGCCGATTTGCGATTGAGAAAAAAGGGGAGATTTTATTGCGAGCGATTTCGTTGGTGCGCGGGCAAATTCCGCGAGTCGTCCTCGCGCTCGCCGGCTCCGGTGTCCAGCGTGGTAATTGGGAAAAAATAATTCAAGATCTTGATTTGCGAGACAACGTTAAATTTGTCGGAGTTTTAAGTCAAGCTCAATTAGCCAAACTTTTTCAGGCTTCAGACGCCTTCGCTATTGCCAGCTCGATTGAGTCGCAAGGAATGGTCGCCTTGCAAGCAATGGCCTGCGGTTTACCGGTTGTGGGGGTTAATGGCCGAGCCCTACCAGAGTATGTTAACGCCGAGAATGGCTTTATTGTCCCGATTGATGATTATGAAAAAATGGCCGAATGCCTTGTTAAGCTGTTAGCCGATCCGACTTTGGCGCTTCGTCTTGGCTTGGCTGGCCGACGAGGGGTTGAGAAATATTCTAAACAAAATATTATTAAAGAATGGCAAGAAGTTTATACTTTTGCCCTAAATAAAAAATGAAATTAAGTGTAGTTATCCCAGCTTATAATGAAGAAGCCGGTTTGAGCGAGTGTTTACAAATCGTTCTTGATCGAGTGGGTGAGAGGCAAGATGTTGAAATTATTCTCGTCAATAACGCCAGCATTGATAACACCAAGGTCATTGCCGAATCTTTTTCTGGGATAAAGGTGGTCGATGAACCAAATAAGGGTTTAGTGCGAGCTCGTCAGGCCGGTTTCATCGCTTCAACTGGCGATTTAATTGCCAATGTTGATGCCGATAGCCGAATCCCTGACAGCTGGATCGAAAAAATTTTTAACGAGTTTGAACATAACCCCGATTTAGTGGCGTTAAGCGGGCCTTATATTTTTTATGATTCGCCCTGGTGGATTAATCGGCTATCAAAAACTTATTATACTCTCGGTCTTTGGTTTTCTCATCTTAATTTGAACCCGGCCCGGCGAGGGGCGCTGCTCCAAGGCGGGAATTTTGTTTTGCGTCGAACCGCGCTGGAGAAAATTGGCGGTTATCGTTTTGAGAAATTTGATTTTTATGGCGAGGAGACGGATGTCGCCATGCGAATTTGCGAAGTCGGCCAGATTAAATTTACTTTTGCTTTGCCGATGATTACGTCCGGTCGGCGATTCAGACAAGAGGGCTACTTGAGATTATCGATAAAATATGTGACTAATTACTTTTGGACTGTCTTCTTTGGTCGACCGTACTCTAAAAAGAGTATTGATGTCAGGTCAGGTAAGAGCTAGTCCTGGTTATCCACCAACCCCCTTGGCGTTTGGGAAGTTTTTTGTTATACTAGAAACTAGAAAAAGTGTTCCACTGTCCATTCCGGCGGGCCACTTTTTGCGTGTTCTTTTGTGGCCATTGCTTTGCCAAGCCCTGGGGTTTACCTGAATCGGAACCCCAGGGCCGTGCTATTTTTAGTGTGGGCAGAATCTTTTCCCAGAACTCAAAAACAAAAAAGCAAGGCGCTAGATGAGTTTGCTCCCAATGGTCTAAACCTTACGGGGACGGCAGTCTCTAGCCAACCTTGCTCTTAGGTAATATTAAAACATCTTCTCAAAAATGCAAATTTCACGAGTGGTTGGGTTTTAACGAATTTCTGCTAAAATATATCTAATGAGTACGACCCTTTTTATCCTCGTCGGTTTGGCCGCTGGTTTTGGGCTGGCCATTATTGTTATTAAATTGCTGGGGCAAAAAAAGGCGGGGGAGTCGGGACAAGATAATTCGGCGATGTTTTTACTGCAAAATCAATTGAGCGAGCTAAATCGGACGGTGGATAATAAGCTATCTAAATTAACCGAAAACATTCATCGCTCGCTTCAAACGCAATTTTCCGAATCGGCTAAAATTATTCGCGACGTGACAGAGCGTCTGACCAAGCTTGATGAGACGAACCGGCAAGTGGTGAGTTTTGCCGACCAATTACAATCGCTTCAAGACATTTTAAAAAATCCTAAACAACGAGGCATCCTGGGTGAATATTATCTCGAGACCTTGCTCAAAAATGTGATGCCCCCGGGCTCTTATCAAATGCAGTATCCCTTTCCCGATGGCACGATTGTTGACGCGGTGGTTTTTGTCAGAGATAAAATTATTCCCATTGATTCGAAATTTTCACTCGAAAATTATAATCGGGTTGTCGAAGAAAAAAATCCGGCCGAGAAGGAAAAGCTGGAAAAAATATTTGTTAATGATCTTAAAAATCGTATTACCGAAACGGCCAAATATGTCCAACCGGACAAGGGGACGATGGAATTTGCCTTTATGTTTATTCCTCACGAGGCCATTTATTATGACCTGATTATCAACAAAATCGGGGCCCTAAAAGACGAGAATACGGAAAATCTGATCCAGCGAGCGGCCTCAAAATATCATGTAATTATCGTCTCGCCGACCTCCTTCTTGGCCTATCTCCAGACCGTTCTACAGGGCCTAAAAGCCCTCCAAATCGAAGAATCAGCCAAAGAGATACGTCAGAGGGTAGAAGAACTGGGCAAGCACCTAGGAGCTTATGAGAGCTATATGGCGAAGCTGGGCGGGGCCCTGGGAACCACTGTCAGCCACTATAATCTGGCCTATAAAGAGCTTAAAAAGGTGGATAAGGACGTCTTGCGGGTCACTGGCGCCGGGTTCGGTCCGCCAGCTGGCGGAGAGCCCCAAATGCTCGATAAACCGAGTTTGGAGGACTAGATAGATAACTTGTTTTTTTAGTCTTTTCGAGTATAATGGAAAATATTATGTTCGCCATTATCGAAACTGGAGGAAAACAATACAAAGTCGCCGCGGGCGACGTTTTGAAAGTGGAGAAATTGTCTGAAGCCAAAGCCAAAGGCGAAATTGTTTTTGATAAAGTTCTCTTGATCGCCGATGGCGACAAAGCGCAAATTGGCCAACCCTATTTGAAGGGCGCCACTGTTACCGCTAAGTTCGAAGAAGAGGGGAGAGACAAGAAAATCGTCGTTATTAAATATAAAGCTAAGTCGCGTTATCGAGTGAAGCAGGGCCATCGCCAACCCTTCACTAAAGTCAAAATCGAAAAAATCGGGTAAAAACTTCACGCAAAATTGCTTTTTAAAAAGTTCTCGGTTCTCCTCACTACGCTCGGCCAGACATTTTTAAAAAGCAATTTCTGCGTTTCGCTTAGCGCCTGTTGCTCAATGCATTCTTAATAGTCTCTGGATCGGCATATTCAAGCTCGCTGCCGGTCGAGAGACCTCGGCCAAGCAATGAAATTTTAAGGCCGGTTTTACCTGCCCGTCCGGCCGGCGGGGCGGTCAGCGGACGTAATTTTTCGATTAGCCAGTCAGCGGTATGATCGCCTTCAGTCGTGGCTGATAAGGCAATAATTATCTCAACCAAACCCTCTTTTAATCGGTATTCAATTTCGGTTAAGAGGGCGGAGAAACGAAGATGATTTTCTGGCTCGGGATTAAGAATCGGCGCATTGCCGCCGAGGACAAAATAATAACCGCGATAGATTCGAGCTTTCTCAATCGCGTCAAGATCAATATCTTTCTCGATAATTAAGAGACTTGATTTGTCTCGTTCGTCATCGGCGCAAATTTTACATTTGTCCGCGGTCAATTGGTAATCGTTATTAAAAAATCGTCCGCAATGAGCGCATTGTTTGATGTCTTTTTTTAGATTTTTGATTTTGTCGCCGAGCTGGTTTAAAAAGTTTTGGTTGGCGCTTAAGAGATAATAAACAAAGCGCCGGGCTTGACGGGGGCCAATCCCGGGAAATTTTTTGAACAAATCGGTTAAGCTATTTATTGTCTCCATATTTACATTTAATAAAACAAAAATTGTTTTTTAAAAAGTCCTCGGTTCTCCTCGCTTCGCTCGGCCAGACATTTTTAAAAAATTCATTTCTATTCTCGATTTTAAAAACTGCCGAAATCGCCCTTTTCGAGGTCCGAGAAACTGGTGCGAGCGGCATCAAAATAAAGTTCCGCTTTGCCGGTCGGGCCGTTGCGATGCTTCTCAATTAAAATTTCGGTGAGACTCTTTTTTTCATTACTGTCTTCCTCTCTTTCTCGATGAATAAAAAGTACCACGTCGGCGTCTTGTTCAATCGAACCCGAATCGCGCAGGTCAGAGAGACGGGGCCGGCCACCCCGTTGTTCAACGGCGCGATTAAGCTGGGACAGGGCGAGAACCGGGACGTCAATTTCTCGAGCGAGCGCTTTGAGCGAGCGAGAAACCTCGGTGATTTGCTGGACGAGCGAATCGGTTTCTTTGCGCGGAACCATGAGTTGCAGATAATCAACCACGATCAGGCCTAAACCGTGTTCGGCTTTTAATTTGCGCGCCTCCGACTTCATTCGCAAGATGTTATTAGACGGCTCATCATCGATAAAAATGGGCGCTTGGGCGAGAGTATCGAGAGCGTCGCGCAAACGGGCGAAATCCTCATCGGCGCGGATGGCGCCGGTGCGCAATTTCCACGAATCAACAAAACTTTCGGCCGCGAGCAGGCGGTCGGTTAATTGCTGGGTGCTCATTTCAAGGGAGAAAACGCAAGTCGGCACTTTTTTTCGACAGGCGGCGTGGCGGACGATGTCTAAAGCCAGCGAAGTCTTGCCCATGGACGGTCTGGAGGCGAGAATAATCAGATCGGATTTTTGCAGGCCGGCTAATTTGTTGTCAAGATCTTTAAAACCGGTCGGGACGCCGCGCAGACTGCCGTCGGTCTTGCTTAAACGGTCAAAACGATCCCAAGCTTCGCCCAGCGCCTCTTTGATATTAATAATCTTTTTGTTGGCGTAACTGCCAAGATTAAAAATAATTTTCTGAGCGCGATCAAGCACATCGGTAACTTCTTCGTGCTCTTGATAACCAAGCTCGGAAATTTGATCAGCCGAGCTGATTAAATTTCGCAAAGCTGATTTTTTATAAACTAAATCGGCATAATGTTTGATATTGGCGGCCGAGGGTACCTTGCCGGTTATTTCGGCGATATAACTGGAACCGCCAACGCTTTCCAGCAATCCTTGGTCTTTAAGCTTAGAAGAAACCGAGACCAAATCAACCGGATTTCCGCCATCGGCCAGATCAAGCATCGCCTTATAAATTTTATGATGACGGAGCGAATAAAAATCTTCCGGTTTAAGAAAATCGGTGACCTCGCCCAAACTTTTTGGACTGATCATAATTGATCCGAGCAAAGCTTGCTCGGCCCCTTGATCATTGGGGGGAATTCTTAAATTGGTATTAGTGAAGGGTTGCTTGTTCACCGCCATGACTTGATTCTAACATAAGCGTCAAATTAAAAAGAAAGAGTTATGACTGGTGTTTTGGGGAAGAAAAGTGTATAAAAAGGGGAGAAAGAGTTTTTTGGTCTTAACCTAAGGAGATAGCCACAATGGAACTCCCGTTGATTATTTCACAGTTAGAAATTGGCATTAGCCGTCTCGAAGAGCAAGTAGGAAAGTTAAGAAAGGCCGTGAGAGATGGTATCTATAGAGATCGGTCTTTAGTGGATGATGGAGTGTTAATGATGGAGGCTGATCTCCGGCGACTAAGAGAGGCACTCGAAGAGCTAAAGGAAGAGGTAAAGGCAAAGTAGGCCATAGCGTGAGCTATGGCCTAAAGCTTTAATCCCAAAACCTTATCAAATTTGGCTACTAGGTCGAGCTTTTGAGCGGAAGCAAGATCTTTGTCGGAGATGATCGCTTGGAGGGAAGCGAGGGCGGCGGCAGTGTTTAGATTTTCAATCACCGAACTGAATTTAACGAGATAACTATCTTCGCCTAAACCCGGTTTAGGTAGAACTGACTCTGTTTCCGAAACTGGGTTTTGGGCTCCTTCGAAACCCAGTTTCAAAACCCCAATTTTATTTTTGAGATTTTCGTAACCGCGAGAAGCGGCTTCAAGCGATTCCCAAGTGAAATTAACTTTTTGTTTATAATTGGTTTGGAGGAGAAGATAGCGATAAGCGAGGGGATTGAATCCTTTTTTTTCTAAATCTTCGAGCGTAAAGATATTGCCCAGCGACTTACTCATTTTCTTGCCATCTACCAACACATGTTCAGAATGGAGCCATTGTTTAACAAAGAGCTGGCCGGTCAAAGCTTCGCTTTGAGCAATCTCGTTGGTGTGATGGGGAAAGATGAGGTCCACCCCGCCGGTATGAATATCGGTAATCTCTCCGCCAAAGGCGACGTAATTAATCGCCGAACATTCAATGTGCCAACCGGGCCGGCCTTCGCCTAAAACCGGGTGCGACCAAAAAATATTGGCATCACCCGTGGTGAGCTTGTCGAATCCATCGGCCTCGCGCGCTTTCCACAAAGCGAAATCGCTCAAGTTATTCTTATCATATTCGTCAGCTTTGACTCTAAGGCCAACTTTTTTGCCTTCTAAAAATTTCTCACCGACCAACTCGCCGTAATGGCCGAAATCTTTTTGGTATTTCTCGATGCTGAAATAGGTACTGCCATCAGCGGCCTTATAGGCGTAACCCTTATCAATTAATTTAACAATAAAGTCTTGAATTTGAGGAACGACCTCGCTCACTTTGATAAATTCAATTTCTGAACAGGAGACATTTAATTTGTTTAAGTCCTGCAAAAAAACCCGATGATATTTCTCGGTATATTTTTTTAATTCTTCAACTCCTGATTTTTCACCGAACTCTTTGATTGTATTTTTGATTGTTTTATCGTCAATGTCGGTAATATTCATGACCCAGCGGATGAGCCGACCGCGAAATTTTTCTGCTCGATAAACAATATCGGCAAAGACATAACTTCGCAGATTGCCGATATGGGCGAAATTATAAACGGTTGGCCCGCAAGTATATAGATTGAGTTTCGAAGATTTGTTTCGGTTTAAATCCATTTTTTCGCTTTGGCAATCACGGTCATCGCCACGGCGGTAATGACCATTATTGCCACCGCGACATAGAAGCCGATATCAGTTTTAATAATCGGCATGTTCAAGTCGGTACCGCTCATCCCAAAAATTGTGCCAATTAGAGTAATCGGCAAAAAGATCGCCGTCAGCGCCGTTAAAGCTTTCATCGTGTTATTGGTCTTAATCGAGAGCAATGATTCATTGGTCGAGCGCAATTCAGCGAAATTTTCCCGATTGCTGTCAACGAGGTTGGAAATTTTTTCATATTCGCCGATGATCGAACTAAGATAATAACCGAATTTATCGCCATAAAATTCGCGGGCGGCAATCGCCAGCGACTCTAAGACCTCGCGATGAAATTTCAAAGCCCACTTAAAATCAAGCAAACAACGATTTAAGCCGGAGAGGGACTTAACCATCTCGGCTTCTTGGCCGGAAAAGATTTTTTGCTCGGCGCGCTTTAAGCTGATATTAATATTGTCTAAACCTGACTCTAAAGATTGGTAAAGTTGCCGGATAATATAATAGAAAAGATGTCCGGCGTGAATATTCTTATCTTTTTTACCGCCAACCAGACCGGCACTCGCTTCTAAAATTTTTGAAAATTCTTCAAGCGGCGGAATATTTTCATAGTGAGCGGTAATTAAAAAGTTCTGGCCTAGAATAAAATCAACCTCGTAAACATCGTCTTGATGCAAGTTGTCGCTATAATTGGGCTGACAAACCTTGTCGACCGGGAAATGGAGGATCAAATAAATATAATCGTCATAAACATCAACCTTGGCTCGAAGGCTCGGATGGATCAATTCTTCGCTAACTAAGGGATGAATATTGTATTCGTGGCCAAGCTTGGCCACCTCGTCTTTGTTCGGGGCGATTAAACTAAGCCAAGTAATATTCTGATATTTTAATTGCTTAATCATCAGAGTTAATAATAGCTTTTTACCGGTTTGACCACAAGTGGATAGTTTGTGATAATATAGTCCATGGCAAACCGTTCAGCTGCCAAATTTGTTATTTGGCTTATTGTTTTGGCGGCAATTATTGCTTCTTTTAATCTTGGCAATTATTGGGGAGAATTTCGCGCTTCTTTAAGTCAAAAAACCGCCGGTGATCTGGTTGGCCGGGGGGCGGGGGAGCCGGACAAAGTTGATTTCTCGTCTTTTTGGAAGGCCTGGAATATTATTAATGAAAAATACATTGCCGATAACGGCAACAATCATAGCACCACCACGAAGATCATAACCAACCAAGACAAAGTTTGGGGATCAATCGTTGGCCTAACCGCTTCGCTTGGCGATCCCTATTCAGTTTTTCTTCCTCCCGAGAAGAAAAAACGTTTCGAGGATGATATTCGCGGCAATTTTAGCGGCGTGGGGATGGAAGTAGGAATCAAAGACGAAATTTTGACGGTTATTTCGCCGTTGCCGGACTCGCCAGCCAAAAAAGCCGGGATTCAGGCCGGTGACAAAATTGTTAAAATTGATGACCTGATCACCGCCGGCCTTTCTGCCGATGAGGGTGTTAATCTTATCCGCGGCGATCGAGGAACGAAAGTTCGCTTAACTTTGGTTCGGGGACTGCCTGCCGGACAGGCCGGGAAGGAAAAATCCTTTGAAGTTTCAATCGTGCGTGATGTCATTAATATTCCAACTCTTGATACTAAAAAATTGGACAGCGGTATTTTTGAAATCAAACTTTATAATTTTTCAGCCGCTTCGCCCAATCTCTTTCGCGCGGCTCTGCGCCAATTTATCGAGTCCGGCTCAAGCAAGTTAATTCTTGATTTACGAGGCAATCCGGGCGGTTTTCTGGATGCGGCGGTGGATATGGCCAGTTGGTTTTTGCCGGCCGGCAAACCGGTTGTCATTGAGAAACATGGCGGCGGCGCCCCGGACAAAGTTTATCGGAGCGCCGGTTATGATATTTTCACCGATAAACTCAAAATGGCGATTTTGATTGATCAAGGTAGCGCTTCGGCTTCCGAAATTTTGGCCGGGGCGTTGTCCGAATACGGCAAAGCGATTCTAGTGGGGGAGAAGACCTTTGGCAAAGGGTCAGTGCAAGAATTGATCCCGGTGACCAGTGATAGCTCAATTAAATTAACCATTGCCAAATGGTACACGCCCAAGGGTAAATCCATCTCGATCAACGGCCTAATGCCCGATATTATTCTCATTCCCATCACCGAAGCCGACATCAAAACCCTCCGTGACCCCCAACTCGACAAGGCAATTGCCATTTTGCGAAATAAATGATCTGAATCTCGTTATATGAAAATTATTTTACTTCAAGATGTGGCGAAAGTGGGACGCAAGAATGACATTAAAGAGGTCAGTGACGGCTTTGCGCGGAATTTTTTGCTGGGGCAGGGGAGAGC
>Ga0315286_10006466_pt1 | contig 11405 bp, 6 predicted proteins | sample YL17G10_0_MG_FD_205038 | JGI IMG/M metagenome (GOLD analysis project Ga0315286, IMG submission 205038) | Sediment microbial communities from Yellowstone Lake, YNP, Wyoming, USA - YL17G10_0 | ecosystem: Environmental > Aquatic > Freshwater > Lake > Sediment | place: USA: Wyoming | collected...
GAGCGAACAGCGATAGGAATATGATAGACCGACGCATAGGAGGTCTCCTGAGAATGTGATGACGATGACTACCTCACGTTACGCAGAATGACAAAAACCTGTATCATGTCGCCCCTTCCGCCTACGTTACAACTCCGGCGGACCGGCTGGGGTTTGAACATTGATGCTTGTGCGTTGCTACAGATATTTCGCTCCCGCCTGCGGCAGGCAGGCCTAACGGAGCGTTGGAAATACGCATTATTGCAGCATAGTTCATGGGTTTACAGTCCCGGAGGCTCGCCTGCCGTCAGGCAGGGACGAAATATTTGTAGAACGAATGATCCACCTGTATTCAAGCTCCGTAGGAGCGACATAGAAACGATCTAAACGATACCCTTGCGTAACATCAGTGACTACGATGAAGCTTGGCTGACAGAATTCGTTTTGGGACAGATCGCTGAGGCGGAATCGATGTCTTCATTTCTCTTTTGCTGGCCAGAGAATCGACGCGCCCGCTGAGAGCAGGAGCAGACCGCAGACGACGGCGAGCGCAATGCCGATGGGAATCTTGTAGACGTCGATCAGGAGCATCTTGATGCCGATGAACACCAGGATCGACGACAACCCGTAGTGAAGATACCTGAAGTGGCGCATCGCCCCTTCAAGGGCAAAATAGAGCGCTCGCAAGCCCAGAATGGCGAACACATTCGACGTGAATACGATGAACGGATCGATCGTAATGGCCAGCACCGCTGGAATAGAATCGACCGCAAAGATCAGGTCGGTGGTCTCGACCACTAACAAGACGACGAAAAGGGGCGTAGCGAAGGTGCGGCCGCCCATTCTGACAAAAAACTTTCCACCCACATAGTCTTCCGTCACGGGCATCAGCCGCCGGAACAGCCGCAGCACGGGATTCCGTTCAGGATGGATTTCCTTATCCTTTTGGAAAACCATCTTGATGCCCGTCATAACCAGGAAGCCGCCGAACACGTACATGATCCAGTGAAAGTGCTGAATAAGCGCCACACCTGCGGCAATGAAGATTGCGCGCATCAGCAGCGCACCAAGGATTCCCCAGAACAACACCGTGTGCTGATAGCGGTGCTCCACCCTGAAATAGGAAAAAATCAGAAGGAAGACGAAGATGTTGTCGATGCTCAGCGATTTCTCGATCAGATACCCGGTGAGGAACTGAAGCGCAGGCTCCGGACCACGGTAGAAGTAAATACCCAGATTAAAGAGGAGCGCAAGGGCGATCCAGACCGCAGTCCAGCCGAGCGCTTCTTTGGTTTTTATTTCATGGGCTTTGCGATGGAAGACGCCGAGATCGAGCGCGAGCATGACAACGATCACTGCGCCGAAGATGCCCCACTCAAGTAATCCTGTTGACATGATGCTTCCTGTCTGATTATGCGAACGGATGGTACGACATCATTCGCTCTGAAGATCCGACGGTTCAATATGAACCAGGACCTCCGCGATGTGCGGATTTGAAAGACGAATTGTTTCCTTGACCAGTCGGGCAATATCGTGACCACGCCGCACGGAGACTGCGCCATCGACTGTTACATGCAGGTCCACGTAGTACGAAAAACCTGTCTTGCGCACAAGGCATTTTTCCAGCGCCAGGACACCTTCCACGCCGCGGGCTGCACTACGCACACCTTTTTCGATTTCCGCCGAAGGGGCGGCGTCCATGACCTCGTCGACCGCCGGACGAAGGATGCGATAGGCGTTCGATGCAATAATGACCGAAGCAAACAAAGCCGCCCAGTCATCTGCGCTTTCGTAGCCGGCACCTCCTACGAGGGAAACCGAGATCCCGATGAACGCGGCCGACGATGTGATCGCATCGCTCCGATGGTGCCATGCATCACCCTTGACGACCGTGCTGTTGACGCTCGTGCCGACTTTGAAGACAAATCGAAATAATGCTTCCTTCGTGATAACCACAAGGATTAGCACAGGAAGCGTAAAGAACGCCGGCGCATGATGAGGCGTGAGTATCTCGCCGACACTCTGCACGGCTATCATGATGGCTGCACCGATGAGGGTTAACGAGACAGCGATGGCGGCAAGCGATTCTGCCTTGCCATGTCCGTATGGATGATCTGCGTCCGGCGGCAGCGTCGAAATCTTGAGACCTCCCCATACAACGAACGAGCTCGCAATATCCGTTGTGGACTCAATCGCATCGGCAATCAGAGCGTACGAATTCCCGAAAAATCCGGCGGTTCCTTTAACGGCCGCAAGAAGAAAATTGACAACGATGCCAATCAGCGTCGAACGCATCCCTCTCGAGGCCGGATGAGGTGCTTGTGCATCTGGGTTCGACGTTATTCTGGTATCCGGTTTCACTTGCCCGCTGGATTCGGTTCTAATGATTGGCCCCCTTGAAGACTGGTGTCGGTATCCCGATGAAGCAGCGTGTCGTTCCTAGTCAATCTACTCCAAAATGAGAAGGCGAGCAAGTGATGCGCGGTGGAATTGTCAGAGATGGATTTCAGCAGCATGTGTTTCACCCGGCTCTTCACCGACCGAAAAGCAAGCGAGCGAACCGTCGGGTGTGCTTCCCAATTCGCTCGCTTGAGGAACTGATGACAAGAAGCAACGATGGCCAAGTATCACCACGTTAAGAAACGTTATCGCTTCTCATATGGCGGCTGCTTTGGCATTATGGGGGGATTGGTTTTGATCATCTTCATCACCTCCAGTATGCCTCGCTCAAGCTGAGGATCGACCCCCTTGCAAGCTGTGCCGGATCATCGATGACTTCGATGTCGGGATCAACGCCATATCCCTCCTTGAACCATGTCCCGTCCGGATTGTACATCCGAAACGTAGGAACCGCGACGTTGCGCGCACCGTCCATGGTTAACTTGGAATTAACCGTCAGTTCGACCGTCTTCTCAGCCAATCCGGCAAAGGACGCCCACGGTGCCTTCGCAACATCGAGCGGCTCGCCGTTCACGGCGAGGATGTAATCTCCTTTGGTCATCTTGATTCCCGGCTGCGACAATGGCAACCGAACCTCCAGATCCCAAGGGGCACCGGTGATGATGTTCCTGATACGGTAGGCACCGTTCGACAGTTCCCAGTCGATGCCAAGATATCCGACATTTCGGACTTCTCCATCGTCGATATCGCCGCCGCCACGGTAGGTGTGCGACGCGTTCAGTTCTGCGATTAATTCGCCGATCACAAAGTTCACATCCGAGCGTGTCACAGCGTTGTCCAGGAGTTTGCCATAGCGAACTTTCATGTCGTCCCAATCGACGCCGTGCATGTTGGCATCATAAAAGAAGTCGCGCTCGATCCGCCAAACATCACCTAAAATCTGTCTCCATTCCGGCTTCGGGTCGACGGTCATATTCTTTTTTCCTCAAGCCTTTCTGCCGACAAGGGCCTTCGTGAGCGCTTCAACAAGTTCCGCTTTGCGGTATGGCTTGCGAATGCTGGCCGCAAACCCGAATTCGAGGGGGGTCGAAATAACAGGGTCTTCGGAGTATCCGCTTGAAGCAATGACGCAAACATCTGGATTCAGATCGAGGAGCCTGGTCAATGTCTCTTTTCCCCCAATCCCCCCGGGAATCGTGAGGTCAACCAGAACGATGTCAAACGGATTTCCTTCATTGATGGCTCTGTTGAATAGTTCGATCGCTTCCGTGCCATCCATTGCGGTTTGGACGGTGTAGCCAAGATCGGTCAGCATATCCTCCAGGATTTCACGAATGTGTTCTTCGTCGTCCATCACAAGCGCCCTTCCTCGACCGACAAACTTTGCCGCAGACATAGTGCTGTCTGTAGACGCTGGATCATGTGCCGCAGGAAGGTAGACATGGAACGACGAGCCGATGCCCGGTTGAGATTCCACCATAATCGTCCCATCATGCCGCTTGACAATCGACCAGCACGTGGCGAGTCCGAGCCCGCTCCCCGATTGTTTGGTTGTGAAGAATGGATCGAATATTTTTTGGAGGTATTGCTCCGGAATGCCGATACCGTGATCCTTGAAGGTGATCTTGATGTACGAGCCATCCGAAAGTGCAATACCAGACCCGGCATCGATGAGCACATTCGTAGCCGAGACCTCCAGAATGCCACCGCTGGGCATTGCGTGCTTCGCATTGATGACAATATTATCGATGACTTGTGCAATCTGGTTCGGGTCATAACTGCACGGCCAGAGGTCTCCCGCGATGGAATACTCACCTTTCACGTTCGATCCACTGAGGGCAAACTGCGTGGTTTCAGACAATGTGTTGGCGATCTCGCCGGGGACTTTTGCAGGTGCTCCGCCTTTCGAGAATGTCAGAAGCTGCTTCGTGAGGTCTTTGGCACGGACGAAGACATTCATCGCTTTCAGGAGTCGTTCGCTTGTTTTCGTGAGATCTCCGGCGTCGGCGCTCTTTTTTGCCAGTTCAACATAGCCAAAAATGCCTCCAAGCAGATTGTTGAAGTCATGGGCAATACCGCCGGCAAGCAGTCCGATCGATTCAAGTTTTTCCGTTTGCTGGATCTGCTGTTCAATGTTGAGTCGATCCTTTTCGAGCCGTTTTCGCTCGGTGATATCATGGCTTACACCGAGGATCCCTGTCGGTATTCCATTCGCATCCTTGAGAACAATCTTGCTCCCCGTCAGCCAACGCTCTGTGCCGTCTGCGAGCACATGCTTGCCTTCAACATCAATCATGGAATTCCCTGTTTCCAGGATTACCCGTTCCTCGTCCACGCTGCCAGCCGCAACATCGGCAGGATAGAGCTCCATGTCGGTCTTTCCCAGAACTTCTTCGACTGTTTGTCTTCCACAAAAATGGGCCTCCGCAAGATTCGCAACAATCTTTCTGCCTTGGATATCTTTCACGTAGACCGGATCCGGAATGGTGTCGATAATGGTGCGTAACAGTGACCGCTCACTGGCCAATGCCTTTTCCGCGCGCTTGCGTTCGGTGATGTCACGAACCACAATCTGTGCACCGGGCTTTCCATCAACAACCACGGACATGGATTTCACCTCTACATCGACTACGGTGCCATCAAGACGGATGAACCGTTCTTCGGCGGATGGCAGAGGGGTCCCCGATTTCATTGCTTCCATCATTCGTTTGGCAACGAAGGACCGGTCGTCGGGATGAACAAATTCGATTACCGGTTTTCCGATCAACTGATTGATATGGTTTGCTCTCATCAACTGAATGCTCATCGCGTTTGCGAAGACGATCTTTCCTTCAACATAGATGGCGATTGCGTCGGGTGAGCTTTCGACAAGCGCGCGGTATTTTGATTCGCTTTCCCGTAAGGCCTCTTCCGCCTGCTTACGTTCGCTGACGTCGCGAACGATGCTCAACAGAACGCGTTCGTCTCCAATTGTCATTCCGCTTGCACTGACTTCGACGGGGATGCTGCCGCCATCCTTGCGACGATGCATAGTTTCGAAGAACACACCGGTTGCGAATGCCTGCTCCATTTGTTGTGCAAGAAGGTCCAGGTCTTCCGGTCGACGCAAGTCATGGATGCGCTTTGTCTTCAGCTCTTCACGATCGTAGCCGTAGGTTTGAACCGCTGCATCGTTGGCCTCCAGGATTTGGCCGTCGCGTGCGCGAACATACATGATGATATCACGCGCATTTCGTGCAAGAAGTTGATACCGTTTGAGCACTTCTTCCGCCTGTTTGCGCTCGGAGATGTCGCGGCTAATGGCCAGAATTGCAGTCACGTGCTGGTGATCGTCGAGCAGGGGGACCGCGTTCGTTTCGAGCCACCGGTGTGTCCCCTTGAGGCCCACAACTTCAAATTCCAGCGTTTTTCCGGACGGTCCCTGAAGGGTGTCGCGAAAATACTTCATGAGGTTGTCACGATGGGAAGGGACAACATAGTCTGCCAGGTTTCGCTGCTGGAGTTCCTCCACTGATGTTGCTTCGAGCATCGCGAGGCCGGCGCGATTCATTTCCAAAACGTCGCCGGTAAGAGAGAGAATCTTGACACATTCCGGCTCTGCATCGATAATCGTGCGCAGACGCGCTTCGCTCGCGTGCAACGCCTTTATTGATTGTTTGCGCTCCGTGATGTCGCGACAAATGCTCAGAAGCAATGGTTCATGGCTTGTGGATTCAATGAAAGCATTTGACATATCAATGTACGGCATGCTTCCGGATTCTAGCTCCAGCATCGTTTCTTGCTGAGGGACAACTGTTCGCGTGGAGAACCTCTCCTTATATTGTTGTATCGCCGTCCGAGTTTCTTCACCAGACGATCGGTACACGCTATTGAATGACTTTCCGATGAGGTCCTCTCGGTTCACTCCGACGAGTTTGCAGTAGGCGTCATTCACCGCCACAATTGTTCCTTCTTTGTCGGTAATTCGCATACCATCAAGGGAGCTTTCCCAGACGGATCGAAATCGTTCCTCTGAATTTCTAAGCACTTCTTCCGCCTGCTTGCGCTCGGTGATGTCGATGGTGAATCCGGCGAGGTGTCGCGGCTTTCCTTCCACCTCGATCGGAAACTTGATGGTGGAATAGTATCGCCCGTTGAGTTCCTCCTCAACTTCAATCAGTTTTCCATCCTTCAAAACCCGCATATCGTGCGCAACGATGCTTTTCGCAAAATCGGACGGGAAGAGATCGTCCATGTTCTTGCCAAGCAATTCGCTCATCGGTCGTCCCAACATCGCTTCATAGTTCCGGCTGAGGTGCATCGCACGGATATTCTCATCTTTGAAGAAGACATAGATCGGGCTGTGTTCCATGAACTGATGGAAGATTTCCTCACTTTCACGCAGCGCCGCTTCCACTTTCTTGCGCTCAGTGATGTCGCGGAAGAAGACCGTCATCCGGTTTGCCGATGTTTGAAACGCATGGATCTCAAAAACCCCCCGAATGACTCCTCGATCATACTCTACCTGGTCGGTGTCATACCCCTGGCCGGTTTTGGCAACACGTTTGTACATTTCGGGAATTGGGGTACCGACGAGGCCCGGAAATGCCTCCTCAATTTGTTTTCCCATCAGAGATGAATGGTCGAAGCCCAGCATACGATTGGCAGCGACATTTGCGCCAACCAACAGCAGCCGTCCGTCTGCCTGAAGTTCATAGGAATGCGCCCCAAACGGAGCATGGTCGACAATTGCGCGCATTCGTGCTTCACTATCCCTCAGCGTCTCTTCCGCCAGCTTGCGCTCAGTAATGTCTTGTACGTTTCCGCTGAGGAGAGTTGGATTGCCCGCCTCATCGAGCAATAACTCGCCCGCTTCTGCCCACACAAGATGGACTGACTGATCGGGCCAGACCACCCGGTATTCGAGCGGCAATGGTTTTTTGTCTTTGATGACGGAGAGATTGGACTGTTCTACTTTGCGACGATCATCCGGATGAATGGATCGTGCGATCACTGCTGCAAGAGAACCGGAAAAAGTCTCCTTCTCGATGCCAAAGATACGGTACATCTCGTCCGACCAATCGAGCTGATTCGTCTTGATGTTCCAGGTCCAGCTTCCCATGTGGGCATATGCCTGCGCTTTTCTTAGATTCGCTTCTGACTCGCGCAGTATTTCCTCCGCCTGCTTGCGCTCGGTGATGTCGCGATCAGTCCCGCGATACCCCCGAACACGACCGGCTGAATCAAGAATAGGCTCTGCGTTGCTTTCCAGGAAGCGATAGCTGCCATCTTTGTGACGCCACCGCAAGACCCATCCCCTCCAACCGTGTTTCTTCGCGATAAGTCGCGAAAGTGTCGTTTCGACCACTGCCCGATCTTCCGCATGCAACATGGAAACGGCGGTCTGTCCGACGACTTCTTCAGGACGATAACCCAGGATGGTTGTAACGCCCGGGTTCGAAAACGTGTGTCTCCCGTTCAGGTCCATTTCCCAAATCCACTCTACGGTCGTTTCCACGATGGAGCGAAACCTCTCCTCGCTCTCCCGCAGTGCTCGCTCTGCCCGCTTTCGCTCGGTGATGTCCCGATGAAAAGCCAGAACAAATCGTTCATCCCCTATTGTGATCAGGCTTGTTGTCACTTCGAGGGGAATCGTATGACCGTCCTTGTGACGATGCTCAACCTCCAATGTGAGTTTTTCTCCTGCCAGGATCCGTTGCATCCGCTCGGGAAACTGCCGTGAGGTTTCCGGAGTATCGAGATTCTTGATATTCATTCTCTGCATTTCCGCAACGCCGTAGCCATGCATCTTGGCAAATGATTCGTTCACCACCAAGAGATCACCGTTTAGGGAGAGATAAAGTATTCCGTCACTCGCTTTCTCGAAAAGATTCCTGAACCATTCCTCGCTTTGTTTAGGCGTCTCCTCTCCCCGCTTGCGCCCGGTAATGTTGCGATCAGTCCCGCGATACGTTTTTTCTTTCGCGTGCTGACCTTTCTTCGATTCTTTATGCGATCTGACCGGTTTTTTGGGCTCTTGTTTCATGGATTGTTTCCCTCAAGCGGTATTGTTCCGAGGCATGCTACGGATTGGAATTGGATGGATGGTTGCGGCTATTCTGCCTTGTGGTTTGCATGGCGCTCTGCGTTTGCCGGGTCATTTCTATCGGTTTGCGGGCAATGAACATTGCTGAAATCTAAGCCCCTGTTCGGGCAAAGGCAAGCGGTATTCAGATGGCTGCCTGCCGCAGCGTAGGTACAAATCGTGTGTCCATTCTTCAGACGCTCGTAATGCCTTAAGTACGTAGCACGGCACTTCCAACGACAAGAGTCACCCATGTGCGGTTTGGGGCCCCCTTGTGTCGGGTTGCAGTTGGACTTCTTTCCGGGATTTCTCTGATAGTTGAAGGAGGGAAGGACGAGAGATTTTCGATGGATTTGTTGAGGGATCCGGTACAAAAAAAAGGCGCTCGCCGAGCATATCAACCGCCTCATTCACCTCTGCGCTCGGCATGAGCGTCTTTGTAGACCCATTCTCACAACATACCGGGTAAAGTAAAAGTTCCACCCGAACGAACGCGAATTCGGTTATTCGCGATAGTCTCCGGGACTATAGATTTCAGCGCTTATTGGGGCATCGACAGGGACAAGCTTTGCCGACGGCGCAGGAATCCTTTTGCTAACTCCTTTCAGTTGCTTCAGATACACGGCCACAGCATGCAGATCTTCCTCCGGCCATTGAGAGTATCTTCCCCATGGCATCGCACGGTAGTTCGTTTGGCGTCCTGTGTGATGGAAGCCTGATCGAAGCGCACGTTTCACGGTCTCCTGATCCACCTTGCCGAGCCCGGTTTCTTCGTCCGCGGTCAGGTTGGCCGCGACATAGCCGCCATCGATTTTCGAAGCCAATAGAGCACCGCCGGCCAGGAATTGGTCCCACTTGGGCCCCTTTTCCCCTTGCGGTGTATGGCAATCGCTGCAGCCATGAGTATGAACCAGGTAACTTCCCCGCTGGGCGATTAGTTTCAATGCGGGATCGGTGACGCTGTCCAGCGATGGACCTGCCGTGTGTAAAGGTTCGATGAATCGTCCCGGAGGAATCATCGTGAGGGGGGGAATGATGTACAGGAATGTGATGAAGGCAACGACGACGAGTGCTCCGACAATCCAGAGAATTCGTTTCAGGGTCTTGTTCATGGCCGTTCCCCTTTCTTGCGCTCGGTCACGTTGGCACTGATGACCGGGGGTTTCTGTGTACCGGAGTTGCCGTAGTAAATATAGGCGGGATCCTGGCTCTTGAGGATGAGCATCCGGAATTTGCCCCAAAGGTAGGAAACAATGTTTGGTACTTCACGCGTTGGAATCTTGTTGTACATCGGAGGCACCGTTCGCAGGTATGCGATGACCGCATTGAGATCCTCCTCCTTCAATTTCGCATACGCCGTCCAGGGCATCGGAAATGGCAGCATGCGGCTTCCATCCGACCGAATACCTTTGGTCAAGGCATTGCGGATCTGTTCATCCGTCTTGTCGCCGAGACCCGTTTCTTTGTCGGACGTGAGATTCGGCGCCACGAGAACGCTGAAGAATGGATACAGCTCCCAACGTTGTCCCCCTGCGAGTTGAAATCCCGACATGATGGCACCGCCGGGTTGCACAGGACTGTGGCAATCTATGCATCCAAGGGTGCTGACGAGTTGCCGGCCGTATACCACGGGATCTGATTTCTTTCTTTGCTCGACAGAAGCAAAGAACGCCTTCAGTTCTTCTGCCGTCATACTCCAGGCGGGTTTACGTGCAAGCGAGAGTACGTAGTTTGACAGGTGCCACAACTCAGCATCACTTGCTTCTCCTTTGAAGGAAGCCATCGGAGTCCCGTCGATGCCGGTGCGAGTCCGGAGATAGACATCCTTTGCCGTCGAACCTCCATGAAATGTCCACGGTTCTTGAAGATTGGATGATATGATCGGCAGATTGTTTTCTTCGACGAGATCCTTCACGGTTGCATCGACACCCGAACCATCGGTGCCATGGCAGTTGGCGCATTGGAGCTTCTCGTACACTTTTTTCCCTGCAGCGATACTCGATGCAGACGAGGGAATCGCGGGACCAATCTTCACCACCTTCGGTCCTTCTGCCGCGAATCGTGTCGAAAATAATTTGACGTAGGAGACAAGAGATCTGATTTCAGCTTCGTTCAAGATTGATCTCATGGAAGGCATCGAAGTGCCCGGAAGTCCATTTTCGATCGTCTTCATCAAATCATCATCTGACGGAATGCTTCCTGATTCCGTCGAGCGGAATCGATACGACCCTGTTGTGAAGTCGTGCGGTTTTGGATTGAGTATGTTTGCGGGAGGTCCATCCCCCCGCCCCTCTTTCCCGTGGCAGTAGGCGCACTTCGAGTCGTACAGCAACTTGCCATCTCGAATACTATCTGCTCTTGCAAAGGCAATGCTCATGCACAGAGAAGTGACAAGGCAAGAGACCAGGAGATTCTTCATTCTTCATTGCTCCTTGAAAATTCTAACCCGAAAAAGGGCCTTCTGGGAAATAGGGGTCTTTGATCTGCGTTTCTTAAATTTGAGAATCTTCTATCACATTTTCCAGCGTTTTCTTAACTTCTTGAGGAGAAGGGAAGAACCAATTCCAGCAATGGGGCACGCTGTCTACCGCGGATGAACAAGCGGAACGAACCGGACAGGGATTTTAGACTCCGCGGTTATGGTTTTTCCTTGCTTCTTTACCATCATCAGTTCTTGCACGGTCCCAGCAGGACCTACAGGAATGATCATGATTCCGCCTTCTTTGAGTTGATCGATCAAATCCGGCGGTATCTCATCTGCGGCGGCTGTCACGAGGATGGCATCAAACGGTGCATGCTCTTTCCAACCTTTGTACCCATCTCCCTGGCGGACGACGACATTCTTGTATCCAAGGCGTTTCAGACGCTCTCCAGCTTCTTTCGCCAATTCCGGAAGAAGTTCAATCGTGAAGACACTATCGACGATCTCTGCAAGGACAGCCGCCTGGTAGCCCGAGCCGGT
>Ga0315286_10006468_pt1 | contig 11405 bp, 8 predicted proteins | sample YL17G10_0_MG_FD_205038 | JGI IMG/M metagenome (GOLD analysis project Ga0315286, IMG submission 205038) | Sediment microbial communities from Yellowstone Lake, YNP, Wyoming, USA - YL17G10_0 | ecosystem: Environmental > Aquatic > Freshwater > Lake > Sediment | place: USA: Wyoming | collected...
CGTACTCCTCCGGCCCGAAACCGCTGGACACCAGGTCGACGCCCAGCGCGGCCGCCGTGTCCATGACCTCCGACAGGTTCGCGGGAGATGCCCAGGGTCCGTGGCTGGACGAGATCACCATCCCGTGGTCTTCCACCATGCGCTTCAGCGAGGCGGGGGCCTGCCCATAGAACCCGGCCGGCTCGACGCCGGCATACCCGATCTCGCCGACCTCCCGGATGACGCCCGCGAAATCCATCTCCGACATGTCGCGGAGCGAATAGAGCTGGATCGATATCGGCTTCATGCCTTCCTCCTCCCGGTCAGTCCCACCACGGCTCGCCGGGGAGCCGGTTCTCCTTCAGCACCTCGGGAACAAGCGTGATGCCGAGGCCCGGGCGCCGGGGCACGTCGAGCATCCCGTCGCTGACCGTGACGCCCTCCGTGCTCATATCCTCGAAGAGGTCCCCGGCGGGAATCCGGTTTTCCGAGGTCACGAAGTTGCGCACGCTCGCGCCGAAATGCCCGCCCGCGAGAAGCTGGACGAGGCTTCCCACGCAATGCAGCACCACGGGGATGTAGTAGAGCTCGGCGAGGTCCGCCACCTTGCGGCAGCCCGTGATCCCCCCGGCATAGCAGAGGTCCGGGTGCAGCACGTGCACGCCCGTGTTGACGATGAAGGGGAGAAACTCGCTTCCCAGCTCCAGCTTCTCCCCCGTCATGATCCGCACGGGAGACTGCTCGCGCAGCGCCCGCCACGTGTCGGTGTACATGACGGGCATCGGGTCTTCCACCCACAGCGGCTTCGCGGGCGCCACCGCCTCCGCGAGACCCAGCGCCGTCGGCAGGTCCCACTCGTTGTGGCAGTGCACGATGAGATCCGTCTCCCAGCCCAACGCCTCGCGGCAGCTCTCGTAGCCCCGGCGGATGGCGGCCAGCTCGGTCTGGGTGAGCATGGTCCCGGGCCGGCCGCCCTCGTAGCGGCCGGCCGGCAGGAGGTTGCCCAGGGCGCGCTCGAATCCCAGCTTCAGGGTCTTCCAGCCGTACCGGCTCCCCTTCTCGCGGGCGGCCCAGTCACGCCACCCCGCCGTGTCCCGCCAGTCGTCGGGGCCGCCGGTGTTCACGTACAGCGCGATGCGGTCGCGGAACCGCCCGGTGAGGAGCTCGGAGACCGGCCGCTCGAAGACCCTGCCGGCGAGGTCCCACAGGGCTATGTCGATCCCGCTCACGGTGGGCATGTGCACGTAGCGCGCCTGCCACTGGCTCACGCCCTTCGTCATGACCGCGTACAGCTTTTCGATGCACAGCGGGTCCTGGCCGATCAGCCGCTGTTCAAAGTAGTCCTTGAGGTGGGCCCGGACGATCGGGCCCGGTGCCCCGGCCTCCCCGAGACCGTAGACACCCTCGTCGGTTTCCACCTTGACGAGCGACTGCCCGTGATTGCGGAGCTGCAGCGCCTTGAGGGCCGTTATCTTCATGAGCCCGTGATAGCAGGTATCGGCCGGGAAATCAATGCGCCCGGCCTCAGTCGAGGGAATCGATTCCCGCGACGATGCGGTCGAGCATCCTCTCGATGAGGTCCGCGGGCACAAGGCTGCGCGGGTAGGATGCCGTGAAGTACAGCTCGTCTTCGAAGCTCCCCACTATGATGAAGAACGTGGGGGGAAAGATAACGGGGCCCCAGAACCGGCCCTTCGTGACGCGGAGGTGCCCGAAATCGGCCACCGTGGCGTCGAACACGCCCATATTGGACAGCGAGGGGAACTCCCGGCCCTCGCGGCGCGCCATGCGGATGCGCAACCGGTTGCCGGCCACGAACGCGGCGCAGCCGAGCACGGACGCGATCTCCATGACCATCGCCAGCCCGACCCCCGGCGCATCGGCCATCGTGGCGGCGAACGCCGCGTGCACGTCGGAGAGAATGTCGGTGAAGCCCGCGCCCTTCCGGCGCTGGACCTCGATCCACGCGAGGGAGGACAGGTTGCACATGCCCAGTGAATCGGGGTCGTCGTGGAAGCGGCGCAGGTCCACGGCGACCGTGAACGGCAGCGGCACGTCGAGCGGCGTCTCGGTCATCTCGAAGACGGATTGCACGAACCCGGTGAGCAGGACGTCGGTGATCGTGGCGCCGCGCGCTTTCGCCCGCCGGCGCAGCTCGGGCACGCGCACCGCGGGAGCGCGCTCCGAGAAGGTGAGCTCGGAGGGCTTGCCCTCCAGGAAGGGAAAATGCCACCTCTTCTCGTGGAAGGGCTGGGTGAAAAAGGCGCGCAGGCGCTCGCGCAGCGGGAACGCCTTCAGCACCTGGCCCTGGCCCCGGTCGAGGGCGAGGTCCGCGGGCAGCACCGAAGAGGGATCCACGGCAAGCGCCCGGTAGTTGGTCGTGAGGCGCTCGACCAGCTTCTTCATCCCGGCGCCGTCCATGGCCACGTGGCTGACCTTGACACACACGGTGTCCGTCGCTGCCCGGAAGATCCCCATCTGCACCAACGGGTCGACGCGAGGATCGACCCCGGCGGCCATGAAGGCGTGCACGTCCCGCCGCGCGTCGTCCGTCGGCACGAGGCGGCACAGCTCCAGCTCCGGGGCGACCTCGAGCCTGTCCGCGTCTTCGCGGGGGCGCCAGTACGCGCGGAAGATTCCCGACTGGTAGCGGCATCGCAGCACGGGCTCCGCCTCCAGGACGTGGCGAAGCGCGCGGCGCAAGCGGGGAACGTCGAGGGTGCCGTCAAGCTCGAGGACGAGCCGTATCGTCTGGTCGTGACCGAGAGAGATGGCGTCGAAGAACCAGTCCTGGACCGAGGCGAGTATCTTCATCCGCGCTGCCATGGGATCCGGTCCTACGCGATGGCCTTCTTGTAGATCCGGCGCCGCTTGTGCTGACGCGTGGTCACGATCTTCCACTCTCCCTGGATCTTCGCGTTCGTCTCCAGCTCGGGGTTCGACTCGGCGTAGCGCACGCCGCGGGCGATGCCGCTGCGGAAGACGTCGATGGTCATGATGAGGTCCACGCCCCTGCCGCGGTAGGCCTTGCGCACGCCCGCCAGGAGGAAATCGATGGTGTCGAATTTCCTCAGCGCGCGAAGGATATGGATGAACCCGAACGGGAACAGGCGTCCCCGCGCCTTCTGCAGGGCGCGGGAAAGGCTCGGGATGGCAATGATGAAACCGATCATCTCGTCCTTCTCGTTCGCGGCGATCTTGATGAACTCGGGGTTGGCGAACGGCAGGTACTTGCCGATGTAGTAGTCTTTCTGCCTCTGCGTGAGGGGGACGGTCCCGTAGAGCTCCTCGAAGGCCTCGTCGAGAAGCTCGAAGAGCTGCTGGCCGCGCTCGCGGCGCAGCTTCTTGACGTCGGTATAGCGGACGAGGTGGAAGTTGTTGCGCTTTGCCGCCCATTCGGCCATCTTCACCATCTTCTCGGGAAGCCCCCCGCCCTCCGGCGCCGTGGCCCGGAACTCCACGTAGTCGACGTCCTTGGCGAGCCCGTAGCGCTCGAGGTGTGCCGCGTAGTAGGGGTGGTTGTAGATCACCGACATCGTGGCCAGCTCGTTGAACCCCTCCACGAGCAGCCCCTCGGGGTCCAGGTCGGTGAAACCGTGCGGTCCCGTGAGGGTCGTCATGTTTTCCGCCCGGGCCCAGTCCACCACGGTGTCGAGGAGGGCGCGGGTGACCTCGTAGTCGTCGATGGCGTCGAACCACCCGAAGCGCATGTTCTTCGTGTTGTACTTGCGGTTGGCGGCATGGCTGAGGATACCCGCGACCCGGCCGACGATCCGCCCGTCCCGGCGCGCCAGGAAGAGACGTGCTTCGGCGTTGTCGAAGGCGGGGTTCTTTCCCCGGGTCAGGGTATCGCGCTCGTCCATTATCAGGGGCGGGACCCAGTACGGATTGCCCCTGTAGAGCTCGTGGGGGAAGAGTACGAACTTCTTGAAGTCCGCCGGTGACGTGACCACCGAGACGTCGATGCTCATCCTGGTATCCTCTCTCTCCCAGACCCTAAATCGGGACGGCTCCCCCGTCAAGCGGAGGCGGTGCGGCGGCCGGCCCGTGCGAGACGAATCCGCGTATCCAGGCCGAGAAGCGTCGGCAGGGTCACGAGCGTCCCGCCCATCGTGGCCAGCAGGGTGAACAGCACGAGCATGCCGAAGTAGACGACGGGACGAAAGGCGGCCGTGGCGAAGACGAGCAGCCCGATGATGATCGACAGGCTCGAGAGGAGAACGGGCTGCCCGACAATGGCAAGGGTTTGCACCAGGGCGTCCGCGGGATCCCGCGGGGTGAGGGCGAGCTGGCGCCGGTACTGGATGACGAGGTAGATGGCGCTGTCGACCCCCACGCCGATGGCGATGTTCGACACCATGATCGTGGTCATGTCCAGCGGGATCCCGGTGACTGCCATCAGGGAGAAGTTGAGCAGCAGGCCCGCCAGGAGGGGCACCAGGGGATACAGCCCGAAGAAGGGGGATCGGAACACGACCATCGTGAGGGCCAGGATCGAGAGGACCGAGATCGCCATGGAGAACAGGAGCGACTGCCGCAGCGAGTCGGCAAAGGAGAGGTTGCGCTGCATGTCGCTCCAGAGCACCGCGGTGGAGCTGACGGGGTTCTCGTCGAGGACGCGCTGCATCGCCGCGAAGAGGGAGCGCATCCGGGCCTCGTCCAGGTAATGGCTCGTGTCCGAGTTGTAGACCCGGAAGCTCACCGTGACACGGGTGAAGTCCTTGTTTGCAAGCGTGGCCAGGAGGGAGCCGCCCGCCGACGCGGAGCCTGCCGACGGGGAGCCCGACGCGGCGAGCAGCCGCGCGAAGGTGCTCACCACCGCCCTGTTCGTCGGCAACGCGTCCTCCCCGGTCGCGGCCATGTTGACCTCCCGGAGAAGGTCGGGGAGAGACAGGGCGTAGGAGATGTCGGGGATGGCCCTGAGCTTGTTCTCCACGGCCTCGACCTCGGCGAGCGCCGCAGCCTTCAGGAAGTACCCCGGGCTCCCTTTCGGCGCGTCGAACGACACCGCCGCCTGCTCGTAGCCGCCGGCCTTCCTGTAGATCGCAGCCATGTCGGTCATCACGGGGTCCCCCTTGGGGAAATAGCTGGCCGGGTCCGTGTTGAACGTGAGGCGCGGCAGCGCAAGGGCGAAGAGCACCCCGACGGAGGCAAGAAGGACCAGCACGACCACCGGGTAGCGCCAGGAGAAGCGGGCCATGGCCCCCATGATCCGCTGCAGGACGCTCTGGCGGCGGGGCGTGCGCAGGACGGGCGGCTTCAGGAGAGCGAACAGCGCCGGGAGAAAGAACAGGGCGAGAAACGCGCAGGACAGCGAGCCGATGGTGGCCACCACCGCGAACTCGCGCGTCTGCCTGATGCTCGTCGTGAGCAGGCTGAGAAAGCCGATCATCGTGGTGAGGAAAGCGAGGAGGATCGGCTTTGCCACGTTGAGCGCCGCCCGCTCGATCCAGCCGGGCGCCGCGGCTTCCGCCCGGGCGACACGAAGGTACTCGCTGGTGGTGAAGATGTTGTACTCGTTCCCGAAGATCAGGATGAGGGGGGGCGCCACGAGGGTGATGAGCGACAGCGAGTACCCGGCGATCCCCATGAACCCGATGGTCCACAGGGTCCCCAGGAGCACCGAGAGCAGCGGGAGGGCAACGGCGCGCAGGGACCGGTAGCCGGCCGCGTAGCTCAGGAGAATGATGAGCGCCGCCAGGAGCAGCAGGCGGGTCGAATCCCGGGAAAGATGGTACTCCGTGCTCACGTTGAGGGGGATCGTGCCCGTGACGTAGGGGGTGAGACCCGCCGCCTTGACCGTGCCGGTGATGGCGTCGACGCGGGCGGCGAATGCCTTGAAGGAACCCATGCTCTCCGTCTGGAAGTAGGAGAGGAGCATGGTGCCGTCGGCGGAAACGACGAGGTTCTTCGCGTAGCGCGTGGCCTGCAGCCTGCCGCGGAACTCAGCCGCGGTGTCCGGCGTGGGCGCGCCTCCGCCCGGACTCATGGGGCGGATGGCGAGCCGGCCGTTCTCTCGTCCGAACGACACGAGGCTGAACGGGCTGATGGTCGACTTCACACCGGGGAGCGCGGCTATGGCGTTCACCGCCTCGCCGTAAGCGGCAAGCGACGACGCGGAGAACACGTCGGCGCCCGTGACGGCGAACACGAGCACGTCGGTCTGCACGACGTCCCCGGCGTACTCCTTCAGGACCTTGTTGATCGCGGCATTCTCGGGCAGGAGGGAGAAGAAATCGGGATTCACCTTGACCTTCAAGGCGAACCAGGCGAGCACGATCGATGCGGCGAACGTCAGCAGGACCACGATACGCGCATGACGAATAGCGAATCCGATGATCCGTACCGGCAGAGACCTGAACATCGGGAGTGATGGAAGCCGGAACGGGGGGGGAGCGTCAAGAACGCCCTGCCGAGCCTCGGCACCCTATGTAGACTGTCCTGCCGTAATGACCCTCCGAACGAGGCTCCCCGCCGCACCGCACCCCGCAAGGTCTTCCGCGGCCAGGACGGCGGGAAATGCCCAGAGCATCATGTTCTGTGCGTAGTCCGTTCCGAAATGCCGCCTGCCTGTACGTCCCTCCACCATGTTGGGCAGGTCCCACGCGTGGCGCTGTGCCAGCACGAGGTTCGCCCAGTACTTGCGGGCCAGCTCGACGCCGAAGTCCCGCATGCCCGCCTGCACGTACGTGTAGGCGAGCAGGAGAAGCTCGGGCGTGAACATGGTGTATTGCCCGTAGAAGGCTACCCGCGACCCCGGCTCCAGGACGGTCGCGTCGGGCCGGGCGAAGTTTGCCGCGCCGATGTCGGGAGTGAGCGCGACGTTGCAGCGCCGGATCGTATCCAGGGCGGCGCGCACGCGCTCGGGGAGGAAGACGCCTCCCAGTCCGTGAAAGCGCGAGGCCCAGTCCCCGTCCAGCTGGTACCCCATGACGTCGTCCGACCTCTTCCCCGTCTCGGGCTCCAGGAAGTTGAGATAATAGGAGCCGGTCCACATCCGCTCCTCCATTGCGCGGCTCCCGTCATCGAGCCACGAGCGGCAGCGTGACGCGAACTCCGCGTCCCCCTGGGCGCGGGCCATGCGCTCCGCCATGAGCAGCCCGGCGAGCCGGAGACCGCCCGCGTGCGCCGTCCATCCCGCCCACTCGCCGAACTCGAACCACTCCATGCCCCCGACGTCGGGCATGCGGATTGCCGCGCCGGGGTCGCGGCTGAGGCCCATGGTGAATGCGGTGTTCCTTTTGACCGCCGGGTAGAACTCACCGAGGACCGAGGGGTCGCCCGTCGACTGCCACAGCCTGTCCACGAGGTCGACGTAGCAGAAGCCGTTGAGCGACACCTGCCACCCGTAGTCGGGTGCCGCGAAGTCGGGAAGGTCGATCGTGCCGAGGGCAAAGGGGATCTCCCCGTCGGGTTTCTGGTACTGCGTGAACGCGCGGAGGGTCGAGCGGGCGAGCTCGGGGAAGAAGAAGGTGATCGGCAGCGTGCCGTACCAGTCGCAGGGGATGCAGGCCATGTGCGGACATCCGCGCGGGCTCTCGTCCAGCGCGAAGGCGCCGCCCGGGAAGGCCCAGTCACCGAGGGGAGGAAGGGCCTGGGCCCAGTAGCTCGTCTCGGCGACCAGCGCAAGGTTGTTCACCAGCGAGTCGCGCAGCCATCCCGGAAGCGAGGCATCCCCGTACACCGCGGCCTGCCAGGCAAGCACGCGGCGGAGCAGCGGCTCGTGGTCCCCGGAGAGCCGGCGGGCGGTGTCCACGGCGCCGCGATAGCGCGTGGCGTACATGTGCGTGTAGCTGTGGGCATCCTCGGAACCGATCCACGCGTACCGGAGCGGCGGCGTGCCGGGCGCGGGCTTCCCCGGCCACAGGAGCGTCTGCGCCTCGCGCGCCGGCGCGTACCAGGAGAGCACGAACCGCACAATGCGCTCCGCGCCCGGCTCGAGGGTGAAATCGAGCGCGGCCGAGATCGATGAGTCCGCGGACGACGGCACGGGAAGGTCCCGCGCTATTCTCGACCAGGCCAGGGGATCGGCGTGGAGGCCGGCCCCGAAGCGCGCCCTGTCTCTCCCGATGATGCCGAGGAAGTACTCGATGCCGGCAGAGCCGCGGACGAGCACCCCTTCCGGGGTGCCCCGCACGGCCTGGCGCGAAAACGTGGAGCCTGCCGCTTCAGCCTCGTCGGGACCCGGGAAGTTGAAGGCAAGCGTGACCCGCTGCGCCGAGCCGCCCGTCGCGTTGCGCAGGCGCACCTCGAAGAGCGCCCCGGGTATGTTTGACGCGGCGGCATCACCGGGGATGAACGGCGCCCAGGCGCGCAGACCCGCCGAGACGGGGGCATCCGTTTCGTATTCGAGGTCCGCAACAGGGTAATGGCCCCAGTAGTGGATCTCCCGCGCGAAGCTGACGTCCTGCACCCGGGGGCACGGGATTCGATCGACCTTGATCCGGCCCACTCCGTCGTTCCCGCCCGGCTCCGTGCACCACTCGGTGTCGCCGCCCGAGAGCAGGCCCGCGGATGCCAGCACCCACGTGCGCCCGCCCGCGGCCACCCCCAGGAGCGCCTGGACTCGGGGAAGGCGCCGGGGAAGACGGATCTCGTTGCCGACCTGGCGGGGTCCGACGGGATTGAAGATCGAGCTCCAGCCGTAGATGCCGCGGGCATCGATGTCGAGGCACCCCGTGGCGAGGCCTCCCACGGGCACCCCGCAACAGGGAGGAGCGTCGGTGCGATACACCACGCCGCACACGGGCCGCGGGAATCCTGCCGCGGAGAAATCCGCCCATTGCAGCCGCGGCGCGTCGATAGGAAAGAGCGTCATGGGCCGGAATCGTAGCCCCGCGTGCCCGCCTTCGCAAGCGCGCGATCGGCAGTGAAGTCCGCCGGCCGAGGGACCCGGGAGATTTCCCGGCCTGCCTGCCCGTTTGTATCTTGTTTCCATGAAACGCACACCACGCTTCGGATTCATCCTCGCTCTCGCTCTCGCCGCGCTTCCCCTGTCCGCCCAGAATGCGGGCCAGATGGTGAGCGTTGCGAGCGGCGGAAAGCAGTACGCGTCATATATCGCCGCGGGGCCGGGAACGGCACCCAGGCCGGGCATTGTCCTCATCCATTCCTTCAATGGGCTCGAGCAGGGCTACAAGGACCTCGTCGACGGGTTCGCGGCCGACGGTTTCGTCGTCCTGGCCATAGGATGGCAGACCTTCGAGAAGAGCCCGGCCGACGCAACGGTCTCCCAGCTCGTGAAGGACGGCCTCGCCGCGCTGAAGGCGCGCACCGACGTCGACCCTGCCAGGATCGGCCTCACGGGATTCTGCGCGGGCGGGCGCTACACGATGCTCTTCCTGCCCGTGATGCCCGAGTTCGCCTCCGGTGTCGCCTGGTACGGGTTCCCCAACACGGGCGGCACCGCCGCCCAGCCGGTGAAGCCCATCGACGAGATACCGCGGCTCTCGCGCCCGCTTCTCATGATCCACGGCAGCGCCGACCAGGCGAGCCCCATCGCCGGGATCTACCAGTACGCGACGGCGCTGCAGGCGGCGGGCAAGTACTTCGAGCTGAAGGTCTACCAGGGGCTCCCCCATGGATTCATGGTCCAGGGAGGACAGCTGTGGAAGACCGACCAGGCGAACGACGCGTACGGGCAGATGGCCGCTTTCTTCAAGCGGACGCTGAGGTAGGCCGCCATGGCGGTATCCTCGACGATGCTTCCTCTCGGGACGATGGCGCCCGCGTTCCGGCTCCCCGAGCCGGCCACCGGGCGGCTGATCTCGCGCGACGACTTCGCGAAGGCGCCGGCGCTCCTGGTGATGTTCCTCTGCAACCACTGCCCGTACGTGAAACACGTGCGAAAGGAGATCGCCCGCACGGTCGCCGACTACCAGGCCAGGGGGCTGGCGGCAGTGGGGATCAGCTCGAACGACATCGCCAGCCATCCCCAGGACGGTCCCGCCATGATGGCAAAAGAGGCGGCCGAGGCGGGCTACACCTTCCCGTACCTCTACGACGAAACGCAGGAGGTGGCACGGGCTTACCGTGCCGCCTGCACCCCCGACTTCTTCCTTTTTGACGCGCACCGCGCGCTGGTGTATCGTGGCCAGATGGACGACAGCAGGCCGGGCAACGGCGTGCCCCTCACGGGCGTCGACCTGTGCCGCGCCCTGGATGCCGTCTTAAGCGGCGCGCCGGTGCCCGTCGAGCAGAAACCGAGCAGGGGGTGCGGGATCAAGTGGAAGCCGGGAAAAGAGCCGGACTACACGCGGGGCTGAGCGGCACCCTCATCCGGGGGTGCCTGGGGGAAACGGACCCGACGTCCCTCCAGAACATCCTGATGCGCATGCCCGACAAGGTCTGCGCGGTGGGCCTTGCGACCCTCGCGCCCGAGGAGCGCGATCCCGTCTACGCCCTCATCGCGCCGCAGAAGGCGTCGCGGGTGAAAGAAGAAATCCGCCTGGAGGCCCTGCGGCGCACGACGCCGCTCATGCACGGCCGCATCATCAGGGAGTTCCTCTCGTATTTCGGGAAGGCGCGGAAAACGGGCGGGTCGATCTGGATCCGCCCGAAGAAGCGGTCCTGAGCCGCGCTAACCTCCATACTTTTCCTCGTACTCCTCGCGAAGCATCGCCACGACCGCGGGGTCGGCGAGGGTGGTCACGTCGCCCAGGGCCCTGCCTTCCGCGATGTCGCGCAGCAGCCGGCGCATGATCTTCCCCGACCTCGTCTTCGGGAGGTCGCGCGTGAAGAGCACCTCCTCGGGCCGCGCGAGCGCCCCGATCTTCTTCACCACGTGCGCCTTCAGGTCGTCCGCCATGCCGCTGCCCGGCGACCGGCCCGCCTTGAGGCTGACGAAGGCGACGATGGCCTGCCCCTTCAGCTCGTGGCTTCGGCCCACGACCGCCGCCTCCGCGACGGCGGGATGGTCAACGAGGGCCGACTCGATTTCCATGGTGCCGATGCGGTGGGCCGAGACGTTCAGGACGTCGTCCACGCGGCCCAGGATCATGAAATTGCCCGCCTTATCCCTCTTGGCACCGTCGCCGGGGAAATAGGTCTTGAGGTCCCAGCGCGAGAAATAGGTCGACACGTACCGCTCGTCGTCTCCCCAGATGGTGCGCAGCATTGACGGCCAGGGGTGGGTGATGGCCAGCAGCCCGCTGCCCTCCTTCACCTCGTTGCCGGCCTCGTCGAGAATGGTGGCGGCGATCCCGGGCAGGGGCGTGCCGGCGAAGCCCGGCTTCATCGTGGAGACCCCGGGGAGCCCCGAGATGAGGATCGAGCCCGTCTCCGTCTGCCACCAGGTGTCCACGATGGGGCAGCGCTCGTGCCCGATGTTCAGGTGATACCACATCCAGGCCTCGGGGTTGATGGGCTCGCCGACCGATCCCAGCAGGCGCAGGCTCGAAAGGTCGTGCCGGGCGGGGTGCTCGTCG
>Ga0315286_10006469_pt1 | contig 11404 bp, 9 predicted proteins | sample YL17G10_0_MG_FD_205038 | JGI IMG/M metagenome (GOLD analysis project Ga0315286, IMG submission 205038) | Sediment microbial communities from Yellowstone Lake, YNP, Wyoming, USA - YL17G10_0 | ecosystem: Environmental > Aquatic > Freshwater > Lake > Sediment | place: USA: Wyoming | collected...
TGAGCATCGTTGAGAGGCTCATCAACAACATGATGAGGACGAAGAAGTGGACGGGCAAGAAACTGAAGGCGTACAAGGCGGTCGAGGACAGCTTCGACCTGCTCGCGCAGAAGACCGGGAAGAACCCCATCCAGCTTTTCGTTGATGCGCTTCAAAACGCTGGCCCGAGAGAGGAGGTCACGAGGCTCCAGTACGGAGGCATTTCCGTGCCGAAGGCCGTCGATGTCGCCCCGATGAGAAGGGTCGACCTAGCGCTGAGAAACATATGCAACGGGGCGCTGGGAACGTCCCACGGCAGCAAGAAGTCGATCGCAGAATGCCTTGCGGACGAACTGCTGCTCGCCTCGAAGAACGACATGAACAGCGTTTCGATCGCCAAGAAGGAAGAAATCGAGAGGGTTTCATCCTCGGCGCGCTGATCATCGCGATTCAGGACAATTAGCACCCTTTTGGTGATGCCACAATGGGAAGAAAAGAGGACAACATAAAGAGAGCCCAGGCGCTTATGACGCAGCCCCAGTTCATCAGGAACATCGGGACTGCCGCTCATATCGACCACGGGAAGACGACCTTATCTGACAATCTCATCGCAGGCGCTGGCATGATGTCCGAGGAGCTCGCAGGGAAGCAGCTCCTGATGGACTATGACGAGCAGGAGCAGGCGAGGGGCATAACGATCAACGCCGCGAGCGCATCGATGGTGCACGACTACAAGGGAAAGGAATTTCTCATCAATCTCATCGACACGCCTGGCCACGTCGATTTCGGAGGAGACGTCACGAGGGCCATGAGGGCGATCGACGGCGTCATCATCGTCGTCTGCGCGGTCGAGGGCGTCATGCCGCAGACCGAGACGGTCATCAGGCAGGCTATCAGGGAGCGCGTCAGGCCCATACTATTCATCAACAAGGTCGACAGACTGATCAACGAACTCAAGCTCACGCCGGAGCAGATGCAGAACAAGCTGACAACGATCATAAACGAGGTCAACGAGAAGATCATCAAGCTGCTCCCGCCGGAACTCAAATCCAAATGGGCGTTGAAGACCGAGGAGGGGTCGGTCATGTTCGGATCGGCCTACCACAACTGGGCGATCAACATCCCCTACATGAAGAAGTCGGGAATCAAGTTCGGCGACATATACAACTACTTGGCGGAGGGCAAGCCCAAAGAGCTCGCCAAGAGAGCCCCGCTCCACCAGATATTGCTGGACGCCGTCATCACCCATCACCCGAACCCTCTCGATGCGCAGAAGCTCAGGGTCCCAAACATCTGGAAGGGGGATATCGATTCGGAGGTCGGCAAAGCGATGATGGAGTGCAACCCGAGGGGGCCTGTCATGTACATGATCACGAAGATCATCGTCGACCCGAACGCGGGTGAGGTGGCGGTCGGCAGGCTCTTCAGCGGTTCGATCAGGAAGGGGCAGGAGCTCTGGGTATCCGGCATGCCTGAAAGCAACCGCTCGCAGAACGTGTCGCTCACAGTAGGCGCTGACAGGATAACGGTCGAGGAGATCGACGCGGGAAACATCGTCGCCGTCCAAGGCCTGAATGACGCGATCGCGGGATCGACAGTCTCGTCCATCAAGGGCATCGATCCTTTCGAGAAAATGATCCACTACACCGAGCCGGTGGTCACGGTCGCAGTGGAGGCGAAGCACATGAAGGACCTGCCGAAACTGGTAGAGGTCCTCAGGTCCGTTGCGAAGTCCGACCCGTCGATAGAGGTCGAGATCAACCAGGAGACTGGAGAGCATCTGATGTCCGGCATGGGTGAGCTGCACCTCGAAATCACAGTCTACAGAATAGTCCACGATCACAAAGTGGAGATAAAGACATCCCAGCCCATCGTCGTCTACAGGGAAAGGGTCTCCCGGGCAGGCGGGCCGTTCGAGGGGAAGTCCCCGAACAAGCACAACAAGTTCTATGTCATCGCGGAGCCGCTAGAGCCTAAGGTTCTGGCAGCGATAAAATCCGGCGAGATTTCCGTCGAGAGGACCAAGATAAAGGACAAGAAGGCGTTCGCGAAGAAGCTCGAGGAGCTCGGCATGCCCAGGGACGATGCTAGGGGGATAGAGATGATCCACAACAACAACGTCCTCCTTGATGTCACCAAGGGCATCCAGTACATACATGAAACGATCGAGCTCTGCAAAGAGGCTTTCATCGAGGCGATGGACAAAGGGCCGCTTGCGAACGAGAAGTGCATGGGCATGAAGATCAAGCTCGTCGACGCGAAGCTCCACGAGGACAGCATCCACAGGGGACCCGCGCAGGTCATCCCCGCGATGAGGAGCGCCATCTACGGCGCGATGTGCATGGGCAACAGGATCCTGATGGAGCCCGTCCAGAAGATATTCATCAACGTCCCGCTGGACATAATGGGAGACGCATTGAGAGACATCCAGCAGCGGAGGTCCGTCATCGAGGACATGCAGCAGGAAGGGGAGATGACGACTATTCACGCCAAGGCGCCGGTCGCCGAGATGTTCGGGTTCGCGTCCTCGATAAGGGGGGCGACCTCGGGGCGCGCGCTCTGGAACACGGAGAACGCAGGATTCGAGATCATGCCGAAGGATGTGCAGCTCAAAGTCGTTCCCGAAATTCGGGCGCGGAAGGGGCTGAAGCCCGAGCCGTACGATGCTTCGTATTATGGGGATTGAACACGATGATGGCATCGCCGTTCAGGGTAGATTCAGGAATCGATGACAGCAGAAAGGATAAAATAGGAAATAGCATTATGCTCGCAAGAGTAAGCTGAAGGAGGCTTAATATGGCAGAGAAACCGCACTTGAACCTGGTGTTTATCGGTCACGTCGACCATGGTAAGTCAACAACCGTAGGCCGACTGCTGGTCGACACGGGCCACATCGAGCAGTATGTGATTGACAAGTACAAGAAGGAGGCCGAGCAGAAGGGCAAGGCCACTTTCGAGTTCGCATGGGTCATGGACAACCTGAAGGAAGAGAGGGAGAGGGGTCTGACAATCGACGTCGCCCACAGGAAGTTCACCACGGACAAGTACTACTTCACGATCATCGACGCGCCTGGCCACAGAGACTTCGTCAAGAACATGATCACGGGTACGAGCCAGGCTGACGCGGCGGTCATCGTCGTGTCGGCGATCGAGGGGCCGCAGGCCCAGACGAAGGAGCACATCTTCCTCGCCAGGACGCTCGGCGTCACGCAGGTCATCATCGACATAAACAAGATGGACGCCGTGAACTACGACGAGAAGAAGTACGAGGCCACCAAGCAGGCTGTAATCGCACTCCTGAAAGCCGTCGGATACAAGCCGGATGACATCCCGTTCATCGCAGGATCCGGATATGTCGGCGACAACATCGCGAAGAAGAGCGCGAACACCCCCTGGTACAAGGGACCGACGCTTGTCGAAGCTCTCAACATGCTGAAGCAGCCGGCGAAGCTGACGGACAAGCCCCTCAGGCTGCCGATCCAGGACGTCTACACGATCACCGGAGTGGGCACCGTCCCTGTCGGACGTGTCGAGACCGGTGTCCTGAAGCCGGAGATGAAGATCATCTTCATGCCCTCCAACAAGGTCGGAGAGGTCAAGTCGATAGAGATGCACCACGAAAACCTGCTGAAGGCAGAGCCTGGCGACAACGTCGGGTTCAACGTCAGAGGCATCTCTAAGACCGATGTGAAGAGGGGAGACGTCGCCGGACCAGCCGACAACCCGCCGTCGGTCGTGAAGAGCTTCGTGGCGCAGATTGTCGTGCTCAACCACCCGTCGGTTCTGACGGTCGGTTACACGCCTGTCTTCCACTGCCACACGGCGCAGGTCGCCTGCATGTTCGAAGCTTTGCTGAAGAAGGTCGACCCGAAGACCGGAGGGACCCTCGAGGAGAACCCGCAGTTCCTGAAGACCGGGGACATCGCCTTCGTCAAGGTCGTTCCGACGAGGCCGATGGTCATCGAGACCGCGAAGGACTTCCCGCAGCTCGGACGGTTCGCCGTCAGGGACATGGGCCAGACAGTCGCAGCCGGAACGGTCATCGAGATCGAGAAGAAAGAGATGTAAACCCTTTTATTCTCTTCATTTTGTTTTGGTGAACCTGCATGGCATCGCAAAGGGCACGCATCTCATTGAGCGGGACGGACCCGCAGAAGGTCGACGGGGTCTGCAAGCAGATAAAGCAGATCTCCGAGAGGACCGGCGTGGCCATGAGCGGGCCGATACCGCTGCCGACGAAGCGTCTGGTGGTACCGTGCAGGAAGTCCCCGGACGGAGAGGGCTCCGAGACCTGGGACAGATGGGAGATGCGAGTTCACAAGAGACTGATCGATCTGGATGCGGACGAGAGGGCGCTCAGACAGCTAATGAGGATTCAGGTGCCGGACGGCGTCAACATAGAGATCGTGCTTAGATCCTGAGATCGGCACTCCACGGCATTCGACAATCTATTTATTCCAGCTTTTCATCAGAAGCTTCGCTCGTGGGCCGATAGATCAGCGGAAGATCGCCTGCTTTGCAAGCAGGAGGTCCTGGGTTCAAATCCCAGTCGGTCCACTATCACACATAGCAGGGAATATCATTTTGTTTGTCAATCGAGGACTACAAGAGAATGAAAAGAAAGAACTATCCGTCATGCACATTGCCCTTGGGGTAGGACGTTGAGACCAGCATTATTGGTGATTGACATCCAGAACAAATGGTTGGACTCCAGCCCGGGCCTTAAAGCGAGCCTTGAGCAGAGGGTCGAGACAATCAACTCGGCCATAGCGATGTTCAGGAAGAAGGGGCTCCCAATCATTCGAATCTACCATGTGGATGAAGCAGAAGGACCTCAGCCAGATACGGAGGAATTCCATTTCCTGCCATCCATAAAGATATCTGAGACAGACACCAGGGTGATCAAGAACTACCCTGACGCTTTCAACAAGACGGAGTTGTCAGATATCCTCGCTCTGAGTAAGGTCGACACGGTGATCCTATGCGGCTTGAGTGCAACCGGTTGTGTTTTGGCCACCTATGTGGGCGCGGAGGACCACGACCTCCATCCGTTCCTTCTGAGGGACGGAGTCGCGGCTGGCAGCGAGCAGAATGTGAGGTTCGCGGAGGAGATCTTCGAGACTCTGAGCGTCGGAGCCCTTACGCAAGTGCTCTGATCTCCCCAAGTCTTCAGAAAAACCTTATGACGCTGGAGATGGGTCAGGAATCTGGAATTTTAAATGAGATGCACAAGATGCGGCACGGAGAACCCGACCGATTCAGAGTATTGCTACCAGTGCGGACACAAGGTCGGATTCGATGTCGTGAGAAAGGAGGAATATGAGAGAAAGTCCTCAAACCCAATCAGCACACCTCGGACCAAACTCTCATCCTATCTGATGATATCGTTTCTATTACCATTCGCAGGCTTTCTGGCAGCATATCTTCTTTACCGCAGGATACCTGACCTCGATGACATCGAGCAGGAAGGAAAATACCGACGGACTGCCATTGTCTGCTCGATATTGGCAGTGTTCAACATCGCACTATTATTGGTCATCTTGGCTTATCCACCGATGACCTTCATTTGAAGGTAGACAATCGCGCTTTCTGATACCATCCACCGATTATGGTGGCATCCCCGCCTCTGAATCAATTGCATCGCTCTGAGAAAAGTCACCCGAACATGCTGTCTATCAAAGCATGGTCGGCCTCACGCAGTTTCTCGATGAATGCTGATTCGTTCACTGCACCAGTTATGTCTGCGATGTCGTTGAGCAGGACCTTTGGGACGCCTTGAACGAGATGCTTCTGAGAGAGCTCGGTGAAGACCGATGAATCGATGATCTCCGTCGTCACCATCTTCGATTCGATCGCGACCCGGTACGCATGCCTTGCGACGATCGGGCAGAATGTACAAGTAGAAAGCACGAAGACCTTGATGTTGGCTCTCCGCCTCACGTTCACGAGAGCCGCCTTGGAAGATGCGGCGAGCTTCGTCGACGAATGAGACAGTTCAGAGACCGCGTCGGAGAACGGGCCGACCTCATAGCCCGCCGGCACACCGAAATACCGTATCCTTGCGAACTCCCCCTTCACGAGGACGATGCAGGGGGCATACTCGATGCGGAGCGATCTCAGCCTCTCGTTCCTGCCCCCCTCCCAGTCTATCGTTTCCACTTTGACATTCGGATGGGAGGCCGCAAAGGATGATGCAAAATCGGCCAGCTCCTTGGATATCAGTGATCCCTTCTCGACGAACAGCAGGAGCTTAATCTCCTCAGGGGCAGCCCCTCCTACGGGAGAAACGATCGGACCGACCTCGATGCTTGGAATGGCCATGCTTCGCAGCCTCTCGAACAATTGAGATAAGAGGGTTGAGTGCGTATTTCATTCTATTGAGATTTTGATGGTGGAGATGGTTAAGATAAAGTATAATGATTCCAATCTATTCTTGTAATGCCGAATCAGCTGCCCTGATTGATTGGTATCCGGATAACACGGGACGGCCGTCGGCCTGAAGGGGGGACAGGGGATGAGTCTAGCAGATGTCATCGCAGGCGAGCCGAGAAAGGCGTTCATGCTGTGCAACGAGGCGATCGTGAGAGGGGCACTGGAGGCCGACGTCAAGGTGTACGCCGGATACCCCGGATCGCCGACGAGCGAGATACTGGACGCATTCTATGAGATCGGCGAGAGGATGGACGTCCGGACGAACATCTCCGCAAATGAGAAGGTGGCTCTGGAGACCGTCGCCGGAGCCGCGATGGCGGGGCTGAGGGGGATGACCTCGATGAAGAGCGTCGGCTTGAACGTGGCGTCGGACTCGTTCTTCACGCTCGGATACACGGGGGTCACAGCCGGATTGGTCCTCATCGTCGCCGACGATCCTAATGCGCATTCTTCGCAATCGGAGCAGGACGGGAGGTTCTTCGGGCCGAGCGCGTACATCCCGATGCTCGAGCCTTCGGATCCGACCGACGCCATACAGATGGTGAAGTACGCCTTCGAGCTCTCCGAGAGGCACGGTGTCCCCGTCCTCATCCGGACCGTCACCAGGGTCAACCAACAGAGCGGGATAGTCCAGACTGGGTCTTTGAACAGAACGCCGTTCAAGAAGGTGAAATGGACCCATGAGCCGACCAGGTTCATCACGGTCGCGGATTCCGCCAGGAAGTTCAAGGCAAACATGCTTGAGAGGACGAAGAGGATCGCCCAGGAATTCGAAGTTTCGCCTTTCAACAGGATAGATGAGCCCGGCTCGGACACGGGGATAATCACATCCAGCGCCGGGTACAACTATGCGGTCGAAGCGTGCAGAATCCTCAATACGCGCCCTTCTATCCTGAAGCTCGGGACGACATACCCTCTCCCGAAAAAGCTGATCTCCGATTTCATCAGGCCGTTGAAGCAGGTGCTGATCGTCGAGGAGCTGTCCCCGTACCTCGAACTGAATGTCACGGCGCTCGCCAAGGAAGCCAACTCGCAACTGAAGATATTCGGCAAGGAATCTGGTCACCTCCTGGAGATGCTGGAGTACAACACCAACATCGTCTCAACGGCCCTCGCAAGGGTCATCGGCGTCAAGACCCCGCTCGATTTCGATGCGATCCTCAAGAGGGCCGACGCGCTGAAGGAGGGGCTGCCTGTCAGGCCACCGACCTTCTGCCCTGGCTGCCCTCACAGGGGGACTCTCACCTCGATGCGACTGGCCCTCCGCGGGATCAAGCACGTTCAACCGACGGACATCGGCTGCTATTCCATGGCACCGCTCGCCCCGCTCTTCTACGGAGACACTCTCCTGAGCATGGGCGCATCGCTAGGGGTGGCAGCGGGTCTGCAGTATTCGGTCGAGGAACCGGTCATCGCGATGATCGGGGATTCCACATTCTATCACGCTGGCCTGCCTGGACTGGCGAATGCTGTCAACCACAAATGCAATTTCAAGCTGATAATCCTGGACAACTCAGTGACGGCTATGACCGGGCAGCAACCCAACCTGGGCACCGTCCCTCAGGATGATGATGCGAGCGTCCAGCCGCTCAGGCTCGAGGAGGTCCTGAAAGGGATGGGGGTCACTGATATCACGATAATAGACGCGTACGATGTCAAAGAGGCTCCAAAGAAGCTCAAGGAGGTATTCACAAGGCCGGGGTTCAGCGTGATAATATCCAGGAGGATCTGCGCGCTGTACGGCGACAGGATCAAGAGGAAGAAGGGGCAGCCCATCGTCCCGAACCAGGTGGACAAGAATGTCTGCAACAAGTACTACGCTTGCATCAGGGACTTCAACTGCCCGGCCTTCAATGTGGACGAAGACGGGCAGGCGCACATATCCAGGGATATATGCGACGGATGCATGGTGTGCACGAAGCTGTGTCCAGTGTCCGCCATCAAGACGACGGGGGAACCGAGATGAAAGACGAGTTCAGCGTGCTGATATGCGGAGTGGGCGGGCAGGGGCTCGTCCTCGTCTCGAACGTGATCGGTAACGCGTGCGCGGCGTCGAACCTGAGAGTCATTACGGGAGAGCAGCACGGTCTTTCCCAGAGGTCTGGAGCGGTCTCGATACATCTGCGGATAGGATCGGATGTCCGATCCCCTCTGATACCTGTGGGGATGGGCGATGCGATTGTATCCCTGGAGGCTCTCGAGACCCTGAGATACATCGAATACCTGAAGGAAGACGGCCTCGTCCTCATGAACAGCAGGGTTGCGTTCCCGATCACAGATACAGTTGAACTGGTCAAGAAGAAGAACGCCAAATACTTCGGCAGGGAAGACGTGGAGAACAGGTTGAAGCAGGTGACCGCGAACATCCTCTCCGTCGATGCATTCGAACTCGCAAGGCAGGCCGGAAACCCGTTGACGGAGAACACCGTCCTTCTAGGAGCGATGAGCGTGTTCGAATCCTTCCCCGTCCCACCGGAAGCCCTCAGGGAATCGATCGCGAAGACGGTCCCTCAGAAGGCAAAGGATGCGAACCTCAAGGCCTTTGAGCTAGGGGCAAAGGCGTCACATGATAGGTTCTGCACGCTGTTGCCTTGCCGGCAGATATGATACCATTGCGAAATCCGAAAAACGGGAGGGGGACCGCCGTGTTGACCCCGAGGGGGCGATATCATACTGGATTACCCTCGACCATTCGATAAAGATATATTGAACAATTCGTATTACGGGCTTAATCAGTCATGAGGTCGTTGGGGCCTCAGGCATAGGGAAGGGAGCATACCCTCCAACGGAGTGGATTGTGATATGGACGAACAAATGATTGAGGATTGCAAGAATGATGACCTAGCGGAGCCGGTTTTGGAGGTTACCAAACAGAACAGACGCAAGATCATCCTGGCTGTTACTGTGACCGCTATATTCCTGCTGGCCGCTGTCCAAACGATTGTCGTCAACGCCAAGGCGGCGGATGCTGAGGCGAAGGTGTTCTACATCGGAATGGGAGAATCGGTCACATCGGCAAACCCATTCGTCGGGATATACGACAGCGATTATCTGTTCTATTCCTACGTGTACGATTACCTGCTATTCCCGAATGCGGATGGGAACCCTGAGCCGAACCTAGCAAAATCCTGGTGGCACATGAACGGGACGATTGCAGCCGCCACCGGTTCGGACTTCTCGACCTTGGCTTACCACAAGAACTCTTCAGATTGGCCTATAGGTTCGATCTGGGAGTATAACCTGACCGAGAACGTATTCTGGAACGACGGCGAGCCTTTCACCGCCGACGACGCCGTATTCACGATCAAGATCCAGACCGGCGCCGGATACATGAACTACTGGGCGTACCAGCCGTACACGAAGTGGATCGAACGATGCGAGAAGATGAACGATCTTAAGATCAGGATTTACTTCACAGATCGCGCCACTCACGCCCCAGTTCCCGCTGCATGGGCAGCCAGCATGTCCATTCCGATGATGCCGAGGCATATTTTCAGCGAGTTCACCGACGCGTACATCGCACAGAACTGGACAGGCGTACCAGCCATCGGCACGGGGCCGTTCATGGGAACGCCGTCATTGCCGAACGAGATGATCGCCAAGGAATCAATCACTCTCTTTAAGAATCCCTATTGGAACTTCACTGAGAACGGAGTCGTGAAAGGGCTGGGCGGATTCCATAACAGGACCATTCAGATCGACAAGCTCGTCATGAAGTTCTACGCAGAGGAGCAGACCCTCATCGTCGACCTAAAGACACAGAAGCTGGACGCGTCCGAAGTGACCGCGACCAACTATTTCGCATTGAAGGCGAACAGGCCAGAAGGGATGGCTCTAGTTTCGCTGTACAGCTCGACGGTGTACTCCAAGATCTCGCACTTCAACACATGGTCTGCAGCATCTTCATCACTGAATCCGACGAGGCTCGACCCTGCCTTGCTCCGAGCGACCGCGGTCGCGACCAACAAGAGCTACATCGTCGACGCAATCTTCAAAGGGCTTGCAACAGAAGGCGTCGGCATCCTCTCGCCTGTCTGGCCTCAGTACTATTGGACCCCGCCTCATAATGAGACCTCGACCTTTAACGTGACGAACGGCGCTGGAAACGTCAAATGGCACTACACGCTGCCGCTCGACGAGGTCATGTCGTTCAACCTGACCCTCGCAAACGAAATACTAGACGAGGCGGGCTACGTTTGGACGGATGCCACGCATACGCTGAGGAAGGTTGGTCCAGATGCGGCTGACAGGCTTGTGAACCTGGGGATCGTTGGAGACGCGTCGGCCGCATTGGGAAAGACCCTTGAATATGAGGACGTCTACGAGATCGAGGTCTACGAAGATAAGGACATTTCCGAGTACCTCTCATCAGAATGGGCTCATATCGGAGTCAAATTGACTCAGAAGCCCGTGAATGTGGGCGTATGGAACCAGCTCGTCTACGGGTTCCAATACCTCTTCGATGAGACATACTGGAGCGGCGACGTGGACCCGAACTACCTGATGTACATCGTGACATCCTACGCGATGGATGGCTGGAACGAGTTCGGAACCACGGACCCGGTCTACGACAACCTGTACAACCTCCAGGCCAAGGAGTTCAACGTTGCCAAGAGGCAGCAATACCTGGACGATTGCCAGAAGTGGCAATACCTCGCAGGCGGCGCGATGATCTACACCGTCTACCCGAAGACGACCTACGCCTACAACAACGCCAGCGAAGGTGCTGGCAATTGGGGCAACTGGGGCAATTGGACGCAGCACCCGGGACTCGCAGTCGACCATTTCTGGGGGGAGACGCCGTTGTTCTACCACGTCAAGTGGGTGGGTAACAAGGTAGGGAATGATATGACCACCTTGATCATCGCTGGTGCCGCGATCGCGGCGATCGTCGCAGCCGCAGCCGCGATGATGATCATGCGGAAGCGCAAGACGCAGAGCATGCTCGACGAAGAGGATGTAGAAGAGGAAGAAGGCGGCAGTCCTTAGACCG